>Ga0153980_1000871_pt1 | contig 13192 bp, 14 predicted proteins | sample TSGA064MetaG_FD_104722 | JGI IMG/M metagenome (GOLD analysis project Ga0153980, IMG submission 104722) | Attine ant fungus gardens microbial communities from Georgia, USA - TSGA064 MetaG | ecosystem: Host-associated > Fungi > Mycelium > Unclassified | place: USA: Georgia, Magnolia Springs State... | reverse complement strand
TACCGGCAGGAATATAGCCCAGCGTCGGACGGCGCTCCGGAGCGAGCTTCATCAGGCCATTGATCACTTCATTCAGCGTTCCGTCTCCACCGCTGCAAATGATCCGGTCATACCCGGCTCCCCGCTTCCCCACCACATAAGCCGCATCTCCAATTCCCTGCGTCACATGCACTTCCGGGCGGTAACCGGCCTTTACGAACAAATCCAGAATATTAGCTACGTGTCCCTTGATTTTCGACTTACCTGCATGGAGATTATAAATAAACAACAGCTTTTTCATCCTTCACCTCTTATCGTAAATAGGCAGCATAGGCCTGATAGGCTGTGGGGAGGGGGTACACGGTCTGCAAGGCCTCCCTGGAAACATAAATCCAATCTCCTGCCAACTCTTCCTGCATCCGAATCCGATATCCTGTCATGTGCCATTCTATATGTGAAAAAATATGCTTGGCTTTCGTTAAAAATTCCAGTTCTGCTGCTTCGGCATGCCGCTGCTCCAGCCAGCGCTCCACTTCTTCCCTGCTCCAATGCCCTTCTTCTGCCGGAAGCTCATACAGCCCCGCCAGGAGTCCCTTATCCGGACGTTTGCGAATGGCGACGCGCTCTCCGGCTTCCAGCAGGAAGATGGTTCGCGTTTCGATTCTACGCGGCTTTTTCACCGATTTGACCGGGTACTGCCCCGCAGTTCCATTCCGACCTGCCAGGCAATGGGCGCGTAAGGGGCATATCCCGCAACGCGGCGCACCTCCGGGCATACAGATTGTTTCGCCAAGCTCCATGATTCCCTCGTTAAAAGCACCTGGAGCATTTTTAGGCATAATCTGCCACAACAGCTTCTCTGTGTCCGTTTTCACGGAGGGTTTCGCAATATCCTCACCGTCCTCGCACAACCGGGAAATCACCCGCAGTACGTTACCGTCTACCGCCGGCGCCGGCAGCCGAAAGGCAATGGATGCAATAGCTCCGGCTGTATAGCTTCCGATTCCTGGTAATGCTTTCAGCGCTTCGTAGCTCTGCGGCAGCTCACCAGCGTATTGTTCTACACAGAACACCGCTGCCCTCTGCAAATTTCGAGCCCTGCTGTAATAGCCCAGTCCTTCCCACAGCTTTAACACGGTCTCTTCCTCTGCCGCTGCCAATGCCGAAATAGCCGGCAGGGCCCTCATGAAGCGTTCATAATAAGGCTTAACGGCTTCAATCCTGGTCTGCTGCAGCATGATTTCGGATATCCAGACACCATAGGGTGTTGGATTCACTCTCCAAGGCAGCGGCCTCGCATTTCCCTGGTACCATTTTATAAGCGGCTCACATATCTGGATAATCCGCTCTCGCTTTTTGGTTGCTGCTTCCTCACTTTTCTTCATAATCCTTATGTTCTCCAATTTATAGCTAATTATATCATACACCTACAGCAGTGTCCATAGGTTTCCCTGTGTACTTCGAATCTAACCTGCTTTTTTCGGCGTATTTTCGGTGACCCTGGTATCATATATTTTAATGAGTATTTTTTCGAAAACTGGCTATCCTAACGGTGTTGAACACAGAAACATCGGCTCATAAGGCAGAAACACACAGTAGAAAGGGACACTATGGAATCTATTTGGGAACGTGAGGTGGACTTTCCGGCACGGAAGGTCTTAATCGGAGATATCAAAACACAGGTAGCCATAATCGGCGGTGGACTCTGCGGCGTTCTGACCACCTTTTTCTTAAACCGCATGGGTATTTCTACCGTCTTATTGGAAGCCAAGACCATCGGAAGCGGGCAGACCGGTCATACTACAGCCAAAGTAACGAGTCAGCACAATGTGATTTATTCGCGGATTGCCCGGGAATGGGGTTTTGAAAAAGCAAAGCAATACGCAGACGCTAACCAGTGGGCTATCCAGGAATACCGGCAATTGATCCTAGATCGAAATATCGACTGCGATTGGCGGGATCAGACTGCCTGCCTGTATACCTTCCGGAACCGGGCAGCGCTGGAGCAGGAAGCAAAGGCTGCATCCCGCTTAGGAATTAAGTCCTGGGTGGACACCCGTAATCCGCGCACAGGTAAGCCAGACGGCTTCTATCCCACGGTTCTGCGTTTTGAGAATCAGGGATCGTTTCAACCGTTAAGCTTCCTTAAAAATATCTCCGCAGATCTGGAGATTTATGAGAATACCAGAGCCATCAAGGTAGAAGGCCGGCGTATTATCACTCCTCATGGCAGCGTTACGGCAGACCATATTGTGTTTGCCACACACTTTCCCTTTATGAACCGGCCCGGCTATTATTTCATGCGGATGCACCAGGAGCGCTCCTATGTATTAGCATTAAAAAACACCTCTCTCTTGAATACCATGTATCTGGGAATTGATCCGGAGGGCATTTCTTTACGTTCCTACAAGGATATGGTCCTGCTGGGAGGCAGCGGCCACCGAACCGGTGAAGCCACTGGCATACGCCATTATGAATACTTAAAAAAGCGAGCGAAAGAAATTTGGCCTCACTGCCAGATTTCCGCGCTTTGGTCCGCCCAGGACTGTATGACGCTGGATGGGATTCCCTATATCGGAACCTTTGCCCGCTCAAAACCCAACTGGCATGTCGCCACCGGCTTCGGAAAATGGGGGATGACCTCCTCCATGGCAGCCGCACGGATTCTGTCGGCTCAGATCGCAGGAATTTCCACCCCCTGGGCTCCGGTCTTTAGCCCGGAGAGAGCACTCACTTCCTCTGCAAAGAAAGCATTCGCCTCCGAAGGTATCCATGCCGTATCCGGCCTTGCCCGGGGTTTCTTCGGCGGAATCCGCTGCCAGCATTTAGGCTGTCGACTGAAATGGAACCGAGATGAGCACAGTTGGGAATGTCCCTGTCATGGCTCCCGGTTCGATATGCATGGCAAGCTTCTGGATAATCCGGCACAGGAGGATTTATCAAATGGCTAGAAGAAAAGGTTCCTTTGAGGGGTGGTATTTAAAACATCAAAAGGAGGGACGCTGCATCTGCCTGATCCCAGCAGTCCATGTGGACTCCTATGGGTGGGTAACCGCCTCGATTCAGGTCATTACCGAGAATCGCTCTTCACTTTTTACCTTTCCCGAGGAAGCCTTTCAGATGCGTTCGAATGACCCATGTGTAAAGATCGGCAGGAATCTGTTCTGCCGTCACGGCATATCCGTAGCTTTAGCAAATGACGAAATATCCGTACGGGGAAAGCTTTTTTATGGTCCGCTGATTACACCGGAAAGAGACATCATGGGTCCCTTTCGGCTTCTTCCAAAGATGCAGTGCAGCCATGGCGTAGTCAGTCTGGGCCATGAGCTGCGGGGCACACTCCGGATCAATGGAGAGTCTGTCTGCTTCGACGGAGGCACCGGATACGTAGAAACGGACCGGGGACGGTCTTTTCCCCCCACTTACCTATGGACTCAATGTAACCTGACCCACTGGCCCGTAAGCTGTGTGATGACGGCGATTGCAGAAATCCCCTATATGAGCCTCAATTTTCTCGGCTGCATCTGCAGTGTCTACTACAAAGGACGGGAATATCGGCTGGCCACCTATAATGGAGTGCGGATTCTAGCTTACAGTGAAGGGGAAGTCCATCTGCGTCAGGGCAAACTAGATCTGCATATCTGGCGCCTCGACGAACGCGCCCATCCGCTGCTGGCACCAAAGCATGGCAGTATGAGGCGTTTTATCCATGAAAGCCCTGCCTGTAGAGTGAGATATCGCTTTATGATCGGAGAAAGGGTGTTATTTGACCATATTTCTACCCACGCAAGTTTTGAATACAGCAACGAAAAGGAGAACAGAATGAAGGAAAAAAATGCGATGAATCAGGAAGAATCCAGTGATAACAAATATAACATTAGCAGCGAAACGTTACAGGCTGCCAGTATGATGGACTGCACCGGATTGATTCCGTCCGAGCCACAGTCGGAGGAGGAGTTAGAAGCTTACAAAGATATTATAGAGTTCATGCCGGGAGATAAATCCGTACACTAGTGTACGGACTTATCTCCCGGCAGAAGGGAATAGACGCAAGCAGCAGTAAATTAAAACTTTTAGTCGTTGAACTTGATTTTCATATATTCTTGAATGATATTCGCGCATTTTTGGAAACCAAGTCCGCCGCTATCAAGGCAGAGCTCATAATTGCGGGCGTTGTCCCAGTTTTGTCCGGTGTAGTATTTGTAGTAGTCGCTGCGGCTTCTATCGGTTTTTTCGATGAGTTTTTCAGCTTCCTTGGGAGACATGCCGTACATATCGACCACGTTCTGGATGCAGGCTTCCCGGGGTGCGTAGATGAAGACCCGCACTACGTTGGATCTTTCGCGCAGGATGTAGTCGGCACAGCGTCCTACGATTATGCAGGATTCTTTCTCTGCCAGTTCTTTGATAATTTTGGCCTGGTAGTTAAAGAGGTTATCGTCCGAGACGAACTCGCCGCTGTCGGGGGCAAGGGGTTCTTCCCGGTACTCGCCTTTTTTACGAAAGAGGCCGCCCCTGGCCCGTTCGTCTGCCAGGCCGAAGAGACTTTCGTTGATTCCGCTTTCTTCGCTGGCCATCCGAATCAGATCACGGTCATAGTATGCAATTCCCAGTTCCTTTGCGAGCATTTTTCCGATTGTTTTACCGCCGCTGCCATATCCTCTTGCAATTGTAATAACATAATTTGACATAGACATCCCTCCGGTTTATTCCCCTAAATAGGCTTTTTTTATGGAATCGTCGTCCATGAGCTGGGCCGCCGGACCGGATAGTACGATATTGCCGGTTTCCAGGACGTAGGCCCTGTCTGCGATGGACAGCGCCTTTTTAGCGTTCTGTTCTACGAGTAATACGGTGGTGCCGCTTTCGCTGATGGACTTAATAATATCAAAGATCTCGCTGACCAGAATAGGGGACAGACCCATAGATGGCTCATCCATCAGGATGATCTTTGGATGAGACATGAGCGCACGGCCCATGGCCAGCATCTGCTGTTCTCCGCCGCTCAGGGTTCCGGATACTTGGTTCTTTCGTTCCTGGAGCCTGGGGAAGCGTTTATATACCATTTCAAGTGTTTCACTTATTTCTGCTTTATCATTTCTGGTATAGGCACCGAGGTAGAGATTTTCTAAAACGGTGAGTTGGCTGAATACGCGCCGTCCTTCGGGAACGTGTGCCATTCCCATGGAGACAATTTTGTGAGGAGCTGTCTTGGTCAGCTCTTGCCCTTCAAATTGGATGGTCCCCGCTTTAGCCGGCACCAGGCCGGTAATGGTGTGCAGGATGGTGGTTTTACCGGCGCCGTTGGCTCCGATCAGTGCAATTACCTCGCCTGCATTTACTTCAAAGGAAATTCCTTTTATGGCGCGGATCATGCCATAGCTGACTTCCAGATTTTCAATCGACAGCATCGCCATAACATGCTCCTCCTAATCTCCCAGATAAGCCGTGATGACTTCTGGGTTGTTTAATACGTCTCCGGTATTGCCCTGCACCAGCACGGAACCAAAGTTCAGCACTGTCAGCTCTTCGCAAATTCCGGATACTAGCTTCATATCATGCTCAATCAAAAGAATTGTCATATCAAAATGCCCCCGCACGAACTGGATGGTCTCCATCAGCTCTGCTGTTTCGTTAGGGTTCATACCGGCTGCAGGTTCATCTAACAGTAGCAGCTTCGGATGGGTAGCCATGGCACGCACAATCTCCAGCTTTCGCTGTTTCCCGTAGGGCAGATTAGAGGCAAGGGTGTCTTTCTCCTGATCCAAATCGAATACTTTGAGTAATTCTACCGCACGCTTATTCATTGCCTGTTCCTGACGGCGGTAACGGGGAAGGCGCAGAATGCCCTCGAATACGGAGTAACTATTTTGGTTATGAAGGCCCGCCTTTACGTTATCCTGTACGGTCAGGTTATTGAATAGCCGGATGTTCTGGAAGGTTCTGGCGATCCCGTTCTGGTTAATTTCCACGGGAGATTTACCGGTAAGGTTCACACCATCCAGTTCTACCTTACCTTTATCCGGCTGATAGACACCGGTGAGCAGGTTGAAGACCGTGGTCTTACCGGCTCCGTTTGGGCCAATCAGGCCATAGAGCTGGCCTTTCTCAATGCTTAAACAGAAATCATCCACTGCCCGCAGGCCGCCAAAGGAGATCCCGATATTGGTAACTTCTAAATAGGACATCACGCAGCCTCCTTTGCTTTTCTGCGGAAGAGCTTCCGGCCAAGGCCCGCCTTAAACTGGATGAACTTCGCATTATTGTTTAACAGCATCATCACGATTAAGACGATGGCATAGATCAGCATACGGTAATTTTGGAAGCCGCGGAGGAGCTCCGGCAGGGCGTATAGGATCACCGCCGCGATTACAGAGCCGCGGATATTTCCGATTCCTCCCAGGACCACAAAGACCAGAATCAGGATGGACATATTGTAATCAAACTTTACCGGGGTAATGGTACTAAAATGGGCATACAGCACACCCGCCAGACCAGCGAAAAAGGAGGAAGTTACAAATACAATCAGCTTATGCCTCGTAATGCTGATTCCTGTCGCCTCTGCCGCAATCCGGTTATCGCGGATCGCCATAATGGCACGGCCGGACCGCGAATCCACCAGGTTCATAATGACGAAGAGGGTAATCATGACCATCAGCACCGCAATCCACAGGGTCGTATCCTTGGGAATGCCGCTGACTGCCATGGGGCCATTTAAGATCTCTTCCTTTGTAGCCAAATCGATGCTTGCCGGATTCACGGTATTTACGAAGGAGAAATGAAGACCGTTCTTATCGGATACAATATAAATATTCTGAACCACTTTGCGGATAATTTCTCCGAAGGCCAGTGTTACGATCGCCAGATAGTCGCCCCGCAGACGCAGGATCGGCACACCGATCAGAATTCCCATCAGCGCTGCACATAGGCCGCCGATCAGCATCGCAAGCGGAAAGCGAATCCACACCTGGGAAATCGCATCCTTGGTCAGCAGGGAAAAGATACCGCCCACGTAGGCACCCACGCACATAAAGCCGGCATGCCCCAAGCTTAACTCTCCCAGAATGCCTACTGTGAGATTCAGGGAAACTGCCATAATAATATAATAACACATTGGAACTAAAAGCCCGGTGAACAGGCTTCCCACGGACCCGGTCTGCACCAGGATGCCCGAAATTCCAAAAAAGATGAGTACCATCAGATATGTGATTGTCTTATTCTTCGTGGCCGGTCGGACCGAACCAAATAATTTCATTGGATTCATCGCCTTCACCTACACCTTCTCTTGGATTTTCTTGCCCAGAATACCGGTGGGTTTAACCAACAGCATCAGAATTAATACGGCAAACACAATTACGTCAGACAGTTGGGAAGAAATATATGCCTTGCTCAGGTTCTCAATAATTCCTAACAGAATGCCGCCGATCATGGCTCCGGGAATACTGCCGATGCCGCCAAATACGGCCGCGATAAATGCCTTAATACCAGGCATTTGCCCTGTGTAGGCGCTGATCTGAGGATAGAGGGAACAAAGTAATACTCCGGCCACAGCCGCAAGCGCGGAGCCTATTGCAAAAGTCAGTGTGATGGTTCCATTTACGTTAATGCCCATGAGCTGTGCAGCCCCCCGATCCTCCGACACGGCCAGCATAGCGCGTCCGGGTTTAGATTTATTAATGAATAGGGTCAGCACAATCATAATTACGGTGGTTACGATGATGGTAACCATCGTCTCTCCGGAAATAGACAGCTGGCTGTTAACCTGCCAGGCCGGCAGTGTTACAACAGACTGGAAGTTTCGGGCGCTGGAACCAAAGATCAGAAGAGCCAGATTTTGCAGCAGATAGCTGACACCGATGGCGGTAATCAGTACGGATAGCGGAGACGCCCCCCGCAGAGGCTTATAGGCAACCCTCTCTATGACTATGCCCAGAATCATGCAGACCAGAATGCCAATCAAAATAGACGCCCATACCGGCAGTTGAAAGGTCATCATCGCTGTGAAGACCGCAAAGGCCCCCACCATGATCACATCACCATGGGCAAAATTCAACATTTTGGCAATGCCGTATACCATGGTATAGCCCAGCGCAATCAGCGCATAAATACTCCCCAGGCTGATCCCGCTTACTAAATAGGATATAAAACTCATAGTGTCCTCTCCCTCATTAACTAAAATCATAGTAATTTTATAATTATAGCATAAACTGTCCTATTTTTCAACAATTTGTGGCATTCGTGAAAAAGTAAAAAGGACTACGGTAAGTTCCCGCAGTCCTCTTTACTTTTTCTATGATTTTCTATTAGTCGATCGCTGTATATGTTCCGCCCACAATCTTCATGGCCTTCGGCTCCTTAGCGCACTCGCCATCGGCTGTCCAGGTCATCGTTCCGGTCAGGCCCTTCACTTCGATCTCCAGCATCGCCGCCTTCAGCAGCTCGCAAAGCGCAGAAGGATCCATATCCGGATCGGTTACATTCGCCTGCTCCAGAGCCGCTTTGATGGTGTAGATTGCATCATAACCATCGGCTGCAAACTGAATCGGTACGGAGCCATAAGCTTCCGTATATGCCTTCGTAAAGTTCTGGGTCAATTCATCCTGTGCGTCTGCTACGAAGGGAGTCAGCAGCATTACATTCTCTGACAGTGCTACTTCATCTCCCAGCTGACCGATTACACCGTCCAGACCGTCACAGCCAAAGAACTGCGTGGTCAGACCGGCCGTATTCGCCTGCTTCAGGATCAGAGCTGTCTCTTCATAATAAATAGGCAGGAATACCAGCTCAGGATCTGCTTCCTGGATCTTCTGGATCTGTACGGAGAAATCCTTATTACTGTCACTGGTGAAAGCTTCTGCGGCTACAATTTCAATACCAAGCTCCGCTGCTTTAGACGCAAAGGTCTCATAGATTCCTGCGGAGTAAGCACTGGAGCTATCATAAATCACGGCAACCTTGGTGGCCAGCTTCTTCAGGGAAATATATTCTGCAGAAGCAGTTCCCTGTCCGGGGTCGTTAAAGCAGAGCCGGAATGCGTTATCATACTGTACGCATTTCAGGGCAGAGCCCGAAGGGGTGATCTGGTAAATATTATCTTCATAAGTTTTCTCTGCAACCGCCAGGCAAGGATCGCTGGTTACGGTACCCATCAGCACTTTCATGCCCTTATCCTTCAGAGTGTTATATGCATTGACTGCTTTTTCAGCATCATGCTCGTCATCCTGATAGTTCATTTCCAGCATCATGCCATTTACACCGCCGGCTGCATTGATCTCTTTGATTGCCAGCTCTGCGCCGTTGCGTACGGCTTCTCCGTATACGGCAGCTCCGCCGGTAACCGGTCCGATTCCCCCGATTACAAAGATCCCGCCGGCAGCCTGAGCTGCTGTGGTGTCAGCCGCAGTGGTTTCTCCTGTTGCAGTAGTCTCTGCTGCAGTGGTCTCCGCCGCCGGGGTGGTTTCTTGGCTATTATCGCCACAGCCAGATAAAGCGGCAACGGCAATGGTTCCTGCTGCCAGCAGGGAAAACATCTTTTTCATTCCTTTTTTCATACTTGCTCCTCCATATTTTCTATATAGGGGTATCACTGTCCCATATATGAAATTTATTCTACTACAAAGTAGGAGCTTTTGTCAACCAAACGATGCCTCTGAAAAAGCTAAAAATACCAGTCCTGTGATAAATATCCTATTCTTCCAGCATATATTTCACCAGTTTACCGCTTCCGACTTTCTCCAGCACCCCTTTTGTGCCATGTCCCTCAGTAATACAATTGCCGTTGCCTGTGATATACCTGTGGCTTCTTCCACATCTTTCCGCACAATAAAATCCTTGGTATCCAATAATCGGATTACCCGCTCTTCTCTCTCTGTAACATTAAAACAAAAGCACTTTTATAATACAATACAAAACTGTTAAAGTCTCTCCTTCTTTACAATATACAACATTTATTATCTTTAACCTACAATAAGTATAATAATTTATTAATAAAAAAATTATGGTTGTGAAATTACAATAAGTATGATAATGTATTAATATAAAAAACAAAGGAGCTCTAAATGTTAAAAAAATTATTATGTTTACTTGTATTACTTTCAATGGCCTTTATGATTACAGCATGTGGGCAGAAAACAGAAAGTAATGCAACTGAGTCAACCACCATGGAAAATAGCGCAGAAAATGTGACGGGTTTGTTTTCAAATAGTGAACCTTATGTGACATTTGGTCATGTGAATTTAAAAATTAAGACCGATTTTCCGCATATGGACAGACTTGGATCAAGTTATACGCGCGGAACAATGGTATATCCACATGGATATTCACTTCAAGATACTGATTTTTATGATTATTATCAAATATCTATTGAAACACTGCTTGATGGTACAGCGGACCTGGCTGCACTCCCCTTAGCAATCTCACAGGAAAAGGCAGATTCATTAGCTGTTTTTTCCAAAGATCATCTTTTTAGTGATGAAACATCAGACGGTCTGCACGACCTTACGGAACTAAGCCGAACGCAAGAGGTAAAGGTGGGAGCATATGATACAATATACTTTGAAGTAGACCCTACAGGTGAAGAAGTCATATTGGAATCTGGCCTTAGACAGAAGGATACTAAAACAATTATTGGCTACTCATTTGTGTATGAGGAACAACCCATATGTGTTAGTATGACATATAATGAACACAAAAATTATGAAAAGGAAGAACTCCAGGAATATCTTCATTATGTAATTCTGTCTTTAGCTCACTATAACGGTGAGGGGTTCTTTGAACTGAATCCGGATAATAATTTAAATGTTTTTTATAATAACTCTGTTGGAGCTATTACTACAAACGAACAAGGTGAATGGGCCAGCCTATTTACAATATTTGGATTCTTGGGTGGATCACAATCTCCCTCTTGCCAGCTAAATCGAGGAATGACTGATGGTGATTTTTTCTATCCGCATGAGATTGCCGGAGAAATGGTGGGAGAATTATTACTAGATGAGACGGTTACATATGATGGGATCCTGCCTTTGATTTTACAGGATCCGGCGTTGCGTAGTAAAATCGGTTTTTGGGAAAATACGAAACCAGTACCAACAATTATACAAGAATCAGATATGACTATATGTGGTGTCCAAATGAAGCGTTATGAAGTGACCGTTGCGACAGAGACAAACCCATTGTATGAGTTCTTTGTTGCTTATACTTTTATTTATGACGGAATACCTTATTTTTGGAAAACGGATAGTAATACCAGATCTTTGTACGAATTTACAGAACAGGAAGTCTCTTACGAAATGGATTTAATTCGTCTGCAAGCAGACACAATGATTCGAACACTGCAATTACGTGAGTAAAAATCATTATTAATTCTTCTAAGCAGCCTTCTGTATCGCTTTAGCAGTTTTTGCTCACATTTTCCGCCGGAATACATAAAATAAAGCAAATCATACCCTTTTCTGGAAAGGAGAATGTAATTTTGAACTATTCCCCTGACTATTACATGCGCCGCAGGAATGAGGACTTCGACTGCAGCCAAGATACCCCCCCTGCGATGACACGTGAGAATGCTAATAATCGCGGCATGGGCAGAATGCCCCGTAACATGAACGGATCTCCTATGGAAGAAGCTGCCAAGGCCAGATGCAGTTTCAATCGCCAGGCAAATACACGAGAACAGCTGGATGCATTCCCCCCCGGCATGGCTTATGTTCCTTGGCAAGTCTGGCAGGATCTGTATGATCCCGAAGAAGGCCTTCCGATCGGCACCATCTTTCGTGAACTGGATTATCCCTGGGAAGTAGGGAGGTGCAAAAGATGAGAAATCAGCACAATACCCGTGAAGCCCTGATGCAAAAGATCTATACCTACGGTTTTGCTATGTATGAAGCCTGCCTCTTTCTGGATACTCATCCGTGTGACATCGAAGCCAGAGCCTACTATTCCAGCATGCGTGATGCCTATAAGGAAGCCGCCGATCAGTATAAAATGGAATTTGGTCCGCTGCATATCAGTGATGTGGACGCATCCACTTACTGGACCTGGCTTGACGATCCGTGGCCCTGGGAAGGAGGTAGTTGCTAAATGTGGAATTACGAGAAAAGACTGCAATACCCAATAAATATCAAGGAATCCAATCCTAAAATTGCGCAGTTTATTATGAGTCAGTACGGCGGTCTGTATGCCCGTAACATATAATATAATCATAAACCCCGGATTTCTCCGGGACAGGTTGAAATTTTAATTGAACTATGTTATTCTTACTTTGCAGGGGGAGCGGTGGCAAGCCCGCCCCCTCCCTTGCGCCTCTAAGCTATCTGTTCTATCTTTGCCTTTAGCTTTTCAACTTCACTTTCCAAGATGTTTAGCCTTATTTTCATCATTTCTTTTTCGTTTTCGATTGCTAAGGCTTCATCTAATTTTCTTGTGAGATCGTAATGCCCCTCTGCTATAGTTTGGATGTTTCTATTTGTCTCATTTTCCAATGTTAATCTGGTATCGCGAATTTCATTTTTCACCGCTGCCATCTCTGATCTAGTGTCCCGAACTTCCATCATAATTTGTTCCATCAGTTCTCTATCCGTCATTCTCCGTAACCTCCGTTTATGTTCTTGTTAAGGTCTTGCCCTTCCTTAACTACCTTAATTATAATCTATATTTAGATTATTGTCAACCCTTTTTTAATCTTTTTTTGAATTATTTTCTACATACTTTAATATGTTTCCGGGTTGCATGTCCAACAATTCGCAGAGTTTATCCAGTGTCTTTGATCCTACGGGTTCCCCGTCTCTTAGTTTTTGCATTGCGGCCTGGCTTATCTGTCTCTCATTATAAATCCTTGTTGCGTTGTATCCGGCTTCTTTCAGCGTTTCTATTACATCTATTTTATATACAAGCATGGCTTTCCCTCCTTTTCTTCATTATAACATCAAACAAAAAAAAGTCAATAAAAAATAATTCAAAAAAAGATTAAAAAAGTGTTGACAATAACCTAAATATAGATTATAATATCATTAAGGAACAAACAAACAACCAAACCGGAGGAAAAAAAAGATGGAAAAAGAAAGAATTGAGAAGCTGGTAAGCAATTTAAACGAGATGGCTTACAATGACTATCATATCAATCTTGGTAGTGAGAGAAAAGCAAAGGCAGCCGAAAAAGAGGACAAGATATTTTTAAGAATCGACTGCTACACAGCAAACGGGAGATACAAGGGCAGTT
>Ga0153980_1000869_pt1 | contig 13212 bp, 14 predicted proteins | sample TSGA064MetaG_FD_104722 | JGI IMG/M metagenome (GOLD analysis project Ga0153980, IMG submission 104722) | Attine ant fungus gardens microbial communities from Georgia, USA - TSGA064 MetaG | ecosystem: Host-associated > Fungi > Mycelium > Unclassified | place: USA: Georgia, Magnolia Springs State... | reverse complement strand
TCCATGACGACCGCTGGACAATTGTAGGGAACATGATCTAAGATTTTATACGCCATTCCTTGAGTTTCACAAATAGTTTTAAACCTAGCTGAAGCACTGGATGCTCCAAACACAATCGTATCTTCATTTTTTAAATAGCGCATCTGATCATACGCCACTATTTTCCACAGCTTAGACTTTTGTTTTCGGCGGATGAAAACTTTGCCTATAAAAAAAGTCTTGCCATCTGCTTTTGCTTCGATAAGGTCACCACTTTGTAAAAACACATTTTTGTCTTCAACCATTGAAAATTCAAATTTTCCTGGCTGAGAATGGATTCCCGTGCTCCATTGTGGCTCACTGACAATTTCCGAAATATCATACATTTGACGATTGTTAATACTGGTTTCAAGTATTTGTAGATTCATTTAATCCGCCTCACACTTCCTGCCGTTACCCAGCCACGCCAACCCCCGTTGGTTAGTGTGACATGATAGGGATGGCTACGACCTTTTTTAATGAAATTTACTTTTCGAGTCGCGTTAACTTCCGTTAAACCAGGACCTGAGCCAAAGCTGTCTCGATGGAGTCGACCATTGACAATGACGGTACAGCCGATGGTGATTTCTTGGCTCACAGTGGGTCGTTCCGGTTGGCGGCTCACTTGTTGCGCCACTGTTTTAACATACTTGGCCGCATATTCCTGAAACTCTTTTAACGTGATGGAGTACTCTACGTCCCCTGTAGAGTCAACTATATCCCATTTAAAAGACTCTATAGAAACCAGCATATTAATTTTCGTACCCGTAATGATGAGCCGAATCGCTTTTTGATCATCCATCGCTTTTTCTAAAAGCGTTACATAATCTTCAGGTGGCAAAAATGAACTCCCATTTAAGATAAACTGGCTATCTCGGTTTACAGGGAAAAAGCAGTTAAAACTAACGGCTCTTAATCCTTTCGTCGCAAACTGCGTAATTTCTCCTAATTTTACAACTTCATTTGATTCGTTTCGGCTTGGGACTTCAACTGATATCGCACCGGGATTGACAGGAAGCATGTATCGCTTCCCATTGATTTCTAAATAAAATTTAATTGCCATCGCATGCCTCCTAACTTAAATCCGTATGATAAGCCTCCAGAATGACCTCTTCGACGCGTTCTGTTAACTCCTCAATATCGATAGGATCTGATCCGTTATTTGTTACATGTACCGTGACTTGAGGAACGACTTGCTTGTAGTGGACGTTAATCGTTGGACTGGCAGATGCTTTAATACGTGAAATATCATGATCATCAACTTGTACTTCACTGATCACCACACCACTAGCAGAAAACGTTGCTAGTTGGTCTGGGATAGTGGCCGTTGTTAGGGCCTCACTCGCACTTTGGACTAATTTTTCTGCTGAAAGCATTCCGTTAGCCAAACCTTCTGACACAAAAACACCAATGTCCATCATGACTCTTGACGGCGAACGGATATCAAGGGCTTTTTGAACCGTTTCCGAAACTCGATTAGCCACCGATTGCGCTGCTGCAATGGCAGAACCTGCACCTGCTTGGATTCCAGCCGTTAGGCCAGTCATCGCCTGTTGGCCGGCAGAAAACAGTTCACCATGTAATCCAGAAACGGCGTTCACAATTTCCGCTCGACCACTTTCAACTTTTAATACAGCTGTGTTCATGCCCGCTTCAATGGCAGAGTTCAATTCATCCATACTAGACTTAGCCGATTCATGAATGGCATTCATCGCTGTTTCTGTACTAGTTTGCATCACCGTCATATTGGATTCGAAAGCGGTCGAAATACTTTCTAGTCCGGATAAGCTTATTTCCGTTTTAGAGATAAAAATGTCCAACTCTTCCACAAGATTCACAAGCGTTGATACCGTTTTGTCCATCCCTTTTAAACCGAGTAAATCTTGGAATTCGTTTAATTGTTGGATGATGTTTTTGATTTCTTCGATTTTAAGACTAACCGCCCAGTAATTAAGCGTGGTTTCTTGCAAGATAACCAAGTCATTAGCCATTTGGATCAAAGTATTAATAGATGCATTTATATTTGTAAAAATACCCGAATCAAATTTTGAACTAAAGAGGTTTCCTAACTTGACAAAAAAGCCATCTTCACCCGCTATGAGATCTCCTATTTCGGTTATGTCCGTCACTTTTTTCTTAATTGCATCTGGATCAAACGAGACGGCTTGTAACAGAGATAATCCGTTAGCAACTTCGTTTAGGCTTAAAATGCAGTCATTCATCTTGACAAATGAACTCGCATCAAATTTTGAGTTAAAAAATTTGCCTAGCTTTGCAAAAAAGCCACCCTCTCCACCTATTAGATCTCCTATTTCAAGTATTTCATTGATTTTTTTCTCAACAATTTTTGAATTGAAAGAAATAGTTTGTAGTATTGAAAACTCATCAGCTAGACGGGTCAAGTCACGAATTGACTCTTCCAGCTCTGTGAATAAAGCAGAGTCTATTTTTGAACTAAAAACATTTTTAAGTTTTGCAAATAAACCTATATCACCCCCTATAAGGTTTCCTATTTCCATGATTTCTGATAGTTTCGTCTTAAGTGTTTCTGAGTTAAAGGAAATAGTTTGTAAAGTAGTTAGTTTATTAGCTATTTGGGCGATAAGTTCAACCGATTCATCCATGTTTGAAAACATTTCTTTATCAAACTTAGAACCAAAGTAGTTTTTAATTTTTGACATCAAACTACCTTCACCCGCAATGGCTTCTGTGACAGCGAGAGCTTCTTCGATTTTCCCAATCACCCCACCAGAATCCAACGAAACTTCATTTAAGGTGGAAAGGCCCTTTATCATTCGTGTCATTGTCTCTATGGAATCTTCTACTATTTTTAATTCTGCTGCTTGAATTAAAGTCCCGATTAATTCTTTGATTGTTGAACCTTCCAAAGCTTCAATAGCTTGCATGATTCTTTTTATTTTGCTTTCAATCGTAGTTGGAACCTCTACCTCACCCAATTCAACTAGTTTATCTGCGATCTGAATTAACTGATTTAAGATCTCTATGACCAGAACACTATTAATGACACCCATTAAGTTATTAAAGATATCTCCAATTGATGCTAGATTAGCTTGACCAAAGTAATAGATGATATCCACCATGCTATCAATTTTCCCTTTAACGCTTTTAAAATCATTTGGAATCTTTTCATCTACCTGCTTAATGGCTTCGGCAACCAACATTAATTCAAGTGCCACTAAAGCAATAGCGGCAAGTCCCAATAAAATAGCGGCTCCTCCGATCCCGGTCGCCATGACTAATCCAATGACTGTCGCCAAACCAGCAAATGCGCCTATAGCCATCGCCATATTAGCGATTTTAGACGCAAAGTTTCCGATGTTGTCAGGAACTTTTTGATTCACTTGCTTTATTACCTCTGCCACTAACATTAATTCAAGTGCCACTAGTGCTATCACTACCAAGCCAGCTATTATAGCCACGCCTCCTATTCCGGTTGCCATGACAGCCCCAATGGCTCCAGCTAATAAAGCGAAGCTCCCGATTGCAATGGCCATATTTGCAACCTTTGTTGCAAAGGCTCCCATATCATCCGGCACTTTTCGATCCACTTGTTGCATAGCATTCGCTACGATCATAAGCTCCAATGAAATTAAGGCGATCATTGCTAATCCTGCTAAAGCGGCGACAGGATTCATCTTAGTCAACATCCCCACTATTCCAATCAACACGCCCATTCCACCAATGGCTACTCCCATGACACCCAATTTAACAGCGAAGCTCCCAAACTCGTCTGGTACTTTTTGATCTATTTGTTTCATCGCTTCGGCGGCTAGTAATAAATTAGCCGAGATTCCAGCGACCATGGCTAATCCCGCTAGGGCAGACGCCGGATCCTTTTTAGCTAACTTACCTGCCACAATCACGAAAGTACCCATCCCAATTAAAGCGATAGCCATATTCCCGAGTTTTTTGGCGAATTTTCCGAAGTTTGAAGGAACGCTTTTGTTGATTACTTCCATTGCTTTGGCAGCTTGCTTGATTAGTAAAATGACACCAAATACTAGAGCAAGATTAGTAGCTCCTTTCGCAAACCCATTTAAAGTATCTAAAAATGGGGACAAAGGGTTAGTGATTGACTTATCACCAAAGCCACCTTCACCCCCTATGCTTTCTAGGGGGTTTTTCCCTGGATTTTCTTTGCCAAAACCAAATAGACTTAGAAAATTCCCTCCTAACTTGCCAGTGGCTGATAAGATTGTACCCAGTCCTTTACCAAAAGTTAACAAAGGTGATAAGATCCCTTTCCCGATCTTAAAACCGATAAACCCCATGGCTAATTTAGGGAGTATTAAAATCAACTTGGCAATCTTATCCGAATGCTTTTTTGCAAACTCGGCAATTTGGGTGATTCCATAAACTATTGAATCCATAAAGCCTTGAAATCCAGCTACACTTTCTTCACTCCCAAATGAGCTTATCAATTCAACCAAGCTATTTTTGATGGTAGATAGGGCATTACCGATTGGCTCCTTAAGATCATTAAACGCATTTTTTAAGACCTCTAAATAAGGTTTGACCTTGTTGATTATCCCGGGGATTTTATCCATAAACCCCTCAAGGTATTGGCCACTTTCATCCATATAGCCGTTAATGGATCGAAAAACTTCTCGGACTAACTCTTTTCCACTATCTAAATGCTGAGCAATATTTTTCCCGGTAAACGCTTCTGTTAATTCATCTAGTTTTCTAATGGATCCCTCGACCCCATTCGTAACGGCTGTTTGGATGTTTTTAAAGCTGGTTTTGATTCCTTCCGATCCAATCAAAGCCCGTTTTGCTCCTTCGGTTCCGGTGTCAAAAAGCTCAATCAATTTTGCATTAAATTGGTCAAAGGTCACATGACCTTCGTTTAAGGCGTCGTATAAATCATATTGAGCGGATTTCCCTGTAAATCCCATGGCTTTGGCAACGTCATTTAACGCGACTGGCATGGTATCCATCAAGGATTGCCAAGAGGTTAAATTCACTTCTCCACGCCCTAACATTTGGACATATTGCTCAAGACCTTGCGAGGCTCGTGCCGAATCTGTTCCAGACGCTAGGAACGCATTATTTAATGAAATAGTTGTCCTTGTTGCATTTTCTAAATCGCCTGTCATGGTGGCGATTCGTTGAGTGGTTGGGACGATATCGTTTAATGCTGTTGGTAGGCCATCGATCCCTTCCACTAGACGTTGATGACTAGTTTCGACCTCGTCCATTGCAAACCCCACTGCTTGCATCATCTTAGGAAATTGATTGAGTGTATCAAACCGATCCATTGCTCCATCAAAAGAGTTTTTCAAAGCATTAAGTCCAGCACTAGCTATTTTTTGCAACCCCAGTGCAGTCACGAAGCTTTTAACCCCTGTTGTAACCTGCCCCATTGATTCTTTAATTAATGAGAAACCATTTTTCAAATCGTGCTGTAATGGCTTAAATGAATTTTGGGTACTCCTAAAGGCTTGGCTAAAATGGCTACCGATTTTTAAGGCGGCAGAAGCCGACGTTGAAATCAAACCTTCAAAACCTGACGAAAGCTTTAAAAGACTTGTTGATAAAACAGAAGGGTTTAAATGGTTCTTTTGAAACATTTTTCCGACCGCAGAAAGTGTAGCACTTGCTTTGGATAGAATGCCTGTAAAAAGTGATCCAAACTTTTCAGTTACACTGTTGAGCTGAAAGATTGTCGAGATTCTATTTCCAAAGTTCCCAAATAATGTGATGATTCTTTCAGTCATAGACGTTGCCACATTCCACACTGACTCTAGTTCTGAGCTAACATGAGAATTTAACTTATTAACCGAAACAGTGGTCATGCTTATCATCTGGTTTAGAGCTTGAGCAGGACCAGCTGCTTCCTGTTTAAAAGTATTCATGGTCTGTGTCGCCTGATCCAAACGATTATCAATCGTTTTAAGAACTGCCGTAAATTGATCTCGAAGCTTTAAACTGGCTTCGAGTGTTGTCATGAGTCTCACCTACTTTTCATTTTTTTAGAAGTTTTTTCTTCTGCTTCTATGCGAATATCTGTAAATGCCATAATCATGGCTCGCTCTCGTCTAGGCAAAGAAATAAATTGAGACGGTGCTATCCCAGCGGTATGGTACGCATGAAAAGCGTACCAATATTCTCCGGAATCACCGTCTTTCATTAGTTTTTTATCTCTTCTTTGAGCTCTTCATCACTCTCGTTAAATCCATTGAGTTCAAGCACTTCTTTTGTCAAAGTTGCATACTCGCCAGCAAGTAGCATTGCTTTTAACGTATCCGTTACAGAACCTTCTGTTTTAAAGAAGGTCTGTAACTCTGCATTTTGTAGATCAGGAGCCTTGACACAACGGGCCAATAAGGCATCCCCGTATTTGTCCGTGTCTAAATCTTTAATTAAGCTACCTGTTTTACTGCGACGCTTAGACGTATGAACTTTTTTTAAACGATCGTTCTCTGTCTCTGAAATGGCCTCGATAACAAAGGGTTCAGGGAACCGCTCAATCTTCACTTCTTTCGTATCACCGACCGCTTCAATCATAAAACTTTTTATATCCATCCTATTTCCTCCTATTATTACCCTAGTGTTGGCTCAACAAACAAATCTAATAAATCAGCATCAGAGAAGGTAAAGTCAATATCTTCATCTAACGTATCTGATTCTACATCAAGTTTAGCGATGGTAATGGAGTCAAAAATGACATCGCTAATCAAAGTGGATTGCCGACCAATAGTTGAGCTTGGGTCATCATTCGTTATTTTAATACTCACACTGGGAATCGTTCCAGTCTTCAAGTAATCAATCCCAATCTGAGCAAATTCACTCGTGACTTTATGAATGGTCATAGAGCCTGATCCTGTGGCGCCTGTCACTTTATGTTGATTCATCCGTTTTCCAAGTACAGGGACCTCTGTTTTGACTAGCTCAACGGTTGCTTCAATATTTTTTAGCCAAAACATGGGTACGTTACGACCATCAATCGTTATAAAAGCTGTTCCCTCGCGACCTGATATCACATCACCTGATTTTAAAAATTGACTCATTTATTTTAGCTCCTTTCTTATAAGACCTGGACGGTCATGTAAAGTTTCTCCATCGCATCAACGGGTTGAACGGCTACGTTTAATACAATAGAATCTTTTTCGTTTCCGGTCACAACCTCTAGATCTGCAACAGAAAAATCAGAAATTGCCCCAGCCTCTTGCAACATATTAAAATAATTAATTCGATCAGCCTTGAATAATTCACGGCCATCTTGATCGTTATTCACTTTTCCAATGAAGTTATCTGCAAAAGTTTTCTTGGTATTATTGGCTATATCATCTAAGACTCGCAAAATACGATTTTTGGAAAAGTCTTTACTTTTCTCTGGTGTAACGGTTGTTAAGCTATTAATGTCTTGCTCAATCACCGCTTCCCCGCGCTTCTCAGTAAAGACAAATTCTCCTTTTTCAAGTGCCTCAATGATTTCAGAGTTCAAATAACGTTGTGTGACATCAATGGCACCGTCGTATTTTCTGTAAGTAAGTGATGTCGCAACTCCTGCTGCTGCCGAAGCTCCTGCCACCCAAGCTGTTGCCTGTTCAGCTGATATTCTTGTGCCATCGGCTAGAATGACCCCATTCTTTACATTAATGACAGCTTCATTATCTGCCTGAACGCCACTAACCACTAACTGACATTTCTTACCTTCTTCATTTCTCATCCGGTTAATAAAAGAGACACCTGCGGTTTTTACGGCTGTATCGGTTATGGGCAGAGCCATTGTATTATAATCAAAGACTTGGATTTTATTAAAAAAGGTCATGTAGTCATGAGTCGTTGGATTAGTATTGGTTCCACCTGACAGTTTAACAGTAAACGCTGTTAATTCTCCCTCACCCGAAAAATTAACCACTCGATTTTCCTTTAAATCTGCAATTGTCTTGGCTGTTTGGCTATCCACCAGTCTTCCTGCTAAATACGTTTCGACGTCAAAGGCATCTGTTGTGTTTACATTTTCCTTCGAAACGATACTGATCTCATTACCTCGTGTCCCACCGTACCGTGCCGTAATGGATAAATCACCTTCCGTTGCCGTTGCTTTACCACCAGTCCCGACCCGATAAACTAAAACAGTCGCTGCTTGCTTTAGGGTTTCTCGTAAAAGTAGTAACTTTTCGTGATCTAAATCGTAGCCGAACCTTGTTAAATCCGAACTTCCATTAATCTCAAAGACTTCGCTTTCCGGGCCAAAATCAAGAGCTAATGGCAATGCTACTACACCAGAAACAGATTCGGAAGTACCCACACTGCCGTTTGATCGAACGTTTATATATGCGCCTGGACGCACTTTATTCTGAGTTGTCCATGTTCCACCTGCCATCTTATTTCACCACTCCTTTTTTAATATCTGCTAAAACTTTTTTAGCTTCAGCCATTGTATAATCTCTATCTGCTAAATAAGCTCCCAAGAAATCCCGTTCAATACGAGTGAATGCTTTTGATTGTAAAATACTTTTCTTGGGATATTTTCTTTCGCTTGCTTTTGTCAATTCTTCATCAACCACTATTTTTTTAGTTGGTTTACCCATGTTTCAGTCCTCCTTTTTGCTCAAGTGATGCAATTTTTGGTGCCCGGTCCAGGCGCGCAACCCGGTAACGAATCTTAAACGTAATATGCAAGGCATCTGATTCGATCTTAGCTTCTCTATCAAGTAACCTTACTGATAAATCATCAAGCTGATTAAACTCGTCTAGGAGCTTGTTGCGCATATATTCGCACTGTTCTTTTACACCTGGATCTTTCTTTTTCGAATTAGGAAACCAAAGGATACAATATAAGTGGGTTCTGATTTCACGCCCCATTATTTCAACTTTACTATCTGCCATCGTTTCATAAACATAAAAAGATGGCTCTTCCAAGTTTTGTTCTGGAGTCTCGCGATAAACTATAGCTCCAGGGATAATCTTTTTAAGCTGATTGGTAACCGCCAGCGTCACGTCGATCATAAAAAACCAAACCTTTTTAAATAATCAACGCATACTGATCCAATGATTTTTGGCAATTTTCCCATGATTTCTTCCATTGTAATTTTTAAGAAAAACTTCCTTTCAACCCAACTAGCGTTTTTTCGATAACCACTTTCTACCAACGATGCATACAGGGTATGATTAGAAATCGTTACAACATAGCCACTGCCAGTACCTTGAATACCATCAAAAACCCAATTTCGGTGAAGCTTTCCTTCTTGACTTGTCGTCTTGCCTGGAGCTTCAAAAACTAAAAGTTTACCACCTCGGACAAAGAAGACAGCATGATTAGATTGAACCTCGGGAGTACTCATTTTAACATCATGGACCATGAGGTTCCCCAATTTATTTATCACGTCAATAATAAATGTTTCTTCTCGTAAGTTTTCCTGAAAATGATTCGTAAATGTTTGAAATTCATCAAACATAAATTCTGAACTCATACTTTCACCTCACGTGCGACTACAGCATCTGGATGGGGATAATACTTTTCAGACGATCGTTTATACTTTAAGATGTTGTCATAGAAATCGGTAAATGCTATTTGGTAGCCTCTAGGTACCTTAACCGTAGAATCCCTGTCAGGCACCGTGACGTAGGAGAGCTTGGTTCCCTCTCTAGGGCTAGCTGAATTAAGTTGTTTTTTACCAATTCCATTTTTCTTAACCCATTTTTGTTTGGCTATAAATCCTTCTCTAATCGTCTTTACCAATGAGACGGTCACTTTTGAATTAAAATTCTTTTCAAACTCGCAACTATTCAAACCATAAACATTCACATGATCACCTCGTTTATCGATAGAGCTTGTTTAGACTTCGCTTGTAGTCTCTAAGATTTTAGTAGTTTAACGACCTTCTTTGTCGATAGGGGAATAACATTTTATTCACTTAGTCATTTACGGTCATTCATCATGCAAAGATAATATGACTCATAAAGCTCACCAGCTAGTATTCCAAATTAATTGATTCTAATAGTCTTTGCTCAGGTACTCAATTGATTTAACTTCCTATTTCATCTCTTTTCATCTAATTTTGGATTCTTACGATAAACAAAGTTTAAGATAACGTTATTTATCTCAATGTAATAGTAGGCAAATCTATCTTGTTAGGTTGTTAATTAATTTGGACTTCTCGACTTTGGCATCGCATCACCCCTTTTCTGTTAATCTGATTTTGTGGCCTCTATCGATACAAAAAGCACAGTATCACCACATAACTAAAAGCCGAACTTTTTAGCTCGGCTTTTAAGTTGTTAACCAGATATCTTTTTAGTTTTTCGTGCATCAGAAACTGACTTTAATTAGTTTGGGTTGTCTTTTGGTCAGTAACTGATGATATCATAATAACACGGTTTAAGTATAAAAATTACAACATAATTACAACTCTGTTTTCATTCTATTTACATTACGACTCAGCCAAGCAAAATCATGTAAAATCTCTTTGGATTTAGCTCTCACCCACTCATATGAATAGGGGATCTCATGGCTGATCAAGATTGTTGATTTACCATCTAGGTATCTTTTTTTAAAAGCAAGATATGAGTAATCATCACTAATCTGCCGCATGACAGTTAAAATACCCTCGACATGATTAACAAAATGTTGGACTTGTTCAAGTTCTTGTGTTAGCTTAAGCTTTTTATCAATCATCATATTAAGCCAATCAACGTGTGATAGCCCAACTCCTTTTTCGTTCTCGTCCACGCATACAGCTGTTTTAATACTTCCCATAACACTGTCAATCGCCCTTAAATCTTGTTTAAGTATGCTCACTCTAACTCTATCACGCTTGTAATCATCTAAGAGAGCTAACGATCTCTTAATGTCGTTATCATCAGTGGAGCTATTAGTTACGTGTAGGCGATCAGTTAACACGTTTTTTATTTTACCCATTTTTCTTCATCCTCTTCTTTTCCATATTTACTTAAGTTTGACTTTAGGCCATTCATCGTTTAGGATTAAACTCTAGTATTACTTGACTTTTTTTTATTCTAGAATCTACTTTTGCATTGACCCATTCTTTTAAGTAAGCTACTTCTTTATCTTCTAGCTTTGTAACAGCATCAATAAATTGTAGATTAATCTCACGGTATAGCTCTTGGACCCAACTTATTTGCATCTATTTCACCCCACATTTTACTTTATATTACTTTGTGAACTTTATTGTTCAATAATACATCATATTATTTACAATGTAAATAGAATATGTGATATTTTATAAATGTTTATTTACTATGTAAGAAAATTAGTTTATAATCAGCATATAGGGAGGTGCATTTAATGGTAAGCGAAAGGATTAAGCAAATTAGAAACGATTTAAAACTAACATTAGTACAGTTTGGGGAACGGATTGGATTAAACAACAGTACATTATCAATGATAGAACGTGGGCAACGGTCAGTGACAGATAGAACGATCAAATTAATTTGTTCTGAATATAAGGTAAGCGAAAATTGGTTACGAACTGGTGACGGTGATATGTACCAAGTCGATGATGACGAAAAACAACTCATTGAAGAATTAGCAGATATGCTTAAAAATGATAACGAGGAATTAAGGGAGTTTATCTTATCCACTCTTGAACTAGACATTGATGAAATTCGGGCACTTAATGCGCTTATCCGTGTTATGAACGCAAAAAAAAACAACCAAATTTAATGAGGGTACTGAAAAAGTCCTTTTTGAGAAAAATCAGATTTCAGTTCTAGGAACATAGATATCATGATGTTTCAAAAATTGAAATTCTGATTTTTTTATTTAATCCGTGGATGGATTTTCAGTAGCCTTAAATTAATTAGTTGCTTTTTTAATTATTTTGCTAAACGTTTAGCAAAAATTTTCACTAGTCGTCTGATCCTCTTTGTCTTACAACTGGTTGTAATATCAATAAGATCAACTAACACTTCTTCGTCCTCTATTTCTAAAATTTTGAAGATAATATTTTTTTGAACGATAGTCAAATTTTTAAGTTGATGAATCGCTTTCTTCGTTGTTAGATCAATACCGTAACCGTTTATCTCTCCCATAACTAACCTCCTAAATATAAATTCCAATATAAATACACCTAAATATAGAACTTATGTTCGTTTTTCGTCAATAAATAGTGCTATTCTATTTATTTTTTTTTATAATAATATTTTACATAATCTTCCGATTATATGTTACCTTATTGTCGGATATAGTCGAAATACAGTCATAAATGGTAGATAATTATAAGCTACACTTATTAAATAAAGATTTGTGACGTAATTTTTGTGTAATTGCCACATGTAATCAATTGTATTTTCCACCAAATTTATTTAGGTGAATTAGTTTTGAAATAAATTATTTTATACCAATATATTCTTGAGCTTGAAAAATACAGTGGCATCTGGAAGCTATCTTTTATTTATTTTTTAAAGTCTTCTAAACTAGTATACTGATTGATATCTCTTTTACGCCTATTTGTTATTAATAATAAACTAATTCATAAGTAGAGAGCGATAAAAAAATGGATAAAATCGGATTGTTGGAAAGTTACCATTTCTTATATCCCGGAAAAAGTTAATGATAAAAACAAGATGTAATACAAGATTAGTACTAGTAACAAGGAAAATAGTATAGTTTTTTTCATGAATGATGATTAATCAGAACTTTTGTCAGTGGTGTACTAAAGGATTATCTAAAAATAAAACCTAACTTGTCCGTCTCTTTTTTATCATAGTCGCTTTGCAAATGGTTATGAAGTGGATTTTAAAAAGTTTGCATGGTAAAATTTCATTTATTACAAAGCTACAAAGTTGGATTGATAGACTTAAAGTAAGCAAAAAGAATAGGTTGATAATCTCAATTATCAATGGGATTATCTTTTTATTTATAATAGCAGCACCAGTCAATTTTGTATTTGAGGGATATTTTTAAGTATTCTTATGGGTATTTCAAAAGTCATAGAATAGGTATGATAATTACTATAAGGCTTAAATCATAATATTTAATCTGTGAAAAACAAGAGGGTATACCTCCACGACTAACTCATGAAGATACACCCTCTTTTCTTATTTTGAGTTTTTGTCCTTACATAATCTTGCATAAACTTCTTGTATTCAGTGTATTGACCGTTGTAAGTAAACAATTTTTTATTTTGTAGATGAATTAGTTTATTTGCGACTTTATTAATAAAGTAGCGATCATAAGAGATAAAGAGAAGGGTCCCG
>Ga0153980_1000868_pt1 | contig 13217 bp, 13 predicted proteins | sample TSGA064MetaG_FD_104722 | JGI IMG/M metagenome (GOLD analysis project Ga0153980, IMG submission 104722) | Attine ant fungus gardens microbial communities from Georgia, USA - TSGA064 MetaG | ecosystem: Host-associated > Fungi > Mycelium > Unclassified | place: USA: Georgia, Magnolia Springs State... | reverse complement strand
TCCGAATCCGGTTAAAAACAATGTTTTCACCATAGAAAGTGACTGGAATAATGCCGCATTTGAAATCTATGATATTTCAGGCAAGATTATCAGAAAAAATGAAAAACTGAATAAAGGCATTAACACCATTAATATTACAGGAGTTCAGAAAGGAATTTATCTGGTAAAGGTAAATTCAGACGGAAATACTGTTTCCAAGAAAATAATAGTAGAGTAGAATAAATAAAAAACACAAATGGGGACCCGGAGGAAATTTCTGACGGGTTTTTTTATTTTATAATAACTATGGATTACAGGCAAATTAGAAAAAACACTACTGCGTATAATAAGCCGGAAATTCTCTAATCATTGAATACACATCTCTCCACTCAAAATAATGCGGACTTACGCTACTTATATTGGTGAAACCTTTATCTTTAAATAACTTTTTAGTTCGGGTAACATGAAAATACTGTGACACTACAATAGCACTGTTAAAGAGATGTTTTTCCTTTAATTTCATGGCATTGTCAACGGTTGCCCTTGTGGTATTGCCTTTATTATCTACAATAATAACGGAATCTGGAATACCTCGATGTATCAGATATTCTTTCATTTTATCTCCTTCATAAAATCCTTCTTTTCCAAGGCCGCCACTCACTAGAAGTTTTTTTACGCGATGTTGCCTGTACAGAAAAACTCCGCTTTCCAAACGCTTGGTGAGCCGTTCGGATAATGTTCCGTCTTCATTTACTTTGTTTCCTAGAATGATGGCAAGATCAGCTTTCCTCCCATTGTCAGACAAGCCGTCAGTAGTAATATAGAGAGAATGTGCTATAAACCATAACAGGAGAAGAGAGCAGGCAATTTTTAACAATTTAAAATACAGGTTTTGACATTGATGATACTGCCTTTATTTCACGGTATTTTCTTTTTCTCTTGCAATTTCATTTTGAACCCATTCTAATTGCGGATCTTTTTTATCAATGATGTCCTGCATTGTTTGGGTAACGGTAACATCGGGAAGTACTCCTCTCTTATCATTTAAAAAACTGATATTAGGCTGCACAAGAAGAAGCCCGATCGGGAGCTTTATCCGTGAGTTGGGAAGTTTTTGATAAGAATAAAATCCTGCCACAGTTCCATCATTGGCACCTCCGGTTTCTTCACCAACCAGTATTGCTCTCTTATCATTTTTTAATTTTGCAGTAATAATTGAAGAAGCCGAAAAACTGCCGCCGTTGATGAGAACAAAAACTTTTCCATGGAAAGCGTTTTTATTTGGGCTTGTAGGCTTATCAGCTTTCATTTTGTAAAAGATTTTACCATCTTTTTTATAAGTGCTGAAGGCCTGTGCAAAAAAATAAGTAGGATAGGTGAAACTTTTCAATGCATATTCCAGTGGGCTGCTTGTTCTGAAATAATTGGTTTTCAATGGGGTAATCCTTGAGGTAACCTGTGATGGCTTTATCAGTATAAAAGGCTCAGAAGCGAGATACGAATAGAGCTTATTGATCTCGTACAGAGAACCTCCGTAATTATTGCGGATGTCTATGATGAGGTATGATGATTTTGCCTCTTTAATTTTAGCAAAAGTATCCTTATAGAATTCATCCGAATAATCTTTTGAAAAGCTTTTCACCTTTACATAAGCAGTTGTGCTGTCTTTGTCAAGAAATTTAAAATTTCGGTTATAAGAATTGCTGAATGCCACATAATCATTTACTTTTTTCTCCGGAGTTCTTTTTTCCAGTTCTTTATCCTTTTCCAGATCATTTTTAGATTTGGCTTCCCTGGTCAGCGTATACGTGTGCTTTTCGTTGTTATAAAGTGTTTCAATGGTTGCGCTGTTGGTAAATCCGTTTTCAGCAGTATAAAAATTGAAAAATACATCCTTTAAAAAATAGGACTGAAAGGTTGTATTATATCCATCGCTGCTGATCAGCCTGCGGTATTTTTTAATATATTCAGAAACCGGAATGTTGTCAATCGCTACAATTTCAGTTCCCGGTTTAATATTTTGAATCGAATCTTTATTCTGAATAATATAAAGACGGTTTTTTTCAATATAATATTCAAAACGGCTGAACATGGCCTTTTTATGGTCTAATGCCTTAACTTCTTTCTTGGTGAATTTTTTTCTTGGAATTCGCAATGCCAGATGACCTTCACGGATGTCTGCAATCACCGGTTGCAGTTTAAAATAAAACTGAAGTGGAGTCAGTGGTTCATTAATCGTCTGCTTTAAACTGTCAATTTTATGATCCAATTCCGGTTTTGAAATATACCAATAAAGCTGCGGATGCATTTCCTGAAGCTTTGTGTAGGCATAATCTACATCCTCTTTAAGCTTTTCAGGAGCTACATGTGTAGCTCTTTGCTCATTATGCTTCCGGATGGAGGCACATGATGAAAGGACTACATAAAGCAGTATGATTGAATAATTTTTCAATGTGTTTGTTTTTTTCAGTCTGCTAAATTAGAAAGTTTGAATATATTAGTTAAAATTATTAATGATAAATTATTCCGAATGCCTTATAAATTTAGTTAAAAAAAATAATAGTTGCTGATGTAATTTTCAAATAAAGACAAAAGTAAATATATTTGATGCTTATTTACTACAAATGATTTACTCAATTATTACAATTGTTCTTGTATTGATCGCCGCCTATTTTATCATCACCAGCCAGCAGGTTTTTGGTGCGGAGCCTAAAGGTAAAAGGCTTGAAAGAATGAAACAGTCAAAATTATATAAAAACAGCCAGTTTCAGAATACCAGCTATACACCATCGATTACCGAAGGATATGGAGTCTCTAAGGTAATGTATGATTTCTTTTTTGCTAAAAAAGATCCTCTGCTGAAGCCTCTGAAAAGCATTCCTGCCATTCATACCGATTTAAAAAACATTTCAAAAGACGAAGATGTGTTCATCTGGCTGGGGCATTCTTCTTATTATATTCAGACAGACGGAGTTTCTTTACTTATAGATCCTGTGCTGAGTCTGTATGGTTCGCCTTTTAAATATTTCAATAAAGCTTTTAAAGGAGCAGATATTTTTAAGCCTGAAGATATTCCCCATATCGATTATCTTATTATCACGCATGATCATTATGATCACCTGGATTATCCGACTGTAAAAGCAATAAGAAACAGGGTCGGAATGGTTATTTTACCTTTGGGAGTCGGTGCCCACTTTGAAAGATGGGGCTATGCCGAAAATCAGCTTATTGAGGAAGAATGGGGTGGAGAAGCATTGTTAAAGAATAATCTGAAGATTACGTTTACCCCTGCAAGACATTTTTCCGGAAGAAAAGTAAAACGTAACGGAACGCTCTGGACTTCATATGTCCTTGAAACACCCACTAAGAAAATCTTTTTAGGCGGCGACAGTGGTTATGATTCCCACTTTAAAATGATTGGCGAAAAATATGGACCTTTTGATTATGCCATAATTGAAAACGGACAGTATAATGAAGCCTGGAAGTATATCCATGCATTACCGGAAGATGTGATTCAGGCTTGTATTGATATCAAAGCCAAGAATATTATTCCTGTTCATTCTTCAAAATTTGCACTGGCGCTTCATCCGTGGAATGAGCCCTTGAAAAAAGTGGCAGGCCTGGGTAAAGAAAAAGGCCTGCATGTGCTTACTCCGCTCATCGGTGAAACGGTTGACCTTAATAAAACGGACAACCAGTTCAAAGTATGGTGGGAGGATTAAGTTAAGCGTGCCAGATATCTTTATATCTCGCCGGATGGTTCTCAAACTGCTGTCTTACAAAATCACATTCAGGGTCTACCAGCAGATCTTTTTCTTCAGCATAATTGACCAATTCGTCCAGAAGCATTTTAGCATAGCCTTTACCCTCGCGCTCTTCGTCCAATTTAGTATAATAGACGATCAATAATCTTCCATCAATTTTTATGGACATATAACCTGCTTTTTTATCATCAATTAAAAGTTGCAGCTCGTCCTGGTATGGAGATATTTCAATTTTTAAATTTTCCATAAGTATTGAGATTTGATTGATTTAAAATGACAATGAAAACCCTTTTATGAATTCATTTTCTTAAAATTACAAATTAAAAATGATAATGAAATACATTTTAAATATTTTTAATAAAGATTTTATTATTAGTGGTAATCACTTGCTATAATCATTATTTTTATTGAAATTTTTTTAAAACTTTCTGTGGTTTTACTGCTCTTGTGATTTTTTTAACAAAGATTATGAATGTGTGTTGTGGATTTGGCATTTTAATTGAAATCTTACCAGCAGATTAAATTTAAATAAGATGAAAAAATTATTCATAACAGCATTATTGGTTGGAACATTCAGTTTGAGCTATGCGCAGTCAGATTATTATAATGATTATAGAAGAAGTATTACAGACGTCAACTGGCAAACGGTTGCAGCAGATCTTCTTCTTTCAGCAACACAAACCAAACAGTTGTATAGTCTTAACGACAGGTATAACGATTATAATTCATGGAATAAAGTGTATGTACACAACCCGGACAGATGGAGAGATGACCGATATTCTGAAATTGAAAGAATTATGGGGCGTGAAAAATATACGAAGTTCAAAACAAAATATTATAAAGGACAAAACCCTACTGCCGTATATAACAGAAACAAAAATAACGATAAGAGATACAAGCATATGGAAAAAAAGGCTAAATCTCATAAGTATGATCACGACAATGGTAATGATCATGACAATGGCAATGGGCACAGACATTAATCACTATTCACTCTACATTCAATTATTTATTAGTGGCCGGTCGAAAGATCGGTCATTTTTTATGGGAGCAAATTATTTGGATTTTTTTATAAAGTTTTGTTTGAATTTTATAATTTTGATCCATGGAATCCACAGAATCTTTACAGCAGTTTTATACAAGGACTCAGGTCCCTGTTTCTCCTACCGGTCTTGCTAATGCCAATGCGGGATTAGGACATTTTAATGTTTTTTCCAGAGATGATTGTGCGTTGGTTACGCCTTACAGCAGACGGGATTACTATAAGATTTCTTTAATCATCGGTAAAGGAAAACTTCATTATGCAGATAAATGGATATACGTAGACCGGCCTGCATTGCTGTTTTCCAATCCTGTAATTCCCTATTCGTGGGAAGGAGAAGATGAAGACCAGACCGGATGGTTTTGCCTCTTTACCGATCAGTTTCTGCAGAATGGTAACCGTTTGGGGCATATTCAGGATTCCCAGCTCTTTAAAATAGGAGGAACTCCCATCTTTTTTGTTGATGAACTCCAGCAACAAGCTGTTTCAGAAATTTTTATTAAAATGATGGCTGAAATTCAGTCGGATTATATGCATAAATATGATATGCTTCGTGCCTATCTCCATCTTCTGATCCATGAAACGATGAAAATGAACCCTGCAGAAAGTTTCGAGCCTTATCAGAATGCTTCCCAGAAAGTAGCCTCTTTGTTTATGGAATTGCTTGAAAGACAGTTTCCTATTGACAGCCCTGAAGCTTTCCTAAAATTAAAGACGCCCAATGATTATGCAGAAAGCCTTTCCGTTCACGTAAATTCTCTAAACCGTTCTGTAAAAGAAATTACCGGCAAAACCACTACCCAGCAGATTACCTCAAGAATTATACAGGAAGCAAATGCTCTGCTGATACACACTGATTGGAATATCTCTGAAATTGCTTACGGATTAGGATTTGAAGAGCCCGCCTATTTTACCAATTATTTTAAAAAGCAAACCGGATCTACGCCAAATGCATTAAGAGCCAGTCTTGTTTGAATTTTATAATTCTTAGTTTGAATTCTATATCAACAATAGAAAACTCTTGTCCTAATTTTGTCCTGTAAATTTAAAATCACAGACTATCATGAAATTTAAAAAATTAGGAAACACAGGAGAGCAGTTATCTGCTATCGGATTGGGATGTATGGGAATGAGCTTTGCTTATGGCCCTGCAGATGAGCAGGAAAGCATTAATACATTACACAAAGCCCTTGATCTGGGAGTCAATTTTTGGGATACTGCAGATATGTATGCCAATGGAGAAAATGAAAAACTGATTTCTAAAGTTCTGGTGCCTAACCGTGACAAGATTTTCATTGCAACCAAATTTGGATTTAGATTCAAAGATGGTAAAGCAAGTCACAGTTCAGCTCCGGGAACTTATTTTGACGGCTCACCGGAATGGATCAAGCAGGCTGTGGATCTTAGTCTTCAAAGATTGAAGATTGATACCATAGATCTTTATTATGCACACAGAGTAGACCCGAATATTCCTGTTGAGGAAACGGTAGGAGCAATGGCGGAGCTGGTAAAAGCAGGTAAAGTTAAATATCTTGGCTTATCGGAAGCATCCCCGGAATCCATCAGAAAAGCTAATGCAATTCATCCTATCGCTGCATTGCAGTCCGAATATTCTATCCTGACTAAAGATGTTGAAAAAGAGATTCTGCCGACGATCAGAGAGCTTGGAATTACGCTGGTACCTTATTCACCCTTAGCAAGAGGACTTTTTGCTAATATCAATGAAGCTGAAAAATTTGGAGATGATGATTTCAGAAAATCATTGCCGCGCTATCAGAATGAAAGTCTGGAAAACAACAGAAATCTGGCTAAGGAATTTAATGACTTTGCAGCTTCTAAAGGAGTAAAAGGAACACAGCTGGCCCTTGCCTGGGTACTGAATCAAGGGGATGATATTATTCCGATTCCGGGAACCAAACGTATTAAGTATTTGGAAGAAAATATTGCAGCAGTGAATATTGATCTTTCTCAGGACGATTTACAAACCATTGATGCTATCCTGAAAAAATACCCCAATATTGGAGAAAGATACAGCGAAGGCTCTATGAAATTGGTTAATAATTAAAAAAACAATAAAATTTAGATTCCCGATAACTGATATTGGGAATCTGGATTTTATACTGATATTATAGTTGAATAGCCATTTTTATACATCCTTAGATTTCCAACCAATACATGTTGTAAATGTAGGATCTGCTTATTGTAATGATCATAAAAATAAAAAAACACATACATTATGAATAGAAGAGAACTTTTAAAAACCGGATTGCTCGCAGGAGCGTTCAGTATCACTCCATTTTCAAATACTTTTGCTGAAACCAAAGAACTTTCATCCACTTCCGAAGATGATCTTTCAGGATATAAAAAGGTTCAATTAGGCGACTTAGAGTTGTTTATCCTTACTGATGGTTATATCCATGAGAAAAATTTAAAATCTTTTGCTCCGCGAGGAAATCTTTCTGAACTGAAAGCACTTCTCAAAGATAACTTCCGTTCCGAAGATTATATTGACATGGCAATGAATGTACTTCTTGTCAAAACAAAAAACCGTCTGATTCTGATGGATACAGGAATGGGGATTTTCGCTGATGAAAGGACAGGATTTGTACTGAAAAGCTTGAAGAAAGCAGGTTTTTCTCCGGCAGAAATTACAGACGTATTTATTTCCCATGCACATCCGGATCATATTGGCGGAGTTGTAGATAAGCAGGATAAATTGGTTTTCCCCAATGCCAATCTCTTTATTTCAAAAATTGAATATGATTTCTGGATGCAGGCAACTGCTAAGGATTTTAAAAATAGCGAACTGAGTAAATATCCGGAAGTGCTTCAGCAGATTGTCCCTTCCATTCAGAAGGTATTAAAACTCATAAAGCCGAAACTAAAGTTTTATGACCTGGATAAAACATTGTATGAAAATTTCAGTTTTCAGTTAGCGCCGGGCCATACGCCGGGATTAACAACGGTTGCTATTATATCCGGGACTGAAAAGCTTTTGTATATCGCAGATCTGATACATTCTGATGTGATCTTATTTCCGCATCCGGAATGGGGCTATTATGGAGATACCGATTTGGATATTGCCATAGCTTCCCGTAAAAAACTGCTTCAACAATTGGCAGAGACAAAAACAAGGGCTTTATCATATCATTTGCCCTGGCCGGGACTCGGTTTTACAAAAACCAGGAATAATGAGTATGAATGGATCGCAGAAAGTTTTATGAATTAATCAGAATAAATCATAACAAAATCCATCAAGAATATTCCATAGAAAATGGACTTTATTCCGTTCTGCTTTAATAAATTCCAATGGCTTTAGCCAAATCTATGAATCTGTAGTAAAAACAAAAAAGCACCTTTTCAGGTGCTTTTTTTATATGTGAAAGTTGAGAATTAGATTCCGTCAACAATTTCATTTAAAACTGTGCTTGGTCTCATTGCTTCATACGTTTTGTATGTATCAGTTTTGTAGTAACCGTCAATATTTTGAGGCTTACCTTGAGCACCAATTAATTCAGAATTAATAACGTCTTCATTTTCCTGCATTGCTTCTGCAACCGGAGCAAATTGAGCTGCTAATTCAGCATCAGCAGTTTGGTTTGCCAGCGCTTCAGCCCAGTACATTGCTAAATAGAAGTGAGAACCTCTGTTATCAATTTGTCCAACTTTTCTTGCCGGAGATTTATCTGTAGCCAGGAATTTAGCGTTTGCCTCGTCTAATGCATCTGCTAACACCTGAGCTTTTGTATTCCCCTGAGTTTGTGCCAAATGCTCTAAAGATGCCTGTAATGCCAAGAATTCTCCTAATGAATCCCATCTTAAGTATCCTTCTTCTAGGAATTGCTCAACATGTTTTGGAGCAGAACCACCGGCTCCTGTTTCGAATAAACCACCTCCGTTCATCAATGGAACGATAGAAAGCATTTTTGCAGAAGTTCCAAGCTCTAAAATTGGGAAAAGATCAGTTAAGTAATCTCTCAATACATTTCCTGAAACAGAAATAGTATCTTTTCCTTCTCTTGCTCTTTTCAACGTTTCAGTCATTGCATCTTTTACATCAAGAATTTTGATGTCTAAGCCTGCAGTATCGTAATCTTTAAGATATTTTTCAACTTTTTTGATGATCTCTCTGTCGTGAGCTCTTCCTTTGTCTAACCAGAAGATAGCCGGAGTATCAGATAATCTTGATCTGTTCACTGCTAATTTTACCCAGTCCTGAATAGGAGCATCTTTAGTCTGACACATTCTGAAGATATCGCTTTTTTCTACTTTTTGAGAAAGAAGAACGTTTCCGGCTTCATCCTGAACTTCAATCGTTCCGTCTGCTGCAGCCTGGAATGTTTTATCGTGAGATCCGTATTCTTCAGCTTTTTGAGCCATTAAACCAACGTTAGGAACAGATCCCATAGTCGTAGGGTCCAGTTTACCGTGAGCTTTCATATCATCGATTACAGACTGATAGAAACCTGCATAAGAACGGTCCGGAATGATACAAACCGTATCTTCCTCTTTCCCTTCTTTGTTCCACATTTTACCTCCACCTCTTACTAAAGCAGCCATAGATGCATCAACAATGATATCAGAAGGAACGTGGAAGTTGGTAATTCCTTTGTCAGAATTTACCATAGCCACTCTTGGTCCGTTTGCTAAAGCCGTTTCAATGTCTGCTTTAATGTCAGCTTCCTGAGCATTTCCTTTGATTTTATCAAAAAGATCGGCAAGACCGTTGTTAGGATTAACATCTAAAGACTTAAATGTCTCAGCATATTTAGTAAATACATCTTTAAAGAACGTTTCTACGATAGCTCCGAAAATAATAGGATCAGAGATCTTCATCATCGTAGCTTTTAAGTGTGCAGAAAGAAGTACGTTTTTGCTTTTAGCCTCTTCGATAGCTTCCTGTACGAAAGCTCTTAAAGCATTCAGGTTCATTACAGAAGAGTCAATTACTTCTCCAGCCTGAAGACCTGCGAAATCTTTTAATAAAGTTTCAGCACCGTCATTTCCTTTGAAAACAATTTTATATTTCGTAGCGTTCTCAAGGGTTGTGGAAGTTTCAGTACCATAGAAATCTCCGTTATTCATGTGGGCTACATCTGTTTTGCTGTCAGAAGCCCAGTCACCCATTCTGTGTGGATTTGCTTTTGCGTAGTTTTTAACTGCTTTTGGAGCACGTCTGTCAGAATTCCCTTCTCTTAACACAGGATTTACAGCGCTTCCTAATACTTTAGCATATTTAGCTTTAATGGCTTTCTCTTCATCATTCTTAGGCTCTGCAGGATAATTTGGAACTGCGAAACCTTTAGACTGTAATTCAGCGATGGCTGCATCCAATTGAGGGGCAGAAGCTGAAATATTGGGTAATTTAATAATGTTGGCGTCAGGTTGTGTTGCAAGCTGGCCCAATTGAGCTAATGCATCATCGATTTTTTGATCGTCTTTTAAGAATTCAGGAAAGTTGGCTAAAATTCTTCCTGCCAAAGAAATATCCGGAACTGCGATCTCAATATTTGCTGATTTTGTAAATGCCTTTACGATAGGTAAAAATGAGTGAGTTGCCAGCATTGGCGCTTCATCCGTAAGTGTGTAATAGATTTTTGATTTGTCTGACATTATACTGTTATTTATTATTTGATTTTTTAAGACTTACAAATTTACTAAATATGATTGTTTTATAAAGGTATTTCCATAAAAAAAGAGGCATAAGCCTCTTTAAATTTATATCTGCGTGATTGTATACGTTCCGGTACCGTCAAAATTTATACTGAATTCAATTTTATAATTTTTCGGAGTGCTCGTAAGGTTGGGAAAAGTAATATTGGCACCATCAATATCAAAAAGCCCGTCATTAAGGTTATCTCCTAAGATTTCCTCGGCATTACCCTGAGAGGCTAGCTTTAAATAAAAAGAACCTCCGCTGCTGGTTGTAACTCCGGTCACATTGATTGTGAATTTTCCGGTAGCAGCATTGTAGGAAGTAGACGTTACAGGCATACTGCCTGAAATGGCCGTGAACTGAATCTGTGGAGAAAAATTTGTAAAATGTGCCCCTACACTTATAGAGGCATTATAATCAAGAGCAATTTGATAAAAACCATTGGACGTAACATTATAATTACTTCCATTAGGAGTCATAAATCCATTAGAATCAGAACCATAGGTTTGTGCTCCGTTTCCTGGTGAAGCCAGGAATTTTATCTGGGTATTCGCTTGGAGGTATTTGTAACCCACTTTCGGAATTCCATTGCCTCTCAAAAGCTCAGATGAAGAAGGATTAAAATTATTATAGGATCCGTACATATATAAATTGGAAGGTAAATTGTTTCCTGTTGAACTCGAATTGGTTGGCAGACTCAAAGTTCCGGAATCATTCACGCCCAAAGTGTAACTCGTACCGTTTGGAGAAACAAGTGTAATTCCCTGTCCCGCTCCTGTAACCACGGTTTTGCTCACCTGGGCATAAGGAACGCTCATCAATTGATTGACTCCGACATTCGTGTAATTGCTTCCACCGGCAGGATCCATTTCCACTTTTACAAATTTAGTATTTGTTCCCCAGTTAATTCCGGCGAAAGTTCCTGTTGCAGGAGTTCCCTGTCCGATATTCAAATTAACTAAACCTTTAGCGTTGGTTGTTTTAATGTGGGTTTCTGTATACAAAACAGTTCCCGTTGCAGAGTTGTCCAGGATGCTTACTCTTAAAGCGACATTTCCGTTAGCAATCGGTGCTCCTGAAGTGTTGAAAGCAATGGTCTGGTAGCTGAAAGCCTGTGGAACCTGTGCACTTAATAATGTGGCAAGAAATAGTCCTATCGTAGCGTAAAGTTTTTTCATTGGTAAATAGTTTTTAAGGTTTTTTAATGATTTTAACAGGTTTGATGTCAGGATTTTTAAACGAGATCATATAAACTCCTGCGGGTAAGGAACGAAGATCGATTTTGTCTGATTCCGGTTTTGTTTTTAAAACAAGTCTTCCGGCAGTATCATACACTTCAATGTCCTCAATTTTCGCCTTAGAAGTAAGGCTTACATGGACAAAATCAGTGGTAGGGTTGGGATAAATTCTAATGTGGTCTTTTTCCAGTTCACTGACTCCCAAAACCCTGAATACAGTCTGGTACAGCATTCCCATAGTTCCTGAACTGCTTTGGTCAGGATCCGCCGGAATAACATAAATTTCACCTACAGAATGGGTGAAACTGTCTGCAGAAACCGCTCCGGAGTTGATATTGCCAATCACAGACTGAGCAAAGCCAACCACGGGGATTCCCAATAACAGGATCGTAATTTTTTTTAGCATAATTATTAGTTTTAATAAAAAGTATGCGAATATAATTAAAAATTCAGTATACAAGTATTTCAATATATAAGTAATTTTATTTTCATTTTAAGAATTATTTAACCTTTCCTTCAATAGAAAAAATGTCTAATTTGAGTAAATTTGAAAAACTTAAAAAGATATATTATGTCAAATATTACATTAAAAGGAAACGAAGTACATACAATAGGAACATTACCATCTGTGGGAACAACGATTAACGATTTTGCACTGGTAGATTCGGGATTGAATGTAAAAACGCTTTCAAATTTTGATGGAAAGAAAAAAGTATTCAATATTTTCCCAAGTATTGATACTCCAACATGTGCGGCTTCTACAAGAAAATTCAATGAAGAAGCTTCTAAACTAGATAATGCTGTAGTAATCAACGTTTCTAAAGATTTACCATTCGCATTAGGTAGATTTTGTGCAGCAGAAGGCCTGAATAACGTAGAAACTCTTTCAGATTTCAGAAGCAGCTTCGGAGATGATTATCAGGTAACGATAACCGATTCTCCATTACAGGGATTATTGAGCCGTGCAGTAATTGTAACGGATGCAGATAACAAAGTGGTATACACAGAGCAGGTTTCTGAAATTGCAGATGAACCTAATTACAGTGCAGCTATTGAAGCTTTGAAATAAATAAACCATACAATTTCATAAAGCCCTGTGGAAGTTTCGTTTTGCAGGGCTTTTTCAGCAGTAAGAATTTCTAAATTTTTCGAAATGGTAAAAAGAATTGTAGCCAATATACAGACAGATGACGTGTCAAAAGCTGATGAATTTTATCACCGGATACTTGGACTTGACATCCTGATGGACCACGGATGGATCAGGACATTTGGAAATGATGAAACGGCAAAGGTTCAGATCAGCTTTGCGGTTCAGGGGGGTAATGACACTGAAGTTCCGGATCTTTCCATTGAGGTTGATCAGGTTGATCAGGTGTATGAAAAAATGAAGGCTTCCGGTTTTGAAATAACATATGACATTACCGATGAAGACTGGGGAGTCCGCAGATTCTTTGTCCGTGACCCGTTTGGAAAAACAGTAAATATCCTTTCTCATTAAAAATGTAAAATCCAATGAAAGCTGAACAGATTATCCCGGT
>Ga0153980_1000864_pt1 | contig 13240 bp, 13 predicted proteins | sample TSGA064MetaG_FD_104722 | JGI IMG/M metagenome (GOLD analysis project Ga0153980, IMG submission 104722) | Attine ant fungus gardens microbial communities from Georgia, USA - TSGA064 MetaG | ecosystem: Host-associated > Fungi > Mycelium > Unclassified | place: USA: Georgia, Magnolia Springs State... | reverse complement strand
TAAGGGTGTGAAAAAAATGTTTTTATCATAAAGTTACAGCGGTGAATGAGTTAAATATAAAGGAGTTTGTAGCTAAGAAAAATTGAGGTAATAATGAGGAAATTAATAATACATTCTTTGTAAAGGCAAATGGAGTTGTGTAATTACTAAGAGTATTAATTTAAGTTTATACAATAAAAAACAAGTTAACTAGTTAGACATCACAAATTGATAGCTGTACAAGATGCTAAATGAATTCAAGCTAACACAACTAAACTTCTGATATGTACCATATTCTAAATAAAATTGAACGCTACAGTTTATTTTACAATTTATCAAAAAAGAACAAAATCAGATATCTACTCTTCTTCGTACTCCTTGTATAATAAATTTATCCCATATAGGATAGGATGATACTATAGAATAGATACGGTGGATAAGTGAATCACTTCTACCACCAGATGGTTTTGAAAATCTCTAACCACAGTCTCTTTGTTTTATGTTAATTAGTTAGATACCGCCATGACGATTTATGTCCAACGAGGTTACGTTCGCAAAGAGTCCCTATGGATCTTAATCAGTATCAATATTAAGAGATTTTTTACCAATTATTTACGTTGGTATTGACATTGCCAAAGATAAAAATAAACACGTTTGTGTCATCATGAATGAAGATGGCAAGATTTTAGTTGATGGCTTTACTTTTCAACGTAATATGAACGGATTTGACGCTTTGTTTAATCAAGTCATTGGCTACTGATAATCTTGAAAATGTAAAAATAGGACTAGATGCAACTGGACCTTACATTTACAATATTCTGGGGTTCTTAACTGAGAAAGGTCTTACCGTCTATGTTCTCAATCCACATCAAACCAACCTTTATCCCAAAGGTATTAGTCTTCGCAAAACTAAAACCGATAAAGGTCGATGCCCTTACTATGGCACTCATGATTATGTCTCAGCCGTTCTTAAAGTCCTTTTCAGACAAATCATACCCTAATGAGATCTAAAGTCACTAGCGCGATATCTTTGATTGATTTGCACAACGAGCGAAACTCAAAAATTCGGTAGCTCGTCTTGTCAACATTCTTTTTCCTGAGCTGGAATCACATGTTTCAACTCTTCATGGAAAAGCCGTCTATGGTCTTCAAAATGAATATCCTAGTGCTTCTTTAATCGCTAATGCCCACCTTACCCAAGTTACAAATCCACTAGCTTATCAGTCAAGAAATCATTTCTCAAAAGAAAGAACCATTCAAATACTAAAAGCTGCCTTGATTGTGTCGGTTCTAATATGTTTGCTAATTCCTTTGAACTTAAACAAACTATTTCACGTATCCAAGAGCTTAATACTTTAGTCAAAGAAACCGACCTACTAATTAAAGACATTCTTGATGAGAAGGCTTCTACCATTCTTTCAATTCCTGGTATTGATTATGTTTTAGGTGCTATAATCATAGCTGAAATGGGAGATATGGATAGATTTATTCACCTGATAAAATCCTCGCTGATGCCGGCCTTCAACCCACTTATCAATCATGTCAATTAGAATCCTCTCAGGCTAAGATGAAAAAAGCGTGGCTTCAGATCTCCTTGTTGTATTCCCAAGCGATAGACGTAAGAGTTAATCACCTCTAGTTAACTGGATTTTGCAAGATCAAAGTTTAATCTAAATTAGAGCCTAATAGTCCACCGACAGCTAGAACAAAGGTTAAAGCAATAATATTGCGAATGGGCGGAATCGTTAGCTTAGAGATTTGTTGAATTTTTGTAGCTCCATCTACTTTCGCTGCTTCATCGAGTGTAGGATCAATGGGTCATAGCGGCTAAATATAAAATGGTATTCCAACCCAGACTTTTCCAAATATCACTAATCACAGCAACAGCCCAATAGTAATTAGGTTCTGTTAGAAAGGGAACGGGCTCTTTAATTAAGTTGAAATTAATTAATAAACTATTTATCAAACCACTTTCAGAAAGCCAAGAAATAAACATCCCTCCCAAAATAACCCAAGATAAAAAGTGGGGCAAGTAAGAAATGGTTTGCACCGTCTTTTTAAATCTTAAATGGGTTAATTCGTTAATCATGATCGCGACCATAATCCCTAATGGGAAGCCAATTATTAATTTCAAAAAACTGATTCCCAATGTGTTTTTCATGACAACCCAAAACATGGGATCACTGAAAAACTGTTGAAAATATTCAACTCCTACCCAAGGCGCATTGGTGATAGTATCGAAAACAGAATAATCTTTAAAAGGCAATTATAATTCCGTACATGGGGATAAAGTTAAAAATAACCATAAAGATCACTCCTGGTAATACCATGGATTGAAAGAATAATTGCTTCTGATCTAATCGCTTCAAAAAATTCCCACCTTTCTCTTCTATCTTTCTACAGAGTGATTATAGCGTTTACAATTACGATTGTAAAGTTCTTGGTGTAACAAAAAATGTCGTCATGTATCATATTTTTTACAGGTTTAAGTGGCAGTTTTTGACTAACAGGTATTGACAATTAAAAATCTATCTAATCATATAACCTATTTCAAGCCAAAATCTCGCTTCTCATCGTTTTATAAAGCTGATAATAGCAAAGAAAAACAGGGTTACAGTTCGATTTTGACAAGGGGTTATTTTCTTAAAAAATACGTTCATTACTTCGATTAACTCCAGTTACAATTTTAATAACAAAATAATAAAATAATCGTTAGCCTTACTTATTTCTTCAAAAAAAAGTGACTTTAAAAGGATATGAATACTATTAGCTCGATATTTGTAAAATAACTACATTATAAATTAGGAAAGTTTGTTTAATTTTAAGAAAATGTTTAGAAATTTCAGCACCCTTTCTTAATTTTTATTAGCTATAATCTTTCTATCAACAGTGTTACATTGTTGTTTTTTCAAGTGAGAAGGAGGAATTATATTTATGTTAGAAGTTAAAAATGTGACGAAGCGCTACGGTAAAAAAGTAGTGTTGGATAATGTATCCATGTCGTTTAAAAAAGGTGAAATAACCTGTTTACTCGGTTTAAATGGGGTTGGAAAAAGTACGACGATGAAAGCCATTATGCGGTTCATTCCCATCAACAAAGGATCAATCACCATTGATAGTAATCCCATAACTTCTAAAAATATGCATAAAATCGCCTATGTCCCAGATATTCCTATTCACGATTTAGGTTGGACCCCTTGGCAAAATTTAGAATTTTACCAAGTACTCTATCCCAACTTTGATATGAAAAAAGCTGAGCGTTTAATAGAATTCTTCAAGGTCCCTTGTGCGAAAAAATTAAAAGAATTATCGAAAGGTAATTTAGCTCGCTTTAATTTAATTGTCGGGCTTTGTCAATACGCTGAGTATCTTTTATTGGACGAGCCTTTTAGCGGTATTGATGTCTTCACTCGAGAATCTTTTATTGCAACCTTAAAATCAGAATTTGAATTTTTAGAAGAGGGCCAAACGGTTATCATGACGACCCATGAAATCGATGAAGTTCAAAATATTGCCGATACTGTCATCTTGCTTGAAGAGGGGCAAGTGTTCAAAACTTTTTCAAAAGTGGAAGCAGAAACTGAGGGACTAAAGATTGTCGAGAAAATGAGAACTTATTATAACCCAGCTACTAAGGAGGATTAAATTATGTTAAAGTTATTAACGTTAATGGAGATTGAAATAAAAAAATTATTACCAGTATTAATCATTATTTTTAGTTTCATGACAGTTGTCTCATCTGCCGTTTTTTATCGAGCCAGCCATACCTTGAATATGAAAGTGATGAAGAACTTAGCTGGTAATTCAGTTGCTGAATATGTAGCAGAGACTGGAGGTGTTACTATCTTACAAGCCATTAATTTGAGCTATAATAATCTTTTCTTATTATTTGGCTTTATAGCCTTTGTACTAGTTGTTATTTCGTCATTTTATTTATGGTATAAGGAATGGTTTGGGCAATCAAAGCGTATCTATCTGCTTTTTTCATTAAGAGGATCGCGCTTTACAATTTTACTAGCTAAGCTCTTAACGGTTATTGGAGCTACCTTTATTTTTTACGGCATGATTTTAATAAATTTACTCATCGGTTGGGTTATTTTAACCTTTGTCTTACCTGATGGCATTATGGCTACTGATCCGTTAGGAAGTGTTATTTCTCAAGCAACGAAAGGAGGTCTTGGATTTTCATTTCCTTTATCTTTCATAGATTTTATCTATAAAATATTTTTGGTAACAGTTGCCTTTAGCGGCATTAGTGTTTGGGTCTTTAGTGATCGTTCTAAAAAAATCTGGGGCTTTATTTTAGGTGGGGCTTACTGCATCGCTTTAGCTAGCATCTATATTGGCACTCAAAGCATGTTTTTATTTTTTGATGAGCGCGCTTTAATTGACTGGGGCTTTGCCCTTGGCGCTAGTGCTTTAAGCTTAATCATTAGTTACGCCTTACTCAATAAAACAGTTTCGATTTAAGCGAGGTGAAGAAAATGAAATTAAAATATGGAATTAGTTTTAGAATCAGTTGTTTCTTATCAATTATCAGTGTCTTCTTTGCTAATCTCACACAAGCAGTGGAATTAAACCAAGATTTTAACATCGAGACGTTATCGGGAGATGTAAGAATCATAGATGAACTAGGGCTTAGCGCTGTGATTCAAAATGGAAGAAATGATTATTCCATCGTGACGCTAACCGCAACAGGAGCGAAAATAGAACCCACAATTTATGATGATGACTACGGTTTAGATGGACGTCAACTTGAACATCGAGAGTTGTATCGTCATGCCCCTTGGGCTTCTGTTTTAGAAACTGAAGACTATATGATTTCTTATGAGTTCGATCATACTTATAATTGGAATTCTCGATTTGATCCCAGCACTCGCATTGCTGTCTTAAATAAAAACTCTGGTGATACTCAAGTTTTAAATCATACCTTTACCGACATCCCACGCTATATAGAAATTTATTGGGACACTTATCTCGTAAAAAAAGAGGAAACTTTTTATTACGTTTTAATGACAAACACATTTGATTTGTTAGTTTACACTTTTAACCCGGAAACACTAACCTTGAATTTAGATTATCGTAACTCGTTATCTGATTCGATTTCTGCTCACCCGAATAGTTGGTTTGATTTACACGCCTCCGAGGAATTTATTTATATCAGATCAGAAGGAATTGAGATTTATGAATTCAATCCAGCAACTCAAAGCATTGAACCGATTACCATTAAACTTTCTGAGGATAAATCAATAGCAGATGACAACATGTTTGCAATAAATTTTGGGTCAACTTGGTTTTATGAAGATCAGATTATCTTTGAAGGTCAAGATCAATATTATGAGCCAACAGGTATATATCATATTGTAAATCGAGACTCCGGCAATTTTAGTGAACTTGAACAGCCATCTTTCGCAAAACTTCTTGAGGATGAGTGGCCAATAGAAAATCATACGGTATTAGGAAACCACTTTGTTTTAAATTATCAGGTGACTTCTATGACTCCAGAAACCCAGTTTATTGCGGTCTATGATTTAGAAACTCATGAATTAATTTATGAAGGTAGCCTTAAGCTTCGCAAAGATCAAGGATTACTGACAAATGGATGGGGAACGATCAACGGTTTTTCTGTTAAATAAGCTTAAAACCGCTTCTTAAAATGAACATTAAGATCAATAAAAGGAAGCTCTAGCATATCTCAACTCTAGAGCTTCTTTTTTGTACTTATTATTATGTTTTTAATTTGAGTAAATGCCAATCCTAAATTTAAACACATTATAAAGCTTTTACTAGCTATGAGCGACGATCTTTAAGCTAGTCCTATCCTTTTAATGGGATCCTTTAAAAGAACATCTAGTGCTAACAGAGCCCTAGTTTTTAAATTTAGGTAATGTTTTCGTTGAGGTTTCACTAATGGATTCCTGAGCGAATAGCTATTCGATAAGCTCAACCTCTTGTTGATAATCATTTTCTAGTTTTAGCCAATCATCTCGATCCTTTTCAGTAAGAGGACGAATGACTCGGCAAGGATTTCCAGCGGCAATCACCTGATCTGGAATACTTTTTGTCACCACTGACCCTGAACCGATCACTGCGTTATTGCCGATGGTCACACCAGGATTAATGGTTACATTAGCTCCTACCCAAACATTATGGCCAATGGTTATAGACGTTCCAAACTCTAATCCTCGAAGACGAACTTCAGCATCAAGAGGATGCCCAGCTGTATAGAGGCCAACTCGAGGTCCAAACATCACATGATCACCAATCTCAACTTTCGCCACATCTAAGATGACACAATCAAAATTTGCATAAAAATTTTCACCAACCGATATATGACATCCGTAATCACATCGAAACGGGGGTTCAATCAAGATGCGAGTTCCTGTTTTGTGAAATAGTTCTTTAAGAAGCTGAGTGCGGTAACTCTGCTGTTCTTCAGTTGTTTGATTAAATAATCGCGTGTATTGCCGTGCCCTTTGTCTCATATTTCTTAGTTCTAAATCACTGGCATCATAAAGTTTTTCTGATAACATTTTTTCTTTTTCACTTCTCACGATTCGTCCCTCCCTTGTTGCCTCTGTAGCAAATACTTCCCTATTTTACACTTTATAAATATAAAAAATCAATGTTTAGCACATTGATTTTTAATTTAAATGATTCATTTTCTAATCAGTTGGTTTTTTTCTTTGTTGCTTGTTTTGATCTTTATAAAGTTCAACATTAGTGCGCAAGTGAGCTCGTTGTGAAGCTAACTGACTTAGTTTTTGTTTTTGCCCTGGTGCTAACTTCATGGGTGTCATCTCCTCATTTGATTCGTTTAATCGGTTTACAACAATCATTCTCTTTTATTTATATTAAGTGCAATTTTGTTATTTTTATACTCATTTTATTAAAATTTTTAAAAACAAAATGGCAAACTAGAGCGTTCTCATGATAATTTTTTATTTAGATGCATAGACGCGATCCACTTAAACCAGCGCTTAAATAAGAAGCTGATATTTGGAGTACTTTTATTTTGCTCTTTATGAGAGAAACCTTTATAATAATAATAAGGCAATTGTTAGAATATTTGCCAATACTAACTAGATGAAAGGATGAGATGATGTTTAATCAATCTGTTACTTTAAATAACGGGGTAAAAATGCCCATTCTCGGTTTTGGAACTTTTAAAGTTGAAGATGGAGAGCAAACAATTGAAGCCGTTCAATATGCTTTAGAAATCGGTTATCGCCACATTGATACCGCAGCAGCTTACGGCAACGAAGAAAGTATCGGTCAAGTTATTAAAGCCAGTGGCATCCCTCGAAATGAAATTTTCTTAACCAGTAAAGTATGGAATCGCGATCAAGGTTACGAGTCAACGCTCAAAGCGTTTGAAACGTCACTAAGAAAACTGCAAACCGATTATCTTGACCTCTATTTAATTCATTGGCCTCTTGATTTAAATAGAGAAACGTGGCAAGCACTTGAAAAATTATATGCTGAAGAGAAAATTCGAGCCATCGGAGTTTCTAACTTTAAAGAGCATCATTTAACTGATCTATTAGAAGTTGCGCAAGTGGTTCCAGCTGTGAATCAAGTAGAGTATCACCCCAGACTTATGCAAGAATCTTTATCAGCTTACTGCAAAAAGCAACAAATCCAACTTGAAGCTTGGGGACCGCTTATGCAAGGAAAGATATTTCAATTTGACTTAATGCACGATCTAGCAAAAAAATATAACAAAACCGTTGCTCAAATTGTTTTGCGCTGGGATATTCAAAATAATGTGGTCACCATACCTAAATCTATTAATCCAGAACGCATTAAAAGTAATGCCCAAATTTTTGATTTTGAACTAGCCGATGAAGATATGAAGTTAATTAATTCGTTAAATCAAGAATTACGAATTGGACGAGATCCCGATGCACCTTGGACCTAACAATCAAAAAATAACGAAGTAGGAGCTGATTTATAAGATGGATCATGAACAAATATTAGAACTATTACATATTCGTCACGCTTGTAAGCAATTTGATTCACAAAAAATCGTAACCGATTCAGACATGGAACTCATTTTACAAGCTGGGCGGCTATCGCCTAGCTCAATGGGAACAGAGCCTTGGAAATTTTTAGTTATCGCAAACAAAGACTTGCTTAATGATTTGGTGCCCCTGACACCTGGTGGAGCCAAACAATTAGCCACTTGTTCGCACCTAGTCATCGTTTTAAGTCGACAACCACAAGATTTAAAGCACAATTCTGAATATATGGATTATCTTCTGCGCCAAGTTAAACAATTACCTGAAGAAGCTGCTAATCAATTTAAAGAAAGAATCGCTTTTATTGAAAAAAATCGCTTTAAACATCAAGACAATGCGATTCTACATTACTCCACTTCACAAGCCTATTTAGCAGTGGCTAACATGGCATTAGTTGGCGCTATGATCGGAGTGGATTCATGTCCGATCGGAGCTTTCAACAGCGAAGCAGTCAGAGAAATCTTAGTTAAACACCAGCTTTTAGACCCAGAGCATTTTACGTTAACCTTATTTTTAGCCTTTGGTTACCGAGCTAATGCTGTCACACCTAAAAAACGCCAACCTTTAGAAGAAGTTGTTAAATGGGTAAAATAAAAACTAACACTCACTTGGTCGACGCCAAGTGAGTGTTTCCTAATAAAGGTGATTTTCTCTTATTTTTAAAATAGAAATACTTAATTAAAAGACTTTGACTAAATAGAATCACAATAACCATTACACCTAAAATCATAAACAATTCTTCTGGTAAAGCCAGAATGACTGGATCGGTTACAGCGTTAAAAATCCAGTAATCATTATTAAAGATCAGCCTGTGGAACCAGACGAAAGCTTGACTAAAATCCACCATTATCCCCATTCCAATTAAACCAAAAAAAGTAAAGATCAAGTTTGCTCCCTTATTAAAAATGGACAAGACTTCAACCTCTTTCTTGACACCGATAACCCAAGTGACAATAAATAAGATGAGGATGAGATAAAGAGCTTGAAAAATAACTTTTACTTCTTCAAAGTGGATACGCCCCGTTTCGCTCATATAAAAATCTGGCATCCGTAGTTCTTGAACCCATGGCAATTGAAGATAGGCGACAATCTGGCGATAATTTTCCATTAGCGAACCTGCGCTCAAACCTGTTACTGAAGTTAGATCCGAGAAATTAATAACTAATCGATAAATAAAAATGCTATTTAAAGCAATTAAAGCCCATAATGAAACGGATGCTAATAGCACCCAGAGCCCACCAAGCCACTGTAAAGCCCATCTTATATTTAATCTTTCTCGCTTCATTTAATTCAACTCCAATCTTTTTCATTATAACCTATTTTTTTATGTTGTCTAGACTCTACTTTTAATTTTTGAGAATTTCTCTTTATTTAATCACAAATGACATTTTTGCATTTTAAATGGCATACATTAAATTGAGTTGTTTAGCTGTTCCATAATTATGAAATCAATTTTTTCAATATACCGTTATTTTCACCAGCTACTAAGCTTGGAAATGATAAAATAAAATGGCTGCGAGTTAGAGAGTTTGACTCTGAAAGGAGTAGTTGCTTATGGATTTTGATGAATTTTTATCGGACTATGAAACAGAAGCGCGCCGCAAACGTGCCGCTGCGATTAGTGTAGAAATTGAAAGTTATTTTAGTTTTAAGACAGAAGATGTCATGGATTTTGGCTGTAAGACGGGTTTAGTAGCTTTCAATTTAAAAAATAAAGTCAATAAACTGTTCTTGATTGACTCATCTGAAGAAATGATACAATGTGTCAATCATAAATTATTAGCGAGGCCTCAGACAAATATAGAGACGTATTGTGGCGAAATTATGGAAACTGATTTAAATAAGGAGTTTGATATTATTTATGCTTCACTGGCGCTTTATCATACAAAAGATCCCCAAGCCACTGTCCATCAATTAACTAGTTATATAAAAAAAAATGGTAAACTAATTATCGTAGATTTATTACCAGCGCCCGGGAAAGCGCCTTTTATCAATGACGAACAAGAAGATCAGCGCGGATTCACCATCGATAAAATGACTCAAATATTAGAAAAATCGGGTTTAGTAGAAGTCTTGGGAAGAAAATTTTATTCTAGTTATAAGCGGATCAATCAAACCAGTCGCCCCTATAGTTTATTTAGTATCGTTGGTTCAAAGCCTTAAAAAGAGATTGCCTAAAAACAATCTCTTTTTATTATTACTCTCTATTAAACTCACTTTTAGCTCATGTCCGCTTTTAAAGCAGTCAAATCAGACTCTAGAATGGCTTTATTCAACTGAGCTTGATACTCCTCTTGTTTTGCTAGCGACCAATTATAATAAGCTGCCATTTCTTCAATAACGTCTTGCTTCACTTGATCTAGTGTATCTCTTCTAAATAATAAATGGTTCGTTCTTCTGATGAGGTAATCAGCTGGGGTTAAAGTCAGCTCTTCTTCCATTGCGTAGTGAAGTCCTATTGTTTCTTTTAAGCTCAAGCTAGATGTTGGAGAAATTTTATCTATTCGTTCAAGTACTTGCTCCGTATTGGAACCGTATAAATGAGCTAACTCATGTGCATCCTCCTCTGCTAACCCTTTCTCCATTCCTAATAATGCTAATTCATGTAGCTCTTCTTCTACTTGTAGGGGATTAAGGTTCCCACCGGAAACTGGATATTTTGTGGAGTCAATCAGTGTAAATGATTTTTGAAATTCCGCTGCTAATCGCTTCTGAATGACCTTTAATGCTCCTTTAGCCATCTTTCGATAATCGGTAATTTTTCCTCCGGCTAACGTCAATAATCCATTTTCAGCAACTTCTAGAATACTTCCCCTTGAAATAGCTGATGGATGACTATCAGTTTCCGATAATGCTACGTCTAAATTATTTAAAACCTGCTCCACCTCTAAGCGAGTGACTTGTTTATTCAAGTATTTTTCAACCACTTGAATCACCTTATGGAAGCTTGCATCCGCTACTCTACCTTTGTTGCCACCATTGTAATCAGATCCGCTATTTGTAGCTATTAATGGCCGTAATCCCACCCAGCTAGCTTCTATATCATGGATGGTTAATCTGGCTACTGGATAGCGATGATTAATCACTTCTAAGAGATAGTCAACATCCTCCTGTTCCACTGTTGGATGCTGGTAATCACCATGAAAATCTGTATCTGTTGTACCAAAATAAGTTTTATTCTCTCTCGGAATGACAAAAATCATCCGTCCGTCTTGTTGACCTGAATCAAAGTAAGTAGGCTGTAAAACATTTAGCTTCTTGTTATCCACTACGAGATGAACACCTTTTGTGGGACGAATCATAGGGATAACGTCCTCTTGCTTATCTAATGCACGAACTTTGTCCGACCATGGACCAGTCGTATTAATGACAACATGAGCTCTTATCTGAAACTGTTCATCGTTCAATAAGTCTTTAGCTTGAACACCGATAACTTTTCCTTTTTCATTCAATAAAAAACCAACAGCTTGAACTCTATTAACAAGATAACCACCATCTGCCGCCGCTTGCTTAAGATTTTCAATGACTAATCTCGCATCATTATTACGAAAATCCAAATAAACCCCTCCTCCAAGTAGTCCCTTTGGATTTAATTGAGGTTCTAGTTGCAATACTTCTTCTTTCGTCAATAAATGATTTTCTAGTTTTGTGCCCGTCACATTAGCCAGCTGATCGTAAAAATCCATTGCCACTTTTATGGAAAACAAATTAAATGTCGCTTTTGGTTCATCATAGATCGGTAACAGCATGGGATCTGCTCTAGGAATATGAGGCGCAATCTGTTGTAGAACGGCTCGTTCTTTTACAGTATCGGCGACCACTTCCACATCAAAATTTTTCAAATAACGAATACCGCCGTGAACGAGCTTTGTTGAACGAGAAGAAGTTCCTTCAGCAAAATCTTGCATTTCAATTAATCCTGTCTTCATTTGGCAAGCGCTCGCTTGTAATGCGACACCTGACCCAGTTATACCGCCTCCAATAATGAGTACATCTAGCAGTTCTAATTTCATTTTTGCTATTGATTCAGTTCGACTCTTTAATGAAAAAGTCATGTCTTATCACCTCATTTAAAAGTTAGATTCAATTTTCCTGCTTAAAATAGGCTTTCTTTTTAATTTTTAACTCTCTTACATTTGTTACATCTCACTATAATTATAGCGCTTTCAAAAAACTTGTCAATGATTTTACTTTTATTGATAACTTTGCGCAAGCTAAAATTAAGTACTGTCAATAAGTTTAAATCCAGAACATATATCAAAAGCAGAAAAGCTAGTTAAATAGCACCTAAATTTAACACCTTAACGCCAATAGTCGTTGGCAAAAAAAGACGATAACGTCCTAAATAAATGAAACATATTTTGTTTATTAAGTTAAACTTGTTTGTCTCTCTTATCAATTTTCGACACATAGGCATTAGCATATATTGTATAATTACATGTATGATTGTAAATTAATAATTTTTTAGAAAGGTTGATGGTAATTTATGAACGAAAAAGAGAAATTAATTAAATCTTTTTTTGATATTCGTGGGAATGAACAAAACAAAAAATTAAAGCGCTGTAAAGATGAACTAGAGCGATTTCTCGTAAAAAATAACGACAGTGATTTAACCGATTTACTTAATTTAGTTAATGCCTTAATTACATACTATGAAAACAGTGATAAAGAAGAAGCAAGAAGATGGGTTATTGATATTTGGGATAAATTAAATTCAAAACCTAACTTTTCACTTTATGACATTCGGCTATTAAACTATATCTTGTTCACTGAACCGGATATTGAAAAATTAGTAGAATACGTAGATTACGCTTTAGAACAATTAGAAATTTATAAATTTCACGAGGACTATATTCGAGTAAAAGTGGCGCTCAAATTAAATTTATTGAATCTTTTGTTGGAAGCTAAATTTTTTAATGAACAATTTAATGATGAATTAACAGCAAAAATGTTTGAAGTCATAGAAGAAGTGATTGCATTAAATTTGACCCATCAGTTAAATAATAAATATTATATCGGATTAGCCAATATGTATAAAGGAATCTTACTAAAAAATAAAAACACCATTTACGTTGGTTTTATATTATTAGAAAGTTCTGGGCATAAAGATGACAATGATTTACAAGATTTAATAAAAATGTATGTTCAAAAGTATAATATTGTAGTATAATATAAATATACAATAATTGGAAGGAGGGATTTGATGTTACAGTTAATTGCTTATCTATTTCATGTTATTG
>Ga0153980_1000862_pt1 | contig 13247 bp, 11 predicted proteins | sample TSGA064MetaG_FD_104722 | JGI IMG/M metagenome (GOLD analysis project Ga0153980, IMG submission 104722) | Attine ant fungus gardens microbial communities from Georgia, USA - TSGA064 MetaG | ecosystem: Host-associated > Fungi > Mycelium > Unclassified | place: USA: Georgia, Magnolia Springs State... | reverse complement strand
TACCTGCTCTGTAACTATGGGAAGTTGTGCACCATTGGTGACCGAACAATTTAAAGTACTGAACTGTATGAAACAGACGGCTGCAGTTTACAACCTCTGTACTTCACAAACCATAACTCCGGCCTTCAGCAGTTCTGTGCAAACTCCTGTTCCTGCTACGGTTGCTATTGTTACAGCTCCCACTTTAGGAACGGCAACGATAGATCCGGTAACCGGAATTATAACATATACCGTCAATACTCCCGGAACCACAGGAACAGATACCTTTACCTATACATTCTGCGGAAACGATCCTATTTTTACCGATTGCGAAACGGTGACTGTGACCATCAATATTCAGGCTTTGATTGTTAACAATGCGACCTTACACGCCTGTAACATCAATGGGCAGGGAACATTTAACCTCACTACAGCCAGCATTACGAATAATTCACCGGTCACCATTACCTATTATCCTACTCTTGCCGATGCACAAACAGAAAACCCTGCTGCTCTTATTACTTCCGCCAATGCATATACTGCTCCCAACGGAACGATTGTATATGCTGTGGTAAAAAATAATATCGGCTGTAAAAGTATTGTCCAGATTACCCTCAGTCTCTATAATCTTGCTATTGTTCTCGACAATTATACCGGTGTTTTCTGCGATGATAATTTGGATGGAACGGTTACCGTTTTATTATCCAATATTACTCCTTTCGTTCTTAATAATCCCGGTTATTTTACCAATGTAAGATACTATGCAAGTTTGGCAGATGCCAATGCAGGAAACGCCAACACACTTCCCAATAGCTGGAGCTATACTGCAGCAACCACCATTTATATAAGAGTGGATTCTCCTGATGGCTGCGCAACCGTTGTAAAGCCTTTACAATTTACCATCGGAGCAAAAATACCTTTGATAAAAAAACTGGCCACAATAAGCTTATGTGACGAAGATCTGGATGGAACAAAACTGATCAACCTGGGAGCATACATCCCTCAGTTTACAACAGACCCGAATGTTCTCTACACCTTCTATGCAACCCAGGCAGATGCGCAGAATAACGTAAGCCCTATCACCGGAACGGTAAGTGTTACCGGAACCCAAACTTTTTATATCAGATTTGAAAAAGCCGGAGTATGTCCCGAAGTAGGTTCAATTACCATTATTATTAAAGCGCCTAAGAAATCTGATATTCTCGTAGATCAGATTATTTGTGCCAAGGCTAAAACTACTCTCGATGCAGGTCCCGGATTCGAAAGCTATCTATGGAGTACCGGAGCCACTTCTTCCTCCATCTCTAATGTTGGGGTTGGAAATTATTGGGTAGATCTTACATTCAATGGATGTGTGTACAGACAGTATGTTAACGTTATAGAATCTCCGGTACCTTTAATCACTTCTATAGAAATTAACGGTTCTACCGTAACGATTGGTGTCAACGGAGGCACACCGCCTTATGAATATTCCTTAGACGGAATCACATGGCAGAATTCTAATATTTTCACCAATGTAGCAACAGGCAGCCACATCATCCATGTAAGAGATGCTAAAAGATGTGACGAAACCACAAGACCTTTTGTGATTATTAATCTTATCAATACCATTACTCCAAATGGAGACGGGTATAATGATGACATCGACTATTCCGCTCTGATGACGAATAACAACCTTGAATTCAGAATCTTCGACAGGTATGGTGCAGAAGTTTTCAGGGGAAGCCCTACGAACCGGTATATCTGGAACGGAACTATGGGCGGAAGGCCTGTATCCACCGCTACTTACTGGTATTTTATCAGCTGGACAGAATATGGCTCTGCGACCTCTGTGAAGTACACCAGCTGGCTTCTGGTAAAACACAGATAAACCCCTGTCTAAAGGAATGATATTTGCTTATTTTGTATTAAAAAGAAATTTATAACATTCATTAACAGTTTTACCGTAAAGTTTAATATAATTTTAACCAGTTTTCTCAACTTTACCCGGTATAAATTGCTGTATTTCTACGTAATTTTGCCCCATTATATGAAGAAGCTAATTACTCTAGTGCTGTTGGTTTTTTTGGTGAAAATCAGCGCCCAAACATACTCCGGAGAAGTATTTCTAAGGGACAATTCGGTTTTATATCTCAACCAGGTATATGTTACCAATCTAAATACCCAGAAAACAGTTCTTACCGATTATAACGGCGATTTTAACATCCCGGCCAATCCAGGGGATGTTGTCAGGTTTACCTCTATTGTTACCGAAAGAAAGGATGTGAAGCTTACCCCTCAAATGTTTGGACAGAAAAATCTAACTGAACTAAAAGTAGCCTATTATGAAATTCAGGAAATTGTGATCAACCGTTTTAAGCCTACCGGAAATTTGCGGTATGATGTCAATTCCTTAAGAAAAGAAGATAAAGCGCTTGCACTAAAAAAGGTAATCGGACTGCCTGAACCTAAAGGAAACGGATTACCTCCTGAACTTCCGATTGCAGGGTTAAGAGACGGAGGTCTTACCTTCAGTCTGGAAAGTATTTATGATATGCTTTCGGGAGAGAGAAAGAAAAAACAGCGCTATGTTGCTTATGAAAGAATGAGCAGCTCTGTAACCGATATTAAAAATTACCTTGGAAAAGACTATTTCCTGAGACTTAAAATCCCTGAAAACCTGATTGATAATTTCCTTCAGTTTGTTTATACTTCAGAAAATATTCAGCCTTACATATTGGCCGGTAACTATGAAGCTATAAAAATTCCGATTGAAAAATATATGCCTATCTATCAGAAAAGGCTTAAGAACTCTCACCTTCAGGAAGTTATAAATTAAGATCATCAGTACGATATTTAAAAAAATGTATAGTATAATAATTTTATAGTATACATTTTTTTTGTTCATAAATATGTCTAAATTTATGTCACAATCACGTGTTTAAAATAAAAATAATATTATTCCGTTATCCTTTTTAAAGACTAATTGCATAGAACACAAATTAAGAAAAACTCCAATTTTCAATTTAATATGTATTAATGAAAAAATTAATTTTATTCCTTAGTTTGATTCTCTCTTTCGCTATGTCTGCCCAAAAAAAAGGGAAAGACTACACCAATATATTGAAAAGTAAAAATATTTACGAAATCAATGCCTTTTTAAGGGATGCTCACCCGGATGATCCACGACGATCTGTTTTAAAGCCCAGAGTCATGGAAATGATGAAGGAATATATCAAAAATGCCCATCCTGCCGATCAAAAAGTAAAAGATATGCAGGAAATGCTCGCCATGCTCAGAAGAAGACCTTCTACCAAAATCAGTTTTGATGAAATGAATGCGATTATCAAGCAAAAACAAATCGCCAAATACAAAGCAGAACTCGCGGCAAAGCAATCCACCGTAGTCTATACACCAAGCAACGCTCAAAATACATTCGTTGTAAATCCTACAGCCAATTCGGCGGTACCGGATGCAGAAGCGGAGGAATTTAATATGCTGATGGCCGTCTCTCCCGTTGAGCATAAAAACAAAACAGTGAAAATATTGAATTCCCTGTTTGATAATGATCCGATGAGCAAAGAATGCATCGTTCTTATTGAAAACAAATCAGACTGTAATATTATCGTAAGGATGGAAAGTGTAGGCACTATCAAATACAGACTTGCCGTTCCGGCTCATAATGAAAGCTCAATCGTAATAGAAAAAGGAAGCTATCTCTTTACCAGTCTTGTGTGCGGTGCTCAATACGCCTCCCAAAAAACCATTGAAAGACCCATTATGGTTTCTTTAGGAAGTTCTGCGGCAAAGTAATCTATACAATGAATATAATCGTTCCCGCCTTTTTTATCTGAAAAAGGCAAGGTATTGTATGTAAATTTCACTATTTTTGCGGGATTTTCATATAAACTCATGGGTAAAAATAAATTAGCAAGATTCACAGAAAACAGAATATTACCAAACGTAATTCAACCTACAAGAGAGGAAGCTTTACAAGGTTTTGAACTTAAAGGAAAATGGAGAACAGATTTCTTTAAAAATGACAATCCCATTGTTCTTGAACTGGGATGCGGAAAAGGAGAATATTCGGTAGGACTTGCAAAAACATTCCCGGAAAAAAACTTTATCGGAATCGATATTAAAGGAGCAAGATTCTGGTTTGGAGCCAAAGAAGCTGTAGAAAACAACATGACTAATGTTGCCTTTCTGAGAAGCCAGATTGAGCTCGTAGATCATTTTTTTGCTGAAAATGAAGTAGATGAAATCTGGATTACCTTTCCAGATCCACAAATCAAATACAGACGTACAAAACACCGATTAACCCATCCTGACTTTTTAGAACGCTACAAGAAATTCCTGAAACCGGGCGGCATTATCCACTTAAAAACGGATTCAGAATTCCTGCATGGCTATACGCTGGGATACTTACAAGGTGCAGGTTATGAAATCATTTCAGCTCACCATGATATTTATGGCGCCCCTGAATATGATCCGAATACAGAACACTTACGAGATATAAAAACATATTACGAAGAGTTGTTCTCGGCCAAAGGAAAAACAATAACATATATAAAATTCCGGATAAGCTGATGAAATAAAACAAATTGATGAAAAAAAAATTTTTAACGACCCTCCTCTTTATTTTCCTGGTCCCTGTTTTAGTTCCCGCACAGAAAAAAAGCAAAGACATCCTGAAAAGCACAAATACCAAGGAAATTGAAGACTACCTCAAAAATGCACATCCCGAAGATCCCAAACGAAGTGTGCTGAAGCCTAAGCTTATTGCTTTAAAGAACGCTGCATGGACAAAAGGTGCAAAGGCTGCCAAACCCATGGAGGCCAGACCCGTCATCATTGATATTCCCAACAGATTCATGAGGAATTCCAATTCTGATGATGCAGAAGAATTCAAGAAATTAATTGCAGAAACTTCCGATCAGCATAAGGATAAAACCGTTAAGCTTCTGAACGCTATGTTTGATGAAGATATTACGCGAAAAGAAGCGGTGCTTTTGTTCAGGAATAATTCCGACTGTAATATTGTCTTAAGAATTGAGGGGAAAGACTTTTACAACCTTGCCGTTCCTGCTCACGGTGAGAACTTTATCGTTCTCAACAAAGGCTCTTATAGCCTGAACAGCAATGTCTGTGATATAAAATACACCTCCCATAAAGACATAAAAAAAAGTATATTTGTAGTAATTGATAATCCCGGTACTCCTAAGTCTGAGGAAAAGAAAGAACCGGTACAAGATCAAAAAGAACCGGCAAAGGAAAAACCTGTAAAAAAGAAAAGACCTAAATAACTGTATGAAAAAGCTGCTTATTTTCTCTGGCATATCGTGCATTCTGATAAGCTGTACTCCCAATTACCGTACTTATCCTGTAAGAACTTCCTATCCATCCCGTTCAGGAAGCTCTGCCAACAATACAGACGGTGAATACAATGAGCTTATTAAGACGTATAAGCCAGAGACTGCAGAAGTGCTGAATGATCTCCTCAATTCCGATTCACCAGGAAACCCAAAGACTTCCATCTCCGTGGAAAATAAATCATCCTGCAATATGGTCCTTACCGTAAGCGGAAATAATTTCTTTAAAAAAATTCCCATCGCTGCCGGTAAAATAGGGTATACCATGGTTCCTAAAAACCAGAACTATAAACTATCTGCCATGGTGTGCAGATCGCCTTATCAGAATACCCAATTTATATCCAGTTCCTATTCTATAAAGCTGAGTCAGTAAAAAAAATGCAATAACAGGAATTATTCTTTCCTGCTTCTATACAATATTCAAAAAAAAACGCTGGACAGAATCCAGCGTTTTTTCTATATAAAAGAAAATCTTTTAATTATTCAGCATCAAAATCAGCATCTGTTTCAGCAGATACTTTTTCTCCTTCTTCTTTAGATTTTTCTTTATCAGCTTTTCTTTGAGACTGCCCTTCTTTGATAGAATCAGAAACTACGTTTAAGATCATATCGATAGATTTAGAAGCATCATCGTTTCCAGGGATAACGAAGTCAACTTTTCTAGGGTCAGAGTTTGTATCAACAATACCGAAAACTGGAATACCTAATTTCTTAGCTTCAGTTACAGCGATGTGTTCTCTCATGATATCTACAACGAAGATTGCAGAAGGAAGACGAACCATGTCAGAGATAGAACCTAAGTTTTTCTCTAAGTTAGCTCTTTGTCTGTCAACCTGAAGTCTTTCTTTTTTAGATAAAGTTTCGAACGTACCGTCTTTTTTCATTTTGTCGATATGGTTCATTTTCTTAACAGCCTTTCTGATAGTAACAAAGTTTGTTAACATACCTCCTGGCCATCTTTCTGTAATATAAGGCATATTAAGTTCAGAAGCGTGTTTTGCAACTACTTCTTTTGCTTGCTTCTTAGTAGCAACAAATAGAACTTTTTTACCTGCAGAAGTTAATTTTTCTAAAGCGCTACAAGCTTCATCCAATTTAACTGCTGTTTTATGTAAGTCTACAATGTGAATACCATTTTTCTCCATAAAAATGTATGGAGCCATATTTGGGTTCCACTTTCTAGTCATGTGACCGAAGTGTACGCCAGCCTCTAAAAGGTCTTTTACATTTGCTTTTGCCATGTTTTCTGTTTTTGTTAGTTTACTTTCCGCTTCTTATGCAATCAACAACTTCTTTAGATGGGAGAAGTGTTTGGATGCTAAACGTAACGGGCAATTTTTTGTTTTGATAAATAGATTTTAGATATAAGATAACAGACAGAAAAATTTCTGAAATCTGAAATCCGGTACCTGAAGTCTGAAAATTAACGTTTTGAGAACTGGAATCTCTTTCTTGCTTTTTTCTGACCTGGTTTCTTTCTTTCCACCATTCTTGCATCTCTTGTAAGTAAACCAGCAGGCTTCAATGCTAATCTGAACTCAGCGTTGATTTCGCATAAAGCTCTTGAAATACCTAATCTGATAGCTTCTGCTTGACCTGTATTACCACCACCGAAAACATTTACGGTAACGTCGTACTGACCAACAGTTTCAGAAAGGATAAACGGTTGGTTCAATTTGTAAACCATTACGTCTGTAGAGAAATACTCGCTAGCATCTTTACCGTTTACTTTGATGTTACCAGTACCTGGTCTCATATAAACTCTTGCTACGGCAGTTTTTCTTCTTCCGATTTTGTGAACTATAGACATATTAATAATTATTTAAATTCGTTAATATTAATTGTTGTAGGCTGTTGAGCTTCATGCTTGTGCTCAGTTCCTTCATATAAATAAAGGTTTTTAAGCAATGCAGATCCTAATCTGTTTTTTGGAAGCATACCTTTTACAGATTTTTCCAATACTTTTAAAGAATCTTTCTTTTGAAGTTCAGCAGCTGTCATAAACTTCTGTCCACCAGGATAACCTGTATGCCAGATGTAAGTCTTATCAGCCCACTTGTTTCCGGAAAGCGTAATTTTCCCAGCATTCAAAACAATAACGTTATCACCACAATCTACGTGAGGTGTAAAGTTTGTTTTGTGCTTACCTCTCAAAATCTTTGCAACCTGAGAAGCTAGTCTTCCCAACGGTTGTCCTTCAGCGTCTACCACAACCCATTCTTTATTAGCAGTAGCTTTGTTCGCTGAAACAGTTTTGTAACTTAATGTATTCACACGTTTTAGTTAAAGATTAAACATAATTTTCCCCATAAGGGTGTGCAAAGGTACATATAATTTTTGTAACCCAAAAACATATTTTACTTTATGTTTCCCAATTCCTATATCCTTTAGTAACACTATAGACCTCAACGATCTTAATTATTTGGCATAAATATTGTAAAATGAAATTCGATGAAAAAAAACATTTTTAGAAGATTCTAAAAACACAGGTGATAAAGTAAAGAGTTTGGTTACTAAACTCTTACTTTATTAACTTTCTTTTAAACATTCCCTTACCGGCTTAGCAATTCTGTTTTTTATAGTGCGAAATAATTATATTTGCGCTAAATTCCAATATCCATGAGCCACGGAAAAATTAGAGAAGACAAAACCTGCCTGAACTGCGGACATCAAGTCGAAGAAAGATTCTGTACCCATTGCGGACAGGAAAACACAGAACCCAAACAGGTATTTCATTATCTGTTCACCCACTTTATTGAAGATTTTACACATTATGACGGACAGTTCTGGAAGACCATTAAAAACCTTCTGTTCCGGCCCGGGAAACTCACTTCAATTTACCTCGAAGGAAAGAGACAGCTGTATGTTCCTCCTGTTAAGCTCTATATATTTATAAGTTTCATTACCTTTTTCATGTTTTCGCTTTTTCCACTGATGAATTTTGATTCCAGTCATAAAGAAACAGCTCCCACCGTTCACGCGAAGAAGAAAAAAGACAGTATAAACGCTATTGCTACAGCTCGAATTAATGAAGCCATCAAAAAGAACAATGAGAATGTTTCAAAAGAAGATTCTGCAACTATTGCAAAAGTAAATAAAACACTCGCAGAGAATGCAAGGGCAACGGACTTGGAAGAAGAACTCAATTTAGATCATGGAATAGATGAGTCTACAGTGATATCCGGTGCCAGAAATGCTAAAGAATATGACGCCATCGTAGCTAAAAACCCTTCCTTAGGCTACAAGTTTTCCTCTCCTTTTGTTCATAAGTTCTTTGAACTGAAAGAAAGCGGCATCACTAAGAAAGAAATATTCCAGAAGCTGTATGAAATATCTTTTCACAATCTGCCGAAAGCCCTTTTTATCTATCTCCCTATTTTCGCCTTATTTTTGTGGATCTTTCATAACAAGAAAAAATGGTGGTATTTCGATCACGGGGTATTCACGCTCCACTATTTCTCATTTTTATTATTTGTCATCACCATTATATCTATATTGATACATACCCAAAAATTAGTCAGCCATATTAAGGCTTTTGATGTGCTGATCGACATTTCTTATTATGTACTTGCCATATATAGTATAGGATATTTCTTTATCGCCCATCATAGAGTATATCACTCTCATGGTTTTGTAAGTCTTATCATTGGCTTTTTCCTGCTCTTCATCAACTTTTTTGCTTTTTGCTTTTTGGTGGTAGGCTTAGGACTAATCAGCTTTCTGATGATCCATTAACGTCGCAGTGATTTGCTTCCTCTAAAGCTTGCAATTAAATAGTAGGCTACGAAAACCGTTGAAAATTTCAGGATGGAAGGTACTGCCAGCTGTATTGTGAAAATAAGGCTTCCTATTAATACGAAAACGGCCATAGCTGCAAAAGATAATCCAAGCTTTTTAGGCAATGAAAAATTGGGGGTATCCAGGTAATAGGCCAGTCCCCAGGCAGCGCCGAAAGCTACTGCATAATACAAATCTAAGCCGATATTTTTGGTGCTCAGGAAAAAATAACTAATAAGGAAACTGACTACCGTTCCTAAAGCGAAATACATCAAGGCTTTTTGCATATCTTTAAAATATGTCGCAAAAATAAAGAATTTACCCATCATTTCTAAACGAATGTTTGTTTACAAGGAGAAAATCTAATTCATAAAAAAGGATTAAAAATCTATTTATCAGCTATTTAAATAATAAAATCGGGTTCTTATTTTATTATTATATTTGGTAATTCAGAAATTTTCTAGATTTTTTATGGAAACCCAAAAATATACTCCTAAAAACAAAGTGCGAATTGTGACAGCAGCGTCATTATTCGACGGACATGATGCAGCGATTAATATCATGCGCCGTGTTATTCAGGGAACAGGATGCGAAGTTATCCACCTTGGACACGATAAATCAGCAGAGGAAGTTGTAAATACAGCGATCCAGGAAGATGCTAATGCCATTGCTTTAACCTCATACCAGGGAGGCCACAATGAATATTTCAAATATATCTATGACCTTTTAAGGGAAAAAAACTCGCCCCAGATTAAGATTTTCGGAGGCGGAGGCGGTGTAATCCTTCCTGAGGAAATCGACGATATTATGGCCTATGGAATCGACAGGATTTATTCTCCGGATGACGGGCGCGAGCTTGGACTTCAGGGAATGATCGATGATCTGGTGAAGCGTTCAGACTTTTCAACAGGAAAAGACGTAACGGCAGAGGACCTGGATTCCATCAATTTTGAAAATTCCACCAGTATTGCCAAAATCATTTCCGCTGTTGAAAACTTTTCAGAGGAAAAACCGGAGCTGGTAAAAGCCATTGATGAGAGATCAAAAGACGTCCATATTCCCATCATTGGGATCACAGGTACAGGAGGAGCAGGGAAATCTTCTTTAACTGACGAACTGGTAAGACGTTTCTTACGTTCGAATACCGATAAAAAAATTGCCATCATCTCTATTGACCCTTCTAAAAAGAAAACAGGAGGTGCATTACTGGGAGACAGGATCCGTATGAATGCGATCAATGATCCAAGAGTATATATGCGTTCAATGGCGACAAGAGAAAATAATGTTTCTGTTTCCCCGTTCATCCATTCTGCTTTGAATGTGTTGAAACTGGCTCATCCGGATGTTATCATTCTGGAAACTTCAGGGATTGGTCAATCCGGTTCAGAAGTTTCGGATTTTGCTGATGTTTCCATGTATGTGATGACTCCTGAATATGGAGCTTCTACACAGCTGGAAAAAATCGACATGCTGGATTATGCAGATCTTGTAGCTTTAAATAAATCTGACAAACGTGGTGCTTTAGATGCACTTCAAGCGGTAAGAAAACAGTTCCAGAGAAACCACCTTTTATGGGAAAGTCCGTTGGACGATATGCCGGTGTATGCCACAAAGGCATCCCAGTTCAATGACCATGGAACAACTGAATTATACAACAGATTAGTTGCAAAAGTAAATGATAAATTTTCAGGGTTAAACTTACAAGGTTTCGTTGAACAGGAAATTACGGAAGAAGTAACGATCATTCCTCCAAAAAGAGTTCGTTATCTTTCTGAAATCGTTGAAAACAACAGACAATATGACGCCAATGTTGAGAAACAGGCTGAATTAGCAAGAAAAATGTATCATATTGAAGGAGTGAAAAGCTTCCTTTCCAATGAAACTTTGGATGCTGAATATCAAAAGGCAGAAAAAGACCTTCAACAGGAAAATATCGATTTCTTAAAAAACTGGGATGATACAAAACAGGCTTTCAAAGCTGAGTTTTATTCCTATTTTGTTCGTGGAAAAGAGATTAAAGTGGAAACCTCAACAGAATCTTTATCTCATCTTAAAATTCCAAAAATTTCTTTACCAAAATATAATGACTGGGGTGATTTGATCCAATGGAAAGGTCAGGAAAATCTTCCCGGAGCATTTCCTTACACTGCCGGAATTTATCCATTCAAAAGGACAGGAGAAGATCCTACAAGAATGTTCGCCGGAGAAGGAGGCCCTGAAAGAACCAACAGAAGATTCCACTATGTTTCTGCAGAAATGGATGCAAAACGTCTTTCAACAGCGTTTGACTCTGTAACATTATATGGCCAGGATCCTGCCCTGCCACCGGACATTTATGGTAAAATCGGAAATGCCGGAGTTTCTATCGCTACATTAGATGATGCTAAAAAACTGTATTCCGGATTTGATCTGGTGAATGCAATGACTTCAGTTTCGATGACGATCAACGGACCGGCTCCGATGTTGTTGGCTTTCTTCATGAATGCTGCCATCGATCAGAACGTTGAAAAATATATTGCTGAACATAAGCTGGAAGCTAAAGTTGAAGCCGTTTTAAAAGCAAAATTTGACGATAAAGGCTTAGAAAGACCAAAATATAATGGAGAACTTCCACCATCCAATAATGGGTTGGGACTAAAACTGTTAGGAATTACCGGAGATGAAGTTATTCCGGCTGAAGCTTACGCTGAAATTAAGGCTAAAACAATTGCTACCGTTCGTGGCACTGTTCAGGCTGACATTTTAAAAGAAGACCAGGCTCAGAATACCTGTATCTTCTCTACTGAATTCGCCTTAAGATTAATGGGTGACGTTCAGGAATATTTTATCACAGAAAAAGTAAGAAACTTCTACTCGGTTTCTATTTCAGGATATCACATTGCAGAAGCGGGTGCCAATCCGGTGTCTCAGTTAGCATTTACCTTAGCAAACGGTTTCACATATGTGGAATATTATTTGTCAAGAGGAATGGATATCAATGATTTCGCCCCTAACCTATCATTCTTTTTCTCCAACGGTATCGATCCTGAATATTCAGTAATCGGACGTGTGGCAAGAAGAATCTGGGCAAAAGCAATGAAACTGAAATATGGAGCTGATGAAAGAAGCCAGATGTTGAAATATCACATCCAGACTTCAGGACGTTCTCTTCACGCTCAGGAAATTGATTTCAACGATATCAGAACCACGCTTCAGGCGCTTTATGCGATCTATGACAACTGTAATTCACTTCATACCAATGCTTATGACGAGGCAATTACAACTCCTACTGAGCAGTCTGTAAGAAGAGCGATGGCAATTCAGCTGATCATTAATAAAGAATTAGGGCTAGCGAAAAACGAAAATCCGCTTCAGGGTTCATTTATTATTGAAGAATTAACGGATCTTGTGGAAGAAGCTGTGTATGCAGAATTTGACAGAATTACCGAGAGAGGTGGTGTGTTGGGTGCAATGGAAACCATGTACCAGCGTTCAAAAATCCAGGAAGAATCGATGCATTACGAATGGCTGAAACATACCGGAGAATATCCGATCATCGGGGTAAATACTTTCCTTGGAAAAGACGGTTCACCAACGGTTCGTCCGGGAGAAGTAATCCGTTCTACGGAGGAAGAAAAACAGGTTCAGATTGAAACCCTTCATAATTTCCAACGATCTAATGAAGATAAATCCGAAGCTGCTTTAAAAACATTACAATATGCTGCCATCAACCAGCAGAACTTATTCCATGTCATGATGGATGCGGTAAAATACTGTTCTCTGGGACAGATTACCAATGCTTTGTTTGAAGTAGGCGGTAAGTACAGACGAAACATGTAGTCCGGGTCGGACAAACAATTGATAAAGCAAAACCTCAAAGAAATTCTTTGAGGTTTTTTTATTACTTTCAGAATGCAGCGAAATATGAAATCTCAATTCTATTTTTTTTGTAATTTTAATGATATAAAAACTTACCATGAAGAAAGAATTTCAGATTCCCAATCCCTGCGAACAAAAATGGGATAACATGCAGAATGCTTCCGGAGGGAAGTTTTGTGACTTATGTACAAAAAAAGTATTTGATTTAACCGATAAAACAGACACTGAAATCCACTCATTATTAAAAGAAAATGAATCCATCTGTGGAAGAATACAGTCTAC
>Ga0153980_1000855_pt1 | contig 13317 bp, 14 predicted proteins | sample TSGA064MetaG_FD_104722 | JGI IMG/M metagenome (GOLD analysis project Ga0153980, IMG submission 104722) | Attine ant fungus gardens microbial communities from Georgia, USA - TSGA064 MetaG | ecosystem: Host-associated > Fungi > Mycelium > Unclassified | place: USA: Georgia, Magnolia Springs State... | reverse complement strand
CATCGCCATCGACCAGCTCGGTGGCCGATACGTGCGCCTGATTGCAGGCGAGCATGCCCCGCTGGTGCAGCGCAGCGACTACATCGTGCTGGGCTGATGGGCGAGCTTGATGGCTATTTGCCGTTAGCCTGGATTACAGTACGCGCTTCATTTTCTGCCCTTACAGGATGTTCCGATGCGTTCACGTGCACTGTCTGGCTTCTGCTGCGCACTCACCCTCAGCGCTCTGCCGAATCTGGCCCTGGCCCAGGCCACGGTGGCCCAGGTGTTCAATGGCGAGATGCTGGGCACCAACCTGCGTTTCTTCGAGTCGGTAGCCGGTGTTGCGCGTACCTCGTTCGGCGACACCCATACTTACAAGGTGCAAGGCTGCGAAATCACCGCCACGGCCGGCGGCGGCACGGTCAGCGAGCTGCGCATGGAGCTCTCGTCCACCTGCAAGGCAGACCTGAGCACGTTCATCGGCGACTTTGCGCCGCCGGCCGCGCAGCCCCTGACGTTCGGTGCAATGGCCGGGTCTTCGGGAGGCGGGCTGGAGTTCTACGCCAGTTGCCTGAGCATGTGCGGCAATGCCGCCGACCCGTCGGTGTACGCGCTCTGGCAAGGACCGCGGGCAGTGGGGTTTACCGAAGTGCTGCTGGAGGTGGTGCTGGTGGATGATGAGGCCAGCGCGGCGGCCGGTCACTGGAGCGAGGCCATGCAGAAGGCCAAGGGTGACGACTTTGTGGTGGACACCCGCTTCAACTGCGAGCGCACCTTCGATGAAGTGGCGCAGGCCAGCTTCGACAAGGTCAAGGTCAATGCGGTCACCATCGGCACCGAGTTGACCAAGCCAGGCTGCTGACGGTTTGCACGGGCCGGCCCCGGCTGTGTACTGTGGGGCCCTCGACCGATAGCCGGGGGCTGTATGCCTTTACGCGGATGGATGGTGCTGGCCACGCTGGCGCTGCTGTTGCAGGGGTGCGCCGGCCAGCGTGGAGCGCAACAGGCCACGCCGGCCCAGGTGCGCGCCACGGTGGTTGCACTGATGCCAGCCGCCACTGGTGACCGTGAAGGGTGGGCGGCGGACATTCAGACGGCGTTTGCCGCACAGAAGCTCGACCCCAGCCGCAGCAACCTGTGCGCGGTGCTGGCGGTGACCGAGCAGGAGTCGACCTACCAGGCCGACCCGCAAGTGCCCGGCCTGGGGCGCATTGCCCGCGCCGAGATCGACCGGCGTGCGGCGCGTCTGCATGTTCCGCAGCGGCTGGTGGAGGCCGCGCTGCAAACCCACTCGCCCGATGGCAGAACCTACAGCCAGCGACTGGCGGCGGTGCGCAGCGAGAAGCAACTGAGTGCACTGTTCGACGACCTGATCGGTTCGCTGCCGCTTGGGCGTACCTTGCTCGGCGACCTGAACCCGGTGCGCACCGGGGGGCCGATGCAGGTCAGCATCGCGTTCGCCGAACGCCACGCCCAGGACTACCCCTATGCCTACAGCGGCACCCTGCGCCAGGAAGTGTTCACTCGGCGCGGCGGGCTGTACTTCGGCATCGCCCATCTGCTGGGTTACCCAGCCAGCTACGAGCAGCCGCTGTATCGGTTTGCCGACTTCAATGCAGGCTGGTACGCAAGCCGCAACGCGGCGTTCCAGCATGCGGTCAGCCAGGCGTCGGGCGTGGAACTGGTGCTGGACGGCGACCTGATCGCGCCAGGGGCGATTTTTCCGGGTGCCACCGAACAGGCGGTACGGCGCCTGGGTGACAGGCTCGGCCTGCGCAACCCGACCATTCGCAGTCAGCTGGAGGAGGGGGACAGCCTGGCATTCGAGCGCACGCGGCTGTATCAGCGGGTGTATGCACTGGCCGAGGCGGCTGCGGGCAAGCCGTTGCCGCGGGCGCAGTTGCCAGGCATCGAACTCAAGAGCCCCAAGATCACCCGAAAGCTGACCACGGCATGGTTTGCCAAACGGGTGGATGAGCGCTATCGGCGCTGCATGCAGCGCTGATAGCACGGGGCAGGCTCAGGCGCTGGCCAGGGTCGCGCTGGCGCGGGCGTTGCTGGCGCGCTGGCCCAGGCTCTGGTACAGCGACTGGCCGATCTCGGCTGCGCGCACCGGCAGTACCGACAGCAGGGTATCGCTCAGGCCGTGTGACGCTTCGCAGAAGCCCTGCAGGTAGACCGCCGCGTTGAGCTCCGGGCTGGCCAGCACGCGATAGTCGCGGTCCACTTCGAAGTCCTTGAGGTGCTGTTGCAGTGGCGCCAGCAGCTCGCGATGGGAGCGGCGCTCATAGCCGGTGGCAAGAATCACCGCGTCGTACACGTGGGTCTGCTGAATGCCGGTGGCCAGGTCGCGCAGGGTCAGCTCGATGCCCTTGTCGGTGCTGACGGCGGCCTCGATGTTGCGTCGGCACAGAACGGCGTGACGGTACTGATGGGCGACTTTCTGACGGTAGAGCATGCCGTAGATGCGTTCGATCAGGTCGATGTCCACTACCGAGTAGTTGGTGTTGTGGTACTCGGAGATCAGCTTGGCACGCTCGGCCTGGGGCTGGTTGAACACCAGGTCGGTGTAGTCGGGGGTGAAGACCTCGTTGACGAACGGGCTGTCATCGGCCGGCTTGAGTGCCGAGCCGCGCAGGATCATGTCGGCCTTGACCGATGGGTAGCTGTCGTTCAGGTCGATCAGGGCCTCGGCGGCGCTTTGCCCCGAGCCGATGATCGCGATGCGCATGGGCTTGCCCTGGGTGCACGGCAGTTGTTCCAGGCTGTTCAGGTACTGGGAGTGGTGGAACACGCGCGGATCGTCCTTGAAGGGCGCGAATACCGGCGGGATCTTCGGCGTGCCGCCGCTGCCCACCACCACCGAGCGTGCCCGGCGCAGGCGTTCATGGCCCTGGGCGCTGCGGGAGATCACGCGCAGGTGGTCGATACGCCCGTCCAGCAGTTCAGGTTCCACGCGCAGGATCTCCTCGCCATACACCGCCTGGGTGGCGAAGTGCTCGGCGGCCCAGCGCAGGTAGTCGTTGTACTCCAGGCGGCAGGGGTAGAAAGTGCCAAGGTTGATGAAGTCGGCCAGGCGCTTCTTCTGGTGCAGGTAGTTGACGAAGCTGTAGGGGCTGGTGGGGTTGCGCAGGGACACCAGGTCCTTGAGGAAGGAAATCTGCAGTTCACTCTGGGTGGCCAGGGTGTTGCCGTGCCAGCGGTAGTCGCTCTGCTTGTCGATGAACAGCGCATCGAGGGCATGGCCGTTGGTCTGGGCGAGTTCTTCCAGGGCGATGGCCAGGGCCAGGTTGGAGGGGCCGAAGCCGACGCCGATCAGGTCGTGGATTGTTTCGGATGTTGAGGGCTGGTTCATGGGTGCGGCTCCCGTGTGTGGTCGAGGTGGGGCGCCAGTTTTTTGCGCCCCTGATCCTGCTCAGGTACTCCGATAGAACGAGCTGTGAGGCTTGGAATTTACCGCTGACCCTGCTTCAGGGAGCCCTGCCGCCCGGCGGCAGGGCTGGAAACGGGCTCTGTCAGAGGTATTGGGTCAGCAGGGCCATGGCCCGATCGATCTGCTGTTCGTCGTTGAGCAGGCCGGGTGCGAAGCGGATCACCGGCCCGGCATCGCGGGAGACGGCATCGACCATCACGCGGTTGCGTACCAGATGGGCGGCCACGGCGCGGGCGTCGTGGTCCTTGATGCGCAGGAAAGTAAACCCGGCGGAGTACTCGGTGCTCAACGGTGTCACCAGCTCGATCGCCTTGTGTTCGAGCAGGCGCTGTTTGAGCGCGGTGTTGAGCTGGTGGATGCGTGCCTGCACCTGCGCCTTGCCCAGTTGCAGGTGCAGTTCGAAGGCCTTGCCCAGTGCCCATCGATGCTCGAAGGCGTGGTAGCCCCCGGGGGTCATGATGGTGGCGAAGTCCTCATCCTCGGAGAAGGTCGCGAAGGTGGGCACCAGATGCTGCATTTTTTCCGAGGCGGCGCAGATGATTCCCGTACCCCGCGGACCGAACATCCACTTGTGGGTGCCAGCGATGAAATAGTCGCAGTTGAAGTCGTCGAAGCGCTGGTTGTCCACGCCGAACCCGTGCACGCCGTCGATCACATACAGGATGCGGTCCTGCTCGCTGCGTTCGCGATTGTGGCGGCGCACCAGAGCGCCGATCTCGCCCACCGGCAACTTGACCCCGCTGCCCGAGTGCACCCAGGTCATGCCGAGCACGCGGGTGTTGGGGCGGATATTCTGGTCGATTGTGCTCAGCACCTGGTCGGTGGACACCTGCCAGGGCTGCTCGAACAGGCGCAGTTTGCGCACGGACGTGCCCTGGCGCTGGTGGCGGAAGGCCAGGCATTTATGCGTGGAGTAATGCTCGTGCTCGGTGGTCAGGATCTCTTGCCCGGGGCCCACCTGCAAGCCACCGTAGATCATGCCCAGCCCTTCGGTGGTACTGCCGGTAAGGGCGATCTGGCGGGGCTTGACCTCCAGATAACGGGCCGCCCAGTTGCGCACTTCGCCTTCACGCTTCCACTCGTTCTGGCTTTCCCAGTCCATCTGCTCGGCGGGATTGAGATCGACTTCGGCACGAAACCGATCGATGGCCTCCTGTACCGGCCTGGGGTGGGCGGTGACCAGGAAGTTGGCGAAGTGGGCCACATTCGGGTCCAGCGGGAACAGTTGACGCAGGTTTCGCCATTTGTCCGGGCCGTTTAGCTGCGCGGTAGGGGCCGCCTGGGCGGCTGGCAGCAGGCTGGTGCCTAGCGGCAGGCTGGCGGCAAGTACCCCGGCCTGCTTGAGGAATGTACGACGGTCGGTCATGTCGGCGCTCGATAAGGGTCAGGGGGCTAGCGTGGCAACGGGTTGTGCGGCTTTCTGCACCTGGGCCCACACGCGCAGGAAGTTGCCACCCCACAGCTTGGCGATGTCTGCTTCGGAGTAGCCGCGGCTGAGCAGTTCGGCAGTCACGTTGCGGGTTTCGCTGGCGTCCTTCCAGCCGTCCAGGCCGCCACCGTCGTTAAAGTCCGAGCTGATGCCCACATGGTCGATGCCGATCTTCTTCACGACGTAGTCGATTGCATCGCCGAAATCCTTGAGGGTGGCCTTGGGCTCCTCATCGATGATGCCGTAGAGGTTGCCGGCATACTCACCAAAGCGCGCCTCGGGCCAGATCGCAATCACCGCATCGCCCGGCATCAGCGCATTGGCCAGCCCCTGCAGGGGCTGCAGGTCGAAGCGGGCGCGCAGAGCCTCGAGTTTGTCCAGGGTCGGTTTGCTCAGGGGCTTGAGATAGGTGCCGAAGCCGACGACCTGGACCACGCCGTCGCTGTCCCTGATCAGTTTCAGTTCCTTGTCGCTGAGGTTACGCGGGATATCTACCAAGGCCCGTGGCGCCGAGTGCGAGGCCACGATCGGGGTGCGGCTCAGGCGAGCCACGTCCTCCAGGGCCAGGGTCGACATCTGCGAGACATCGATGATCACCCCCAGATCGTTCAGGCGCTTGACCGCCTGCTTGCCGATTGGCGACAGCCCTCCCAGGGCGTCAGCGGTGTCGTTGAAGAACGGCAGCGGCCGCGAGGAGTCCGCCCAGTCATTGTTGCCGGTGTAGCTGAAGCCGAACATGCGCATGCCACGGGCCGCCCACAGGTCGAGCTGGGACAGGTCGTTTCCCAGTGGGTAGGCGTTGAGCATGCTGATGAAGATGGCGAACTTGCCCTCGCCATGCAGGCGGCGCATGTCGTCGGGGGTGTAGGCAATGCCGATCTGGTTGGGGAAGTCGCGCACCATGGCGCTGATGATCTTGTAGCGCACTTCCTGTTGGTGGCGGGCCTCGTCGACAAATCCCGGAGTGGGGCGGTGGGGCGCATTCGGGCCGTTCCACAGTTCGGGCCAGCCGAAGATCGTCAGCGCCGCGCCGGATAGTCGCCCCTGGCCGGCCTTGACCAGATCGAGCTGGCCGCCGCTGTTCTTGTCCACCTCGTGGCCAGCGGTGCCCATGTCCAGCGGTACGGTGACGTGGCTATCGAAGGACAGCATGTGCTCGTGCAGGGCATTGGCCTGCTCGACGATCTCGCGGGGGTAGGCAGGCCCTTGCTTCCAGTACAGGTAGCCAGCGGCGGCTGCGCCCACGACTGCTGCCAGGGCAAGCGGCAGGCCGATGTACAGGGCTTTTCGGGAACGGGTTCTGGTCATTGCCATCTCGGTCGCAGTACTGATCGGTCCGACGGCCTGGCTGTGTCAGGCGAAGGTCGGGTGTCAGGGGAAGGACGATTGATGGAGGGCTAAATTTAAAACCTCCGGCGCGCGCTCGGAGTTGTGGCTTCACGCTCTTGGCGGGTGGGGTGTCTGCCGTGCGCGAGGCACGGCAGTGTGTGCGATCAGTCGACCGCAGGGCGGTTCTGGCTGCGTTCGGCCTTGTAGCGGATCGCGACGGCCGGGGCGGGTTTGGCGTCGCCGGTTTCCAGCCATTGGCGCATGCGGCTGGCATCGGCGAAATGGGTGTACTTGCCGAAGGCATCGAGTATCACCATGGCCACCGGGCGATTGTCCATCCGCGTCAGCAGCACCAGGCAATGACCGGCCTCGTTGGTGAAGCCGGTCTTGGTCAGCTTGATGTCCCAGTTGCTCTTGTTGACCAGGTGGTCGGTGTTGCGAAAGCCCAGGGTGTAGTTGGGTTTCTTGAAGGCCACGGTCTTTTCGCGGGTGGTGCTCAGCTCGCTCAGCAGCGGGTAGCTGCGCGCGGCCAGCAGCAGCTTGCTCAGGTCGCGGGCGGTGGACACGTTGCTGGTCGACAGGCCGGTGGGTTCCACATAGCGGGTATGGCTCATGCCCAGGGCCTTGGCCTTGGCGTTCATGGCCTTGATGAAGGCGGCGTAGCCACCGGGGTAGTGGTGCGCAAGGGTCGCGGCGGCCCGGTTTTCCGAGGACATCAGGGTAATCAGCAGGGTGTCGCGACGGTTCAGCTCGCTACCCAGGCGAACCCGCGAGTACACGCCCTTCATTTCCTTGGTCTGGGCGATGGTGATGGTCAGGGGTTCGTCCATGGCCTGCTTGGCATCGAGCACCACCATCGCGGTCATCAGTTTGGTGACCGAGGCGATCGGCACCACACGGTCCGGGTTGCTCGCATAGAGCACCTTGTTGGTCTGCAGGTCGATCAGCAGTGCACTGCCCGAGGCCAGGTGCAGCTTGGCAGGGTCGCGCTGGACCTGGGGGGCCGGTTGGGCAACAGCGTTCGACGTGACGCTGGCAGTGCCAGTGAGCATCAGCAGCAGGCTGAGAATAGACAGGGAGGTTTTCACGTTGGTGCTCACTAAATGTAGGTATGTCGTTGGCTGTGCACGGGTTTTTTATTACAAGCCGTTACATTCTAGGAGTATGGTCGAGTCTGTGTCGATTGCCCCGTAAACATTGGGCGAACTATGAAATTTATTTAACCTTGGGCTTCGTTTGCAGCGGCTGGATCGGCGTGCCGAACCAGCCGAGCGGGACCTTAGCGGGACTTGAGGTAGCCGGCGGGGACGGCCTTGAGCGACTCGTGGCCTGCCTCGGCCGCCTTGGCGGGCGTCTGTGGCAGCCTGTACTGGCCGCTGAGGATGATCGCCAGGGTCATCTGCTGCGCGGCGGCAAGGGGGTGTTGGGCTGGGTCGAGCGGGGCTGGAAATCCTTTTTCAGCGGTCATGCGAACTCCTGGGTTCAGGCTGTGAGGGTATGCCAGCCTAGGCCTGAACGGCGATCAAGCCAATGCGGGCGGTTTCCCCGACAGCCTGCGCCCTGCCCGCAGGCAGGGCGCAGGGCCGGTGCTACCAGCGGGGCGGTCCGTAGTACACCGGTGGCGGGCCGTAGTAGCGCTCGCGGTAATACGGCGGCGGCACCGGTACGTAGCGCTCCACAACCGGATACGGCGGGTACGGCTGGTAGTACACCGGCGGCGGCGGGGCCCGGACATACACCCGCGGGGGACCGTAGGAGGGCGGCTTGCGCTCGACGTAGACGGTACGGTCGTGGTTGCCGGACACCACCGCACCCACCACGGCACCGACGACGGCCGCGCCAAGCACCGGGCCGGCACCGCCGTGCCAGCCGCCGCCACCACCGTGGGCGGCCGCTTGCCCGCAGACGGCCAGGGCGCCAACCAGCAGGGCGATTCTCGGGATGTGACGGTTCATGAAGACTCCTCGGTTTGCAGCCCCGGCGCTGGTGCTGTCGAGACACCCAAGACGTGGCGCGGGGATACCCATAAGACCGCAGCCCCCGGAAAAATGGCACGGGCGTTGAGTAAAGGTTGTGTAAGCCCCGATCAACGGTTCGGTGGGCAGTGAGTGCATACTGGTGCCCCAGCCGTTTTCAGGAGCCAATCGATGACCCCCAGCAAAGACACCGTTTTGTGCATGTCCCTGGCCGGGCGCCCCGGTACCTTCGGCGTGCGCTTTCATAACCATCTGTACCAGCAGCTGGGGCTGGATTACTACTACAAGGCCATGACCACCACCGACCTGCCGGCCGCCGTGGCCGGCATTCGCGCGCTGGGTGTGCGTGGGTGCGGTGTGTCGATGCCGTTCAAGGAGGCCTGCATCGCGTTGCTCGATGAGCTGGACCCCTCGGCGGCGGCCATCGATTCGGTGAACACGCTGGTCAACACCCAGGGGCATCTCAAGGGCTTCAACACCGACTACCTGGCGGTGCGTCAACTGATCCACCAGCATCGCCTGGACCCTGCATGGAGCGTGGCGCTGCGCGGCAGCGGCGGCATGGCCAAGGCGGTGGCGTGCGCGCTGCGCGATGCCGGTTTCAGCGACGGCACGATCGTTGCGCGCAATCGCGAGGCTGGCGAGCGGCTGGCCCGCACCTGTGGCTATCGCTGGCAGGCCGAGCCACACGGTGTGCGGGCCCGGTTGCTGGTGAACGTGACGCCGATCGGCATGGCGGGCGGGGCCGAGGCGCAGCAACTGGCCTTCGAGCACGAGCAGATCGAGGCGGCGCAGGCGGTGTTCGACGTGGTGGCGATGCCGGCGCAGACGCCCTTGATCGTGGCCGCCCAGGCTGCTGGCAAACCAGTGGTTAGCGGGCTGGAGGTGATTGCGTTGCAGGCGCTGGAGCAGTTCGTGCTGTATACCGGGGTGCGCCCCGATTCACGGCAGATCGCCGAAGCGGTGGCGTTTGCGCGGGGCGATTGAGCCCTGCAGGCAGGTTCGCGCCAGGCAGTGAGCGGGAGCGGCTGAACGCGCTCCCGCAAAGCGTTGCTCGACCCTGTGCCGAGCTGGCTACTCCAGCTGCGCCAGGCGTTCTTCCAGCGCCGCGATCCGCGCCTCCAGTGCCTCGATGCGCTCGGCCGACACGCCGCCGACAGGGCGTTCCGCGCCTTGCTGGCGTGCCGCCAGAATCGCCTCGATGTCGTCCGGGTCGCCGAAGGCATGGGTGTAGCGGTCTTCGCGCTGGCCGGGCTGGCGCGGCAGGTGCAGGGCAAAGCCCCGGGCTACCAGGCGCTCCAGCTGATGCAGCACCTGTTCGGCATCCTCGAATTCATGCATGCGGTTGCTGCGCGTCAGCAGCTCGCTGACCGTCTGCGGCCCGCGCAGGAACATCAGCCCCAGCAGCACCTGTTGCGCCGGCACCAGCTCCAGCGTCTTGTCGACGCGGTGCTCCCAGCGGTCGGCCCGGCTGCCCATCTGCAGGCGCGCCAGGCCCTGGCTTTCGAGGGCACGCAGGCTTTGGCCGACCTGGCCCTGGGTCAGGTTCATCACCGGCTCGCGGCTGGTCTTCTGGTTGCAGGCCAGCACCACGGCGTTGAGGGTGAGGGGGTAGGTTTCGGGGCTGGTGGCCTGCTTTTCGATCAAGGCGCCGAGGATACGGATTTGCGTGCTGTCGAGGCGTTGCTCGTCAACGGGGGTGTCCAACTCAGTGCTCATCGCGCGTTCCCTATGCTGTGGAAGGCAACTAGCCTAATCCTTGCAGAATAAAAGACAAGCCGCCGGGCGCCGCCAAGCGTGTCTATAATCGGCCACGCTCAATCCATCACCCAGCGAGACTGTCATGACCATTTCCCTGTACGCCGCCTCTGTTCCCGTTTTCAAGCAGATGCTCAATGCCCTGAGCGATGTGCTGGGCAAGGCCCAGGCGCACGCCGAGGCGAAGAATATCGACGCCAATGTCTTCCTGCAGGCGCGCCTGTACCCCGACATGTTCCCGCTGGTTCGCCAGGTGCAGATTGCCGTGGACTTCGCCAAGGGGGTTTCGGCCCGCCTGGCCGAGGTCGAACTGCCCAAGTACGACGACACTGAAACCACCTTTGCCGAGCTGCAGGCGCTGATCGCCAAGGTGTTGGCCTTTGTCGAGCAGATCGAGGCGAAGCAGATCGACGGCAAGGAAGGCATCGAGATCATCACCCGTCCGGGTACGCCGAAAGAAAAACGCTTCACCGGCCAGAGCTACCTGCTGACCTACGGCCTGCCGCAGTTCTTCTTCCACGTGACCACGGCCTACGCCATCCTGCGCCACAATGGCGTGGAAATCGGCAAGCGCGACTACATGGGCGCGTTCTGATTACCCAGGCATGAAAAAAGCCCGGCAAGGTCAACGCCTTGCCGGGCTTTTTCATGCCTGCCAGGATCAGCTCGCCTGGCGTTCCTCGGCCTCGCACGCGGCGGCCGTGAACAGCACGTCGGTGGACGAATTGAGCGCCGTTTCGGCCGAGTCCTGCAGGATGCCGATGATGAAGCCTACCGCCACCACCTGCATGGCCACCTCGCTGGGAATGCCGAACAGGCCGCACGCCAGCGGAATCAGCAGCAGCGAGCCGCCCGCCACACCCGAGGCGCCGCATGCGCACACGGCGGCGACCACGCTGAGCAGGATGGCCGTGGGCAGGTCGACGCTGATGCCCAGGGTATGCACCGCCGCCAGGGTCAGCACGGTGATGGTGATGGCCGCGCCGGCCATGTTGATGGTCGCACCCAGCGGGATCGACACCGAGTAGGTGTCTTCATGCAGCCCGAGCTTTTCGCTCAGGGCCAGGTTGACCGGAATGTTGGCGGCCGAGCTGCGGGTGAAGAACGCGGTGATGCCGCTTTCGCGCAGGCACAGCAGCGTCAGCGGGAATGGGTTGCGACGGATTTTCCAGTAGACGATCAGCGGGTTCATCACCAGCGCCACGAACAGCATGCAGCCGATCAGCACCGCCAGCAGGTGCAGGTAGCCCAGCAGGGCCCCTAGGCCGGATTCGGCCAAGGTCGCCGCCACCAGGCCGAAGATCCCCAGAGGCGCGAAACGGATGACCATGCGCACGATCAGCGTTACGCCCTTGGACAGGTCGTCGACCACGGTGCGGGTGGTTTCACCGGCATGTCGGATAGCCACGCCCAGGGCGATCGCCCAGGCCAGGATGCCGATGAAGTTGGCCTCCATCAGCGCGGTCACCGGGTTGGCCACCACGCTCAGCAGCAGGCCTTGCAGCACTTCGCTGATGCCACCAGGCGGGCTCATCGCCACATCATGAGTGGCCAGCACCAGCTGGGAGGGGAACAGCATGCTGGCGACCACCGCCACTACCGCTGCGGAAAAGGTGCCGAAAAGATAGAGCACCAGAATAGGGCGGATATGGGTTTCCTGGCCGTGCCTGTGGTTGGCGATGGAAGCCATCACCAGGATGAACACCAGAATGGGTGCCACCGCCTTGAGTGCACTGACAAATACCTTGCCGATAAATGCCAGGTTCAGCGCGGCGGCTGGCCAGAGCAGCGCCACGGCAATGCCGGCCACCAGGCCGATCACGATCTGCAGTACCAGACTGGTACGGTTCAACAGGTTCAGAAGTGGGGTCATGACAGGTGTTTCTCGTTCTTGTGCAAGGTCCGGGAGGCCCGGATAGCGTAGCAAAGGCATGCCGCGGGCAAGCCCTGCGGCGAAAGGGGCGGGACTTTAGCACAGCACGCGGGCCCTGACCGCAGCACACTGCCTGGCGGTAGGTGGGGCGTGTTGTCGCGATGCGTCGGCGCGTCCTTCTATCGACGGTTCGGGCCGTGGAATGTTTAGGCCCGGGATGTGATGTCGGTGCCGTGTGTCTCTCAGGGCGCAGGCCAGTTGAACAGCTCGCGGCGGGCACCTTCGGTGATCGCGACGATACCCGGGTGCTTGACCTTGCGCTCTACCGAAATGGCATAGAACGACTCGGTGACGGCATCGGTCTGGCCGATCAACTCCACCCCGTACTGGCGGCAGACCTCGTCGGCGATCACGCTGGGGGCGATGAAGATGCCGCTGCCCGACTGCCCGAATGCCTGCATCAGCGCACTGTCATCGAATTCGCCGACGATGCGCGGCTGCAACTGTTGCTCGGCGAACCAGCGCAGCAGCCGGCTGCGCACCACCGTCTCCTGGCCGGGAATGAGCATCGGTGCATGCTGCAGACCGACAGGAAAGGGCGCCGGATGCAGGGCAGCCAGTGCCGGGGTGGCGAAGAAACTGATGCCGCACTCCCCGAGCTTCTGGCTGTAGCCCTTGATGTCGAGATGGCTGGGCATCGGGCTGTCGGAGATCACCATGTCCAGGCGCTGTACTGCCAAATCTGCCAGCAGGCGTTCGAGCTTGTCCTCGCGGCAGGTCAGGCGCAGCGGGTCGGGCAGCTCCATGGTCGGCGCCAGCAGCCGGTACACGATCGACTTGGGCACCACGTCGGCCACCCCCACGCGAAACAGAATCTGCTGCTCATCGGGCTGGGCGCGCAGCACTGCTTCCAGTTCGCCGCCAATCTGGAACATCTGCTCGGCGTAGGACAGGGCCTGGCGCCCGGTCTCGGTCAGTTCGAGCTGGCGTCCCACACGGCGAAACAATTCGATACCGTAGCTATGCTCAAGCAGGCTGATCTGCCCGCTGATGGTCTGCGGGGTGAGATTGAGCTGCTCGCCGGCACGCACGATGCTGCCGGTCTTGGCCACGACCCAGAAGTAATGCAGTTGTCGGTAGTTGAGCATGTGCATCTCCGATTCGTAAAAACCGAAGTATAACTGCTGAAAATACGAATTTTCCGGATGTTTCAGTCTCTTTAGAATGCGTCGCTATCAAGGCAAGACCTTCAGAGAGGAACCCATGCTGTATTTCAAATCGATTGGCACACCCCTGGTGATGGCGCTGGCGCTGCTGGCCATGAGCGGTTGCGAGCAGGCGGAAAAATCTGCCCAGCAGATGCTCAACCAGGCTGCCCAGTCGGCCAAGGAAGCGATCGACAAGACCAACGATGCCGCCCAGCAGGCGCTCAGCGACGCGACCGGTTCGCCCCTGGCGAAAAAGCCCGATGAGGCCCAGGACAAACCCGAGCGCGACGACAGCGCCCGGGAAATCTGATTTTTTACCCACACTGATT
>Ga0153980_1000853_pt1 | contig 13333 bp, 9 predicted proteins | sample TSGA064MetaG_FD_104722 | JGI IMG/M metagenome (GOLD analysis project Ga0153980, IMG submission 104722) | Attine ant fungus gardens microbial communities from Georgia, USA - TSGA064 MetaG | ecosystem: Host-associated > Fungi > Mycelium > Unclassified | place: USA: Georgia, Magnolia Springs State... | reverse complement strand
AGTACCCATCTTGTTTGTCTATGGCCCAGTTTTTAACTAGTCATGAAGTACTATAGGTTCTTATGGTCTGTCCATATTTCAAACTATACCTTTGCCCCTTTTAAATAATGCCTCCATGCCTCCAGACACCTGATTACAGCTAACATTTCTTTGTTGTGAATTTTATAGTTCTTTTCTATTGGATTCATTAACTTAGATATAAATGCTACTGGTCTCTACTTTCCATCTTTATATTTTTACTAACAGCACTCCCTCCATTGCATAATCTGATGTATTTGCTTCTACTTGTATTTCTCTGTTCAGATCTGGTATTACTAACACTGGTTCAGATGTAAATACCTTTTTTATTTCCCAAAATGCCTCTTCCTGTTCCTTTTTCCATCTCTATTTTTTTTTTCTTTTTGCACTAGTTGGTGCAATGGTGTTGCTACCTTGGCAAAGTCTTTAATGAACTATCTATAGTAGTTGGCTAATCCCAAGAATTTTTGCATTTTCTTTACATTTCTAGGAACCAGCTAGTTGAGCACTCCTTCCATCTTCTCTTTCTGTATCTCTATTCCTTTCAGGCCAACTACCACTCCTAAGAACTCCACCTCTCTGATTTTCCATTTATATTTTTTGGGTTTTACAAATAAATCATTTTTTTTCCAACCACTTCAATACTTTCTTTACTACCTTATCATGCTTTTTCTCTGTTTTGGTTGCTACAATAATGTCATTAATAAAGGTCACTGTAGTCCTCTAGTTGATTATATCTTGGAAGAGATTGTTCATCATAGTTTGGAAAGTGGCAGAAGGGTTGATGAGACCAAAGTATATGACTACAGGCTTATATACTCCTATGTATATCATAAAAGTGGCTTTCCATTCATTTCTCTCCTTAATCCTAACATTATTGTAGCTCCATCTTAAATCTAGCTTTATAAACACTTTTTTACTTCCTACTCTATCTAGAATATTGGCGATCAATGGTAATAGATAGCTATTTCTTACTGTTCACTGATTTACATATTGGCAGTCCTGTACCATTCATTGCTTTCTATCCTTCTTGGCTACAAAGTGAACTGGGGATGTCTGTGGTAACTTTGATGGTTGGATATATCCTTTATGTAGCTGGTCCTCTACAAATGCCTGTACTTTTTCTCATTCTTCTTTTGATAATAAATATACTTTTCTCATTCTTCTCTTGATAATGAATATACTTTTCTCTTTTTTGGTGTAAATCCCTCTTTTAATTCTATGGCATGATCCCAGGCCTTTTGTACTGGCATGCACTCCAATTCTGTCTTTTCAAATACTTTTTTCTATTTCCAAAACCTTTTTGGCATTCTTCTTATATCTCTTACTTTCTTGATGTTTTGGGTATACAATTCATTGTTCAATTGTACATATTTCAAAACATCATACTTATTATAGGAAAGCAGCTAGAAGTTTACTGACCTCTGTTCTTTTTTGATGACTTACCCCCCTGGCTGATCCTCCTTCTCTCCCTAACTCTCTGCCTTCTGCTCCTACAATCCCAAGCTATATGCCCAAACCCTCCACATTTGAAGCAAATTTGATATTCTCCTCTTTTTCTTTCTCCATTTACTGCTATTGGTCCTGGCCCTACTTTAGTTCCCTTATACTAATTTCCTCTATTTGGATATCCTCCTCTGGAGTTCTAAACCCCTACCTACCATATGGTCTGTTCTCCTCTCTCCCTATATAATTCTTTCCCAAATACTTCTCTTTGCTGCACATTTTCCAATAGGTGTACTATGTTCCTCTCTAGTATTCTTTCCTCTGCCCTACTTTATCTCTGATTTCTATCCAACCTCACTACCCTCTTCTGCCATTCTTCTATCATACTAGGAGAGCTTTCTGCCTCTGCTAACTTCCTTTTGAGTGCTCTGCTTAGTTTTCTTTTGAACTCTTCAATAAGAGGATGTCTCTCATAGCTGCTTCCCTGTGCCATCTTTTTGAATTTCTAAACATATTCATTGCAGGTCCTTCTCCCTTGCTTAATTGTTCTCAGCTGCTTTATCTTTTACTCCTTCTCTACTATTTTTCCAAACTTATTCCTCATTTTGCCAAACAATTCCTCCACTGTCTCTACCTCTGATTCTCTTTTTGATAGCTTATCCAACAGGTTATCCTTCTATACTTCTGCTACTCCCCCTTGTATATAGGATAGCACCCAGGCCATCTTTGTTGCTTTTGATTCTCCTATCATTTTCATGCTCAAATACAACTGAACCATATTAATGAATGTGTTTACCTCCTCCATTCTTTCACTAAATAGCAGAGGCTTTGCTACCTCCACTCTGGCTCCTCTATTTTGTTGTAATAGAATGGCCACCTGCTGCTGTAGGCTGGCAATGAGAGTAAGAAGTTGCTCTTTTCAGGTAGAGAGAGCTTGTGATATAAGAGCAGTGGATTGCTCCATAGGTTGCTGTTGCTGTTGTTAGGACATATTTAGCAGTGGTACTAGTGATGGTGATGGTGATGATGATAATTTCTCATATAAGGACAAGTAGTCTTCTTTGTCTAAACTTATAGCTAGTTACCAACTAGAAGAGTAAAACAATATTATCCCTAAGAAGAGAATCTCTAAGCTAGATGGGCCTTTAAGAGATTACCATTGTTTCTCGGCATAGACTGATTACAATGGACCAGTAGCATAGAGCAGATAGTAAAGAAAAGGTATATAACAACACCAGAAAGTGAGGTTAGGTCTTGAAGTGAAGACACTGGTATTGTTTACATTTTTTATCTGCAGTTCCTAACTAACTGCAAAGTTCTCTTTACACCTGGAACCCAGCTTCCAAAAAGCTTGTGAGTACTGTGCTTACTAGTGAGGGCAATGATAAGAGTAAGTATTGATAAGGCCTTGAGGTGAGGGGTTGCCTGAGGTATTGAGTTCTAATGTTAAGAGTACAGACTTAAGGTTTGAAGTTTTGACCCCAACCAGTGATGATTAAAAGAGAAGAGCTTGATAGAGTCCTTTATTAGATTTCTCCTACTACTTATACAAATATGCTATGGTCTGTGCACCAATTTCCCATGGTCACAAGACTATCTCTAATAGCTATATAGTTCTTATATAATCTTGTCCCATGCTATTTATATCTTTCCTGTATTATATCTCTGGAGATTTTCTATCAAGTTAATGAATATATGGGAAATATTTTCCTTCTTTGGAGCCAACTCACAACACATATAGGTTGGTCTTCAGATGTAAAGAGAAAAGTTTGTCTCTTAGACTACTGGGAGCAGATCAGTTTGCAATAGCAGCTGAATCCTGAAGAATTTAGGATTGGTATAACATCTTTCTGAAAAACTTTGTAGCATGGGTGGGAACTATGTCTGAGATCTGCCTATTTTTATTTTTATGTGCCTAGACTTCTTTTATGATTTATATTGACCATTTGACTATATAGGTGTCATTTCCAGATAGATTTGGCTGAACAAGAGTGTCAACTTAGAAGAGTTGAGGAACAAACTCAACAATAGCTTTATCCTTACTCTAAAATATTCATCCTACTCCAGTCTAGAATAGAAAAAGAAAAAGAAGAAAATGTCATATATCTCCTACTAATAGTTTGCAAAATACTCCTGCTTCTAGAGAGAATAGAGAAAGAGGAGAAAAAGAAAGAAAATAGTTTTTAAATCCTTTAGATGTTCCACAAAATCTTGAGGATACTATAGCTGGTCTACAAAGATGACAAATAGCTCAAATAAATAAAATGATAAATAGGTGGAGAAATAAAAAAAAAGATGGTCCAGATTATGAAGAACAACTGGTAAATGAAAATGGCAATCAAGATGTTAATAGAATAATGGTAGAAAATGTTAATAGAATTCAAACAGTAGTAAATAACAGATTTTGATATTATTGATTATAAATTCTTACAAGATATTACAGAATATTATTGATGGAGATGATCAAATATACCAAATCAATAATAAAGTTATTGATATGGTATGATAATTTTTTGCTTATATAACTTTGATTACTAAGGATTTTGTTAGAACAATATTTTAGAAGAAGAAAATGGTGCTCTACCACCAATTCTTCAACCTATTCTTTATTCTCTTACTAGTCAACCATTTTTAGAAACCAATATACAATATGTTGACTTAGGTATTCTATCTGTTGTTTGCCCATACTACCATGTACTTCATTTTGACTGTGAAAAGCTTAAAATTTTATATTATAATCATTCTAAGTTTAGCATATATTGTTTTCAAGGACAGATCTATAGGAGAATATATATAGTGCAGTGTATCACTCAAGATGCTATGCAGCTGAGATCTGAGATCCAGAGATGAAGACTAAGTAGATTGAGAAGGTGAAGAATAGAATGTGCACCTGAGATCTAGAGACAAAGACTGAATCTCAGGGATATAGAGTAACTATCTAAATATCAAATTGTAAGTATGCACATATTTGTTGTAGAATGTAAAAACTCTAATGCAGTGGAGTACTTATAGCTAGGAAAGACCGAAAAAGTGTAAGCAAGTGATCAAGAAAATGTTTAGGGGACATAGTGGTTGTTGCAACACTCCCAAACATGGTCCTCTCAACAAGATCCAGCTACTACCTCTTCAAGCTCTTACTGAAGTTCTATAAAACTACTTGACAGGAGATGATTATCACTTAAAGAATTTCTGTAATAATATCAGGCAGTATAATGCAACATTTGTAATGACTTCAGTAGAAATAAAGATTGACAACTCTATTACTAGACAGTCAGGACCTTATTGTTTCAAGATTCAAGATGCACTTTATCATCTCATAGGTGCTCTCCTACCATATAGTGATCATACTCCTACCTATGCACAAATCTATATTCTTGACACAACAGAGCAGCTCAATGTTAGGAGAGACAACAATCATAATCTTGATCCTGTGGTGATAGAGGACCTTCAAATAATGCTCTTGAATAATTATCTATATATTGGTCATTACTGTCATGCCTATGAACTTATTAGGGAAAAGCCAGTAGAGGAACAAGAGGAGATCACAATTAGGCTACATGTGAACTTACAACAAGATCAGAGAACTCATAATCTTCCTACTACTGAAGAGATTGCAGTTATTATTCTAGAAGAAGGAGTGTTATGAAATAACTTCTAAGAAGGAAACTCTTTCTTACATATCCATCAACTTGAAGGACTTTACTGGTTTCCATAAAGGACTTAAATTATAAATAGTGTGGGAATGCTTACATAAACTATATAGTACCTAGTAAGGGTCTTGTGATTGTGGGAGATAGGCACATAGACCATCAAATATTTGTATAAGTAACTAGTAAATCCAATGGAGAACTCTATTGAGTTCTTTCTAAATACTTATCTTGAGTAGTCTATAAGTCTTCATGACTAAGCAACAACAAGAAGTACATCATGCAATAGATAATAGAGATGTGGTTTTATGAGCAAGAGAAGAATAACTTTGAAGAATTAGCCAAAACAATCTTTTATATACTACTTTTCACTATGTTTTGCTCTTTTCCAAGGGTGAAAATGGCTAGCATCCAAGAATTCCTATTTATGGAGCTCAACTCAGAGAGAGAGGTGAAAATGCAAGACAAAGAGAAAGAGAGGAAAGGGCTCACTCATAGTGTATATCTAATATATACTATTATACTTATCGTCTATATGTTAGGAAAGGTTCTCAGCCACCTTTTTTTTATAGTAGAAAGTTGTTCTAGCAATTTGTTGTTGATATATGGGCAAATTATGAGCAAAAAAAACTCAACTGGTATCACAAATGGCCACTTACTGAGTTGTGAGTTGATGATTTGATAATCAAAAGGCTTAAAAAAGCAAAGTTTAGACAGTAGCAAAAGATGTTGTTAAGTCTAAGGTTTATCCTCAGATATACAGTCCTTAAATACATGATTGTGGTAGTCTGTGCACCAGAACAGCCTACCACATGATTACTACCTATTGTTCTACATATAGGAGTACTATTGTTCTTGAAATAGAGATAACCTAACCATCTTAGGGCAGTCCTTTGTTCTACTCAAGGACAGATGATAATCTATGGGTAAAGATCAGTGTCATGTGCAAACATTGAGGACCTTGTATCTCCATGGGATCTTATTGCCTCTGGATTTATTTATAGCTGAAAGAAGCACATTGAAAAGAGCTTTACAATGGTCATTGAAGCAAACAATTACGTTAAGCGGTTCCTGAGATATTGGCGATTTAGTGTCTGGTGACTTGGTGATCACAGACTGATCTGCTGATAACTCAGTGAATACTGACTGCTTTGAGATGTTTTTGGTACCGTTAGAAAGATTTTCTTAAGGGCTTTTGGTGGCCATTTAGATCATCGAAATCGGTTAAGTATTCCTGGAGTTATAGTCCGAATGAAGTTTGTGACAACTGGACTAGAATACATTAGTACACTCTCAGATCTAAGCTTTATCAAGGACTTCAGGATACTGCTATATATAATAAACATGATGGTGAAGATACTAGGTCTTTGGGACGCAAACTTATTCTTTTTTTCTCTCATATAGAAAGTCCTAGGTTTATGACCCAGCTTTTTCAGGATACTATAGCTGTTTGCAGACATTTTCACAAACCAGATCTCTTCCTCACCATAACTACCAATCCTAAGTGACTAGAAATTATTTAGTCTTTTTCTTAGACAAACAGCCACTGATTATCCTAATATTATATCATATATTTTTGAGCAAAAGAAGAAAGCACTTCTTAAACTCATTGACAGTAGTTTTTTTGGTATCCCTGTAGCTCATATTTATACTATTGAGTTTCAGAAAAGAGGTCTTTTCTATATTCACTTGCTTATCTTTCTTCATCCCTAAGTTCATATTCAAGATTCTCATCATATAAACTCTATGATTTTAGCACAGCTATCTAATCCTCAACTATAGCCACTTCTCTATACAAAAGTCACCAAATATATGTTGTATGGTCCATGTGGTATTGACAATCCCCAAGCCAAGTATATGGTCAATAGATGATATAGTAAACACTTTCCCAAAGACTATAGAGAGAGAACAGACTGGGCTAAAGACAGTTATCCACTCTATGCTAGGCCTGACAATGGCTTGGTTTTTGAACACAATGGAGCTAGATTTACCAATCAATATGTAGTTCTTTACTGTCCTCAACTTCTTCTTCTCTTTGATTGTCATATCAATGTAGAGGTCTCTACTAGATTGGAAACTGTCAAGTATCTCAGCAAGTACATCTACAAGAGTCCTAATAGAGCAACTATAGAGATTGGTGGTGGGATGCAAGATGAGATCAAAGCATACTTGGATGGTTGGTTTATTGGTCTAACTGAAGCTTACTGGAAAATCTTTGAGTTCAACATGCATGAAGAGTTACCAGCTGTCCAACGTCTTTCTGTCTATTTTCCCAATGAGTACTATATCAACTTTCATACACACCAGACTGTCAATGAAGTATTGGCCAGGCAAAATATAGAGAAAACTTAGCTTACTGCTTGGTTTGATTACAACTCTATATATAATAATAGATTGGGCCTTACTTACTGGCAGTTTCCTCAACATTATACCTAGAATACTAAAGTCAAGTCATGGCATCCAAGACAACATGCTAAGGTAATTGGAAGAATGTATTTTGTGTTACCATCAAAGGGAGAGCAGTTCTTTTTATGATTTCTTTTAACTATATTTCAAGGTAGAAAAAGTTAGGAGCATCTAAAGACCTAGAATAGCCAAGTATTTGTTATATTTAAGGAGATATATATGGCAAGAGGATTATTGGAGGATGATCATAAGTGGAGGATTTGCTTGGAAAAAGCAATTGTAATACAGCCTGGAGTAGTATGTTATTAGTTGTTAGTAGTAATCTTGCTGACTGATGAAGTGGCTGAGCCTTATGTTCTCTGGGACCAATTCAAGACTGGACTGTATGACGATATCAAGCACAAACTACATTATATGAGCTACTACCAAGCTGACCAGAAGATACCAGAGAATGATACTTATAATTATGGCCTTTGGGATTTAAACAGAATGTTGGTAGAAATGGAAAAAAGTCTTGCTAAGTTTTCACCCATGCCTCTTCTATAGCAACAGTGGGATCACAGAATACCCAATTCTCTCTTACAGGCTGAGCAGTATGATGTAGATGAAATAGCAACTCTGGTAAATAAGCAGAGGACAATGTTTAACCCTGAACAAGCTGCTGCTTTTGATGCTATTTTGGAGTCTGTTACCAACAATCAAGGTCACCTTTTTTTATTTATTTATACTGCTGGTGGTTGTGGAAAGACATTTCTTTGTAATACTATTGCTGCTGAGGTTAGGAGAAGAGGACAGATAGTACTGTATATAGCATCATCTAGAATTGCTGCTCTTTTGCTGGATGGAGAAAGGACATCTCATTTGCACTTTAAGATTTCTCTTTCTATTAATGAGGACTCTATGGCTGGACTCAAACAGAATAGTTACATGTTTCCAGTCATTTAACAGACCAAGTTATCATTTAGGATGAAGTTTCTATGCAGTACAAGTATGATATTGATGCTATTGATCAATGTCTAAGAGACTTACTTGAAGTAAGTGATCACTTGCACTTGATAGCTGTTGAATTGATATATTATCTAGAATGATTATCCATTTGGTGGAATTACAATGGTATTTGGAGGGGATTTTCATCAAACTTTACCTATGGTACCTAAAAGAACACATCAACAAGTAGTAGCAGCATCCCTTTGCAGAGGAAATCTATGAAGACATATCAAGTTCTTACATCTTAGATACAATATATACTTGGGCCACTCTGAAGCTGACAATCAACATGCTCAGTAGTTGTTGCAAATTGGTGCTGGATCAACTATGGATGATAATGAGATGATACAAGTTTCTCAGTCTACAGTTTGCACTAATTTCAACACTTTCATCAACAGGATCTATTTAGGAATTAGAAACCCAAGAGTTCAAGATGACCAATACTTCTTGGATTGCATTATCCTCTGTCCTAGAAATAATGAGGTGTATAATATTAATGAAGCTATTCTCCAACAGTTCAACCCAGTACCAAATACAGAGGTCCATATGCTGAGAAGTGTAGACTCTGTGTCTGAGGAAGATGGAATGCACCATGCCTATCCTGCAGAGTTTCTTCAACAACTCAACAGTAGTGGATTGCCTCCTGCTTTACTTTGTTTCAAGGTTGGCTGTCTAGTTATCTTACTGAGAAACTTGGATCCAGGAAAAGGACTTTGCAATGGAACAAGAATGGTGGTATTGAATACAAGGAGAAAGGTGCTCTAGTACAGGATTATCAGCAAGGATAGAAGGTTTAGAGGAAAGGTTGTGTTGATTCCAAGGATTAGGTTATCACCTAATGCAGACATATTGCCTGTACCACTCAAGAGACTTTAATTCCCAGTCAGGTTGGCCTTTGCTATGACTATCAACAAGTCTCAAGAACAATCAGTGGAGCATGTGGAGATTAATCTACAGATATCAGTGTTCTTATATGGACAACTTTATGTAGTATTTTCAAGATGTACTTCAGCATTGAACATTTCAGTACTTCTTCCAGAATAGAGCCAGAAGAGCAGAAAGACACTTAATATAGTATATAAAGAAATATTCAATAGTATTAGATTATAGATTGTATATGTATGGACAATAGACTTGAGATTAATTTCTACTATAATATTAGAAGTAAGTAAATAAGGTCAGTTAGAATAGTTAAGTCAGTAAGTGATTGAAAAAATATTACAGAATATACAAAAAGTTGAAGAAGAGAGTGTAGTGGACTAACTTCAATATATACTTAACTATTCAGAACTAGTAGAGAATTCAAGTTAGGTCATAGACCCAGATAAAAACCTTGTTTATTAGGTATATGAGACCAATGTGGGAAGATGGCTGCTTAAGCAATGCTTAGCTAATGCTTTACAAGCATTTGTCAGTACACTTTTTCTTTTTTCCTCTATTTTCACTCAAGAAATCCAATAAATTTATTAAAAATTGAAATAAATTCAGGAAAAATCAGAAAAAACTGCAAATATAGTGAACTAGAAACTATTGGAGGAAAGGAGTATAACATATTGCATATAGTACTACTCACTTTACATACTGTAGACAATACTACTAGAGGAAGGGAGTATAGTAGACTGTAGTATACACACAAGACTACTCACTGTTATACTTATACAGACTGTTAGAGAAAGGGAGTACAGCAACCTAATAGATAATACAGTGTTAACTCCATTCAGAATTAATAAAGAGTTCAAGTTGGGCTAGAGGCCCAGATAAAAACTATAAGAGAACACTCTAGGGACACACTTAGTTATTAGGTAAGCCCAGTATCTATGGGCTAAGTATATCTTCTATATTATGTTTCCACTATCTTCTGTACTCCTTTTGTTTTGTGTTATTATGGTAATACCTGTTTAACTATATAAGGACATTGTGGTATTATTGGTTAGTATTTATGTGATTGTGCACAGACTACCTGTTGTAGTATATATAACAGCTTGTATAGGTAGATCTATCTTTACTCAAATATTATACTAGCTTCTAGGACCTTTTCTTAGCTTATTGAATGACTACTTCTGAATGTTCTCTTTACAGCCTTTTGGAACCTTTGTCTACATACTGCTTCCTTCCAGTTCTACACACTCTTTTCCTTCCTACCCTATATTTTGGGCATAAAATCTTTCTTCTTTCCTGTTCTGATATCTTTCTCACAATTGCATTCTTCCTTCCATATTCTATACACTGTATTTTTATTATTTCTCCTCTTTTTACTTCTTCTTCTCTCTAGTTCTATACTTCTTGACATGAGCCACATTACATGTTCTTTACTTGTCTTGCAAGGAGAAATTTTTGTCCTTGATTTTCATAAATTTGCACTTCTTTGCCTTTGCATCTTTCATAATCTACATATATTACCACAGTCTCTTCTGTGATCCATTCTTTTTCAAGTAGGAGTGCACTCTCTGGAGGCATACTCTATTTATTACAGTACTCCTATGTCTTTTCCCATGTGGGATGCACCAGCCTCCTCTCTTACTGTGCCTTTTGTAGTCTAGCCATACACACTATTTTTTTCTCTCTTCTTCTTTTTCTTTTAACTTCAATGTTTGGACATCCTCACTTATAGTATCTTATTCTCCAACATCTAAAACATCTTATTTTCTTCACTGTCTTTTGTCTTCTTGCTTTTATTTTTTTTCTCACTCTATATTGCATTACTCTACTTGCCATTATCTTGAATTTATTGTGGGGAGTTGGTTTCCTCTTTACCTCCTTTTTATTTCTGTAGTTATACACTAGGTATCCAAACTTCTTATAACATTAACACATCCTCCTTTTTCTTCTTTTTAGTTCTACTCTTAGTTTAGCAAGGGCATGCTTTTGGTTGAGCAGGCTACTTATAAGAAAATCATATTGAGATTGAGATATTGTATTGATACCTCAATGGTACAGAGTAAATAGTTGATTGTCCAAGTTGATCAAAAAAACTTAATAGAGTTTTCATTAGATTCTGTACACTACTTATACAACTACTATATGGTCTGTGCACTACTTTCCCACACTCATCATGTGACATGACCCTATGACATGCAACATTGTCATATAACACTTTCCCATACTCCTTCCTTGTATAGCAAGTTCAAATGAGAAAAAAATATATATATATAAATAATAACTTAGCTGTTTTGTCAAGTTATGACAAACAGCTCATATCTATCTAGCATAATAATAGTAAGTAAATTGTCTAGGTATTGAGTGGTCATCATTTTAGATGTACTTAAGTCTTATCTTAGATATTAACAAAAAGATTAATAGTTAAAATACCTCTTATTTCACTAAGATTTTTATACTTTTCTTTTTAGATATTTAGCAAGACATTTTCTAACTCCACTTGCTATGGTGTAGCTGTTGCAAAACCTATAGTAGGTATGGTGAAAAATCAGTTACAATTGACAGTAGATGTTGAGAAAGGATTGGTTGTCCCTAGTAGAAATAATTACAGATCAGTTAGTTGGAGTAGTAGTTTTGAAGAATGATTGGTACTATTTGTAGTGCAACCATTGGGTTGGACTAACCCTAGAACTGAGTTGTCTTTTATTTGGGGTGAATAAAGAAAACTCAACAGAGTTTCTCTTAGATTTGGACTACTACTTATATCTTTTACACATGGTCTGTACTACTAACCCTAACCTACTAATGATTTAATAGAATTTACTAGAATGTTCCTTGATATGTGACCTATGTGTGATATGGCTGATCATGTGACTCTTTTATTATCTAATTAAAAGAAAAAAATAAAAGATAAAGAATTAAAGAAATAAAAGTTATTATGGCCAAGATAACTCATAACACCATTCATCTTGTTTCTGGAGTCTGTTAAGAGGCCATGTTTGAAAGTGTTACAACAGTTACTATATCCTTCCAGAGATTTTCTTAATTATCTGCTTATTTATTTTTAGTCTTTCCTAACTATGAGTACTTTACTACCTTAGAGCTTCTGTATTCTACAGTAAATATATGTATATCTACAATCTGGTATTTAGATAGCTATTCTGTATCTTTGAGATTTAGTTTTTATCTCTGGATCTTAGATGTATTTTTTATTTTTTATTTTTTCAATACTTAGTTTTCATTTTTGAATCTTAGTTTCAGTTACATAGTATTTTGAGTGATATTCTATACAATATATATTCTTCTATAGATCATAGTATCTATTAGTAACATATCCTCAATGCTGAACTTTTCCAAGATGAATAGAAATAACTATAATGCCTAGTCAAACAATATAATATCAGCTCTACAAGTGAGACTTCTTTGACTCATTGTTGATAGTCAATAACTTTTCCTTTAAACTTCCTTCTAGTCCTCCTACTGATGCTACCACCACCAAGCTATCTGTTTTCATTATTTCTGCTGAATACTAAGTATAGGTTTGCTTGCAAAATAAATATATACAGTAGTTAGAATCTAATTTTGCTACTATGAGCTTGATGTACAAAGCAATTGAATTTGGATAATATAAACACATTTAGACAGCCTGTTATTATACTAGAAATTCAGTATTATTTATTATTCATATTTATTTTCATTTCATTTTCATTATAATTTGTGCTCTTAAACTCCTAATTTGTCTACTTTTATAAAATCATAATGTAGACCAAACACTTATACTCTAACTCTTATTCTGGGATTTGTATAAATACTCTACTAGTATATTATAATTCTCTAGTTTATAGATTAAAGTTATAAAGTCATCTTTTCCATAGTCTTGTAGTGCTTTTTCTCTTTGATATATATCTCCCAACTTCATTACTTCTGAATTTATCTTTCCTTTGGACAATGTT
>Ga0153980_1000852_pt1 | contig 13341 bp, 17 predicted proteins | sample TSGA064MetaG_FD_104722 | JGI IMG/M metagenome (GOLD analysis project Ga0153980, IMG submission 104722) | Attine ant fungus gardens microbial communities from Georgia, USA - TSGA064 MetaG | ecosystem: Host-associated > Fungi > Mycelium > Unclassified | place: USA: Georgia, Magnolia Springs State... | reverse complement strand
GCTTGGTAGCGCACTTGACTGGGGGTCAAGGGGTCGCAGGTTCAAATCCTGTCAGCCCGACCGAAAAGCCCCGATGGGACCACGGTTCTGTCGGGGCTTGCTTGTTCGCCGAACTGCCAGCCCCTCCGCAACCCCTCGCAGGCGCGGCGTACTTTCGAAACGTCGCCGAGCCGTCATGCGATCTCGAGTGGCCCTTCGCTCAGGCCGTTGGCTCAGCGGAGTGCGGTGCTTCACTCACAAAGCAGGCCAACTTCCGATAATCTGCGCTCACAGGTATTCAATCTGCTGCTCAAGGGGTGATCAGATGAACCAAGAGGGCGACAGGCCGCTTCGAGTTTACTTTTACGGTCCAGACGACGGCGCGGTGGGAATCTTCGTGCCACGTGTGGTCGAACTGGCATCCAATTTTGAATCTGGCACAGCCTTTGAGACCGCCACGGACGCTCTCGAGCATCACAACGTCCAGAAGTACCTTGAGCACAGATTGCTGCCCCCAGGTCTCGATGAGGAGGCGATTCAGCAACTATTGCAGAAAGTGCGGCCGCTCCGCGCAGCGATTGCTCGCTTTTTCTCAGCAATTCCTGAAGACAATCTTCGGGACGTGTTCGCGAGTGTGGATCATCAGTACCATCGCGATCTTCTGGAAGTGCTTGGGCAGGTGAAGGCCTTTGAGCGCTTCGACGGACCGCGCATGTTGGGGGTGCTCAAAGAAACTGGTGTCCACATCGGAGACATGCTTGAAAGCGCTAAGTTGGTGCAGGCGTATGGCGAAGAGATCAGACTTGAGATCTTAGCATCCTCCCGTAATGCAGAGTTGATAGTGCGAAAGTACCTGGAAAGTGCCTCGCGGAGAGATCTTCATCTTCCTGTAGTTTTCACCCCAGACGACTCGCGGCATGTACTCGAAGATTACATCGATAGCGAGGAGGCGAACCTAAACTATGTTCGACTCATTGCCAATGCGAAAGAAAATGCCCGTGTTGGCATCGACTCTAAATTGAAGCTGCGCGCTAAGCGGCGAGCTCAAAAATTGAATGCTGCACTTTTCACCTGCAATGATGGTCTTCGTGCTACCTACGAGGTGGCAATATCGGGCGATCAAGAATATCCCTCGATCGAGGAGCGCAAGCAGGGCGATGACTCGCATTGGCTGTATTCGTACAGTCGGACCTGGCTCGACTCGACGCGGGACAACTCGAGCATTTTGAACAACTTCCAGCACCTTTTTGGCTTCGCAGATGATCAGGTTCTGCTCGGTCTGCCAGCATTTGCAGCAGATCTTGGTGTCTTCGAACGCATGGCGGGACTTGCTGGCCTAGATGAGTACAAGCATGGCGTAGCATTTGACGCACTCGATTCGGTGTCCCTGCTCCAGACACAGATGTACACCCTCTATCTAAAGAAGGAGGGCCTAGATCTCGAAAGGGTGCTCGCATGGTTTTTCGTTGAGTACCTCCCGGAAGAGTTCGGCATCAGGAACTTCTCACTAAGGGCGTCTGGAGAGGGAGCGTCTTATCTGGAGAAGGTCAGACATCTTTTTGCCGAGATTGAAAGCGTTTCTGCGCAATTCGAGCTATACGCGGAGAACGGGGAGGTGGATCATGAGTTACTCAACATGAGGTCCGATCCAGTTGCTTATGGAGGCATTCCGAGCCTCGTCCAGGGCAAGTACGTGTATGCTGGCGACAATGACGGCTTCGCGGCGGTGCTTCGCTTGTTGTTTTTCGATCAGTCGCGAATTATTTATATCGATGAGAACCTGAATGCTAATGACTTCGTTCGCCTGATCCTACAGAACTCTGTCAGATACGCCGACTTTCACGAGTATCAGGTGTCGGCGATTGACTACCTCATTGACGAAGGCATCATCGAGAACTTTGATGGATTGATACGCTTCGTGAACCTGGAGCAGATTCGGGTTCTCCACGCACTGTTCCACAAGGAGGCGGTGAGCTACTTCCGTCTCACAAAACCCGGTCGGGTAGCCGTGGATGACATGCTTGCCAAGGGTTGGCTAGTGCGACGGTCGACGCTCTTGACGGACGCCGAAGCGGCCTATTTCAATTATGTCCTGAATCGAACATTTAGTAACGGGCTGAACCTGCGGAATCAGTATTTGCATGGGTCGCAGCCTTTCTCGGATGAGGATGGCGCGTACTACAAGGATTATTTGATTGCCTTGCGCCTCGCCGTCACTCTCGTGATCAAGATGAATGACGATATCTGTCTACTTCATCTTCTCAAGGATCGAGGCGACTCTTAGTGCTGACTAGCTCCGAAGGGTGCTTGTCGGGATGCGGCGCAAGAATCGGCCCCTCGTCAAGCGCCTCTCAAGTAAGCGGAGAACCGCGCTCGCTGCGTTGAGTAGTCCTTCTTCCGCAGGTGCGCGTACACCTTGTCAGTGATTGCGACGGAGGCGTGACCCATGTGCCGGGACAGCTCGAACACGTCGAACGCGCCCGATTCCAGGACGAGCGTTGCGAACGTGTGCCGCAGCTCGTGCAACTTGAGCGTGGGTAAGCCGATGCTCCTCGCCGCGGGCTTGAACGTGTACCGGTAGAAGCCTTTGGGATCGAAGGGACGGTCGTAGGTCAAGATCGGGTGCCCCTTCACCTTGCCCGGCCAGAGGCCCGCGTCCGCGTCGCTTCGGTTCGGGTGCTGTGTCAGGTACTCCCGTAGCTCAACTACCAGCGAGTCAACGAGGATCGGCACCTCACGCTTGCTGTTCGCTGTCTTCGGCACCCCGACCACGTATCCGGCGGAGGTGTGCGTCATGTTCAGGTGCACCCGGACCTCCTTGTGGAGCAGGTCGATGTCGCGGACGCGGAGCGCCGCCATTTCTCCGGCCCGGAGACCGGTGTACGCCGCGAGACGGACCATCAGTCCGTAGGGCGGCTGCGTGTCAAGCGCCGCTGCAAGCCGTTCCACTTCGGCCGGCGAGAGGAAGTGCGCCTCCTGGGTGTCGGCGCGCGGGTTGTCCACGGCCGCGCACGGGTTGTACGTGATGAGTCGGTGCTTCATGGCGTAGGAAAACACCTTGGCGAGCGCCTTGTACGTGCCGAGCACTGAGGTCTCGGAGCGTGCCTCGCCGTTGGCCTTCGGCTTGGCACGCAGCTGTGCGATGAACTGTTGCACGTCGGCAGCAGTGATCGTGGAGATTCGTCGCCCGCCGAGTGCCGGGTAGATGTGAACCCGGTAGGCAACCTCGTAGGCGTCCATCGTTTTCTGCTTCCGGATCGGCCGGTCCGCGTTCATTGCCTCGTCCGCCACTTGGCGCAGGGTCTTCGTGTTCTTAACCAGGGGGGCGGTGCTGTTGCCCGCGTGCTGCTCGTTCTCCACGGTCAGGGCGAACCGGTCGGCCTCGCGCTTGACAGCGAACGACCGCTGCCGGAACTTGCCGCCGTCGCGCCAGCGGACCTCGTAGGCCCGGCCGGTCTTCCGCTCTACCTGTCTAACGTGCGCCATCAGCGGAGCTCCGCCGCGCGCTTGAGGATGCGCGAGACAGTGGTCGCGTGCCACGCCTTACCGCCGTGCGCGGTGGGTACCGCTTCCTCATTCAGCTGCGCCGCGACCCGGGCTACCGAGAGGCCCAGGGCGCGCAGCTCGAACACGCGCTGCTCGGCCTCCTTGCTTAGCGACAGAGGACGGCCGACCCGCACACCTCGCGCCTGCGCCGCCTGCAACGCCAGCGAGGTGCGCTCGCCGATGACTCGGCGCTCCCACTGCGCAACCGACGCCATGACGTTGGCGACTAGTTCACCGCCGCTGGTGGTGGTGTCCACACCGACGTCCAGCGCGGTGACCGCACAACGCTGCTTCCGCGCCAGGGCCAGCAGCCCCGCGAAGTCCTGCACCGACCGGCTGAGGCGGTCGAGCTTCGACACCACGAGGGCGTCAGCGTGACCGTCGCGCAGCATCGCCAGCGCCTCCTGCAGCGCGGGCCGCGCCAGCGACCGGGCAGACAAGCCCTCGTCGGTGAGCCAGATCACCTCCCAGCCCTTGCTGACGGCGTGCGACGCGATGGCGTGGTGCTGTGCTTCCAGCCCGAGGCCGGAGCGGCCCTGTTCTTCTGTGGAGACTCGGGTGTACCCGATGACGGTAGTCACGTGATATTCCTCTCGAGCACTGGTCGGATCGAGCTCGAATCGAACACCAAAACGGACGGTTCGTACACTCCCTGCCGAATATCCGAGCCTGCAGCCCGAACGCATCGGAGGGGTCACCGGGGTACCGGGTCGGAGGGGTTCGGCCGACACAGTCCGATAGAAGGGACGCCCTGGCGGTCGCCTGGTCAACGCTTCCTCCGAGCAGTGCTGACCCGTGCGCCGCCGCCAACCGACGTGGGCCGCTCTGCGCTGCGTTCGGCCTCGGTGCGCGGAGCCGGGTTGCCGGTCTTGCGCTTGCGGCGGGCGCGGGCGGCTTCGCGCTCTTCCATGGCGGCGTCTGCTGCGGCGTCCTCGTCGGTGTAGTCAGGTCCGTCGTCCTCCAGCTCCGTTACCGCGTCGTCGTCCAGGTCGTAGACGAGGGCCGCGTCGATGTTGCGCTCGAGCAGGCTGACCGTCACATCCATCTCAATCTCTTGCTTCCCGGCCAGCTGGGCGCGGTCGAGCAGGTCCCGGGCGGCAGCCAGCTGCACGGCGTACGGCACCTTGGTGTCCGCGGTCGTTCAATGGAGGGCTTTCCCCTTGCCGCTCGGGGCGTTGCACTTGTGTAGAACACGCGATCCGCCCGCGCCGGATCAAGACCGCTGAGTGCGAGGCCACGCTTCACTTCGGACCAGTCGCAGCCGAAGCGGTTCGCCAAAATCCGCCCGTCTTCCCCGACGCTGAAACCAAACGAGGGCTTCTCGTCGCGGTGATCCGGGTTCGGGCAGCTTGCCTCCCATTGATTCGGGCCGGTTCGGTAAGCATCGAGTGTGGCGGCCCACTCAATTGCAATCGCAGCTGGCTCGGGCCATGCCGAGCTCACGACTGCTCCTCCGGCGTGAAGGTCCTCGACTCGATGTAGGCGTCGAGCTGCTCGGGGCTGAACAGCGTGTGCAGGCCGAGCTTCGTGTGCCCGATCTTCTTGTCTGCGACGAGCCGGCGAGCCTGCCTCTCGCTGATGCCGAGGTAGGTAGCTGCATCGGGGTAGCGCAGCCAGGTGTGAGCGGTTAAGGGTTGGGAGAGGGATGTCATCGGTGCGCTCCGGTCAGTGGAGAGACCGGGCGGAGTCGCGCGCGAGCACGACAGAACGCCGTCCGGTCAGAGGATTTGTTGACCTAGGGGCGACGGGGCGCGCGTAACTATGCCGCGGGCGTCGCCCAGCGGGCGCTGTTCGGGGCGTTGGGGCTAGCGGGGCGTGCTGCTGGGCGCACGGCAGGTGCGAGCGGTACAGGGCGGAACACGGGGAGCGGGAACACAGCGGTGGCGTTGCTCAGCTTGGCGAGCACCACGTTCAGCGGTGTGCGCGAGCCGAGGGCATCAAGGATGCGCGCGGCGAGACCCCGGAGTGCTTCGCGGCGAAGGTCTGGCCGAGAACAGAAACGGGCACGGACGAGTGCAGCGACGCGACCAACGATCTGCGCCTGTTGCTCGGTCATCTCGTCGCGCGCTGCGAGGGCGTTCTGCCCCTGCCACGCACTCGATCCGTACTGCATCCGTCTCACCTCTCCTCTCCTTTTCCTCGCGGCGAGCGTATCCCGCCATTTTCTGACTATCCGAGCTCAACCCACCGGTTGCGGAGTCGCATCGGCCGGTGGTGCAGGCCATCGGTCGGTTCGGCGTCGAGCGTGATGCTTACCCCGTGCAGGTCGCTGCTGCAGTCCACGGCGACGAGCAGGTCAAGCCCGCGGATGGGCACTTTCGAGTTTGCCGACCGAGGGAAGTAGAGCGATTGCAGGGTCTTCGCGACCGACCAACCCGACAGGTAGGGCAGCTGACCGCGGTCGGCCCACACAGCGATACGCATGGCCGCGTCGAAGACGACCCCACGGTGCGGCAGGCGCTCGGAAGCAAGATCCGCGTTCAGGCGGATGGTGGCTAGCTCCACACGGCTCAGGCGCTGCATAGGGCTATCAGCAGGTGCCGCCGACGACGAGTCGAGGCTCGGCCAAGAGCGGTCCCAGCCCCACAGGGCGTGAAGCGCTTCGAGCGAGCCCGGTGCTAGAATGTTGGATGTCACGGTATGTCCCTCCGTCGCCCCGACTCCGCTTCCAGGAGTCGGGGCGGTTCTTTGTGTCAGTACTTCTTGCTGAGTGCCGGATAGCGGACTACGAGAGCGCGGTACGCGGCGTACGGGTCGTTGGCCTTCTCTGCCAGCCACTCCGCTTCCCTTGCGAGGCGTTCGAGAGCGTCGATCTGCTCCTGGGCGCGGCTGCGCAGGGCGGTGTACCGCTCGGCAGCCTTCTTCAAGTCGACACGAGAGCTGTCCAGCTCGTACTTGACCTCCTCGCGCACGGCACGCTCGATGTTCGTCGCATCCTTGGCGAGCGCGGCACCACGTTCGATCAAAGCCCCCGAGCTGTCGACCAAGGAGTTCTCGTAGATGCGAACTCGGTCGAACACCGCGTCGTCCACGCGCTTGATCTCGGCCTGTTCGGCGACCGAGTTCGGGTAGGACTCTTCCCGAGCGTGGATGCGGTACACCTCGGGGTCCGCAGCGACGGCGGGGCTGTAGTCGAAGACAGGCACGTCAGGCTCCGATCCGGCGGGTTGGGCGCTTGGCCAGCTCACGGATGCGGTCACGGGTGCTGCTGCTCTCGTCGACTCGCTCGAAGGCCGTCGTGAAGTACCGCTCCGTTGCGTCGAGTTCGGCCCGAAGCTCTTCGGCAGCGCCGCGGTAGTCCTGCGCGCGAAGGCGCAGCAGTCCTGCGGCGCGCGGCCTGTAGTACGCGGGGTAAGGGGTGGTCTGGATAGTCATCGGTCGTCCTTCTGAATTGAGCGGTCGCTGCTGAGTCGGCCGCGGGTCTTAGTTGGGCGGAGCGTCTGTGCGACCTCGGGAAACAGCACCCCAAGAGTCGTCAGGTGGTCGACAAGCGCGGTACGCACGATCGTTGCCTTGGAAATGCCACCGATGCGCACCATCAAGTCGAGCGCATCGCCCACTTCCACGGGCAGCGTCGTTCGCAATTCCGATTCATAGCCGAGCGGCTGTGGTCCACGCTTTCCCATTGGGTTCCTTCCGTTGCGTTAGCATTAACCATACGCCGCAAATAATCTGGTCAGGCAAAAAGCGCCGTTTTATTATGCGGTGCTATCGACAATGACGAAAGGCAACTCTCATGAACAACAGCGGTACGCGCGACACCGAGTACACCGGCAATGACAAGGAGCGCGCGAAGCGCCCGCTCACCGTGCAGGAACAGGCCTGCGCCATGCGTCGCGAGGGTCTGGCCAACGGCAGACCGAACCCGGACAAGCGCCGCAGCTAGATCCGGAACAACAGGCGGCGAGACCCGCAGACGAGGGCTGTTGAGAGCACGCCTTGAGCCATACTCTGCTTCGTGTGAACAAGCACCTTTCCTTCGCCGTCATGGCTCTCGCGGTAGTCAGCATCGTTGCGAGTACCGCCGCGGTCCCATCAGGTGCGGCTTCGGCTGCTCCGAAGCAGTCAGTTACAGCAAGCAAGGCGACGCCTACAGCGACGCCGAAGAAGTCGAAGCGGATCAAGAAGGCCGAGAAGCTGGTCCTCGCTGAACTGCCGGACGCGCCGATCTGGGAGGGTCTGACCGTCAACGGAGTCAAGGTCAGCAAGCGAGTGATCTGCGTGGACCGCACCTGGGCTCCTGGCGGCGGACCGGACGACAAGGGCGGCAACGCCGGGTACGTCGTGGTCAAGTTCCCCAAGAAGAAGATCGGCAAGGTCAAGCTCGGCGACCCGCAGGACGGCCTGTGCGCCGACTACGCACCCGTGGCTGGGACACCCGCAGCAAAGGTGGACGTACCCAAGAAGCTCAAGAAGAAGAAGGGCCTCCTCGTGAGCACGAAGTTCGGTGACGAGTGGCCGCTGACGGTGCCGTACGCGGTCGTCCGATGCAAGAACATCACGGCGGGCGGGATGGACCTCAACGTCGTGACGCTCGACGCCCCGAATGGTACCCGCTACGCGGCCAACGGCACCGCACAGGCCCACACCTCGTACCCGGAGATCGACCCGATCTGGGCTCCCGATCCGAACGTTGACGGGCTGAAAATTGACATCTCGCCGGTCATCGATGCAGGTTTGGAACTGTGCCGATAACCTTCGTGCGGCTGCTCCCGAACCCGCATCGCGATTTTACAGAAGTGGACCAAATAGCCTGAGCTTGCGGAGAGACTCAAGGCTCGTCTGCACCTATGGCATGGTTGGCAATTGGTAACCAGTGCGCGCATAGTGCACCAACCAGCCACGCGGTGTCATCACAATCGTCTTTCGGCGGCGGTCCGTATCGTCCACGCTGCTTTGCACGAGGTTGGCGTCTTCGAGCGCCTTCACGTGAGGTCGCATCGCGTTATAGCTATTGAAATCGAATTGCTCGTAGTCGCTCGGCGAGAGGCTACCGCCGAGAGCGGCGATCCCCTCGAACAAACCCCATGCGCGGTCTCCTAGGCGAGTCTCCGCGCTGTACCGATCCGCCTGTTCTGTGAGCCACACCTCGAACAGTGCGAGGTAGCCTTCAGTGGTCTTGTCCGTAGTGGGATTCTCGTTCAACCAAAACGCGAAGTCTTCGCAGAACTTTAAAGCGTTCCGCAAATTCCTATTCAGAACATCGTAGACGTGGCGGAACCCATCCGGGCCGACAGGCGCAAGAGCATAATGCGTACCAAAAACCTCGATACGCCTTGTCACAACGTCCGCCACGTGGGCGTCCGCGACAGGAGAGAGGTTCATCGGCTCCGCGAGACGCCCCTCAAGGCGCTGAGACGAGGCACCTGTGCGCACGATTCCTCTAGCTCCACAAAGCACCCAGCGCAGACCGGGGAGGTTCAGGACGCCATCACGGATCGCTTCAAGCAGCGAGCGCGCGCTCTTCGAGGTTTCCAGGAGCTCAAGGTTGTCAATAACGCAAATGAAACCGCCCTGCTGCCGCGTAGGAAAGCATTCGGTCAGCCACCGGATGATCGCAGCCTCAAACCCTGCGCTCGTGAAGCCCGCGGACGTATTCGGTTCCTCTCCGTAGCTGGCATCGCCCCCAAAACCGAACGCCTGCGCGCCGCCACCCTTCGACCTGAAGACTGGGTCATTGAGCCATTTATCGATGTCACCTGTGTCCGGGACGGCCAGCCCGGCTTGCTTCAGAAGTGCGTGACTCTGAATGAAGGCGTCGGCCACCGCGTAATACACGCGCTCGGAGAAGGACTCTGCCGTGTCCGCGGGCGAGAGCGAGAACGGCCTGTTGAGGGGTAAGAGCAACTGGGACGTCTCGCCACGCTCAAACTGGGATCGCAAGCGATAACCGGCCACCGCGACAAGGCTTGTCTTCCCAACGCCGTTGTCACCCTCGATCGTGGGATGCAGCGCAGATGATGAGATGTAGGTGGTAAGCCGGTCGAGAGGGCCGTCACGCCCGACCAGGAGGCGTTCACCGTCGGCGCTGGCGGGGATAGGGTCGGTTGCGTAGGGCGACTCGCGGAAGCCGTACGACGTCCAAATCGACATGTTGCCGAGCATACCGGGGTGGGTACGTCCCAGAACCACCCGTCCGAGCCCTCCCCCCCCCTCCTAGAACCCCTCCAACCGCGCTTCACCACGCCCGACCTATCCGAACCGCCGTGAGCCACTGCAGCTCTCCCGCAAGCCCGAAAATACGGGCCAGGACAGCTCCGCGAAGGCCGGATCGGTTCGCATCGGTTTGCGGCGATGGGGTGTCACCGCCCGACTGGGGGTCAAGGGGTCGCAGGTTCAAATCCTGTCAGCCCGACCGGGAAGCCCCGACGGAACACTGGTTCCGTCGGGGCTTCAGTCGTTCGCGGGAGTCACCAGGTCGGACGTCCACGTCGTCGGACCGGAGGCGCGTGGCGGGCCCGCACCGTGCCTCCTGGAAGGCGGTGGAGGTGCCGTCAGCCGACCGGAGCCGGGGGGACGGTCAGCCGCATGACGGTCTTGCTCGTGCCGATGTGGCGCTCGAACGTGAAGCCCGCCTGCTCGAACATCGCCCTCGTGCCGTTGTGCAGGAAGGACGACGAGGTCCGCTTGCCCGGAGTGAGCTCGTTCGGGAACGAGACGACCTCGCCGCCGCCCGCCTCCGCGATCAACCCCAGCGCACCGTCGAGCGCTTCGCGAGCGACCCCGGACCGCCGGTGGTCCCGGTCGACGAAGAAGCACGTGATGCGCCACGGGGGCGGTGCGGGTTCGCCGGTGTCGTACTGCTTGCGGTGGTAGATGTTCGGCAGCTCCACCGGGCTGCCGAACTGGCACCAGGCGATCGCGTCCTCGCCCTCGAACACCAGGGCGGCGTGGGCGACCCCTTCGTCCACGAGGCGCTCCTTGAAGGTCACCCGGTCGTACTCGCTCTTCACCGTGGTGTCGGTGTCACCGTGGAAGTACGAGCAGTAGCACCCGCCCCAGACGCCGTTGTGCTTCGCCGCGAGGGCCCGCCACGCGGGGAACGTCGCGCGGGTCAGCGGCTTGATCACGTGCTCCGTCGTCATGGTCATCCACCAGTCCTGCCGGCCGACGAGCTCCTCGGGGACCCCTCAGTGGCGACGGCTGCTCTGCTGCAGCGGATGGTAGCCCCCGGGCGGGGCTTGTGCCCCGACGCGGTCGCTCACACTGCTCCCGGTGCGGGCTCGTGCACGAGGAGCCGGTCGAGCAGGCGGTCGAGCGCCGTGCGCTCCGACTCGTCGAGCGGCGCGAACAGGTCCTCGAGCACGACCGCCGCGATCCGGTGGCCGGCCGCCAGCGCCGCGCGGCCGTCGTCGGTGAGCGCGTGTTCGATCCGACGGCCCCGCCCCGCCGCGCGTGCGATCAGGCCTCGGTCGAGCAGACGGTTCGCGAGCGTGCCGAACGACTGGTCGCTCTGGAACGTCGCGACCGCGAGGTCGTGCCCGGACGCCGCCGGCATCCGGTCGATCGCCCGGAGCGCGTCCCACTGCACCAGGGACACCCCGGCTTCGCCCAGAGCGGCGTCCATCCTGCGGTGGTTCCGGTACTGGGCGCGCTTCATCGCTTGTCCGAGTGCTTCGAGATCGGTCGACATGGTGTTACGGTATCAGCATCCTTAGATAAATATGTTGAGAAAGGTAGACCGACATGGACCTCACCCTCCCGGACACGAACGGCCGCGTCGCGCTCGTCCTGCACGGCGGCGGCGGCCCACAGACCGTCGAGCCGATCGTCCGTCACCTCGCCGCCGACCACCACGTCCTCGCGCCCACCCACCCCGGGTGGAACGGCACCGAGCGCCCTGACGACCTCGACTCGATCGCCGCCCTCGCGACCGCGTACCTCGAGCGCCTGCGCGCCGAGGGGCAGCGGGACGTCGTCGTGATCGGCTCCTCGATCGGCGGCTGGATCGCCCTCGAGATGGCGGTGCAGGCAGCGGCCGACGAGCGCTACGGGGGACTGCTCGGCGCCGTCGTCGACATCGACGGCGTCGGTGCGGTCGTGGACGGCGAGCCCATCGCGGACTTCTTCGCGCTCGACGCCCGCGGACTCGCCGAGGCCGCGTGGCACGACCCGGACCGGGGGTACGTCGATCCCGCTTCGGCCACGCCCGAGCAGCGAGCCGTCCAGCAGTCGAACGGACGGACGATGGCGGTGCTCGCGGGTCGGGCCATGAGCGATCCCACGCTCCTCGGGCGGCTCGGCGCGGTGCGGGTCCCCACCCTCGTCGTGTTCGGCGAGAGCGACGGCATCGTCACCCCGGCGTACGGGCGGGCCGTCGCCGCTGCCGTCCCGGGTGCCGAGTTCCACGTCGTCCCTGCGGCGGGGCACCTTCCGCACCTGGAGGCACCCGCGGCGACGTGGGCGGTCCTCGACCCCTTCCTCGCCGCGCACTGAACACCGCGTGGTGGCGCGGTGGCGGTGCTGAACCGCACGATCGCCCGGCGGTCTCAGCGCCCGATGGTCGCCACGGCCCCCGGCGCCCACCCGAGCGCCGGCCCGAGCCGCTCCGCCATGTCCGTGATGATCTGCGCGTAGTCCTCCGCCTCGAACGAGAACGGCAGCGCGAAGGCGACCTCCGTGGCCACCTGGTACCCGGCGTCCGCGCGCAGCCGATCAGCGATCTCGGCCGACGTCCCGACCAGGTCGGCGGCGAAGAGCAGCTTCCCCGGCCCCATCGGCACCCCGACGCGACCCGCCCGACCCTCGGCGTAGGCGCGGTACCGGGCCTCCTGCTCCGGTGTCGCGGTGTCGGTGGGGATCACGACGAGACCCTGCGAGACACGGGCGGTCGCCGGGGACGGGTGCGCCTCGAGGTAGGCGTCGACCTGGGCGCGTTGGTTCGTCGCGAAGTCCGTGCCGATCTCGCTCCGCGTCACGCTCGAGGTGAGCAGGTGGAAGCCGTTCTGCGCCGCCCACACCGCTGACCGCGTGCTGCCCGTGCCGTACCAGAGCCGGTCGGCGAGGCCGGGGCTCTGCGGCTGCACGGTCGTGGCGAACTCCTCGATGCCGCGCTGCTCGGCGACCTCGACGACCGGGTCGCCCCGGACGAGGTCACGGAAGCGCAGGAGTCGGGCGTCGCCGAAGTCCTCCTGCTCGGCGGTGTCCGGGTACAGCGCGTCCCGGTAGAGGTCGTAGTGCATCGGGGTGCCGGAGGAGAAACCGGGGTTGAGACGGCCGCCGAGGAGCACGTCGACCGTCGCCAGGTCCTCGGCGAGCCGGAACGGGTTCTCGGCGCCGATCGGTGTGACGGCGGTCCCGAGCGCGATCCGGGAGGTCCGCTGCGAGGCGGCTGCCATCAGCGCGACGGGGGAGGAGATGCCGTGCTGCACGTGCCGGTGCCGCAACCACGCGCTGTCGAAGCCCAGGGCCTCGGCGCGCTCGATGACCCGGAGCGTCTCCTCGTGACCGAGTCGGGGCCGTGCCGGGTCGAACGACCCGATGGTGAGGAAGCCGAGGCGTTCGAGGGGGCGTCCGTCGAGAGGCATGCGTCGATCGTGGCAGACGGACCGACGGAAGATCGTGGCAGACGGACCGACGCGAACCGGACTCCCAGGCGAACACGCATGTTCCGCCCCTAGTGTCGCGCCAAGCGCAAACGCGTGAACTCACTCGCATTGGTTGAAGGACCGATCCGTACCGGAAGGCGGTCCTCATGACCACCACTCCGCTCGCACCGGGTTACACCCGCACCCGTCCCGCAACAGGTCCCCGCAAGGGCACCTCGACCTACTCCGCGCTGCTGGCGCAGGTGAAGGACAACGGCCTCCTGCGCCG
>Ga0153980_1000851_pt1 | contig 13345 bp, 9 predicted proteins | sample TSGA064MetaG_FD_104722 | JGI IMG/M metagenome (GOLD analysis project Ga0153980, IMG submission 104722) | Attine ant fungus gardens microbial communities from Georgia, USA - TSGA064 MetaG | ecosystem: Host-associated > Fungi > Mycelium > Unclassified | place: USA: Georgia, Magnolia Springs State... | reverse complement strand
TTCCGTAAAATCTTAGATTACGGTGAGGCTGGTGATAACGTAGGTTTATTGTTACGTGGTATTGAGAAAACTGATATCAAACGTGGTATGGTTATCTGTAAACCAGGTTCAGTAACTCCTCACGATCATTTCAAAGCTGAGGTTTACGTATTGTCAAAAGCTGAAGGTGGTCGTCACACTCCATTCTTCAACAAATACCGTCCTCAATTCTATTTCCGTACAACTGACGTAACTGGAGAAATCTCTTTACCAGAAGGTACTGAAATGGTTATGCCAGGTGATAACGTTACGATCTCTGTTAAATTGATCTCTCCTATCGCTATGGAAAAAGGTCTACGTTTCGCTATCCGTGAGGGTGGTCGTACAGTAGGTGCTGGTCAGGTAACTGAAATCATCTAGTCTATAAAGGTCTAGAAAAATATAAAATAAGCTAATCGACTGAAGTTGATTAGCTTATTTTTTTCGATAAGCGATTTATCGGATTAAAATAAAAAAAAGTTAAAAAAGATTTGCAGAAAGTGGTTTAAAACACTATATTTGCATCACAAAATAAGAAATACACGGGCATAGTTTAAAGGTAGAACGAAGGTCTCCAAAACCTTTGGTCTGGGTTCGAGTCCTGGTGCCCGTGCTTATAAAAACAGATAAACTAAAATGGCAAAAGTACTTGATTTTTTTAAAGACTCTTATGTAGAGATCACTGAGAAAGTGACTTGGCCTACATGGTCTCAGTTACAAAGTTCAGCTGTTATTGTGCTTGTTGCGTCTCTTCTTATTGCATTGGTAGTCTTTGTGATGGATAAAGCTTCAAGTGTAGGGTTAGAATTCTTGTACGGTATTGCTTCTTAATTTTTCAATCGTATTTATTTATGGCAGATCAAGGTTTAAAGTGGTACGTAGTTCGTGCTGTAAGTGGTAAAGAAAAGAAAGTAAAGCAATATATTGATGCCGAGGTTAGTCGTTTAGGTATTGAACACTTGGTTCCTCAAGTGTTGATTCCAATGGAAAAATACTACTTAATGCGCGATGGCAAGAAGGTTGCTAAAGAGCGTAACTATTATCCTGGTTATGTTTTATTGGAAGCCGCTCTTGACGGAGAGTTAGAACACGTTATCAAAAATATCAATAGCGTAATTGGTTTCTTGGGAGATAAAGCTGGTAATGCTGTTCCTTTGCGCCAAGCAGAAGTAAATCGTATCCTAGGTAAAGTGGATGAAATGGCTGAACAAGGTGAAACCATTAATGTTCCTTACTATGTGGGTGAAACAGTGAAAGTAAACGATGGCCCTTTCAATGGATTTACTGGTGAGATCGAAGAAGTTCATGAAGATAAGAAGAAATTGATCGTCATGGTGAAGGTCTTTGGTCGTAAGACTCCACTTGAGTTGAACTACATGCAAGTAGAAAAAGAATAAGATTAGTAATTAACGATAGAGAAAAGCTTTACATGAAAATGTAAGGCTTTTTTTTATCTTACTGCAAATGAAAAGGCGAACGATTTATCTGAATCTATTGTTATATATATTAGCATAGTGAGTAGTATAAGTGCCGAAAAGTGCAATCGTTTTATCCAGCCCCCCTTTGTAGGCTATGCAACGGGATCTCAATTTACGTGGTGCATAATTTGTGGAAAATGTTTTCCGCTCTGTTTCTTCGTATATGTGAAAATCAACTGACAGCTACGTTTGATGGTTGTTCGGCTTTTAGATATCCGGCATTTTATTATTACCAATTGGAATTGACTACAGAGGTTCTATTGGGATATTGTATTCCTGTGTCAATAGTGCCTATATGCTGCTCCGAGGCCGTTTGAAAAGTGGAAGTCAAGAACAGATCAGTTCGGTAGAAAAGCCTAAACTGTCCATACCCGTACCCAAACTGCCAAAGTCCCATTTACCGTGGGCTTTAATGGATGCAGGATCTTATTATCAAGTTGAAGGTAAAAGACCTGGTGTGGTGAAAGGTGTTCCTGTGGTGCACCGTGTTTATGACGCTATCTTCGGGAAAGAATGGTTTGGATGTTGAAGTCCGTTAGGAAATAATAAGGCTGATTAATCTTTTTTTGGAACCGAAAATAATTCACAATAGCTTATTGAACAATGAGATTGTAAAATTTTGAATGATTCGATTTGCGGTAAACATAAAAAAACGTAAATTCCTGAAAAATTAAAAGTTATATACTTGCAGGATTCAAATCTTCTTATTAAATTTGCACCTCGGTTGGGGTGTTACGTCCCGATCGATGAATGTTACGTTATTTGCTTCCAACTTACTAACAGACATTTAACAAAATTAAATTCAAAACAAAATGGCAAAAGAAGTCAGTGCGTTAGTAAAATTACAAGTTAAGGGCGGAGCTGCGAATCCTTCACCTCCAGTAGGACCTGCATTAGGTGCTAAAGGTGTGAATATCATGGATTTCTGTAAGCAGTTTAACGCTCGTACGCAAGACAAACCAGGTCAAGTATTGCCTGTTGTCATTACAGTTTACGCGGATAAATCATTTGATTTTATCATCAAGACTCCACCGGTAGCAGTTCAATTGAAAGATGCTGCAAAATTAAAAAGTGGATCTGGCGAGCCTAACCGTAAAAAGGTTGCGGCTATCACTTGGGAACAAGTTGAGATAATTGCTAAAGATAAAATGCCTGATTTAAATGCATTTACTGTAGAGGCTGCTATGAGAATGGTAGCTGGTACAGCACGTAGTATGGGTATTACTGTTTCCGGTAATGCTCCTTGGAACAATTAATTAAGAAATCAATTTAAGAAAAGTGGCTAGATTAACAAAAAATCAAAAAGCGGCACTATCCAAAATTGAAGCTGGTAAAGCATACTCTTTGAAAGAAGCTTCGGCTTTAGTTAAAGAAATCTCATTGACCAAATTTGATGCTTCTGTGGATATCGACGTTCGTTTGGGCGTAGATCCTCGTAAAGCAAATCAAATGGTGCGTGGTATTGCAACATTACCTCACGGTACTGGTAAAACTGTTCGCGTTTTAGTTTTGTGTACTCCTGATAAGGAAGAAGAAGCTAAGGCAGCAGGTGCAGATTACGTAGGTTTAGATGATTACATCAGCAAAATTGAAGGTGGTTGGACTGACGTTGATATCATTATTACTATGCCTAGTGTTATGGCTAAAGTTGGTAAATTGGGTCGTATTTTAGGTCCAAGAAACTTGATGCCTAACCCTAAAACTGGTACAGTTACAACAGAAGTTGGTAAAGCTGTAACAGATGTAAAAGGTGGTAAGATCGATTTCAAAGTTGACAAAACCGGTATCATCCATACTTCTATTGGTAAAGCGTCGTTCGATGCAGATAAAATATATGATAACGCATTAGAGGTATTACAAACTCTAGCACGTTTGAAACCATCTGCAGCTAAAGGAACTTACTTTAAAAGTATTCACATTTCCTCAACTATGAGTCCTGGTATTCATATTGAGACTAAATCAGTAGCAGGTATTTAATCATGAGAAAAGAAGAAAAACAAGAAATTGTTCAAGCTTTGGCCGAACAGATTAAATCTTACGGTAACTTCTATATTACCGATACTGCTGAGTTGTCCGTTGAAAAAGTGAATAACATTCGTCGTAAATGTTTTGAGCAAGGTATCGAAATTAAAGCTGTTAAAAACACTTTAATCAAGAAAGCATTGATCGAAGCTGGTGTTGAAGAAGAAGATATTTTTGGAACGCTTAAAGGTGCGTCTACAATGATGTTTTCCGAAGTCGCTAATGCACCTGCTAAATTGATCAAAGAATTGCGCAAAACAGGTGAGAAACCGTTGTTAAAAGCGGCTTTCATTGAAGCAACAGCATTCGTAGGAGATAATCAATTAACTGCATTAGTTAATCTTAAATCTAAAAACGAACTTATCGCTGACGTTATCGCTGCATTGCAGTCACCTGCGAAAAATGTTATTTCAGCTCTTCAATCAGGAGGAAATACGGTTGCAGGTTTAGTAAAAGCTTTAGAAGAAAGAGGTTAACGAATCCTCTAGAACAGAATCATTCGTTACAATTTAATTAACAATTTTTACAAAGTACATTCAAAAATTCAAAATAAAATGGCAGATTTAAAACAACTTGCTGAACAGTTAGTTAACTTAACAGTAAAAGAAGTTAAAGAATTAGCTGATATCTTAAAAGACGAGTATGGCATCGAGCCTGCTGCTGCTGCTGTTGCTGTAGCTGCTGCTCCAGCTGAAGGTGGTGCTGCTGCTGCAGAAGAGAAAACTTCATTTGACGTTATCTTGAAAGAAGCTGGTGGTCAAAAATTAGCTGTAGTTAAATTGGTTAAAGATTTAGCTGGATTAGGCTTGAAAGAAGCTAAAGATTTAGTTGACGGAGCACCTAAAGAATTGAAAGCTGGTGTATCTAAAGACGAAGCAGAAGCTTTGAAAAAACAATTAGAAGAAGCTGGTGCTGTTGTTGAGATTAAATAATCTCAACTAATTAGCCCGAAAAGGTTTAGACTCTGACGATTTTTCGTCAGAGTCTATTCCTATTTATAATAATACGCCACTATGCTGTGTATATGCTGGGCACAGTGGACATGTGGTTTACAGCATACATGTAAGCGCAGTTTTTTTAAAACTAAAATTCATATTCCCTTGGCAAACAATAATATTCAACAAGAAAGAATAAACTTTGCAACAAGTAAGAAAGTATTGGAATATCCAGATTTCTTAGATGTGCAATTGGAATCTTTCAAGGAGTTTTTTCAATTAGAAACTACTTCTGACAACCGCCATCAGGAAGGGCTGTTCAAGGTATTCTCGGAAAACTTCCCTATTTCTGATTCAAGAAACATTTTTGTGCTAGAGTTTTTGGATTATTTCATTGATCCACCACGTTATGATATCCAAGAATGTATCGAGCGTGGCTTGACTTATAGCGTTCCTTTAAAGGCTAAGTTAAAGTTATCTTGTAATGATGAAGAACACGAAGATTTCGAAACTATTGTTCAGGATGTATATTTAGGGACTATCCCTTATATGACTCCTAAAGGTACTTTCGTGGTAAATGGTGCAGAGCGTGTCATCGTATCGCAATTACACCGTTCGCCGGGCGTTTTCTTTGGTCAAAGTAGACACACAAATGGTACTAAACTTTATTCTGCAAGGGTAATTCCTTTCAAAGGATCTTGGATCGAATTCGCTACAGACGTAAACAATGTCATGTATGCTTATATCGACCGTAAAAAGAAATTCCCAGTTACTACCTTATTGCGTGCTATCGGTTACGATTCGGATAAAGACATCTTGGAATTGTTCGATTTAGCGGATGAAGTAAAAGTTAGTAAATCTGGTCTTAAAAAATATGTTGGTCGTCGTCTTGCGGCTAGGGTATTGAAAAAATGGGTAGAAGATTTCGTGGATGAGGATACTGGTGAAGTAGTATCTATCGACCGTAACGAAATTATCCTTGAGCGTGAAACTGTTCTAGAAGAGGATCACATTGATTTGATTATCGAAGCTGGTGTTAAGTCTATTATCTTAGCAAAAGACGACGAGTCTAATAATGCGGACTATTCTATTATATATAACACTTTACAAAAAGATACATCCAACTCAGAAAAAGAAGCGGTAGAGCATATCTATCGTCAATTGCGTAACGCTGAACCACCAGATGAGGAAACTGCTCGTGGTATCATCGACCGTTTGTTCTTTTCTGATAAACGTTATGATTTGGGAGACGTAGGTCGTTACCGTATCAACCGTAAATTGAAGTTGGGTACTCCGGACGATACGAAAGTACTAACACGTGAGGACATCATCGCAATTGTGAAGTATTTGATCAATTTGATCAACTCTAAAGCAGAGGTGGATGATATTGACCACTTGTCAAATCGTCGTGTACGTACTGTAGGTGAACAATTATATGCTCAATTTGGTGTAGGTTTATCTCGTATGGCCCGTACAATCCGTGAGCGTATGAACATCCGCGATAACGAGGTATTTACGCCAACGGATCTGATTAACGCACGTACACTTTCGTCGGTAATCAATTCGTTCTTCGGTACAAACCAGTTGTCTCAGTTCATGGACCAAACTAACCCTCTTGCTGAAATTACGCACAAGCGTCGTTTGTCAGCTTTAGGTCCAGGTGGTCTTTCTCGTGAGCGGGCAGGTTTCGAGGTTCGTGACGTTCACTACACGCACTACGGTCGTCTTTGTACAATCGAAACACCAGAGGGTCCAAACATCGGTTTGATCTCTTCATTGGCTGTACACGCGAAAATTAACCACTTAGGTTTTATCGAAACTCCTTACCGTAAGGTAAAAGATGGAGTGGTTGTGGTTGACGAACCGGTCGTATACTTATCTGCTGAGGATGAAGATGGCAAAACAATTGCACAGGCGAATGCTTTGTATGATGACAAAGGTAATTTCGAAGATGCGAAAGTGAAAGCCAGATATGAGGGTGACTTCCCGATTATCGAGCCTAATATGCTTGATTATATGGACGTCGCTCCAAACCAAATTACATCTATTGCGGCTTCGTTGATTCCTTTCTTGGAACACGATGATGCCAACCGTGCATTGATGGGATCGAACATGCAGCGTCAGGCTGTGCCTGTATTGCGTCCACAAGCTCCTATCGTCGGTACTGGTCTTGAAGGGCGGGTAGCGAAAGATTCACGTACTTTGATCAACGCTGAAGGTCACGGTGTGGTAGAGTATGTAGATGCTGATGAAATTAAGATCCGTTATGACAGAAACGACGATGATCGCCTTGTATCATTTGATGATGATGTCAGAACATATAAATTGATCAAATTCAAGAAAACCAACCAGAATACTTGTATGAACTTGAAGCCTATCGTTAGAAAAGGCCAACGAGTAGAACCAGGACAGGTATTGTGTGAAGGTTATGCTACTGAAAATGGTGAATTGGCATTGGGTCGTAACTTGAAAGTAGCGTTCATGCCTTGGCAAGGATATAACTTTGAGGATGCGATCGTAATTTCTGAGCGTGTAGCGAAAGAAGACTGGTTTACTTCTCTTCACATTGAAGAATTCGAACTTGAAGTTCGTGATACGAAACGTGGTGAAGAAGAATTGACCGCTGATATTCCTAACGTATCTGAAGAAGCGACAAAAGACTTGGACGAAAACGGTATTATCCGTATCGGTGCAGAAGTTGGTGGCGGTGATATCTTGATCGGTAAAATCACGCCTAAAGGTGAGTCCGACCCTTCTCCGGAAGAGAAATTATTGCGTGCAATCTTTGGTGACAAAGCTGGTGACGTGAAAGATGCTTCACTGAAAACGCCACCTTCATTAAAAGGTGTCGTGATCGATACGAAGTTGTTCTCTCGTGCGAAGAAAATGTCTAAAGAAGTTGAACGAAAAACGTTAGAGAAACTAGAGGTTGCTCACGATAGAGCTGTTAAATCATTGAAGGAGCGTTTGGTGGAAAAATTATTCACTGTAGTGAATGGTAAAACAAGCCAAGGTGTATACAATGTATATAAAGAGTTGTTAGTCGCTAAAGGTGCTAAGTTTACGCAAAAAATCTTAGCTGAATTAGATTACAACAACATCAACCCAATGGGATGGACAACTGACGAAGATAAAAATGAGTTGATCAAAATGGCCCTTCACAATTATAATATTAAAATTAATGAAGAGTTAGGTTCGTTCAAACGTGATAAATTCGCAGTATCTGTGGGGGATGAACTTCCATCAGGAATTGTGCAGATGGCTAAAGTTTACGTTGCTAAAAAACGTAAATTGAAAGTAGGGGATAAGATGGCTGGTCGTCACGGTAACAAAGGTATCGTTGCACGTATCGTACGTGATGAGGATATGCCATTCTTGGAAGACGGTACCCCGGTTGATATCGTGTTGAACCCACTAGGGGTACCTTCACGGATGAACTTGGGACAGATCTACGAAACCGTATTGGGTTGGGCTGGTCAAAAATTGGGTGTTAAATTTGCTACGCCAATCTTTGACGGTGCTGAAATGGATCAGGTACAAGATTGGGTTGCGAAGGCAGGTCTACCAAAATCCGGACGTACATATTTGTACAACGGATTGACAGGTGATCGTTTTGATCAACCAACGACAGTGGGTGTAATCTACATGTTGAAATTAGGTCACATGGTTGATGATAAAATGCACGCACGTTCTATCGGTCCTTACTCATTGATCACGCAACAACCTCTGGGTGGTAAAGCACAATTCGGTGGTCAACGTTTCGGTGAGATGGAGGTTTGGGCATTGGAAGCATTCGGTGCATCTAACATCCTTCAAGAGATCTTGACTGTGAAATCGGATGATGTGGTTGGTCGTGCCAAAACTTACGAGGCAATCGTAAAAGGTAACAATCTTCCAACACCATCGGTACCAGAATCGTTCAACGTATTGGTACACGAGTTGCGCGGATTGGGTCTAGATATCACATTGGATTAATTAAGCAATTAGGGCTTTGAAGGGCTCCAGTCCTTCAAAGCTTCTTTATAAAGCTTTAACTTTTGAATAAGTATGTCTTACAAAAAAGATAATAAAATTAAAAGCAACTTCACTTCGATTACGATCAGCTTGGCTTCTCCAGAAACTATTTTGGAACGCTCAAGTGGTGAAGTTACAAAACCGGAAACGATTAACTATCGTACCTACAAACCAGAACGTGATGGTTTATTCTGTGAGCGTATTTTTGGTCCTGTAAAGGATTACGAATGTCACTGTGGTAAATACAAACGTATCCGTTATAAAGGTATCGTCTGTGACCGTTGTGGTGTTGAAGTAACGGAGAAAAAAGTACGTCGTGAGCGTATGGGACACATCAACTTGGTGGTTCCTGTTGCGCACATCTGGTATTTCCGTTCTCTTCCTAATAAAATCGGTTATTTATTGGGACTTCCAACCAAGAAATTGGATATGATCATTTACTATGAACGTTATGTGGTTATCCAAGCTGGTATTAAGGAAGAAGATGGTATCAACTTCATGGACTTCTTGACTGAAGAAGAATATTTAGATATTTTAGATACTTTACCAAAAGAAAATCAATATTTAGACGATAACGATCCTCAAAAATTTGTCGCTAAGATGGGTGCTGAGGCTTTGGAAGATTTGTTGAAACGTATTGATTTGGATCAATTGTCATACGATTTACGTCACCAAGCTGCTAACGAGACTTCGCAACAACGTAAAAATGAAGCGTTAAAACGTCTTCATGTGGTTGAAGCTTTCCGTAGCTCACGTGAAAATATCGAGAATCGTCCAGAATGGATGATTGTGAAAATTGTGCCGATCATTCCACCTGAATTGCGTCCTTTGGTGCCTTTGGATGGTGGTCGTTTTGCGACTTCGGATTTGAATGACTTATACCGTCGTGTCATTATTCGTAACAACCGTCTAAAACGTTTGATCGAGATCAAAGCTCCTGAAGTAATCTTACGTAACGAAAAACGTATGCTTCAAGAAGCGGTAGACTCTTTGTTTGACAACTCACGTAAAGTGAATGCGGTTAAGACGGAAGGTAACCGTGCATTGAAGTCTTTATCTGACATTTTGAAAGGTAAACAAGGTCGTTTCCGTCAAAACTTGTTAGGTAAGCGTGTGGATTATTCGGCTCGTTCGGTAATTGTTGTAGGGCCTCACTTGAAATTACACGAGTGTGGTCTTCCTAAAGATATGGCTGCTGAACTTTACAAACCGTTTATCATCCGTAAGATGATCGAGCGTGGTATTGTAAAAACAGTGAAATCAGCTAAAAAAATTGTTGATCGTAAAGATCCAGTAGTATGGGATATCCTTGAAAATGTATTGAAAGGTCACCCTGTATTGCTAAACCGTGCACCTACGCTTCACCGTTTGGGTATTCAGGCTTTCCAGCCTACATTGGTAGAAGGTAAAGCTATTCAATTACACCCATTAGTGTGTACAGCGTTCAACGCCGATTTTGACGGTGACCAGATGGCAGTTCACTTACCTCTTGGTAATGCTGCAGTTTTGGAAGCCCAAATCTTGATGTTGGGCGCACACAATATCTTAAACCCTGCAAATGGTTCGCCAATCACGGTACCATCTCAAGACATGGTATTGGGTCTTTATTATATTACTAAAGGCCGTAGAACTGCTGGTGATCACATCGTAAGAGGTCAAGATATGACTTTTTATTCGGCTGAAGAGGTAATCATCGCTTTAAATGAGAAGCAAATTGATCTTCATGCTTGGATTAAAGTTAAAACAAAAATTAGACAAAAAGATGGTAGCATCGTTGATACCTTATTAGAGACAACTGTAGGTCGCGTGATCTTCAACCAAGTTGTTCCTGAAGAAATGGGATTTGTCAATGAATTGCTTACTAAAAAATCTTTGCGTAATATCATCGGTGAGATTGTGAAGACGACGGGTATGGCTCGTGCAGCACAGTTCTTGGATGATATGAAGGAATTAGGATATCAAACAGCTTTCAAAGGTGGTCTTTCTTTCAACTTGGAAGATTTGAACATTCCTGCTGCGAAAGCTGAGCTGATCCAGCAAGCAACAAACGAAGTTGAAGAAGTAATGAACAACTATAACATGGGTTTCATTACCAACAACGAACGTTACAACCAAATCATCGATATCTGGACGCGTATCAACAACAGATTGACGGCACACGTTATGGACATTCTTTCTAACGATAATCAAGGTTTCAACTCAGTTTATATGATGTTGGATTCTGGAGCCCGTGGTTCGAAAGAGCAGATCCGTCAGTTATGTGGTATGCGTGGTTTGATGGCGAAACCTCAAAAATCAGGTACTTCTGGTGGTGAGATTATCGAAAACCCGATTTTGTCAAACTTTAAAGAAGGTTTGTCTGTATTGGAGTACTTTATTTCTACCCACGGTGCGCGTAAAGGTCTTGCCGATACGGCATTGAAAACGGCCGATGCGGGTTACTTGACTCGCCGTTTACATGACGTTGCTCAGGATATGATCGTTGTGGAGCAAGATTGTGGTGGTTTACGTGGTATTTATACAACAGCGTTGAAAGATAATGACGATGTTGTTGAACCATTGTTCGATCGTATTTTAGGTCGTACACCATTACATGATGTGTTCCATCCGGAAACAGATGAGTTGATTGTTTCCGCGAATGAAGATATCACGGAAGAAATCGCTGAAGTTATCGAGAAATCAGGTATTGAGGGTATCGAAATTCGTACTGTATTAACTTGTGAATCGAAACGTGGTGTGTGTGCTTGTTGTTACGGTCGTAACTTGGCATCTGGTAAACGAGTTCAATTGGGTGAAGCTGTCGGTGTTATCGCAGCTCAGTCAATTGGTGAGCCGGGTACACAGTTAACACTTCGTACGTTCCACGTGGGTGGTACGGCATCGAACATTGCTGCTGATTCCAGCATCATTTCTAAATACGATGGTAAAATCGAATTTGAAAATGTACGTACCGTTTCGCAGACAAATGATAATGGCACACATCAGGTTGTCTTAGGTCGTTCTGGTGAGGTTAAGATCATAGATGCACATAATAAAATTGTTTTCCAACAAAATATCCCTTATGGTTCGCAGTTGTTCGTTGAGGATGGCGGTACAGTAGCTAAAGGTGATAAATTGGTCGAATGGGATCCATATAATGCCGTAATTATCTCTGAATTTGCAGGTAAAGTTGAATTTGATGCAATCATTGAAGGTGTTACCTTCCGCGAGGAATCAGATGAGCAAACTGGTCACAAAGAGAAAGTAATTATTGAAACACGTGATAAAACGAAAAACCCATCCATCAAGATTCTTGATAAATCCGGAGAGGTTATCCGTACGTACAATATTCCAGTAGGTGCCCACGTTGCTGTTGCTAACGGAGTGACTGTTAAAGAAGGTGGTATCTTAGTTAAGATTCCTCGTTCTACAGGTAAAACACGAGATATCACTGGTGGTCTTCCACGTGTAACCGAGTTATTCGAAGCACGTAACCCTTCTAACCCTGCTGTTGTAACAGAAATCGACGGTGTGGTAACATTAGGTGGTGTGAAACGTGGTAACCGTGAGATGTCGATTGAATCACGTGATGGTCAGATCAAGAAATACTTGGTGCCACTTTCTAAACATATCCTCGTTCAGGATAATGACTTCGTGAAAGCAGGTATGCCATTATCGGATGGTTCGATTTCTCCAGCAGATATCTTATCGATTAAAGGACCGTCAGCGGTGCAACATTATATCGTGAATGGTATCCAAGAGGTATATCGTCTTCAAGGTGTGAAAATCAATGATAAGCACTTCGAAACGATCGTTCACCAGATGATGCAAAAAGTTAACATCGAGGATCCAGGAGATACACGTTTCTTAGAGAAAGAAGCTGTAAACAAATGGGACTTCATGGAAGAAAATGATTCCTTGTTCGACAAGAAAGTTGTCGTTGATGCCGGAGATTCCAATAGCTTACGTCCAGGACAAATTGTTTCTTTACGTAAGTTGAGAGAGGAAAACTCAAGCTTAAAACGTCGTGACTTAAAACTTGTAGAAGTGCGTGAAGCAATTCCAGCGACTTCAAGTCCATTGTTGCAAGGTATCACTAGAGCGTCATTAGGTACCAAATCATTTATCTCTGCTGCCTCTTTCCAAGAGACAACAAAAGTATTGAATGAAGCTGCTATCGCAGGTAAGCGTGACAACTTGTTAGGTTTGAAAGAAAACGTAATCGTTGGTCACTTGATCCCTTCTGGTACAGGTATCCGTCAATACAGCAACTTAATTGTCGGTTCTCGCGAAGAGTACGATCAATTATTAGCTTCGAAAGAAGAAGATTAATCTATTATAGATTATTTCATATAGAAAGGTCCAGGCTTATGTCTGGACCTTTTCTGTTTCTATAGCGACTTTATTGGCATAGAAGAAAGCAGTAAATAGTATTTAATTTGTCCTTTTAGCTGTGAAATTGTTTGCTAAGGGAATTGGTTAAACTGAAATTTATAGGAAGCAGTTTCCCAGTTTAATTTGATAATTTAACCTGATTGGGCCATTTAATTGATCGCCATCTCAAATGAATCATCCAATGTTACAGTAAGTTAACTTAAATATTAAAAAATGTTTAACAAAAGGCTTGGAAGTGATTATAAAAAGATCCTATCTTTGCACCACTCCGCAAGGGAGGCAGGGTTACTTCGAAAGAAGGAGCCGATGAAAAAAGAAGGGTTTAAGTGAGTTCGGCAGGATTTAAAATCCCGCCCAGTTTATTTTAAACACGGAAATCGAAAAAAAGAAAAAGAAAAAAAACTTCAGAAAGTTTTTGGAAGTTCAGAAAAGATTTCTACCTTTGCAGTCCCAACGGAAACGGAGGGAAAAACAAAAAAGATAAAGAGAGGCGCAATGCCTATC
>Ga0153980_1000849_pt1 | contig 13361 bp, 8 predicted proteins | sample TSGA064MetaG_FD_104722 | JGI IMG/M metagenome (GOLD analysis project Ga0153980, IMG submission 104722) | Attine ant fungus gardens microbial communities from Georgia, USA - TSGA064 MetaG | ecosystem: Host-associated > Fungi > Mycelium > Unclassified | place: USA: Georgia, Magnolia Springs State... | reverse complement strand
TTCTCTAGTTTATAGATTAAAGTTATAAAGTCATCTTTTCCATAGTCTTGTAGTGCTTTTTCTCTTTGATATATATCTCCCAACTTCATTACTTCTGAATTTATCTTTCCTTTGGACAATGTTCTACTACTCTGAAATATGCGACTATAATAAGTAACAGGAGATTGAAGCACAGTGCATAAGCTGAAGCCAAGGTCATTCTACTATAGTATGACTATTAAGTTGAGCTAACTCTGGGACTGAGTTGTCTTTTATTCAGAGTAAACAAAGAAAACTTGACAGAGTTCCTCTTAGATTTGGACTACTACTTATACCTTTTACACATGGTCTGTGCTACTAACCCTAACCTACTAATGATCTAATGGAATCTACTAGAATATTTCTTGACATATAATATATGACCTGTATATAATATAACTGATTATATAACAAATGTAACAGGTTATGTGATCCTGATTATGTGACTCCTCTATTATCTAATTAAAAGAAAAGAAAAGTAAAAGATAAAGGATTAAAGAAATAAAAAGTTATTATGGCTAAGATAGCTTATAATATCTACCTCTTTGTTGTCATTGTGTTTTCTCTAAGTTAGCTATAAAACCATGGGACCAGAGAGCAACATCTCTTATTTCACTTAGTAGTATATTCTATTCTTTAACTCCATCCTTTGTATCACTTTCTAGAACTGTTATGAGCTATTTTGGCTATAATAACTTTTTATTTCTTTAATTCTTTATTTTTTACTTTACTTTTCTTTGAATTAGATAAAAGGAAATCACATGATCAGAATTACATGACCTGTCACATTTGTCACATAATCAGTCATATTATATATAGGTCACATGTCAAGGAACATTTTAGTAGATTCTATTAGATCATTAGTAAATTAGAGTTAGTAGTATAGACTATGTATAAAAGATATAGATAGTAGTCCAAATCTAAAGAAAACTCTATCAAGTTCTTTTTGTTCACCCCAAATAAAAGACAACCCAGTCCTAGGATTAGCTCAACCCAATGGTCATACTATAGGAACCCAGAGTATATATTCATAGTAATTTCTAGTATATTCTTAGCCTTTCTATACTGTTATCTCTTTTTATCTGATATAGCTGCTACTTTGAAAGAAATATGGAATAAACTGTGTCAGCTTTATATTATGTAACAACAAGACATAAATGTCTACTATTATTTTTAGGAACTATACTTCAAAAACTAGAACAAATATACCTCTATGTCAGACTATATTGGCTTTTTCTTGAACTTGAAATATTGTATTACTAAAGCTAAACATAAATTAGATGATATTCTTGTTGTTCATACTATTCTCCATTCCTTATCTTGCTCAAATATCTAGGATACTGTCAAATAGAACCTTCTTGATAAAGAGAAAGCACTTACCTTTGATTTTTTTCTCAGTGCTAAACTTATATTTGTCTATGATTATACTAAATATAATTGTCAAGCCAACAAAAATAAGAAGAAATCTGAATCTAATCAAATGCTCCTGTTGACCAAATCAAGTAGCAAAGAGAACAAGAGAAAAACTCACTAATCTAGTAGTTTTGCAAATTTAGTTATTGATTATTTACAATCTCTAGGTAAATGTAAAGTGAACAAGATGTTGATAATAACTGGTGACTTATTCTCCACCACTGGAATACTTCTTGTAAGGGCAATTAGAACAGAGTAAATTCTAGAAGAATTCTTGGTAATATTATACTTCTAAATATATTATAACTTACCTCTAGGAAAATCCTTAGAAATTAAAATAAGACTCCTGGGGTATACTCTATAGTATATACTTCTATAGTCAAGACATCTCTGATCCTAAAGTTCTGTTAGTCAAGGTTAGAAATCTTTAAGTCAAGCTAAAAACAATTAGATATTACTATGTAATATTTAATTAGGCACAAGGTTGTTCTGGAAAATAGATCTAGTGTTCCAGAGATGGTATTAATAGGGTTCTTTTACATTTACTCCCTTTTTAAAATTGCTGTGTCTTGAAGCAATAGTTCTGAAATAAAAAATTGTATCAAAGTTTACTCAACAAATATATCTAGGTATTGTGGTTTTTTGCAGTTATTTTCTTATTTGTCTTATATCTCTTATTGCTGATAGCTGTTATCAGTAAATTAGTAAGCTAGAAGATTTTTCACCTACTGTAGCTTTTTATATCTCAGTTTTGTACTTAAAGGACTAAAATGAATATTGTTATATTTTCTAAACTATTTACAAGTACTGACTGTATCTAGTTGACATCTTAACAGGTACTTAGAATATATAAGTCCTGTACTTAAAAGACTGAGTTGACATTTTAATAGGTGTCAAAGTGCTATCTTAGTTGTAGTGTACAAAACTAGGGGCCATAGAGTGGTTATAATAGAATTTTACTATAAGATCTGGTACTAAAACATCAAAGACTGTCTCCCAAGAGTTGTGCTCTCTTTTGAATTCTTTCTACTTTATCAAGAACTGAGAACTGAAATCTCCTTCCATGCCAACAACTGTCCAAGATCTCTTTTACCTTCCATTCCTCTTCTTTATCAATGACAATAGGTGGTAGCAGAAACTTGGGTCTTCTTTTAGAGATTAAATTGTCTAGGATAGTAGACAGCTTTACTATGTTAAACATAGGATAGAGCTTCTTCATTGCATAGGGCAGCTTGAGGCGGTAGATAAGGGGTCATTCTATTACAAAGAGTCTGAGATGATGATATGACAGTTTCAGAGAGGAATGTTGTCATAAACTTTATTTAGACCATAACTCTAGGAATACTCAACCAATTTTGACAATTTAAATAGCCACAAAAAGCTCTTAAGAAGACCTTTCCAACAATACTAAAAATATCTCAAAGCAATTAGTATTTACTGAGTTATTAGCAGATTAGTCAATGACTTCCAAGATACCAAATACTAAATACTAAATTGCTAATATCTTGGAAACTACTGAACATAATTGTTTGCTTCAATATTCATCATAAAGCTCTCTTCAGTGTGCTTCTTTTGGCCATAAATAGATCCTAAGGTAATAAAATCCTATAGAAATATAAGATCCTCAATGTTTGTATATAATACTAATCTATTACCCATAAATTATCATATGTTCTTAAATAGAACAAAGGACTGCTCTAAGATGGTTAGATTATCTCTATTTCAAGAACAATAGCACTTTTATATATAAAACAATAGGTAGTAATCATGTATATAAGGACTCTATGTCTGATAATAAACCTTAGACTTAATAACATCTTTTATCACTATCTAAATTTCACTTTTAAGCCTCTTTTGAATTTATATTCATTAGTCACAAATCAAGTAAGTAACCTTTTGTAATAGGTGTGTGGTCTTTATATCAGTTGTATCAAGGAATATCCAATCTCTAGAATAAAATACTAGAATAGGAGATTTTTTTTGACTGTAGTATTGGGTTATGTTCTTTTACACCTTCCAAATTGCAGACTTGATCTTTTTGACTGCTACCTCTATTTGCTTCATGAACTTGTTCACCATCTCTAATCTGGAGGAACATTGCCTAGGTTTGAAACTTATGTAGGAGTTTGTTTAGTATCAAGCAGAAATGGAGTTTGCTGGATAGAAGCATACATATAGTTGTTGTGCTGGAACTCTGCCATAGACAATAAGTCATACCAGTTATCTTGTTGCTTATTGATAAAGAGGTGTAGGTATTGGTCAAGTTCCTGGTTAACATATTCTATTTGTTTATCTGTTTGTAGATACCAAGTTGTAGAGAATGCCAGTTGTATCTCCAGTAGTTGGTAAAGTTCTCTTGTAAAGAGCACCATAAATTGAAGTTCATAGTCTGAGATTATATGCTCAGGTAATCTATGGAGTTTTCACATGTTGTGTAGGAACAATCTTGTTGCTCCTTCTATGGTTACCATTGTGTGTGTCAGAATAAAATAGGCTTTTCCTGATACTAATTTCATGACTGTTATAATGGTATCATATCTAGAGGACTCAGGGAGCTTTACTATGAAGTTAACACTGAGAATATTCTATCTGGTGTCTGGTACTAGAAGTGAGTAGAGCTCTTTGACTAGAGATTGTCTTATTGCTTTCATGTGAAGACAGAGATTGCAAGTGCTAATATACTGCCCTGTGTACCTTAATATCTAAGGCTACCAATAGTTCTGGGATACCAGCTCCAATATTTACTAAGGTATTCCACAACTGTTATGAGTTGCTTTGACTATGACAAAGAGCTGTAAATAAGATAGACACAGACCAGAGTCAAACCAGTAGCTGATAGACAATCTGTAGTTTAAACAAGAACAAATAGTGTACTTGTATATATAGTAGACTGTAATTGAGCAAAAACCCTATTGAGTTTTTTTTTAACCCTGAAGAACTGTCTTGAATTTAACCCTAACTTAAGGTTCTCAAGTTAGTCACTAACAGAAGAACTCGATTTTATACTTTAGACACTGCTTGTTTTGAACCTTGTCTAAACTATACTTCTTTATTGTTTTCAATTGGTAATCAGCTTAATCATTGGTCTTTTTGGATAGTAGGTCCTAGCTATAAAGAGAACTTGGTAGTCAGTTAGGGACTGCTAGTAGATATCATAACTTGGCAAAACAGCTAAGTCATTATTTGTATTTTTTTTCTTTTCTCTTCTTATTTGGACTTACTACAAGGAAGGAGTGTGGGAAAGTGTCACATGATAGATGTCATACATCATAATTATATACCAGAATATCGCAAGGGTCACATGATACAATGAGTGTGGGAAAGTAGTATACAGACTATATAGTAGTTGTATAAATAGTATATATAATCTAATAGAGACTCCATCGAGTTCTTCTTGTCAACTTAGACTTGGAGTATGGTTAAGTTATCTCAGGCTAAGTCACTACAGTAGAAACTTGGTATCAAACCCAAGTATTATGTTTAAGACCTGATCTAGTAATTGGGTGGTGTTATTTAGTAGATTATCTATATCTTTTTGATTAGTAGAAGCCTTGTACTGGGGGTGCATTGTCATCTATACATGCAAAGGTTTAGAAAAGTATAATTAACTCATAAGCAACATGTTCAGCCAATGGTGTACTCTTACCAAACTAAAGATAGAACTAGAAGAGAGAGAAAAATGGAGATGTTTTAACTGCAAAGGGTTTAGGCACCTGGTCTACAACTGTAGGAATAAGGAGAAGAAAAAAGGGAAACTAATTCCCCAAAACAAATTTAAAGTGTTGGTAAGTTGAGTGATAAGATATGGTATAAGAGAGAAAGTAGAAGTTCAAAAATAAAAGACTGAAGAAGAAGAAGTAAAGTATTTAGGTGTTGGAAGCTGGGATACTACAAATAGAAGTGCCCAAACATTATAGCAGAGAAAAGAAAAAGCAAAAAGGAGAAAGCAATATATATGGCCAGGCCACAAAAGACATAGTAAAAAAAAAACTAGTGTATTCTATATGGAAAAAAACATAGAAATATTGTAAGAAATAGAGCATACCTCTAGAAGGTACACTTCTGCTTGAGAGAAAATGATTGACAGAAAAGATAGTAGCAATATATATGGATTGTAGAGGATGTAAAAGCAAGAAAGTTCAAATCTACAAAAACTGAGAGCAAGGATTCCTTTTCAAAAAACAAGTAAAAAACATGCAGTGTGACTTCTACTAGGAAGTATAGAAAAAAAAGAAGTAAAAAGGAAAGAAATGACAAGAGTGTAGTGTATAAAGTATAGAAGAAGAGATATAATAGAAGAAAAAGTATTGGAACAAAAAAAAAGAGAGATTGTATACCCAGAATATAAAACAGAAAAGAAAAAACTGTGGTAAAACTGAAGAGTGGTGGCATACCCCATAGAGAGAAAAGTGCAGCAGAGCAGCACACAAATAGAGATTCCAAGAAGCATAGCAAAGAAGAAGGTTAGTCAAAGAGCTATTAGAAGAATGTTTAAGATGTTGAAAGAGATGTGGTTGAATATTAGAGTAGAAAGGTAGATATGCTTGAAGATGTAACAGTCAAAGTACTCTTGGATAGTGGTGTGACAGAAATGTTTATGAATAGAAAGATAGCAGCAAAGCATGGATTTAGGCTGCAGAAGCCAGAGAGACTAGTGACAGTAAAAAATGTAGATAATACAAATAATAGTAGAGGAACAATAATGCACTAGGTCAAAGTAAACATATATTACAAAAATCACATAGAAAGAATGAGAAGGGATATATGTAATCTAGGAAAAATGAATGTTATATTGGGTATACTATAGTTACAAGTATATAATCCAAAGATAAATTGAAAGATGGAAGAGATCAAAATAATGAGATATTCACTAATCTATAAAAGAAGTCTAGCAGTAAAAGAAGACATAGAAAAAAGGAAAAACATAGGAAAAAGAGTTAAAGCAGTAGAAAAGACAGATAGAGATAGATAAAAAATGTCATTGGAGAAGAAGTTTGATGATAAAGTCAAATTAAATAGAGAAAAAGTAAGAAAGATAATGTCACAGAAATTTCACAAATGGCTTAAAGTGTTTGAAAAGGCAGAATTAGAAAGAATATCAGTGAGAAAATCTTGAAACTATACAATAAATCTGAGAGAAGATTTTGTACCAAGAAAAAAAAGAACATATTTGATATTGAGCAAAGAGAAAGAGAAAGTGAGAGAATTTGTGGAGAGGTAGTTGAGAAAAAGGTATATTAAACCCTCAAAGTCATCTTAGACTTTGCCAGTGTTCTTTGTAGAGAAAAAGAATTAAAAAAAAAAAATAGTACAAGATTATAGGTATTTAAATAAAGAAACAGCTAAGGATAATTACTCTCTATTTTTGATTTTGGACTTAATCAACATCATGGGGACAAAGAAGGTGTTTACAAAGATAGACTTGTACTGGGGGTATAACAATGCACAGATAAAAAAGAGAGATAAGTGAAAGATTGCATTCATAATGCATCTTGGGGTATATGAGCCTACTGTAATATTTTTCAGTCTCACAAATTCACTAGCAATATTTCAAGCAATAATGAACAATATTTTGAAAGACCTAATAGGTATAGGAGATGTGGTAGCATTTATAGATGATATATTGGTAGAAACAAAAGATAAAAAAAGATATAATAAGATAGTAGAGGAGGTACTAAAAAGAATAGAAATAAATGATCTATATGTGAAATCTGAGAAATATATGTGAAAGGTTAAAGAGATTGGCTTCCTAGAATTAGTAATAGAAACAAAGGATATTAAAATACAGAAAGAAAAGATAGTGGGAGTTCTGGAATGGCTAAGATCTAAGATGGTTAAAGATATGCAGAAGTTCCTGGAATTAGCAAATTACTATAGGTGATTCATAAAAGATTTTGCCAAAATAGCTAAACTGCTGCATAAGCTGGTTAGAAAGAATAAGAAGTAGAATTAGAGAGAAAAATAAGAGAAGGCATTCAAGAAGTTGAAAAAGGTATATAATACGACCAGTATTAGTAGTGCCTGACTTGGAAAAAGAGATAAGAGTAGAGACAGATACATCAGAATATACAACAGGAGATGTACTCTCAATAAAGTATAAAGATAATAAATAAAAGCTAATAGTCTTTATTTCAAAATTGTTGAATAAAGTAGAAAAAAATTACAAAATTCATGATGGGGAAATGCTAGTAATAATTCAATGTCTAGCAAAACAGAGACACTTGCTAGAAAGTATACAAACAAAATTTAAAATCTGAAGTGATCAAAAAAATTTCAAGTATTTCATGAGCAGTCAAAAGTTGAATTTAAGACAAGCAAGATAGATATTATACTTGTCTAGATTTGATTTTATACTAAAACACATGCCAAGAAGCAGTATGAAAAGAGCTGACAGCCTCAGTAAATGTTCAGACTAGCATATAGGAATAGAGAGAGATAACAAAGATAAAGTATTGGTAAAAAAAAAATGGCCAGAGATTAGAGTAATATAGGTAATAAAAGTGGTCATTGAAGAGATAGACCTATTAGAAAAAATTAGAAAATCAGAGGCAAAAGACAATAAGGTAGTAAAAGCTGTAGAAGAGATGAAACAAGCAGGTGTTAAAATATTAAAAGATGAGCAGTAGCAAGAAAAAAATGAATTAATGTTAAGGGATGAAAAGATATATGTCCTAAGGGACAAGAAATTGAGAACAAAGGTAATCTAGCTATACTATGATACACTGATAGAAGAATATAAAGGACAGTAGAGAAGACAGAGCTGGTGATGAGGAATTTTTGGTGGTCTGGGGTTACTAAAGAAGTCAAAAAGTATGTAAAAGGATATGATATATACTAAAGAAATAAAAATTGTACAGAAGTATCTGCAGAAAAACTTATGCCTAATACAGTACCAGAAAAGCCATAGAGTCATATGTTGGGAATTGATACAAAGTTGTCAACAGCCTACCAGCCATAAACAAATAGACAAATAGAAAAATAGTAGAGTTTGTATATAACAATAAAGTACAGACTAGTATAAAAGTATCACTATTTAAGGCAAATATTGGATGAGACTTATATATGGGATTTAAGATGAGAAAGAAGAGGAAGTTTGAGAAGGTAAAAGAATTTGCAACAAGAATGAAGAAAGTTCATAAAAAGGCAGAAGTGGCACTATGAAAGAGTTAGGAGGAAATGAAAAAGTATACAGATAGAAAAAAAAGTGAGGCAGAAGAATATTGAGTAGGAGACTGAGTGCTCTTGAGCACAAAAGATTCAAAGTACCAGATGCAAGGAAGGAGATCAGAAAAACTGACTGAAAGATTCATTGGACCTTATCAAGTGAAAAAATAATTTCAACAAATGCAATAGAACTAGATTTGTCAAGTATAGTAAAGATACATCTGGTAGTTAATGTCAGTAGAATATATAAGTACAAAGATCAAGTAGAGGATCAGAAAAAGGAATAGCTATCACTAGTAGTAATTGATAGAGATAAAGAATACAAGGTAGAGAAAATATTGAACAAGAGGAAGTTTAGAAAGAGAGATAAATACCTAGTGTAATAGAAAGGGTATATAGCAAAAGAAGATATATAGGAGCCAAGAGAAAACTTGGGGAATGTACAAGATTTGGTAGATAAATTTGAAGAAAAATATAAGGGAGGTATTAGGCAAATAAAAAAGAAGAATACTAAGGAAGATCAAAAAGGAGAACTACTAGGACAATATACAGCAAAGTTATTATATAGATAGGATAATAAGAAATTTGATAGAGAATATTGGGAAAAATTGAAGAGAAATTGGAGACAATAAAAGACAGAAAGAACAAGAAGAAAGCAGATACTAGATATAATTTAGAAAAGAGACAAAGAAAAGAAAGAACAAAAAGAACAAAAATTGAAAGAGAGTAGAATAGAAAAATAGAACAAAGAAGATGAAATAGATAATTTATAAGATCTATATGATAAGCTGTAAAAATTCTTGGGACAAAAACCCTTAAGAAAGGGGTACTGTTATGAGTTGCCTTGACTATGACAAGAAGCTATAAATAGAATGGACATGGACTAGAGTTGAACCAATAGCTGATGGACAACTTGTAGTTTAAATAAGGACAAATAGTATACTTGTATATATAATAGACTGCAATTGAGTGAAAACTCTATTGAGTTCTTTTCTAATCTTGAAATGCTATCTCAAGTTAACCTCTAATATTAAGGTTCTTGAATCAGTCACTAACAGAGGGCAAACAACCAACAGAAGAAGTGGACATACTAGAGTAGAGCAGAGAAAAAGCTATCTCTAGTTAGACTAGAAGGCTTTGTTTGTCAGGTGGACTTGATTTATTTTTTTGGCCACCTTGTACTATATTTCTAGATTTGTGTCACTGGAGCATACTACTGGTATGGTCACAATTTGGTTCTGGATATCTATTCATAGTTCTCTCTAGAACTTGACAACAAGGGTTCTTGGATTGGAGTAACCAGCATCTGAGACCAGCAATTGGAAGGAGTTCAAGTAGTCCTCTACTGTTCAATTGTTCTGATAGTAGATAAATGTAGAAATATGGTAAACTTGTAACACTCAGTCTTCATGTGTAAATAACTATATATAAGGAAATACCTTGTAACACTCAGTCTTTGTGTATAAATAACTGAGGTACCAGTACATGTTCTAGCTACTTATATATGTTTTCTGAATACAATAGTAACAATAGATAGTATGAGATTTCAAGGATATAGCCTGTAAATATAACACTTTCTACTATGTGAACAATTGCTACTTTGTATTGTGACCACAAGTGGTCACAATTATGTTATCTCAGACTTGCAAATATTTATCTGCTCAATACTCTCCCTCAAATATATGTAAGGCTATAAGGGCAACTGGAGAAGAGTAATTCCAGGAGAATTCTCAGTTAGATTACAGTCCAAAAATATAAGTTACACTCACCTCCAGAAGAATCCTCAGAGATTAGGATAAGGCTCCTGGAGGATATGCTATATTATATATATATTCTGGCACTAGTGTGTCTCTGTCCCTACAGTCCTAGTTACCAGGGTCTGGAGTTGTAGGAATAGACTAAGAGTAATTAAATATTACTATGTAATATTTAATATGTTGTAAGGTCATTCTAGGAGGTTAGTCTGGCATCAGGGGCAGTGTTGGTAAGGTCCCCTTACAAAGGCCAAGTATAGAGGCAAAGTGCTTGACTTTTGGTGATGGTAACATCCTAGTAAAAGTATCTGTAATCATCTCATCTGTTGGACAGTAAACTAACTTGATTTGGTCTTCTTCAACAATCTAGCAGATAAAGTAGTCCTTTATATTAATATGCTTGGTATGTACATGGTAACAATGTTCTTTTGTCTATGAGTTCAATAGCTGATTTGTTATTAGAACAAAGTATTGTTGGGTCCAGTGTTATGCCAAAAATTTCATGGATAAGAGATTATAACTAGAGGATTTTTTTCACCATGTGAGTTATAGTAATGTACTTACTTTCAGTGGTGGATAAGCTAATGATTTCTTGTTTTCTAGTACTCTAGAATACTACACTACCATTCAGAAGAACTGTATATCCAGATAAGGCATATCAATCTTTAGCTATGTTGCCATTTGCATTACTATATACATAGAGTTTAGGGTTTATAATATTATGTCCATAGATGAGCTATAAGTTTTTTGTTTCACTAAGATAGCAAAATATTCTTTCAACAGCTTACCAATGCTCAAGTCCAGGGTTATGCATGAAATACAATACAGTTTGGACAGCATAGAAGATATCTGAGCATGTGCCAATTATGATATAGATAAGCCCTCCAACACATTTACAGTATAGTATATTATATATTTTTGCAGTCTTGGCAGTAGTGCTAGGACACTGGGCTGAGGATAGCTTTAGGGATGTATCTATTGGGATAGATATAGGTTTGAGGCGATCAAAGTTGTGGTGATAGAGGATGAAGTCAATATAAGAGTATTGTGAGATACTAATGGTATGTAATTTGCAATTTCTTGTAATCTCTAATCCTAAAGGCCAATGTAGCTCATTTATATCAGTGATTTCAACATGTTTCCGGATTAAATTTTTGGAGTGTACAATATACTCAATTGAATTTGATCCAATAGTGCAGTTGTTTACATGTACTAGAATTACAACAAAGTCTTCATTAATAAATCAGTAGAAAATAGCTTTATCAACATAGTAGTGGATAAACCCAAGATAGTATATAAGTATATCAACTAGCTTTTGGTACCAATGACGTTCTAATTGCTTTAGTCCATATAGCATCTTCCATAAATAGTATACTTTACCTTTAGCATCTTTTTCTATATATTCTGGTAGCTGCTTCATATGAATATCTTTGTTTTTAGTGAGTTCACTATTTAAATATGCTTCTTTAATATCAATTTAATGCAACTCAAAGTCTTTTTCAGCTGCAATGGCAAAAATGATATGGATAGATTGTAATTTGGCTACTAGTATAAACATATCAAAATAATTAACATCTAGGACTTGAAAAAAACCTTGTGCTACAAGGTGAGCTTTATAACAGATAATAATATTGCTTGCATCCTTTTCAATACAGAATACCCATTTAGAGCCAATAATATTTGCACCTTCAGGTGGATTAACAAGTTCCTATGTTCTAGCTGCTTTGAGTGTTGCTAACTCTTCTTTTATCCTATCTTGCTATTGAGACCAGTCAGATTGACTCTTGGCTTCTTTCAAGGACTATAGTTTAGAGGCTTCTGCATTGCTGATTTCTGTGGCCAAAGCATACTCATCTAGGTAATCTATAGACATTATCTGCTCAGCTGCTTTTTCTTTCTCAGAAATAATAGGTGATTGGGAAATTCGGACTCCTTTGGAAATGATTGGATTAGATAGCCAGTTTGAAGCAGTTTCTTTACTATGAAGTAATTGTTATATATATTCACTAGGTTTTCTTATTCTTGTAACTTGTTGATCTGACTTTTTAGATAAAGCTATAACTGCTGGTGCTTTGGTTTAATAGAAGGTAACAGGAATAGGTTAATTAGGTTTTGTTTTAATAAGTACTGGTTCTTCTTTCTCTCTTTTGAGATAAGAAACTGATGTAGCTAACTTGTCAAAGTAAATGTTGCTATCAAGCCCTACTAGAGAGGGAGTAACAGCATTGCAGAGGAAGGTTCTAGAAGTCAAGGGAGAAAATCCTATTAAACTAGTGATAAAATCCTATTAGACTAGTGATAAACAGGATTGCTAGGTTGAGAACAAGACTAAGGGTATTTTTAAGGACCCAAACAGTATATATATGTATGTGTCAGTAAGAGAAGGATCAATTTGGAATGGTAGAAGTATTTCTATCAGTAGAGCTAGAACCAAGAGAGAAGTTGAGTTCTGGAGGGTAGCTTGTCAATTCTTTGATGACTCAGGTGTTATAGTATATAACAGTGCCCTCTTCTCAAGGCTATGCTCTCGTGGCCTATTAGCATGTAAACTAGTAACCCAAGTGAGTAAGGTGGTTATCTACTAGTTAATTAGAGTTTAGGTATGAGGGTAAGTAGTGAAAAAATTGAGGTCTAGAGCTAGTTTGTCAGTATTTTGTAGGTGGAAATTTTGCACTAGTTTGGATGTGTTAATGAGTTCTAATGTATCTAGCCAAGAAAACACATCCAGAGTGCCTTCATAGTCCAACTATTAGATATAGTAAAGGAGAAGTACTCTTTTGTGGCAATTTATCTTTGAGTCTAGTACTTGGGTGATTTCAAATTCAAAGTCACTATTTACAATCATAGATGGAAAAGGTAGATTGGTTTATCCAGGAATGTTGCTGAGGGATGCTGGTTTAAGCTATAATATATAGAATACTAGATAAATATAGCAGAGGTAGTCCAGTAGTTTTATCTAGTAAGACTACAGACTTGGTTTACCAGTTATCTCAAATGGACCTAAATACCTTT
>Ga0153980_1000847_pt1 | contig 13378 bp, 9 predicted proteins | sample TSGA064MetaG_FD_104722 | JGI IMG/M metagenome (GOLD analysis project Ga0153980, IMG submission 104722) | Attine ant fungus gardens microbial communities from Georgia, USA - TSGA064 MetaG | ecosystem: Host-associated > Fungi > Mycelium > Unclassified | place: USA: Georgia, Magnolia Springs State... | reverse complement strand
ATAATTTTTTAAATTCCATAATGTTACAACGTCTTCTAGAGCTATATTGCTATCCAAATAGTTTCCATCACTAGCTAAGATAGCTACATTCCCTTCAGTCACAAGTGCAGCTTTATCAGCCTTTTTGACGATCTGATTTTGCATTTGTTCCTTTTCTTCTTTTATTTTTTGTATTGCATCCCAAAGCTGATGATTGCTAATTTTTGTTAATTGTTTGCCATTGTGAGCTAATAAATAGACATCATTTTCTGGTGTAATATAAGCGTGATGGCGATTAGGTTTTTCAATATCTTCCACTTTATTAACAGGAATTAGCCAGTCATAATAATCGCAAGCTTCTGGGATAGATATGTCTAGATCATTTTCTTTACAGATACTTGGTTTCACTGCATGTCTCCTTTCTATATATCAGCAAGATAACTAGCACTTCCACTTTTTCTCGCCCAAGAACTTACTAGTTACTTCGATATTTAATTCTTCATCAGTGTTACAAGGCAATCATAATTCAAAGGCAGTCGTTGCAATAGTTGAACACCATTGTTTCTTGTTCCCATTCGCCTCATAAAAATAAAAAGATATCACATGCTCTCTCTTCTAATAACTGCCAGTTTGTTTATATCTTTTATAAATCCCCTATTTTATTCAAATGAACACTTCATAACTACTACGCCCTAAAAATACCGCCTATATTTTTGTATACCGAATTGTAATATATCCATAACCAATTGATATATTATCGCCGCATTCAATATTTATGGCTGTCTTTGTATTGTTTATTCTTGTATTAACCGCATAGACGCCACTTTTATTTGGGAATTGAGGAGAGATATACAATTGGGCATTATCTGTATATAAGTAACTTAATGCATCATCTATAAAAACAGTACTCATTCCACTTCCGATATTTATTGATCCTATTGCACCTCTAGCAACAGCAGGTGCAGAAAAAGTTCTTATGAAAATAGGCTTGCCGTCTATCCAACACTGTTCTGTTAACTGCTCTTCAAGTGAATACGTAAATGGTTGAACCCTATTACTTTGCACATAATCATAAACGGCTTTGGCACTAGCATACTGAGTTGGGCTAGCAGTCTCATTTATCTCATTTACCTTATTCTCTTTCTTTTCATATAAGGACAAATCAAGGGTCACTGATTTATTAGTAACTGGTAAAGGATTCTCATTTACTTTCACCTCTTCAATTAGGTTAACTTGTGCATAGTCTTCTATATTTTCCAGCTTCTCTTTATTTTCATTAGTAAAATTATTATTGGTAGCTACGTAATTTGCATCAGAGACAAAATCAGTATCATTAATTAAGTCTGACGTTTTGGTAGGAACTTCTATATTTACGGCTTTATCAACAACATTTAATAAGATCCCATTTTGAGTTATGTTTTCTATTGCATTCTCTTCGAGTACTGCTAATCCCGTTCCTTGTTGATTTAAAACATAGATTTTATTATCTGATGTGATATAAGCATGATATCGACTAGGTGTTTTTATGTCTTCTACTTTTCCTACTGGAATTAACCATTCAGATAAATCGCAATCTTCAGGAATCGATATTCCTAAATCACTTTCTTTACAAATACTTGGCTGCATCGCATACCCCTTTCCTATTTTTTCTTTAATTATTTTCTTTCTAAGCTCTAATTATATAAAAAATATAGAATGTATTAGGTTAGCATTTTTCATCTAAAAACAAACACTACTATTTATCACGGATGAGTCAATTAAAAGGTATTTATTTTGAAAGAATCATACCCAAGTATTAGTATTAATTGTTTAATGCTAGCTTCTTATAACTATTTTTGATGTAGGTTGGGCTTTAATTCTTTTCATTTAATTAATTATTTAATTTTTCTTAATATTATTTATACCCAACTACTCGGTGGATGAAAACTTCGTCTGAAGCTGTGATTCCAGCATCTGGGCCATATATAATTCTAGTACGAGATGAAGTAGCCGTGATAGAATTTGTATGAATTGTCCATAGTGCGGTTTGTAAATAACCATTGCCACTCGTATGTTCCCAAGTTTCAGATATAATAAATTCTCTTCCAAAAACCGGCACAACTTTTAATGAACCGTACCTCGAAATTACTACGCCTCCAAGTGTAACCCTTACAAAATAAAAAATCTCCAAATAACCGTATTGGAGCAAATCATCAGAAAAAGTGTGTACCCCATTGAATCCAGCTTCAGAATCATATAGAATAATTTCTTTTGAACTGTCTGGCACTTTGTTAATAAAGTGATTAATTTTAATTTCTTCATTAACTAAACTCACCCAGATCATACCTGAAGCACCCATGCCAGTGATATCCATGTTTTCGATTATAAAGTAGTCTCCGACCTTTACATTCTCTGGGAGATCGCTTTCCTTTTCTAAAAGTACTGGTATTTTTAGTCCTCTTTCTAAATTTTCTATAAAAGTCACAGGAATGCCACTATCTTTATATTGGCCATCATCACCTACAAAAGTTAAATGACCTGGCGTATATTTTGTTAATTTGTTAGCTTTTGTTGCTAAATCAATTGACATATTAACATGCATATCCGAAAGGTGATGCTTCGTCTCTTCCAGGCTTTTTGTTAAAACTAGTAAATCGTTTTGCAATTGTTTTTTATTCTCAATAATTTGACGTATCGCTTCCCAGAGTTGATGATTGCTAATTTTTGTTAACTCCTTACCATTATGAGCTAATATATATACATCTTGATCTGGTGTGATATAAGCATGATTTCGACTAGGTGTGTTAATCTCTTCTATCTTCCCCACTGGGATTAACCAGTCAGATAAATCACAATCTTCTGGTAAGGATATATCTAAATTATTTGCTTTACAAATACTTGGTTTCATCAGATTTCACCCTTCAATATAGCTGAAAAGCGACTAGTACTTTAGGTTAATTCTGCAACCAGTCGCAATCATAAATAACTTATTTTTTTAGCTATTCATTATTTTGTTAATAAAGCATTTTTTATGAGATAGCTAATTTCTATCTAATCATGTATTTCTTCAATGTTAGTTATCTGTCTCCTATTTTAGCAAACATTATAAATGCCAATAAACACTTGACGTATTAACTATACCAAGAATACCATGCTCCCATTAACCTATTGCAGATATCTCCTGGTTTTCTCGTGATTTAATGAACCAGCACACTGTGTCTCAATTTTTGCTGTTTTATACATTAAGCGGTTCTAACCCAACGCGGTACGACAACATACGGTTGTAAATTACTGTGAGGTTCTCCACCTCCAGCGTCATTGGAATTCATGGAATGACCAGCCGCTGTAGGATAGTGGACACTGATATCTGTAAAAATACGGATAACATCAGGATTATTTGCAGTCATGTCGTTCCCCCACCCTCTACGCAATGCATGTCGATGGGGCGGTATTTCATTGACTGTCAGGGTGTGCGTGTTAGATCCGCCTATTTTTCCTACCTCATTAAAATCTACTTGAGTCGTGTCAATCCCTATGGTTACACGACCATTTCCAAATGGTTCCCATGTTCCACCTATTTCAATATTAGGATTTAGGTGATTATTAAATTCAACAATGGATCCAACTGGGTAAATTCGGTTCAATAAATATGCATTTAACCAATCGTTATTCACGCCCCACAAGCCTGTATCATCACGAATAATCGTGTTACCATCCATGGCAGAGATATTATTGATAAAACGATTAATGAAAATCTCATCATTCTCAGAACTAATCCAAATCTTCCCACTATGAGCGGGACTTGTGATATCCATATCGTGTACAATGAAGTAATCTCCGATTTTTAAAGTTTGTGGTAAATGACTTTCTTTATCTAGAATTATGGGTATCTTTAGTTTAGTTTCTACTTCTCTAAAGGTTTCTGATATATAATCATAAACTGATTTTGCATTAGGATATTGCTCGAAAGTTGCCTCAGCAGAAATGGCTACTTTATTTTCTAGCGTTTCATAATGTTGTAAATCTATTTTTGTTGCAATATCTTCCATGGAGACCTTGCTATCTACATAATTGCCTTCGCTATTTAAAATTGCAATATTTTTAACTGTTGAAGGTGATGCTTTGTCCGCTTTGTCTGCTAGATCACGTTGCATTTGCTTTTGGGTTTCCATCATTTGGCGAAGGGCCTCCCAAAGTTGGTTATTACTAATTTTTAACAGCTCGTTACCATTGTGAGCTAATACATATACATCGTTGTCTGCTGTTAGGTAAGCATGATTTCGATCGGGGGTTTGTATATCTGTGAATTTTCCCACCGGGATTAACCAGTGAGCTAAGTCACAGTTTTCTGGGATGGTTATTTCTAAATTATTCCCTAAACAAATACTTGGTTTCATTAGTTGCCACTCTTCAATAAATCAGAAAAGCAACTAGCGCATTGGGTTATTTCAACACCTAAGAACTGACTCGTTGCTTTAAGAAATAATTTATTTTTTTTTAAGTACAAATTTAGTAACTCTTCATCTTCATGACATGCTTGCCAAGCTTCAAAAGCAGTCATCATCCCTACGGCCAAATGTTTAACATGACACCATTGTTCTTTGTCTCCTTTAGCTCCATATAAATTAAATAGGTATAACATATCCTCTCTTCTTATGGTAGCTAACTGGGTTAGATCATGCTTGAGTTCTTCTATATTATTCAAATGAACCATTAAATCGTGATCTAATTCCACAAAACCATTTTCTAATTCAGACATTCGTTTTTCAAGTAATGTTTTAGTGTGCATTTCGGCACAGGCGATTTGGATAAAACTACGAATTAAGTCCTCTGCGATTCCATCTGGAGCGTGTTCGTTTTTCATGTCTGCCTCCTATATTTTGCAATTTCTTTTAACATTTTGTTTCTTTTTAAAGTTTGTTTATAAGCATACAAACTACTTTTTGTCTTCAATCGACTGATCACCGTTTGATAATCATTGGGGTGCATCTGCAAGTGTGTTTCCATTCTCATCAGCTTTTCTTCATATCTATTCATCGATTTACGTGAGAGTATTTTAAATAATTAACTAAGGTCGCATTAAATACTCCATTTCCTTCCAATTGTATTGTTTTATAGCCTGCTTTTAAAATAGTATTGCGCTTTTTCTCACACAGATAACTGACAGCTTCCAATATATCATAATTAGACAAATCATCACTCCTTGGATAAACGCCCTCTCCAGTAATCCAATTGCCATCATACTGTGCTTTTAAACAAGGCGTTATGTCTATGCCTTCAATGATTACTCTAAAATCGCCTACGGTACTGGCAGCCGTAGTAACCCCAGCAGTAATAGTGTGGGTATGAGGGTTGGGGGTTATATTGGCATGTTGTTCTAAGATGGGATGCTGATGCGGATTTGGACTAATCGCATTATTGTTGAGTGTAAGACTACTGTGTTCTGTAGTTCTCGGTGGGATAACAGCACTTAATGTGACTGGATTTATCCCATTGCTAGCAATTGGAATGACGAATGGTTGAATAATAATTTTAAATTCAAATCTTTCATAATAGATTAAATCCTGACTAATGGAAATATAGAACGTCGCTGGATTGTTGGTATCTCCTTGACGAGTAAATTCCATGCCATAAACATCTACAACTTTATTTCGACGCTGGAAGCCGTCATAATGCCGTTTCTCTTTTAAGTCTACGACGTTTTGAGCCATTTTGATAATGGCCGTGTCATAAGTATACATTAGTTATTCTCCCTATCTATTCGGATATATTTTACAAGTCCAATGGTATTAGTCTCTACTCCTGTCTCATCAATTGTATAATCAATGGAAGTAATATAAAACCAATCATCTAATGTTAACAATTTCCTTAAATAATTAGAACACTCTCCTAGTTCCAGTATTGAATGATCATAAACTAAGCGGATTTGGTCACCTACGTTTACACCTGTGGGAAGTTCTTCTGTCATTAACGAGATGACACAGGCTCTTCTAGCATTTTTAAGTTTTCTGATGGCCGCTTCATAGGCTGTAACCGCTGCTTCCACTCGATCTTCGTTGGTAATTTCTTCACCATCAGTACTAAATGGACTTAAATCATCAAAGGAAAAGGACCCTTCTAAAAGAGTCCCTCCTTCAATGGCAATACTTTCTTTATCAACAATAGCATATTCTAAGGCATTATTAGGAGCAAGTTCTGTATAAGATCCATAATTATATTGTCTTTCATTGTTTACCTCTTCATTTAAAATATACACTGGAAACTCACTCTTTTGTTTAGATGGATCGTTGAATACTTCTCTTAAACTCATACTGCTCATACCACAATCAGATTTATCACTATAGACAGTCGCTATATTAATGACGTTCTCAAATGAATGAGTGATGACAGGTTCGCCTAACAATCGGATATTCCTTTTTGTTGAAGGATTAACAGAAATAACATACGCTGTCTTTTTACCAAAAGTTCCAATTTCAATTAATTTCTCACCTGTAAATCCAACTCTCCAAAACAAATCATCTGTTAATTCCATCGTTTTATTTAACCCAGCTAACTTATCTTGGCGACTGTATACATAATTAATTTGTCGCATTCCAGAATTATTTTGAAAATCCAGCTCCCATTCCTGAGAATACTTAAATTTAAGAGATGAATATAACTCCTTGATCGTTTTCTGATCAACAGCTAGATTTACTGATATTTGGCGATAACTCCATTCATTGATGACATGATCCATATTAATTGAAATCGTTTGATTATCGTTATTTAAATTAAAACCAGTGACTAACCCATGAAATATCTTCTGGTTAAGATAAACTTTAATTTCTGGTCTTCCAGTTAAATAGGGTTCATAAGTAATAGGTAATTCTAAACTCATAGAGGGGACATACATTAATTCATTGCTAAAAGCGATTTGATTTAATAGTTCTGTTCCTCTCTTTAGTACTTTATTATTTTCTAATATTTCAAAATACAATGTTATCACCTAGTCTCCTATCTTACTTTGTGCTCGCCAATTGCCACTTTTCCGAATTCTAGAACTACCCTGATTAATAACCGTTGCATCTGATTCGCTTATTTTGGGTATTTCTTGCCAACTGCCACTTTTGCGGATATTTAAAAACCCACTGTCGTGATCTAAACTTCTCCAATTCCCACTTTTACGCACTGCCATAGGACGAAATTCAGGAATTAAATGATTAAAGGGAAGAAATGAATAGACAGGTCTAACTGCTATATTCCCTTCTCCTTTTATCTCAATTCTAATCCATGTGATATTGGGCGGAAACGGACTTGTAAAAATAGGGAATGATCCATTTACAGGAGCTGTATTTTCCCAGCCAGGAGACCAATATAAAGGATCTCTTTGTTGTCTTTCAACTAGAAAATGACCAGTTTCAGCAGACCAAGCATTTGCCGGTAAATCTTCGGCCTCTTTCTGGCTAAATGCTTCCCAAGTCGTATACCGATAGTAACAATACCAACGATATCGATAAATAACGGCTGGGTCCCGTGAGGGGGCATAAATAGTTGGAAATGCTTCTTCTGTAGTGGCGTCAATTGCCACGGCTAAAGTATTAAGCTCAATCCTTATGACAGATCTATCTTCTGATAAAATCCCTCTGACACCCATGGCAAATCCACTTGGAGGTGCCAAAACGTTCTTTACATTTGTTGTGAAATTTGGACCACCTGCGACCACAATATCATCTAATCCAGAATTTGGTGTATGCAACCACGACCCTAAAACGTCAAGCCATGTTCCGTATACATCTGCCATCTTTATACACCACCACTTAAGTCATTTTCGGTTCTACCGTTATTTGTTCGTATGTAAGATGATCCGTCCATTGAACCACCGAATAGATTAATGCTACCTCCTGCAATTCCCATTCCATTAACAAAGGTTCCTTCAAAAATCGTATTACCGGTTTGATTCCAAACGCCAATTTCAACCAGCTTAGTCAGAATTCTTCTAAGGGCATCTTGAACATCTCCAAGTTCATTACGGATTTGATTAATAGCGTTCCAAATCAGATTAATTTGTTCCCAGATAAGATTAATTTGCTCCCATTGACCACAATCCGACGCAATTAAAGCAGCATTGATATTTTTTTGATTAGCTAAATACTCTTTCATAAACTCGCGCCAATCACAGATATCATAAGCGTCGATTTTATCGTATAAACTCCCCAATAAACAGTCATTTAAATCGTTTAAGTCTTCACAATTATTGTGACCCAGACTCGGTTTTAAACCGGTATTATTCTTTAAACTATTATACATAGACAGCGTGAGACCATTTAAAACAAATTCTGGATTTAGTTCCTTTAGTTTATTGCATGCCAAACAGTAATCTGCCATATGATGCTCCCTTCTAGATAGTCAATCTATCTCTTTTTTTATAGTGAAAACCCAAAGGAATATTTTCCAATGGGTTAACTTTACTTACCTTTAATTTATATAAGTCACTTTCTCTATATCGTGATTCGATCTTCTTTAATATATACACACGCCATATCACAACAACCACCATTTTCAACTAAGACACTGTTCATACCATGATGTATCGTAAACCAAAAAGTATTACCTTCTAATGGTAATAGCTGATCTATGTTTATTTCTACTTCACCTTCACAGCACTCTGTCCCTTTTTCTAAGTAGAAAATTTCATCTTCACTAGTTATGGTGATGACGCCAGTGTAATGACCCAATAATTGCATGGAATTTTTATTAATGGTGATAATGGGATCTATCCAAGTCCCTGTTAAGGTAATCGTCACTTTTTTCGTATCGAGAACGGTATCACTATAAAACTGTCCAGCAATAACCGTTTTACAAGTATCCACTTTACATAACTTATGCCCCCACATCAACTCATCGCCCCAAATTTTTCTACCCGCTTCACAATTATAAATAATCTGATAAGATGGGCCACAATGATTATAAAAATCATGAGCTACTTGATCCTTTAAATGACATAAGGAGTATTCTGCACTCAGAAATTGACATTCACTTACGCATTTTGGGCAAGGAACTAGTCTAGGCGTATGACAAGCAGAGCAACATTCCTGGCATTCATTGGATTCTTGGAAATTTAAAGTATCTAGAAAATGACAGGCCCGATAAGGTTGCAAAAAAACTTTTCTAGTATCTGCTTTGTGCCAAAAGCCTTCATAGAGAACAAAACTTAAATCGAGGCTTACTGTGTGTCGATCCATTGTGTAAGTTTCACTAAAATCATTCACATAGGCCTGGGTCCATATGAGCTGATCCCCTTCAATAGCCCATAATTTACCAGAATAAATGATATTTAAACGGATATAATCCTTATAAAACTTTCTTTGATCACGCTGTAATTTACGGTAATCTAGGTGCAGAGTTAAACTTAAAGATTGTTCCCTGGAAAAATGCTGTCGTGTTTTTTGGGGTGCATAACTTCCGTGACCATAACTATATGACTGAGATTGCATCTTAAAACCACCACTTAAATCGGCACTCCCTAGCATTTCATAGTTATCGATCACAAGATCGTTAAATTGAATAAATTTTCTATTTGGATTTAATTCATGACATCTCATCTTATATCCCTCGCAAATATCTATTAGCTCTTCTAAAACTGTAATCAGGATTTCCAGAGTTAATGTGTTGTGTAACTTTAGCATTATTAGTATTTGTAATATTATTTATAACACTAGCAGTGGTCGCCATCATCGTCTTCGTGCTAAATCGTCCTACTAAAGATTGGAATGCTCCCCTAATATCAGAGTTATTAACTTTGTGCATGAAATCTAAGCCGAAGGTATCCACTGCTCTTTTCTTTTGAACAAATTCTCCAGGAGTTAACATAGCAGGAATAATATCTGTACCTCTTGGCTTAAAGACTCCTGCTAGTCCACCAGCTGCATAATAGTTAGCACCCCTAGAACCACTTACAACTTCATTAATAGTTGAAGATAGTCCTGAAATGGCGTTGGAGAAACTAGTTCTAAATGAGTTCCCATAAGCTGTTCCTAATGTAGTAAAAGTAGCGGTCATGGCTTCCATCAATTCTGTTTCAGTGGTTATGATAGCCGAAAATTCTTTAATTGCTGTTTCAAATTCCGTTTTAACGGCTTCTCCCCATGTTTCACCTATTTCAGAAAATGTATTTGTTTTTTCTTGTAATGCACTGGCTAATTCCTCGACAATATTTGAAATGTTAGTCACAATATCTGCTTCTGTAAATCCATTAATAAAGTTAGTCGCAAAATCAGTTCCAATGGTTAGAAAACTTTCTGATAGGTTTTGGACGGTTGTAACTAATAAAACAAATTGTTCAATAACAGCACTTAAGGCATCTAAATTTTCAACAGCCACTATATCCCTAATTTGTTCCATCGTATTTTTTACAGCATTAATTGTATTTTCCACAGCTGGCATTTGAATATTTTTATTTTCTAGCTCTTTAATAGCATCAGCAATCCCATTAAATTCTGTGATTGCTTTTTTTAAATCTACTAAACCTTCAACTGTAATAAGTCCACTAGTATTTGTGAGAACTCCGCCCTTTACATCATCATCATCTCCCAATATTATCTTGAGAAACTCTTCGATTTCTTTAATTACCTCTCCCGCTTTATCGGCTTTAACATCAAGTTCGGCAATCTTTTGAATGTTTTCAGCAATATCAAAAAGATTTGCAGTAGCTTGACTAAACTCTTCCACATCACCATTATCAAAAACTGAATCAATTGCTTCGTCTAATTTTAAATCTTCAATTTTGTTTATGAATAGCTCTATCTGCTCCAGCACTTTTCCTGCTTCGTCCGCATCAATTGTAATTTCTTGAATTTGTTTAATATGACCAGCAATGGCGACAAGTGCTTCCGTTGCTGCTCTGAATGCTTCAGCGTCATCTTTACCAATGGCTTCATTAATACTTTCTGCAAAACTCTCTTTATCGTCTTCAGATTCCTTGATTTTATTAACAAATATATGAATTTCATCCAAGACTTCACCGGCTTTTGCCCCATCAATATTAATTTGTTCAAGCTCTTGAATATTGCCAGCAATTTTAACAAGTGCTGTCGTTGCTTTACTAAATGTATCAGCATCTTTATGATCCATGAGGCCATTTAATTTTCCTGCAAGATCAATTCCTTTTACATGAACCATAAACTCTTTAATATTATCTAAGACGTCTACAACTAAGTCCATATTAATGCGAAACTGTAAGCTTTTAATATTTTCAGCAACGTTTTTAAGGGCATTGGTTACATCTTCTATTGCTTTTATTTTATCTTCATCAAAATTTTGTACAATCTCATTAGAAAATTCAATCTCCGCTAAATTGCCCATAAACTCTTCAATGTCATCAAGTACTTGGGTTACTAATCCCATATTGATGCGGATCTCTAAACTTTCAATATTGTTGGCGATGTTTTTAATGGCTGTTGTCGCAGTTTCTACAATGGCTACATCCTCTTCATCTACAATATCTACTTCTTTATCTCTGAAACTCGTGTTATTTAATTTAGTTATAAATGACTGAATATCAGCAAGCACCTGTTCGACTAAGTTCATAGCAATGCGAATTTCTAACGCTTCAATATTTGCTGCGATACCTTTAATTGCAGTCGTAGCTTGTTCAACGGCAGCTACATCATCTGTATTTAGGATGTTTCCTTTACTATCCGTGAATGAAACACTCTCTAGTTTCTTCATAAATGCATTAATATCCGTAAGGACTTGATTCACTAAATCCATATTGATACGTATTTCCAAACTTTCTATATTATCTGCAATTTCTTTAAGAGCTGCTGTGGAATCTCTAAATACTTCTACATCTTTAGTATTTAAGATCTTGCCAATATTTTTACCAATCTCAATTTTTTCTAATTTTTTCATAAAATCTTTAATATTTTTGATGACTTCATCAATCATGTTTAAATTCATCTGTATTTCAAGACTTTGAATATTCGTTGCTATTTCTGCTAGCGCTGTTGTAGATTGATTTACTTTTTTTAACTCACTGGCTTTAATAGTAGCACTTATATATTTAGATAAACTACCGTCACCTAATGTCTCAATTACTCTTTGAACACTAGCCATAATATCGATCACTTTGTCCTCATCCACCTTTACTTTATTTAAAGCCTTTAGGGATGTTGCTATTGCGACAATACTTTCAATCGATTTGCTAGCCTCTTTTAATTCTTTAGCTTTCACTATGCTTCCTAATAAATCTTTAAACGTAGAATCTCCCAAAGATTTTGTCACTTCCATAACAACATAAATTTTCTCTTTTGCTTCTGCTATTTTAAGATTAATAGCCGCAAGAGTTTCCATTGCTTTAGCTATTTGTAGTATGCTCTTAATACTCCCCACTGCTTTTGAAAGAGAGCTATTGTCAAGACTATTAGTCACTAAGTTATAAATACCAGATAAGATTCCATTATTAGATGATAAAAGCTCTGTTACACTTTGAATATCCTTAACTTTTGTTTCCACATTACTTTTGTTAAATTCCACCTGACTTAATGTTTCTAAATCTTCGGCAATGGTAACCATAGAGTTCATCATCATACTAATAATAGCAGTATCAGCAGCTTGTATAGCATGACTGACTAAGTTTTTAAGAGACTTAAAAATATTAGAGGTATTAAACAAGCTCATAACCTCTTGAATGGCTTCTATTTTTGAGGTGACTTGATTTATCTGACTTGGAACTTTATCATCTAGTTGTTTAATAGCATCTGCAACCAGCATCAAATCTAGTGCCATTAATGCAATCGTTGCTAATCCAGCCCCAGCGACAATCGCCCCTATACCAGAGGAAACTAGTAGTCCTACAGCAGTCACAATGACTCCAAATGAACCTAAAGCAATTGCCATATTCCCCACTTTTGCAGCAAATCCACTCATATCTTCTGGAATCTTTTTATCCATATCACCAATGGCTTCTGCCGCTAAAATAAGACTAACTGATACTCCTGCAATAAGAGCTAATCCGCTCCATGAAGCTTGCTTCGGAAGTTTTTCTAAAGCCGTAGCTAAGAAAGCAAATCCGCCAATAGCTGATGCCATGAGTATTAATTTCGCCCCAAACTGAACAATCTCATCTGGAACATTATCACTTACCTGCTTCATTGCCTTTGCTGCTACAATAATTTGTATAGAAGTTGCCTTAATGATGCTCAATCCCTTATCTAAAGTTTGTTTATCTAATTTAGTTAGTGCTTTAGCCAAATAAGCATAGCCTCCGATTCCACCTGCCATAATGACTAGTTTTCCGGTAAAGTTTAAGAGGGTATCTGGTATACTTGCTTCTACTTTTAACATTGCTTTTGCTGCGGTTATAATGGTGCTAGCTGTATCACTTATGATTCCTAACCCTTTATTTAGATTTTCTGTATCAAGTTTAGCTAGTGCTTTAGCT
>Ga0153980_1000846_pt1 | contig 13380 bp, 12 predicted proteins | sample TSGA064MetaG_FD_104722 | JGI IMG/M metagenome (GOLD analysis project Ga0153980, IMG submission 104722) | Attine ant fungus gardens microbial communities from Georgia, USA - TSGA064 MetaG | ecosystem: Host-associated > Fungi > Mycelium > Unclassified | place: USA: Georgia, Magnolia Springs State... | reverse complement strand
TATCCATTCTTCAACCTTCTCTTCGCTATAGGTATAAGTTAACTCATACTCTTTAATAAGAGGAGCCCTAAGCCTCATAGTCTTTTGCTTTTCTCTAGTGACATTTTGTAACTCTATTAGAATTGCCATAACTGTATCAATGTCTTCTTCTAACTCAGTACCTAAAGCTCCTAGAGTTGTATTTAATTGTTGATTATCGTATGTTGCCGTCACTTGACGACTTTTAATATTTTCTAACTCAGATTCGATAAAACTTCTCTTTTGCTTCTCTGTCATTCTTGCAATATCTACATTGTTAACTAAAATCATGGGGCGATCGTCTAAACTATCTCCAAATTGTACCACCCGTGGTTCAATTACTGTGCCATTAATATAAGCAACAGAATAATCATCTTCCTTGTTGTTATTAATATAAAAGCCTACCCCTATGAAAATGGCAACCAAAGTACCGACAGCTCCTAATAACCAAACCTTTTTATTTTTCATATTATGCCTGTTACTTATAAATAACAGACTCCCTCCTTTAACATACTATTCTTTTCATCCTAATTTTTATTATCCCCTCTTTTTTATAAAAGAAAAATATCAAGACTTTCCATTATTACTATTAACCCATATAATGATACTGGCCTATTTTCATTGTATCGTGATAGCCATTACTTGTCAAATTTTAAGACTATAGTCTAATCAAATAGTTACCTAATTTTTTTTCATATATGAGCACTTTGTATTAAAGGAACTCAGTCTTACTCTCTGATTAATAGTGGCCATAATCAGATCGAAAATTGTGAAGATACAATTATGGGTATATACTATTGATCAAAGTACTACTATTATAATAGGTAGCTGAAACTAAAGGATGTATATAATAGATTAACCTATTTTTTATTGAGTATCATTCTAAAAAAACGCTATTAAATATTCTACAGTAGTTGGAATACTTAGAGCGATTGTTAGAATAATTGCTAATGGATAACTACTTAGTTAAATAGAATAAGAGCACCAGAGCTATTCCATACATTGGTTTTAAGGAGCTTTGTATATATTCGACTTTAGATAATTACCTTTCTTAAATAATAGATAGCGATTTTTTTAAAGCTACCCCCCATAAATGCATATCTATTAAAATAGACGATCAGTTCTTTCATATTTAGCTAATCTCTAAACATTTATACTATTTTATTTTATCTGTTTTTGTCCCTGAAAAAAGGAAGGATATCCTATGTGGAGATATCCTTCCTCAATCCTTAATTTAAATATTTAGAATCGATTTTTGAAAATAAATCATTTTGTTCATCATCATCTTTATTTCGAGCTTTTTCCACAACAACTTGAATAACTGATGGTCCTGTTCCATCATTTAAGGTTATTCCTTCTTGACCCACTAGCTCTTCAATAAAAGTTTTGAGTAGGTCATACTTTTGTTGCTCATATGTCGTAAGAATCTTTACCAAAAGCTCATTAGTAAGATGAATTCCATCAAATTCTAGTTGTTTACACAATGATTCAATAAAATCTGAATCAACTTCTAATATTTTTTCTATTTCTAATTCGTGATTCATCTTTCATCACCTTTTTCTTATATGTATCTTAATAATACTATAACATAAACAAGCGATTTTTTCTAATAAAAAGGCAAACCATATCCTTAAATAACCACTATTTATAAGAGTGAAACTCCCTTCTCTCCAAAAACTCCTAATAAACGTCATTTTATTGACTTTAGCGTCTTTAGAGCCTTGCTAGCACAATGATTTTTACAAAAAAAATAAATATAGCTTTTTAAAATATGATAAAATATGATTAACACAAAAGGAGCGAGGAATTTATGTTTAAAAGATGGTATGATAAAATTGTTAAAATAAATCGATCTTTAGTCTTTAGAATTACACTTTTAAAAGCTTTTTGTCTGATTGCTTTCTTTCTTATTACCATACAACTATATCAAGTTCAAGTTACAAATTCTCAGGTATATATCGATTTTCTAGGAGCTGATTCCACTGCTAATCTACAACGTAACATGCCTAGGGGAATTATTACTGATCGAAATTCACAGGTATTAGTTGGCAATGAAGCAGTGAATATTATTACGTTTCAGCCTACACCAAATATGCCAACTCAAGAGGTATGGGATATTGCTGAAACATTAGCTGAATTAATTGAAATGGATATAGAAGGTCTTACTGCTCGTGAGCTTAAAGACTTATTTATTACTGTTTATCCTGATGAAGCTCGTGCCTTAATGACTGATGATGAATTTAAAGACTTAGAAGATAAAGATTATTATCAGCTTCAATTAGAGCGAATTGAAGATCATCATCTAGAAAGGTTAACAGAAAAACATAAAATCACCCAAGCCATCTTCCTTAATATGAATCAAGGAACTAACTTATTAGCTAACACGGTTAAAAATAATGCATCTACTGAAGAAATAGCTGTTGTCAGTGAAAATTTAGCTCGCTTACCAGGCGTAGACGTTGGCGTCGATTGGGAACGTATTTACCCAAGCGATATAGGTAATAGTCAGATCTTTGGGCAAATCACAAGTCATGAAGGCGGACTACCCGCTTCTGACTTAGATTACTTTCGAGCCCTTGGATACGAACGTAACGCTCGTGTGGGGCGTTCACAAATAGAACGTAATTATGAAGATTTACTACGAGGACCTCAATCTCATTATCTTGTTGAAAATGAAAACACGACACTATTGGTTGAAGGTCAACCTGGTTTTGAGTTGGCTCTAACCCTTGACGCAGAACTTCAGGTAGCCGTTAGCGACCTGGTAGAACGAGAGTTGTTAAACACTCGTAGAAACGAAAGCACAGCGAGGTATTTACAAGAAGCTTACGTTGTTATCCTTAATCCAAATACAGGTGAAGTTTTAGCTATGGTCGGTAAAACTATTGGTACTGACGAGAATACAGGACAGCTAGTTGCTCATGATACTCCATTGGGAACTTTTCAAAAGGCCTTCACTGTTGGTTCTTCAATAAAATCAGCATCATTACTTACAGGATATCAACAGGGCGCCACGACACTTGGTCGGGTCAGATATGACCGGCCCCTTACATTTATTGACAACACGACAAAGAGATCTTGGACTCAATTGAACAATGTTAACGATATTAGAGCTTTATACGACTCTAGTAATATTTACTTCATGCTTCAAACTTTAGAAATGGCAGGTATCCCTAATTTTAGTGATCGAATGCCACTAGGTAACTTTGATTTAAATGTTTGGGATACATATCGACGTTCGTTTGCTAATTTTGGGCTAGGTTCTAGCACCGGTATTGATTTACTAGGAGAGTCAATAGGAATGCGTGATCCTGAACGAACGGCAGCTAAAGCATTGGACTTTTCCATCGGCCAAGCAGATACTTACACGACCATGCAACTAGCTCAATTTGCAGCAACGATTGCCACTAATGGGAAAAGATTTGCCACCCAAATCGTTCGCGATCTTTATCTTCCTTCAAATACTCAAGAAGAACAACAATTGTTACAAGGCTTTACACCTAGACTTTTAAATGTAATTGATGCCGATCAAAGCTATTGGGATCAAATTCATGAAGGTCACCGTCAAACCCTAATAACGGGAACTGGTGCAGCAAGGTTCAATAATTCTAACAATTATAGATTAGGTCAATACAACCCTGCCGGAAAAACAGGAACTGCCCAAGAAACGGCTCGTGATGAAGATGGTCGTAATTTAAGAGATGCTAGTGGTGAACTTATTCCTGTTCACAATCGAACCTTTATTGGTTATGCCCCTATAAATGATCCAGAGATTGCCATAGCCGTTATCGTTCCACAAAATGAAACGGTAAGTGTTAACCAATCAAGTCCAATGTCATTAAATATTTCTCGAGAAGCAATGCAAGCTTATTTCGATATACAAGAAGCACGCAATCAAGATTAATTTACTAGTCTCGCTCGTTTATGCTCTATTGTCAAAAGCCGTGATCATGATATCATGGCTTTTATTTTACGGTACAAGGTAAAATTTTTATCGTATTACATTTAAATTAACCTTACCAACACAGCAACAGAAATCTACTTTAACTTGACCCAACAGCTTTAAACGATTTTCCAACGTACCCGTATGAAATTCAAATTTGTGAACATCAGGATCTTGAAAATAAAGGGAGTTCATATTTCCCGCATGACTTTTCCTCCCCTCTAGCAAGCAGTTGTGCTTTAAAAGTTTTTTATACGCAGCTTCTAACTCAGTTTCTTTTATTGAAAAAGCCAAATGAGTATAAGATTGCTGAATTTCTGTTCTAGGGATGCCTTCTTCTACATTGAGAGCAAGCCAAAGCTCATCACTAATAAAAGTAAGCGACTCTATCTCTTTGATAAAGAAGCTTACCATTGAAGACCTCTTTATAAAAAAATATTGAGCGTTGTAAATCACTAACAAAAAACATAACGTGATTAATTTCTTTAATAGAATAATGCATCTGGAGACACCTTCCTGACTTCTACTTCTTAATTATAGAAAGATCATTAGTTAAAATCTTTTTTTATCTACGTGCTTCTAAAATATCTTATATTATATAGCTTACAGACAAATACCAACCATTTACTTGTATAGAAGTCTTAAAGCGATTTAACATTGGTGTTGTTAATATATTAAATAAACGCGCGACTACAATGATAATCGTTATTCTACATGGGTTCAATTTATAGTCTTTGTTATAATAATAGTAAACCATTGTTTATTTAGCACTTGGAGGTAGTGAATACATGAAGAAAAAAGACTTTATCGTTGAAGATTTATTAAGTAAAATCTATCAAGATAAATTTGATGCAAAGAAATTACCCCCTGAAAGAGCATTGGCCTTACAGTACAATGTTTCAAGATCCACAGTCCACGAAGCCATTAGTCGCCTGAAAAACATGGGGATAGTTGATGTAGTTCGCGGTTCCGGAATTTTTATTAGCAAAAATATCAAGAGCAGCCCCCTAGTCTATAATTCATTAACAGAAAATCCTTACTCAAATATCAAATCAAGAGTTATTTTTTAAAAAAAACAACCTGTAACTCGTGAAGATCAACAGATTTTTAATTTAGATCCCCATGATGAAGTCTGGCATTACGCTCGACTTAGAATTGTGAATTCAAGTGATGCAACTCCAGCACTCGAAATTCCCCATCGCTTTATTTCCAAACCTTAGCCTCTCTGATTTAGAAAACTCCATTCAATTATATGTGACTAGACAGAAATTTCATCTATCTCATCATTTTAACACCTATGAAGCTATTTCTCTAGATGCTAAACAAGCAAATCTGCTTCAGACTAAAAGAAAAACTCCTACTATGAAAATTTCTAGTCGCGGAGTTCTCACTAATGGCAAAGTTTTTGAGGCCAGTGAAATTATTGCTCTCGACTATCAATGTACTTATATTACGGCATTTAACAAAAGACATCACTCTTCAAGAATCGAGTGATGTTTTTTTTTAAGGAGTCATCAAGGTTCCATCAGGAATTCTTGCTTGAGTCCACTGGTGCATTCGGTATTCAATTGGGTACTTCAATGCATTCTCTTCATTAAAACCTACTCCAATACCAGGAAGTTCAAGGGGGTAAATATAACCGTCCTTTGACTCCACGATATTAGAAAAAACCGTTCGAGTATTATTTTTAATAGGAATATGTTCCTGAATGGCTGCACTGTGCAAGTGAATATTTAAGTGAGTATTGACGGCAATCCCAATGGGTGTCATATCTGAAGGCGTATGCCAAGCAATTCTGACTCCAAACATTTCACACAATGCCCCTAATTTTAAAGCTGGCGTAATTCCACCAATTTGAGACACATGACATCTTAAGTAATCAATTTTTCGTTCCACAATAAGATTTTTCCATTCCGTTGGGTTATTAAATAGCTCACCACTGGCTATTGGCGTTGCGGTTTGAGAACGGATTTGACTTAGCCACTCATTTTGATTAGGCGGTAAAATATCTTCAATAAAGAAAGGTTTATATTTCTCTACATCTTTAGCAAATTGAACCGCTTGGTTTGGAAACAGCCGCTCGTGAACATCATGCAAAATATGAATTTGATTTCCATACTTTTCTCTTAACCCTTTAAACATCTTCAACGTTGTCCTTAAATACTCATTTTGATCATAATACGATCCCAAAGGGGCCCCTTCTGGACAATGTAGATCAGATGAAGTTCCACCATAAAACCCTAACTGACAACGAATATGTTTATACCCTTGACTCATTAATAAATCAACCTCTTTGAACAAGTCGTTCATATTTTCTGCTGTTGTATGAGTGTACGCCGAAATTGCTGCTCTAGATTTCCCACCAAATAGTTGATATAACGGCATTTGAGCTAGCTTTCCTAATATGTCCCACAATGCCATATCCACCCCAGAAACAGCATTATTGATAACAGGACCGTTGCGCCAATAAGCATTAACCATCATCATCTGCCATAAGTCTTCTATCTGGTTAGCATCTTTGCCTATTAGTATGGGCTTAAGATATTCTTCGACCATTAATTGAACAGCTTTTGGCCTTTGTTGAAAAGTAGCACAACCATAGCCTATTACTTCTTTATCTGTCTTTATTTTCACCACGACTAAATTATGTCGATCTGGTTTTAATGTGAAGCATTCTACATCGGTAATAATGGTAGGTATCATTTAAATTCCTCTTTTCACAATTGATAAATATATTGAAACATGTTTAATCAGTTAAAGTCAATCTTGTTTAACAAATTGCTATATATGCGTAAAAAAACAATCCAATTTTTATTATTAAACCATTATAATTATTGATATCACGCTACTTAAGCGTTACTATAACTTAATTTGGCTTACTTTACTCGTTATGTTAATTATGTTATGATTCAGTTTGTAACCGTATAAAAAATACTGTAAGTCGAGGAGGAGCTTTGATGAATAGAGAAGTAATTAGAGGGATGATGACAAACGTTGGGGGTGAACAAAATATAATCAATGTTTGGCACTGTATGACCCGTTTAAGGTTTGAATTAAAGGATAAAAGTCAAGTCGACTTAAAAGAGCTAGCTCATTTAGATGGCGTTGTTGGGACTCAATTTAATAAAGAGCAGTTACAAATTGTGATTGGTCCTAACGTAACTGAATACTATCAAGCCTTAACCAATCAATTAAAGCTTTCTTTACCTATAGAGCAGCAGGGTGCTGGAAAGAAAGACTTAATAACCGTGTTTATGAATACCGTTTCCGGTGTATTTGGCCCTATTGTTCCTGCTATTGCCGGTGCGGGAATGATAAAAGGCTTAATTGCTGGACTAATGGCTTTAGATATTATAACTGGTGCAAGTGATACGATTCAGATCATTGACATGATGGCAAGTGGTGTCTTCACTTTCTTACCCTTTTTTCTAGCCATTTCAGCGGCTAAGATGTTTAAGACTAACCAGTATTTGGCTATTGCAATTGCAGCTACCATGATGTTCCCAACTATGATTAATGCAGCTACAGCTGGTGAAATATCCGCATTCTATTTCTTGAATCTAATTCCTATTCCAGTTTTTAATTATACGGGTACCGTTATTCCAATCATACTTTCTGTCGGAGCTCTTAGCCATGTTCACCGCTATGTGGATAAGTTTATGCCTAAAGTATTGAAAGCAGTGGTGACCCCCACTCTAACATTGTTTTTTTCCGCATTTTTAGCTTTGACAATCGTGGGTCCTATTGGAATTCATTTAGGAAATGTATTAGCTTGGGTTATTCAAGGACTATTTGCAATTTCTCCTGTACTAGCAGGTGTCGTGGTGGGAGCCATTCGTCCTATCGCGATTATGACAGGCATGCATCATGCCATGACTCCTATTGCATTACAAAATTTCGCAACTGAAGGTTATGATATGCTGATGCCCATAATGTTTATGGCTAATTTAGCTATTGTTGGGGCAACCTTTGCTGTTTATTTTAAAGTATCCAATCCAAAAGAGAGATCCATTATTATTTCTGCTGGAATATCAGGCCTTTTAGGGATCACTGAACCTGCTCTATTCGGCGTTTTAGCCAAGTATAAAAAAGCCTTTTTAGCAGCTACTTTAGCAAGCTCAATTGCCTCGGCTTTTATCAGTTTCTTTGGTGTTAGGCTTTACGGCTATATTTTATCAAGTGTTTTTAGTATTCCTGCCTATATTGGTCCGTATTTTATTTATGCGATCCTAGGGGTGGTCATTGCCCTAGCTTCATCATTTACTGTGACGATTGTGTTATTAAAAAATCTGAAGGTTTAAGGTAAATTTTAATGTGTCCATTTCTAAAACTTGCAAGTCTATCAAAAAAAATTTTTAGTGCAGAGTCTAACTGAAAACACTCTTGTAGTTAGAGTCCGATATTAAAATAATTAGTAAAAAAAGGTTTCCAATTCCTAATATCATTGGAAACCTTTTTTAATATTATGGATTAAAATGAGAGGGAGTCAGAATCAGGAATTACCATGAGAAGATAATATAAATAGACTTAACTTATTAGACAGGACATTAGCTTTGGCAACTATATTTTAATAAGATTATAATAGCGAAAAGTAAAAATTAGTATCCATAACATTTATTGCAAGTTCATTGGTAAATTCACATTTTATATACGTTATTATAACTCTCTCCGACACTTGAATCATTTGAACTTACCTCCTTTGTGACTCAACCTATTCTAAAAATCCATTTCTCTAAATAGCTCCTCTCAAAAAGCTTTATAAACTTTTACATACTTAACTAATATTTAACGTCTCTAAAATATACTGACCAGAATTATAGAGATGGATAACTTTTCTAGCTTCTTTGTGATTTATAAGTATATTAAGGCAATAAAACATCAAAATATAAAGGTATGTAAATCTAAATTAGAAGAGAGGTCAGATGATTGTATTACTATAAAGAAGAATTAATAAACATTATTAAACCGGATAAACCGGACCCAGCGGCAGCTAAAGTCCTTCAAGAAGCACTTGGTGGTCATTACGGCGAAATGCGGACCATGATGCAGTATTTTTTTCAAAGTTCAAATTTTAGAGGTAAGGAAAAGCAATATCGTGATTTATTAAGAGGCGTTTTTTTAGAAGAAATCGCTCATGTGGAGTTAGTCCAAAATACTATTAACGCCTTGCTCGACGAATCGGGAGAACCGGGAGTTGGAAGTCAAGCTCCTAATCAGGCTCCTTTAGAAGCTGCCTTAAAAGATGCTAATCCACATCACTATATTGTAGGTGCCCAAGCCTCGATTCCCTTTGACGCATCTGGAAACCCTTGGAATGGATCTTGGGTTTACAGTCACGGAAATTTAATTGCTGATTTACTTAATAATGTGGTACTAGAGTCTACTGGTGTTCTACAAAAAACACGTATTTATGAGATGAGTTCCAATGCAACTTTTAGAGAGACGCTCGCATTTTTAATTGTCCGTGATAACGCCCACCAAAATGCTTTTGCAAAAGCACTTGAAACACTTGGCGTGAATTGGGGTAAAGTTTTCCCGATTCCCAACTATGATATTAACAAATATCCAGAATGTCGTAAATTTGTGGAGAAGGGATACCACAATACTCAATTTAATTTTAGATTAGATCAAACTCGAATGGGAGAGGTATTGCAAGGACAAACACCTAGTAGAAATGGTGGCGAATATACAGTCTCTCCTCCTCCGCCAGGTTATCCAGTTCCGCAACTTCCTGATATGCCCAATGAACACAGTCCTGGACTTAGGGATATGAATAACTAAATCCTATATGACCCCACAGTTGTGGGGTTTTTATCTGTAAGAAATAGTCATATAGTTTATACAAAGCAAGTTGTTAAATAGATAAGAGACTCTTGGCTCCTAATTATAATGGAGTCAATGTTATGTTTAGTTAGACGCTCCTCTAAAGGGTATCAACTTTTTTATTATGTAAGTTATCAGCTATACTACAGAGTAACACTCCAGCAATTGTCTAATAAGACAAACAGTGGTAATAATAAATAGCCTGTCCAATTAAGGACAGGCTTTTATAGTCTTTAAGGCCTAATTAATTGACCTTGACGTAATAAATTTAACAAGATACTATTTTGAGCAAGTGAACCTGTATATGGAAATACTCCATTTACCTCTGCAATGAGTCGTCGACTTTCATAACTCGAATCTACACCTAAAGTGCTTAAAGCTTCCACCAGTGAGTCTCCCCAGTAGTTAGGAACTGGGAAGTAATTAGAGGTAGTGGGTGGGGCAACTTGTGGAATGATTAAAACTTGGCCCGGGTAGATGTACATGGAAGTTCCTAGACCATTAGCCTGTTGAATTTCTACGATAGGCACGTCATAAAGTAGTGAAATCGTCCATAGTGACTCCCCAGGAACCACTGTGTGAGCAACTTGAACCCCTACATCTTGTGTGAGTCGCTGACGCAGTGCATTCATATCACGCCCTGGACAAAATGTGTTGGTGCCGGGAAATTCATTATGTCCTAGAACACGGTCAATAGGAATGTTAAATCGTAACATATTGGTTAAAATTCGTTCTTCTAAAACTCGATCTTGCTCTGGCGTAAATGAACCATTTCCAACAACACAGATGTGGTAGGTTGGTGTATTATAACCATTAATTCCATTGGTAATCACTGTGGGATCATAGCATAGTTGAACAGTTCCGTCTCTTAAAATAATTTCGGAGTACCCTCCTGTACGCCATCCTATTGACTTCCAATAGTCTTCAAAATCAAATACATTTCCACCCTCAGTTGCTGAATGGTGAATACCAATATATCTAATTTGTGATACATCACGAGTATTTGCCGGATTTAAAGAACCCATGGTTTGCGTTGTTAAATCAACAATATTTATCATAAAACTCCTCCTTTTTACGAATAAACAAATTCATCCCGATTAAATATTTTCTCGGCTACTATATTAATATTAGTTTTCAGCCGTTTCGTGATAGTTATAGGGAGCATCTTTATATCTTGTCATATACAAAGAGGAGCTTTTGTAGAAGTGAAAGGAATTTATTCAGTTAAAAGGGGTCTAACTAGTTTTACAAGTAATTCAAAATATATCTAGCTTTTATTAATTGTTCAGTGATCTAAACTGAGAATAATTTATCCATAAAAAGCTATGGATGAAGGAGCTATTATTTTGAAGCTAGTAGTGAAATTGATATACAACTTGCGTGAGCGTTGTCAAAAGATGGAGGAATTATCATTAGCCTAATTGGAAGACTACTTGAGGTTACTTTCTATGCAGCGAATGATTGGTAAAATAACAAAATATCTGGATATTTTAAAACAAGGGAAGTGATAAGTGCTCTAAATAAGCCAGTAACCACAATGGATAACATTGAATTAAACTGTATGTTCAAGTACAAGTTCCTGAAATAAAATTAAGTAATCATAGAAGAAGAGACAATTATCCTTATTGATCTTAACGAATATAATTAATGTTTATAATAAGTAATACCTCGGAAGCTAAATTAGAACCTGTTTCGTCGAACCTGTAAACACATAATTATCAGAGGTAAATGCAGTAGATTAAAAATCTTTAGAAACGAGTAAATAAAAAATAAGATGAAAAGTAGCTAGTAATATGATATAAAGTCTAGCAAGAAAGTTTTTAGTTGTAGACTTGACCATTGAACTTGAGTTTAATAAAGACCGAACTATAGCAATTTGGAAGTACGTACATCTTAAAGGATTGCTTACATTGCTAAATCCTTTACATCTATTGATTTCTTTTCGACAATTTATCTAAGCCTTTTTCTACACAATAACCCTAATTGGTTGGGAAAGACAATGATTCGCCTTTGTATACTGAACACCCTTAGACCATTGACCATATTACTTAAGATTGATTTTTTCAACATACTTATGGATTTTCACAATGTTATTAGAAGACTAATTAAAAGTTCAGTTGATGTATACTATATTGAAAAAACTGAATAAAAAAGAGACATAAACACATGAATTAGGTGTATATATCTCCTTTTTGACAATTAAAATAATAGTTATCTCTTTATTAACACCATCTCATCCTCTGACACGACTTGTTTTTCAGTGGCAGGGGCCACAATATTTCCAAACGGCATTTGGGCTACTAACTGGTAGCTCTCTGGAATATTAAAGGTCGCTTTAACTTCATTATCAATTAATGGATTATAGTGTTGTAATGAGGCTCCAATACCTATTTCAGCCAGAGCAGACCAAATTCCAAACTGCATGATTCCGTTCGATTGACTAGCCCAAATTGGAAAATTATCTTTATAAAGCGTAAATTGTTCTGCAAGATGATTTGTAATACTAGTATCTTCAAAATATAAGATGGTTCCATAAGCTGCAGCAAAACTAGTCATTTTTTGTTCCGTCGGTTCAAAATCCTCTGGAGCTACTTTATTTCTAAGAGCTTCTTTTTTAATGTCCCACATTTTTTGATGAGCAGCTCCCAATAATACAATTATCCTTGTACTTTGTGAGTTAAATGCTGATGGTAGCTGGACACTTACCTTCTTAATGGTTTCTATAATTTCCTCTTCTTGTATAGATATATCCTTATTTAATTCATATATAGAACGCCTTTGTTTTGTTAATTCTAAAAAATTTTTTATATAATTTTCTCTCCTTTGTTTTTTATCAAGTTTAAGATTTTTTCATTTCTATCAAGAGGATGTGAGCATTTGTATTAGCTTGTAGCATCAGATTTTCTTCAACAACCTCTAGAGCGTCTCTTTCTGACATTTTGCAACCATTTGCTTCAAGTTCTCCTTCAATTAATACTAAATATCCTTGTCTTCCTTCCGCTACTTCAAAATGGATAGTTTGATCTTTCTTTAAGCTCGTCGCATACAGATGGATATCAGCATGAATTTGAATGGGAAACTTAACATCACCATCACCAGATGCTACAGGCATCCATTGTCCTTCTCTTAATGACCATTCAAACTTACAATCGCCATAGTTAGGTTTATAACCATCCCGATCTGGTAAGAACCACATCTGTAACAATCGCAGACTTTTACTTCCAAAATTATGCTCGCTATGAGAAATTCCTGTCCCGGCACTCATATATTGAACTTGACCACGAGATAGAGTTTCCTTATTTCCCATACTGTCTGCATGGGTCAATTCACCCTCAACGATATAAGTAATAATTTCCATATTGCGATGCGGATGAGTATCAAATCCTGTCCCTGGTTGAATCAGATCATCATTAAGGACCCTTAAGACACCGAACTGAATATTATTTGGTTGATAATATTCCGCAAATGAAAAATGGAAATGACTATCTAACCAACCTAATTTACTTCTGCCAAAAATTTTACTATTGAGATAATTAATCATTATCTAGCCTCCTTTCTGTATTGATATTCTATATATAGCGTATTATAATATAGTT
>Ga0153980_1000845_pt1 | contig 13388 bp, 2 predicted proteins | sample TSGA064MetaG_FD_104722 | JGI IMG/M metagenome (GOLD analysis project Ga0153980, IMG submission 104722) | Attine ant fungus gardens microbial communities from Georgia, USA - TSGA064 MetaG | ecosystem: Host-associated > Fungi > Mycelium > Unclassified | place: USA: Georgia, Magnolia Springs State... | reverse complement strand
GATCGCTCCAGCCGTGGCCCATGGCCCATGCCCGCTTACCAGCGATAGGTGGCCGTGCCGATCACCTTGCGGGGCTCGCCGTAGAAGCAGACGGTACTGCAGCTGCCGACATAGTTCTTGTCGGCCAGGTTGGTGGCGTTGAGGGCAAACCTCCATGGCCCCGTCGTATAGCTGACCATGGCGTCCAGCAGCGTGAAGGAGGGCACCACGTTGTAATTCTGGCTTCTGGTGCTGCCAACGTAACGCATGCCCACACCTACCTTGAGACCGGGCAGGCCGAATTCGCCAAAGCTGTAGTCACCCCACAGCGACAGTTGGTTGCGGGGAACGCCATAAGTGCGACGGTCCTGCTGTTCCGGCTGCAGGGCGCTGGCGCGCGTGGTCCTGGCATCGGTATAGGCATAGGCGGCGATCACATTGGCATGGCGGCTGATGGAGGTTCTGGCTTCCAGCTCGAAGCCGCGCGAGCGGATCTCGCCAGCCTGAATGCTGCTGCTCAGCGTGGGGTCCTGGGGATCTGCCACCAGGACGTTCTGGCGGGTCAGCTGATACACGGCCGCAGAAATCAAGGTGTTGGAGCCCTTGGGCTGGAAACGGATGCCCGCTTCCACCTGTTCACCCGTGGTTGGCTTGAACCGGGACCCGAGACGGTCTCGGCCGGACGTAGGCTCGAAGGATTCGCTGTAGCTCAGGAAAGGCGCGAGGCCGTTGTCCGCCAGGTACACCAGGCCGGCGCGACCAGTGAAGGCGCTGCTTTTTTCGTTGTCCGCACTTTTCTCGCCAGTGAAGAAATTGCTTTCGTCGTACCGCACGGAGTCATGCCGCCCGCCCAGAAGCACGACCCACTTGTCGGAGATCTTCATCTGGTCCTGGAAATAGACGCCCAACTGCCTCGCCTTGCTCCTCCAGGAGAAAGGATTGGGAATATCCACGTTGCCGATGGGCTGGCCATACACGGGATTGAAGATGTCGATGCTCCCCAGGCTGCCCTCATAGCGTTCGCTGGAGTGGCGCGGTGCATAGTAGTCCACGCCCGCCAGCAGGGTGTGCTTGACCGGACCGGTGACCCCTTGATACTCCAGCGAGGTATCGCTGGTCAGGCCCGAAGAATCGTCCCAGCGCGACAAGGTGCCGCGGTAGCGGGATGTGCGCTGGTCGCTGGCAAGGCCGGAGACAAACACCGATCGGTACCGGATATCCGCATGGATGTACCTCAGGCCGTGGCGCAGCTTGAGCTTGTCATTGAAGGCATGCTCGAACACATAGCCGACGGAATAGCGCTCGCCTTCGAAGGTGTCGAAGCCGGGCTCGCCGACGAAGCGGTTGCGCGGGATGCGGCCATTGATGTTCGGCAAGATGGTGCCGGATTCTGGCAGGCCCAGCACATAGCCGGTCTTGTCCTTCTGGTACTCCGTCAGCAGCGTCAGCGAGGTGTTCGCATTGGGCTGCCACTTCAGCGCAGGAGCGATATAGAACCGGTCATCGGGCACATGGTCGATGAAGGTATTGCTGTCGCGCTTGAGGAAGGTGAGCCGGTAGGACCACTCTCCATCCTTGTCCAGCGCGCCGCCGAAATCACCGGACACCTGCTTGCGGTTGAAACTGCCCAGTTCCATATTGAGTTCATGCAGCGGCGCGGTCGTGGGGCGCTTGCTCACCGTGTTGAGCACGCCACCCGGCGACGCCGCGCCATACAGCACGGATGCCGCACCCTTGAGCAGCTCGATGCGATCCAGTCCATACGGTTCCTGCTGGCCGTTGTAGCGGTTGACCGTGTACTTCAGTCCGTCGCGGTACTGATTGCCGTTGCCGTCGATCTGAAAGCCCCGCACGATCAGCGTATCCGTGGTCCTGTCCAGTCCCTCGGAGCGGCTGACGCCTGCCACATAGCCCAGCGCGTCCTGGATGTTCTGCGACTTGAGAACGTCGATTTCCTCGGCGCCGACAACGCTGATGGATTGGGGAATTTCCACAATCGGCGTATCGGTCTTGGCGCCCGTCGCGCTTCGCTTGGCCGTATAGCCCTGGATGGGACCGTATGAATCCTCGCGGTCGGTGACCGTGACCACGGGCAGAGTCGTTGCAGACGCGCCCTGCTCCGGCACGCGGCGGATGGCAAAACCGCCGTTGGCCGTCCTGGTGGCCTGCAGCGGGGAGCCGGTCAGCATTTCGCGCAGCGCCTGCTCGGAGGTCAGTTGCCCCGTCACGGCACGGGAGCTGATCCCCGACACCACATCCCCGGCAGCGAACACCTGCGACCCCGTCTGCCGGGACAGTTCATTGAGCGCCGATGCCAAGGCCTGCGCCGGAACATTGATGTCGAAGACCTGGCTGGTCTGCCCTGCCCCCTGTGCAGCGGCGAGAGGGCTCCAGATGGAGGCGGAACCAAAGACTGTGGCCAGAGTAAGGCTCAACAGATGTTGACGGGGCAAAGAACGCATGGCTAGAAAAATCCCAAAGGCTTTGAAGGAAACTCGAAACTCATCTGGTGCAGCCGCTGGCGATGCCGAAGGAAAAGTCCCGCAAGCTGTGCACCTCCTGCCAAAGAGACGTTCAGCGCAAAAAAATGGAGACAATGTGTAAACACCTAGATGTGCCGGCCAGGCACAACGTGCCTGGCCGTTCATGACCCCGCCGGGCGACGGCCTCAAACCGGCACAGGCTCCAGCGACAGGCATTGCAGCAATTGCGCCACCAGATCCTCATGCTTCATGAGCGAAAAATGGTCGGCCGCAATATCGGCAGCACTCGCGGGCTCCCGCCCCAGCTGACGTTCCAGCCGTGAACGGTCTGCAGCATCCCGGTCCTGGCTCCACCACAGGTCAACCTCCGCCTCCAAGGCAGGAAGCCTGTCCATCTGCAGAGACAGGCGCTTCAGGTGCCGTGCCGTCATGAAAGCCTGTGCCAGCCCGGTTCCATCCATGGATGCATGACCCGCAGGATGGTCAGTCTCTGCCCGACCCAGAAGGCGGTCGATGGGACCCGCCAGCAGGTCGATGCTGGGCTCCTGCGCAGCACCGAGTTCGGCCAGATCTTCGATGCGGACCTGCGGCATCAGATAGGCTGCAAAGCGTACAAAGTCGGGCCACCATGCGTCTGCCACCTGCCCCGATGCAGGCGGCACAAAGGGATCGACCAGGCCCACGAAACCCGTGCCCGGCTCCCGTGATTGCAGCCGCTGCGCCATCAGCACCGCCAGCGTACCTCCCAGTGACCAGCCCAGCAGATGGCAGGGACCCGTCGGTTGTACGGCACGCACCATGCGGCAGTAGTCATCGGCCATCTGCTCCAGACAAGCATCCAGATGCGCGGGATCGGCCAGGCTGCGGCACGGTATGGCGTAGACGGTGCGGACACCATTCAAAGCCCGCGCCAGAGGCTGGTAGTCGAACACGGTGCCAAAGCCAGCATGCACGCAAAACAGTGGCGGCGCGGCATCGCACACGGCATTCAAGGCCACCAGGCCGCAAGGCAGCTGCGCCGCTGCAGCGCCCAACCCCAGCAGCCCGGCGATGGTGGGCCGCTGCAAAAGATCACGCAGCTTGAAGTCCAGCCGGCTGTTGCCGAGCTTGCGGACCTTGGCATGCATCCTGAGGCTCAGAAGCGAGTCCCCGCCCAGCTCGAAGAAATTGTCCGTTTCGCCCACGGGCTGCACTCCCAGCACTTCCTCCCAGATCTGCGCCAGTGCACGCGCCTCGGCGGTCGATGGCGAAGCATGGTGGCGCTGCGCATCCGCTTGCGGCGCGGGCAGGGCATGCCGGTCCAGCTTTCCGCTGACCAGGCGCGGCAGGGCTGGCAGCAGCAGCACATGCGCGGGCACCATGTAGTCCGGCAATCGTTCGCCCAGTTGCTGGCGCACGCGCCGCGCCAGGACCTGGCCGGCGCTGGCGGCATTCGCCACGACGTAGGCCGTCAGCTGCTTGCCCCCCGGCGCGTCATGGACCAGGACGGCGGCATCCATCACGCCCGCCACGCTGCGTACTGCCTTCTCGACCTCGCCCAGCTCGATGCGGAAGCCGCGGATCTTGACCTGGTGATCGGCCCGGCCGATGTACTCGATGTTGCCGCCGCTCAACCAGCGCACCAGATCCCCCGTGCGGTACAGCCTGCCTCCACGGTCGTCGAAAGGATCAGCGACGAAGCGCTCGGCCGTCAGCGCGCGCCGATCCAGATAGCCACGCGCCAGGCCATAGCCACCGATGTACAGCTCGCCGATCATGCCCTCGGGCAGCAGCTGCATATCGTCGTCCAGCACATAGGCGCAGCGCTCACCCACAGGTCGGCCTATGGGCGCGTAGGCACAATCGAAGCTGCCTTCTGACGACGTGCGCCAGATCAGCGGCGTCACCACCGTTTCCGTCGGGCCATAGCCGTTGATGAGCCAGCGCGGCTTCAACCGTGCACGGACCTTGTCATAGGCAGCCTTGGGCATCGCTTCCCCCCCGAACACGTACAGCTCCACCGCAGGCACATCGTCGCGCTGCGCCGCCCATTCGGCGATCTCGCCGAGGTAGGCAGGGGGAAACGCCGCCGTCGTCACGCCGTGGCGGTGCAAGGCCTGGTAGGTCTGCTCGGCAGTCCACAGCTCGTTGTCGCGCACGGCCAGGCTGGCGCCCACGCACAGCGGCGTGAGCCAGCGTTCATGCGCTCCGTCGAACGAGAACGACATGAAATGCAGTTCGCAGGAGTCCGCCGTCATGCCGTAGATCTCCGCCGTGGCAAGGCAGTGCATGGCCAAGGGTCCATGGGACACCGTCACACCCTTGGGCATGCCGGTGGAGCCGGAGGTGTAGATCACATAGGCCAGGTTGTCGGGACTCAGCGAGACAAGAGGGCGCGCCTCGCTCGTGCCTTGAAGATCGATTTCGTCCAGCAGCAGCGTCGCGACCTGGGTGCCCGCCAGGTGTGGCCAGGCGCAGCGCTGGCTCAGCAGAAGCACGGCGCCGCTGTCCTTCAGCATGAAGGCCAGCCGGTCGGCGGGATAGGCGATATCCAGCGGCAGATAGGCGCCTCCGGCCTTGAGCACGGCCAGCAGGGTGACGATGGTGTCCAGCGAACGCTCCAGCGCCACAGCCACCACCTTGTCGGGCCCTACACCCTGCGCGATCAGATGGTGCGCGAGTCGGTTGGCCTGCGCATCGAGCTGCCCATAGCGCATCTGCGCCTCGCCCATCTTCAGCGCGACGGCCTGCGGCCGGGATTGCGCCTGGTGCTCGATCAGGGCATGGACCGTCGATCGCGGAGCAGGCTGCGCCCCCCCCTGGCCCAGCGACAGCACGGCCGTCCTGACCGACGGGTCCAGCCAGCCCAGCGATCCCACCGGCTGTGCCGCACCCACCAGCATCTGGTCCAGAAGATGCTCGACCATGCGCTGCATGGCAAGCGCCTGGCCTTCGTCGAAGCTGCTGCGTGCATAGCAGTACTCGATCTCCAGCGTCTCGCCCACGGTGACCTGCAGGTCCATCGCGTAGCCCGTCAGACCACTGCCTGCCACGCTGCCGAATTCCAGGCCGAAGCGGTCCAGTTGCCTCAGCGTCCGGTGCACCGGATGGTTCTCGAACACGATGATGCTGTCGAACAGCGGCCTGCCGGAGCAGCCGGCCCAGCGCTGGATATCTGCCAGCGCCGCATACTCGAATTCCCTGGCGCGCAGGTTGCATGCCTGCATGCCGCGCAGGAACTCGCCCGACGACAGCCCGGGCCGCACGTTCACGGCAATCGGAATGGTGTTGATGAACAGGCCCAGCATCTCCTGCGCGCCCTCCACCTGTGCAGGCCGCCCCGCCACCGTGGCGCCGAAGATCACCCGGGAACTGCCGGTGTGGCGCTGCAGCACCAGCGCCCAGGCAGCCTGGACCAGTGTGTTCATGGTCACCCGCTCGCGCTGGGCATGGCGTTGGAGCTCCTGCGTCCGAGTGGCGCCCAGGCGCGTGTAGACCTTGCCGTAGCCAGGAGAGGGCTCGCCCGAGGCAGCCCCCGCAAGCAGGCAGGCGCCATCCAGAGCGCGAAGCTCTTCTGTCCAGAATGCCTGCGCCGCCCGGGCATCCTGCCGATGCAGCCAGCGCACATAGTCGCCGTAGGCAGGGGGCCGTGCGGGCAGCTCCTCGCCTGCATAGCACTGCAGCCACTCCCCCAGCAGGCGGGAGTCGCTCCATCCGTCGGAGACGATGTGCTGCTGGGTCCAGATCAGCTGATGGCGCGTCTCGGTGAGCCGGATCAGGCACGCCCGCACCGGCGGCGGCGCGAGCCAGTCGGGCACCTGCAGCAGCTCCTGCCTTGCAAATGGCTCCAGCCGCAGGCCCGCATCGGGGTCCGCACGCCAGTCGCTGATGGCAAATTGCGCCGTGGCCTCACGCATCACCAATTGCAGGGGCCGCTGCATGCCCTCCTGCCAAAGAAATGCCGTGCGCAGATGGGCATGGCGCTGCACCATGGCCGACCAGGCCTGCGCCAGGCGCGCGGCATCGACATGGGACAGCTGCACGCTCAGCTGGTTGACATACAGCCCCGAGCCTGGCGCCTCCATGGCGTGAAAGAGCATGCCCTCCTGTGTGGGGGTGAGCGGGTAGACATCCTCGATGGCTGACGGATCCAGGGCCAGCGCAGCCAGTGCATCGGCATCCAGAAAATCGGCCAGTTGCCCGGGCTTTGCGGACACCGGCGGCTCGCAGGCCATGCCCTGCAGCGGCAGCATGACCGTCGCCAGCTGGGCAATGGTCTGCTGCTCGAACAATTGCCGGGGCGTGAGCTTCCAGCCCGCACGGTGTGCACGGCTGACGATCTGCAGACTCAGGATAGAGTCGCCACCGCGCGCAAAGAAATTGTCGTGCCGACCGACCTGCTCCACCTCCAGCACCTGAGCCCAGATGCCCGCCAGCAGTTGTTCGGCCTCGCCCTGCGCCCTCTCATAGCCGCCCTCCTGGTCCTGGCCGGGCTCGGGCAACTGCTTTCTGTCCACCTTGCCGTTGGAATTCAGCGGAAGGGAAGGCAGCACCACGATGGCCGTCGGCACCATGTAGTCCGGCAGTAGCGTCAGCAGGCGCTGCCTGAGCAGCGGCCAGTCGATGTGCCTGCCCGCACGGGCCGAGACATGGCCCACCAGTCGCCCCCCGCCCGGGCCACCCGCGACCACCACGACCGCTTCGCGCACTTCGGGCTGGGCCAGCAGTTGTGCCTCGACCTCGCCCAGCTCGATGCGCAGTCCCCGGATCTTGACCTGGTGGTCCATGCGGCCCAAGTATTCGAGCTGGCCCCGTGCGCTCCAGCGCACCAGATCGCCTGTGCGGTAGAGCCGGCCAGCGCCATCGGCGTCGAAGGGGTCGGCGACAAAGCGATCGGCCGTCAGGCCCGGCCGGTTCAGATAGCCGCGTCCAAGCCCCGTGCCACCCAGGAAAAGCTCGCCAGCCACGCCCTGCGGCAAAGGCTGCATGCAGGCATCGAGCACATAGGTCCTGATGCCACTGATGGGCTGGCCTATGGGCACCTGGCTGCCGCCGTCATCGCGGCAGCTCCAGTGCGTGACGTCGATGGCTGCCTCGGTGGGGCCGTACAGGTTGTACAGGCGCGCCTGGGGCAGATGCCGCAAGACGGCGTTCTGCGCTTCGGCAGGCAGTGCCTCGCCGCTGCAGAAAATGCGCCTGAGGCCGGTGCAGGCCTGCATGCCCTCATGGGCCAGAAAGGCCTGCAGCATGGACGGCACAAAGTGCAGGCTGGTGACCCGCTGTCCCTGGATCAACTCCACCAGCCGGGCGGGATCGCGGTGATCGCCAGGCGCGGCAATCACCAGCCTTGCGCCTGCCATCAACGGCCAGAAGAACTCCCAGACCGATACATCGAAGCCAAAGGGCGTCTTTTGCAGGACCGCGTCCGAGGCGTCCAGCGCATAGGCGCTCTGCATCCAGGCCAAGCGATTGTGCAGCGCTGCATGCCGGTTGGCAGCCCCCTTGGGCCGCCCCGTGGAGCCCGAGGTGAAGATCACATAGGCCAGGTTCTCGCCGTGCACAGGCACCTGCGGGTCGTGGCCAGGCTGGCTGTCAAGATCCAGCCCGTCCAGCGCCAGAACCTGCAGGCCATCGCCCGCCGCAATGCCATGGCGCAGCGCACCGTGCGTGAGCAGCCATTCAATGCCACTGTCCTCCACCATGGATGACAGTCGCTGGGCAGGCTGCTCCGGGTCCAGCGGAACATAGGCACCACCCGCCTTCATGACGGCCAGCAGCGCCACGACCATGTCGAAGCTGCGCTCCAGCGCAATGCCCACGCGTCTCTCAGGCCCCACCCCGGCCGCGATCAACCAGTGCGCCAACTGGTTGGCGCGTTGGTTCAATTTCCCGTAACTCAGCGACAGACCGCCAAAGACCAGCGCCACGGCGCCGGGCGTGGCGCGGACCTGGCGTTCGATCGCACGGTGCACAGGCACTTGCCATGGGTCGGCTACGGCCTGGACACCCCATCGCTGCTGCAATGCCCACTCCTGCGCCGACAGCAACTGCAGCTCGCCCACGCTTTGCGCCGGACTGCGCTCCAGCGCTTCGACCAGAACGCCGGTGGCCGCTTCCAGGGCATCGCACAGGCATTGCGCTCCCACGGCCGCGCTGGTCTGAGCCACCAAGGCAAAGCCGTCTCCCAGATCGTCGATGGACATGGCTACCGGGTAATTGGTGCGTTCGCGCCCGCCCAGCAGGGTCACGCCCTCCCAGCCCCCCTCGGCGCCCTGCCCCGGCCCCTGGTGTTGCGGCTGCACGCCATAGCGGTAGTTCAGCAGGGCCGAGAACAAGGGCGTGCCGCCCGGCACCGCACTGCAGCGCTGGGCCAGCGACAGACTGGCATGCTCATGGTGCATCAGCTGTGTCAGCAGGGAATGTGTCTGGCGCAGACAGTCCTGCACGGTCTGCGCTCCCAGCTTCACCCGCAGCGGCAGCGTGTTGATGAACATGCCCAATGCGTTGTGCGCACCCTCGCCGCCCTGCATGCGCCCGAACAGCACGGTCCCAAACACCACATCGTCACGGCCCGTGCTCCTGCCCATCACAAGCGCCCAGGCCAGGTGCAGCAGGCTGGCTGCGCTGACACCGTTGCGCTGTGCCGTCTTGCGCACGCGCTGCGCCAGGCTGGCCTGCAGCGGCAGGCGCGCTTCCTGCACAGCGGCACCATTGCCCTGGACATCAAGCAGCCCGAACGGCGCCGTCGGCTCATCGACATCGCCGAGCATGGCACCAAAGAAAGCCTCGTGCTCGGCGACGCTCACGCCCAGCCTGGCCCGGGCCACGAAGCGCCTGAACGGCAGGGGCTGCGGCAGTGCACCATGGCGCCCCTGCTGGATCAGCGCGATCTCCTCGACCACGCGTTCCAGCGTCGTGTGGTCCAGCACCAGATGGTGAGTGAGCAACTGCAACAGCCAGCGCTGCTGCGCGGCATCGTGCGAGGCCACGGCACGGATCATCGGGGCACGGCGCACATCGATGCGATGCACCCTGGGATCAATCCGGGCATACAGCCGCCCGGCAACATCTGCTTCAGCGGCCTCGTCCTGCAACCATTCGATCCGTACATCGGCACGGCGGCAGACCACCTGCACGGGCTCGCTCAGGCCTTCCCACAGCACGGCCGTGCGCAGGATGTCATGGCGCGCAATCACCTGATTGAGGCTGTCCACAAAGTCCTGCATCCGCTGGCAGCTGTCGAAGGCCAGCAGATTCGGCGTGGCGTAGGCATCTCCCTGCTGGTGCAGCGTGTGGTGGAAAAGAATGCCTTCCTGCAGCGGCGCCAGCGGATAGATGTCCTGGATGTTGGCCGATCCGCCCGGAACGGCGGCCTCCACCAGCGCAATCTCCTGCGCGTCCAGCCGCACCAGGGTCAGCATGGCGGGCGTGATCGCCGTGCAGTCATCGGGGATACCGTTGGGCGGTACCTCGACCTCGGCGCTGTCATCGGCCCGCGTGACCTGCGCGGCGAAATCCGCCAGCTGCGGATGCTGGAACAGGCTTCGCACGGAGGCCGTCAGGCCATGCGCCCGCATGCGCTCCAGCATGCCCAGTGCGAGCAGGGAGTGCCCACCCAGCTCGAAGAAGTGGTCATGGCGCCCCACCAGCTCGCGGCCGAGCAGCTCAGCCCAGATGGCCGCCAACTGCGTCTCGGTCGCCGTGAGCGGCTGCGCGTACTCGCGCTCCAGCCACTGCGGCGCCGGCAGCGCCTTGCGGTCCACCTTGCCGTTCGCATTCAGTGGAAGGCCTTGCAGCACGACGATGGATGAAGGCACCATGTAGTCCGGCAGCACACCAGCCAGAGCCTGCCTGAGCCTGGCGGCCAGGCGTTCATCTTCACCGGGGGCCACCACATAGCCCACCAGGCATTCGCCGCCGGGACCGTGCGCGGCGACCACCACGGCTTCGCGCACTTCGGGCCGGGCCAGCAGATGTGCCTCGATCTCGCCCAGTTCGATGCGCAGTCCCCGGATTTTGACCTGATGGTCCATGCGGCCCAGATACTCGAGCTGGCCTTGCGCATTCCATCGCACCAGGTCACCGGTGCGGTAGAGACGCCCCTTGCCGCTGCTGTCGAAGGGATCGGCCACAAACCGCTCCGCCGTCAGGCCGGGACGGTTCAGATAGCCGCGTGCCAGGGCCATGCCGCCCAGATACAGCTCGCCTGCCACGCCCTGGGGCACAGGCGCCATGTCGGCGTCTAGCACCCAGGTGCCGGTGGCGCTGATGGGGCGACCAATCGGCACTTGGTGGCTGCCGTCGTCCTGGCAGGTCCACTGTGTGACGTGGATGGCCGCCTCGGTGGGCCCGTAAAGATTCTGCAGGCTGACGCCGGCCAGCCGCTGCAATGCCTCGCGCTGGGTAGCGGCCGGCATGGCCTCGCCACCGCAGATGACGTAGCGAAGGCGCGTCTGCGCCTCGATACCCTCATGCGCCAGAAAGGCCTGCAGCATGGAGGGCACGAAATTCAGCGTGGTGATCTGATGGCGCCGGATCAGCTCCACGATGCACGCTGGCTCGCGCTGGTCACCGGGCTGGGCGAGCACCAGCTTCACGCCCGTGGTCAGGGGCCAGAACATCTCCCAGACCGACACGTCGAAACCGAAGGGCGCCTTGTGCAGCACCGCGTCCTGGGCCGTGAGCCCATAGCGTTCCTGCATCCATGCCATGCAATTACTCAGTGCGTCATGGCGGTTGGCAGCCCCCTTGGGCCGGCCCGTCGATCCCGAGGTGTAGATCACATAGACCAGGTTCTGGCCATCGACTTCGACCTGTGGATCATGGTCCGGCCAGACGCCAGGCTCGGATGCGTCGAGATCGACCACCTGCAGGCCGTGCTGGTCGGGAAGCAGCGACTGACCGGGCCCCTGGCACAGCACCAGGCGCACGCCGCTGTCCTGCAGCATGTAGGCCAGGCGCTCGCGCGGATAGTCAAGGTCCAGCGGCACGTAGGCTCCACCCGCCTTGAGGATGGCCAGCAGCCCGACCATCATCTCCACGGAGCGCTGGGCTGCAACGGCCACGCGCGTCTCCAGCCCCACTCCCAGCGACATCAGACGGTGCGCAAGACGGTTGGCACGGCGGTTGAGTTCGCCGTAGCTCAGCGCTGCATCGCCAAATGCCAAGGCCACGGCATCCGGAGTGCGCCGGGCCCAGGCTTCGAACGAGCGATGCACAGGCTGCCCCTGCCCCGCAGGCATGCGATTGAGCCCCCAGGCGGCCAACTGGTGCTGCTCTTGCGGCTGCAACAGAGGCACATCGCCCAGCGCCTGTTGGGGATGCTCCGCCAGCGCCTGCAGCAGCGCCTGGCAATGGCCTGCCATGCGGGCAATGGTTTCGCTCTCGAACAACGGCGCTGCATAGCTGAAGGCCAGCCGCACCTCGCCGTCGGCGCTTTCGCTGCTGTTGAGTACCAACTCGAACTGCGCGGCACGCTCGTCCTGCGGGCAGGGCTCCAGCAGCAGCCCTGCCATCTGCCGCGGCAATGCAGCGGCCGTGCGCTGGTGGTTGTGCATGACCTGGAACAGGGCCTGGACCCCCAGGTTGCGCTCGGGCTGCAGGGCCTCCACCAGTTGATCGAACGGCAAATCCTGATGTGCCTGCGCACCCAGCGCCGCCTCCCTGGCCTGCCGCAGCACCTGCACCATGGGCATGCGCATGTCGATGCGGTTGCGCAGCACCTGCGTGTTGACGAACAGGCCGACCAGTCCCTGCGTCTCTGCCCGCTGCCGGTTGGCCAGAGGCACACCCACCCGGATATCGCCCTGGCCGCTGTAGCGTGCCAACAGGGCCTGCCATCCGGCCAGGAGCGCCATGAACAGCGTGGCCCCCTCGGCGCGCGCCCGCGCCTTCAAGGCCTGTACCAGTGGCCTGGGAAGCAGCAATACGTGCTCGGCTGCGGGGTAACGGCCATCGGCGCGGCGCGGGTGGTCGGCCTGCAGTTGCAGCACAGGCTGGTCCTGGCCCTGGCCCAATTGCTGCGTCCAGTACGCAAGCTGCCTATCTCGCTCGCCCGCCTCCATCCAGTTTCTCTGCCACAGCGCATAGTCGGCGTACTGCACCGGCAGGGAGGGCAGCCTGGCCGCCAGCGACTGCACATGTGCAGCGTATTGCGCGGCAAACTCCTCCACCAGGATCTGCATGGACCGCCCATCGGAGACGATGTGGTGCATGACGACCACCAGCAGGTGCCGGTCCTGCGCCTCGCGTATCAGCGCCACCCGCAGCAGCGGGCCTGTTTCAAGATCAAAGGTGCGATTGCACAGGGCCTGCATCTGCACTGCCGGCTGCGAGGCTTCGACAACAGGGATGTCAATCTCCACGTGCTCCAGCACGCACTGCAGCGGCAGCCCCTCAGGCCCGGCCTTGAACACGGTGCGCAGCGTGGCATGGCGCGCCACCAGGGCCCCAAAGCCGGTGCGCAGGGCGTCAAGGTCCAGCGCCCCGTGCAGCCGCCATGCTCCGCTGATGTGGTAGGCCGCGCTTTGCGGCTCCAGCTTCCAGAGAAACCACATCCGGGCCTGGGCATAGGAGGCCGGTGTGACGGCCCCATCCTGCGCCGGGACAATCGGCAAGCCTGAGAAATCAATGCCCTGGGCCGCCAGGGCATCAAGGAACTGGCGCCGCTTTCCCGGGACGAGCACGTTGAAGCGATGGGCGATGTCGAATTCCGTGTTTTTCATTCCAGGTCCAGCTCTGCGAGTAGGGATGCCATCTTTTCCAGATCGGCGGTTTTCTTGATGTGGGCGGGCGCGGCATGGGCCTGCACGAGCCGGGCCAGCGCCGCCAGCGATGGGCTTTCAAAACAGGCCTTGAGCGGCAGTTGCACCGACAGCTGCCGGCCTATCTGCAATTGCATTTCGAGCACGGTCATGGAGTGTCCGCCCAGCTCGAAGAAGTTGTCCT
>Ga0153980_1000844_pt1 | contig 13400 bp, 10 predicted proteins | sample TSGA064MetaG_FD_104722 | JGI IMG/M metagenome (GOLD analysis project Ga0153980, IMG submission 104722) | Attine ant fungus gardens microbial communities from Georgia, USA - TSGA064 MetaG | ecosystem: Host-associated > Fungi > Mycelium > Unclassified | place: USA: Georgia, Magnolia Springs State... | reverse complement strand
TTTCGTGATCCGATTCGTCACGCAAGTCTTCAACCATCGGCAGCTTTTTATTGCGCATCTGCGCCGCGATCTGCTCCAGCACGCGCGCGCCGGAAACCTGGTGCGGCAGCGCGGTAATCACCACGTCGCCATCTTCTTTTTTCCAGACGGCACGCATACGCACGGAGCCGCGACCGTTCTGGTAGATTTTACGGATCTCGGCGCGCGGGGTGATGATTTCTGCTTCCGTCGGGTAATCCGGCCCCTGCACGATATCCAGTAATTCATCCAGCGTGGTTTTTGGCGCGTCGATAAGCTTTATGGCGGCGTTGGCGACTTCGCGCAGGTTGTGCGGCGGAATATCTGTCGCCATGCCTACCGCGATGCCGGTGGTGCCGTTCAGCAGAATATTCGGCAGGCGCGCAGGCAGCATGGAAGGCTCCTGCATGGTGCCGTCAAAGTTGGGCACATAGTCCACGGTGCCCTGGCCTAGCTCGCCCAGCAGCAGCTCGGCATATTTTGACAGGCGCGACTCGGTGTAACGCATTGCTGCAAAGGATTTCGGATCGTCCGGCGCACCCCAGTTTCCCTGGCCATCAACCAGCGGATAACGATAGGAGAAAGGCTGCGCCATCAGCACCATCGCTTCGTAACAGGCGCTGTCGCCGTGCGGATGATATTTACCCAGCACGTCACCAACGGTACGGGCAGACTTTTTAAATTTGGCGCTGTTGTTCAGTCCCAGCTCGGACATTGCATAGACGATGCGGCGCTGTACTGGCTTCAGGCCATCGCCGATATACGGAAGCGCGCGATCCATGATGACGTACATGGAATAGTTAAGGTAGGCCTCTTCCGTAAACTTATGCAGAGCGCGACGCTCTGCCCCATCCTGAGTCAGTTCACTCATTACTTTTTTATTCCTCACACCGTGGCGTAACGGGCTCGCCACATCGGGCCGTTTGGCGAGGATAGTACCTTATCCGGGCCGTTGCTGTCACAGATAACCGTGACGGGAAAAAGCGCTTTTGCCGTCGAGATTATTGCTCAGATGGCAAAAGTATTGTGACGTAATACGCATTTTTATCGGCTGGCCTCGCGCGTACACTGAGGCCAGCTTTCTTTTACTGGAGAATAACAGCATGCGTATTTTTATTATCGACGCCGGAAAAACCTTTGCGCACTCTAAAGGTGAACTGAATCACACCATGACCGAAGTAGCCGCCACCTTTTTGCGTGATGCGGGCCATGAGGTCGATATCACCGTGGTCGACGACGGCTATGTCGTTGCCGATGAGGTGCAAAAGTACCTTGCCGCCGATACGGTGATCTATCAGATGCCGGGCTGGTGGATGGGCGAGCCGTGGATCCTGAAAAAATATATCGACGAAGTCTTTACTGAAGGCCACGGCGCGCTGTATGCCAGCGACGGCCGCAGCCGTTCCGACGCCTCTAAGAAGTATGGCTCCGGCGGGCTGCTTCAGGGGAAAAAATATATGCTGTCGCTGACCTGGAACGCGCCGCTGGAAGCCTTTACCGATCCGGATCAGTTCTTTGAAGGCGTGGGCGTGGACGGTCTTTATCTGCATTTCCACAAGGCTAATCAGTTCCTTGGCATGGAAGGCCTGCCGACCTTTATCTGTAATGATGTCATCAAGCAGCCGGACATTCCGCGTGATATTGAGCGCTATCAGACGCACCTGGGCCAAATCTTTGCTTAACTGTTAAGACTTACATCTCAAAAGGAACGTCCATGCTCACCGTCATTGCTGAAATTTGTGTCAGGCCCGGCCGCCGTAGCGCGGTAATGCAGGCGATTGAAAAAGTGACGCAAAGAGTGCTGGAAGAAGAAGGCTGCGGCAGTTACCGCATGCTGGTGGATCATCAGGCCCAGGTGCCGTGGAAGCAGAATTCGCCCGACTCGGTCTTTATGGTTGAGCAATGGAGTTCTCTGCGGCATCTGGAGCAACATCAGCAGGCGGCACATATGGAAGAACACCGTAGCCGGATTAAGGATGACGTGCTGGATGTAAGGATATTTGTGCTGGAACCGGCGTAAGACTAAAAAAGGGCGAATTTGATTCGCCCTTTTGCGTTTATCACTTTCCGTAAAGGCTATAGCTGCGTTGTGTGGCGATATGGTCGGCAATATATTTTGCATCGTGCCAGACACCCCAGATAAAGGTCGAGCCGCGCCGCGACAGCCACGGCAGCCCCAGAAAATAGACGCCCGCTTCACTGGAGACGCCGCGCTGATGCTTTGGTTTCTTGTTTTCGTCAAAGGCATCCACCTGTAGCCAGCTATAATCCGCTTTATAACCCGTGGCCCAGATAATCGTTTTTACGCCTGCCGCCGTCAGATCGAGCTGCAAAATAGGATCCGTCACGCAGGCTGGCTCGGCCAGAAAGTCGCGCGCCTGCGGTTCCTCAGGCAGATCAAGACCGTTGCGCGCAATATAGGCGTCGGCGGCATCCAGCAGCGAAAGATAGTTCTCGTCACCGCGCGCAATGTTCTCTGCAAGATCGGGCAGAAAAGTTACTTTACTCCCCTGAAAAGCCTCGGTTAATCCCACCAGTTTTACGCCCTGCTGCGCTAGCGCCCGAAAATCAACGGTATGCCCGCCGCGAGCGCCGCTGACTGCGATAGTCACGTGCTCTTTGCCAGGCTGGCTGGCGGCAGCGTCCCATAGCCCCAGCACGCCCAGCCACCAGCAGAAATCACGCTGGCGATAGGCGCGCGGCGGCCTGTCGTGCGGCCCGACGGAGAGATAAACCTCTCTGCCCGCGCGCTGTAGCTCGTCGGCAATCTGCACGCCAGAGGAACCGGCACCCACCACCAGTACACCGCCTTCCGGCAGCTGCTGCGGATTAAAATAGTGGGCTGAATGCAGCTGATGCAGCGCGTCATCTACTGGCGCAATCGCCGGAATAACCGGCGTCTGAAAAGGGCCGGTAGCGGCGACCACGTGCTGCGCCTCAATCACCCCTTCAGAGGTTTTTACAGTAAAGCCGGGCCGGCCCTGATTGCGGGTAACGCTGGTAACCTCCACGCCGGTGCGGATCGGCGCGTTGAACTTGTTGGCATAGGCAACAAAATAGTCAGCGACCTGCTCTTTTGGTACAAAACCGTCGGCTGCAATACCGGGAAAAGTCATATTAGGGAAGCGATCGTGCCAGGCCGGGCCGTTAGCCACCAGTGAATCCCAGCGGCCCGAGCGCCAGGCTTCGGCGATGCGTTTTTTTTCCAGCACCAGGTGGTCAATACCGAGGCGCGTCAGATGTTCACTCATCGCCACGCCCGCCTGGCCTGCGCCTATTACCAGCGTGTCTGTTTTCATTTCAACGGTCATCCTGCATCCTTAAATAAGGTTAGCTGGATCTCTCCAGCACGGCGTATGCGCCCAGATTATTCAACCGTCACCGTCCGGTAAATTAGTAAAAAACTGGCCCCTGAAGATAAATAAATGAGGCTAAAACACGTGATGAGATCGCTCTTTTTCAAGCACTTTTCTGCCCGATGCGCTTTTTTTACGACGCAATAACGTCCGGTACTTATCGGCACCGGTACGTTTATCTGCTTCAGGGAAACAGCTGACTTCAGGCCGTCAGTAACCTGCTCTGCCGCACGTCCCAGTCCAGCGAGACGCGATCGCCAATGTTGTCTACCGCCAGGCCGCTGCGCCGCACGATAAAGCGTTCCCCATCGGCCAGCCGTACCACCAGCCGGGTTTCCGAACCGGCGTAAATGCGCTCACAGATTTCGCCCTGTAACGAAGCCGCGCCCGCTGGTAAAACCTGAACGTGCTCGGGGCGGATCACCAGCGAGGCGCTGGCTGGATAGGTTGTCGCCTGCGGTAGCGCGAAGCTGCCCTGCTTCGTTACCATCCGTCCGTCACGGATCTCTCCGCTAATAATGTTGGAAAGACCAATAAAGCGCGCCACGAAGGCAGACTCAGGCCGGTCATAGATCGCCTGCGGCGTGTCGATCTGCACAATACGCCCTTCGTGCATCAGGCAGATGCGGTCGGAGAGCGCCAGTGCCTCTTCCTGATCGTGGGTAACAAAGATAATGGTCGCGCCCGACTCGCGGTGAATACGGCGGATCTCCATCTGCATGGTTTCGCGCAGTTGACGATCCAGCGCGCCCAGCGGCTCATCCATTAAGATAATTTCCGGCTGATAGACCAGGCATCGCGCCAGCGCCACACGCTGTTGCTGACCGCCGGATAGTGCGCGAGGAAAGCGCTGTGCGGCATGTCCCAGTTCGACCATTTCCAGCGCCGCCTTAACCTTGCGGGAGATTTCCGCACCGGCTAGCTTGCGCATCCGCAGCGGAAAGGCGACGTTTTCTGCAATGGTTAAATGAGGGAACAGCGCATAGTTCTGGAATACGACGCCGATATCGCGCTGATGTACCGGCGTATGGGTCTCATCTTTACCGTCAATCAGCAGCCGCCCGCTGGTGGGTTCCGTCAGGCCGCTGATAATTTGCAGCAGCGTAGTTTTGCCTGAACCGGAAGCGCCAAGCAGCGTCAGCAGCTCGCCCTTCTGCACCGACAAATCCAGGTCCTGTAGCACTTTTGTCGGCCCGTAATATTTAGCGATTTGCTCTACTCTGAGTTTTACCGCACTCATAATGATTCTCCTTGTAACAGCTCCGCCCTGCGGCGCGAGCGTTCAGCAACGATAAACAGCAGCGTGACAATAGCGAGGATGATCACCGACGCGGCGGCCAGCGTTGGCGTCACCGAGAGCAGTACGTCGTCCCACATCTGTTTAGGCAGCGTTTGCTTCACGCCGCCGCCAACGAACAGCGCCACGGTCAGCTCTTCAAAAGAGTTAAGGAAACCGAAAATAAAGGCGGCGACCAGACTGCTTTTGATCAGCGGCAGCGTGATGCTTTTTAGCGTTCGCCAACGGCTTGCGCCCAGCGTGCCCGCGGCCTGATCCAGCCGCCAGTCGTAGCTTTTAAAGGTGGTGAGGATCAGCACAAAGACGACCGGGATCGCCATCACCGTATGGCCAAGGATGATGCCCAGATTCGATCCCACCAGCCCCAGGGTGGCAAAGAGATAGAACAGCGCTACGGCGGTCACAATATTGGGAATAATCATCGGCAGCAGGAAAGTCATCACCACCAGGCTAGCCGATTTTCCCCGATAGCGTGCCAGCCCAAAGGCCGCAATGCCGGAGACCGTGACGGCCAGCATGCCGGTCACCAGCGCGATACCGAAGGAGCGTAGCGTTGCGCCCATCCAGACAGGTGAACCAAGATAGGTTTCCATCCAGCGCAGGGAAAAACCCGGCGGCGGAAACTGTAAAAAACTGCTGCTGCTGAACGCCATCGGCAGAAACGCCAGTACTGGCGACACCAGTATGGCAATGGTCAGGATGCTGAACAGCGGCAGTAGCCAGCCCATTCGTACCGGCAATAGCCGGGCAACGATATCGCAGCATTTTGCGGCAGCGGCGGTCATGGCATAACCCAGCTGGCGAATCAGGCGGCTGCGGCTATGGCTTTCACCGCCGGAAATGGCCGACATGCCAAACAGCCTGTCATAGCAGAAGCAGACGACCAGCGTGACCAGCAGCAGCAGCATCGCTACCGCGCCCGCCAGCCGCCAGTTCAGCAACTGCTGCACCTGGGTAATCAGCAGCTGCCCGATAACCGAATCCTGTGGACTGCCGAGCAGGGCAGGCGTAATAAAGAAGCCCAGCGAGCCGATAAAAATCAGCAGACAGGCCGCCACGACGCCCGGCATCGACAACGGAAAAAAGATGCGCCAGAAGCTTTGTGCTCGCGACGCGCCCAGCGTATGTCCGGCACGCAGCAGACCGCGATCGATACCGCTCATGGTCGGCAGCATGGTAATAATCGCCAGCGGCAGCATGCTGTGCGTCATCGCAAATACCACCACGCCGCGCGTATAGAGCAGGTTTAACGGCTGTTCACTGCCCAGCGACATCAGCAGTTCTGAAAGGATACCGCGCCGCGAGAGCAGCACCAGCCAGGCGAAATTTTTTAACAATGCACTGGTCCAGAACGGCAGCAGGATCAGCCACATCAGACGTCGTCGCGTGGCTTCCCGACGCTGCGACAGCCAGTAAGCCGCCGGATAGCCAACAATAAGGCAGGCGAGCGTGGTTTGCAGCGCGATGATAAAAGTATTCAGCATCACCTTTACGTAAATGCCCGCGCCAAACATCTGTTGCCAGACCGCCAGTGAAAAACTGCCGTCGTCGTTCTGAAAACTTAGCAGCATCAGCTTCAGCGTCGGCCAGGCCAGGAACAGCGCCAGAAACAGCAGCCCCGGCGCGGTCAGCCATAGCGGATGCCAGCGCAAGCGCGTGCTTAGCAGGCGGCTTTTTGCCGCCGTCGTTGCAAGTTCTGCCAAAATAGCCTCCTTTAGCCTGCCGCCAGCGGCATCAGCTTATTACCCACTTTTCAAAGCGCTCGGTCAGCGCCACCTGATGCTCACCCCAGTAGTCCGCGCCCAGCAATGCCAGCCCCTTAATATGGTCGGGAGCCGTCGGCAGCATCAGCGCTTTCTGTTTGTCGATAAAGTCATAGGCTTTAACCGTGGTGGGTCCGCATGCCAGATCGCTGATATAAAGCGACTGGCGCTTAGCGTCCATGCAGAACTGCACGAACTTACGGGCGGCGTCGACTTTCGGGCTGCCGTGCGGAATGGTAAAGCCGTCGATGTTGTAGAGCCCCTGCCCCCACGCAATAGAAGCTGGCGTCCCTGCGTCAATGGCGGTCTGGGCGCGCGTGCTCCAGATGCTCATCATATCCAGCTCGCCGCTCTGCAACATTTGCGTCGCCTGCGCGCCGCTGGTCCACCAGATATCAATGCTGCTGCGGATTTTATCCAGGCTGCGAAAGGCACGATCAACGTCCAGTGGATAGAGTTTGTCCGGCGCAACGCCATCCGCCATCAGCGCCAGTTCCAGCGTACAGACCGGGCTACGCCACAGGCCGCGACGGCCTTTAAATTTCGTGGTGTTCCAGAAGTCCGTCCAGTTGGTCGGCGCGTTACCCTGGGCGAAGGTATCGGTACGGTAGCCCAGCGCCAGCGCATAGATGCTGACGCCACCAAACTGCGGCGTTATTGCGCCTTTCACGTAGTTTTGCGGATCCGGCACCTGAATATGCAGATCTTCCAGATAGGGCTTGCCGAGCTTGTTTAGCCTGACCAGATGTTCCGGATTAAGCAGCGCCACGTCGAACAGGTAATTTTTGGTATCGACCATCATCTGAAACTGCGGCACCGGATCTGGCCCCAGCACGGTATTAATAATCTTGATGCCGGTCGCCTCTTCAAAAGGACGATAGAAAGCTTTGCCGAAGCCCGTTCCGTAAGGCCCGCCCACGTCGGCAACCGTCAGCGTGGTCACTTCCGCCGCCTGCGCTTTACGGCTGACCATCATCGGGGCTACGGCGGCCGTCGCCACAACGCCCAAACCCAGTTTCAGTGCATCACGGCGCGAATAGTGCTTGTCAGTCATGGTTTATTTCCTGCTGCGTAGTGCGGCATTGCTGCCGATGGGGAGGTTTCCTGTTCCCTGATAGCGGCGTTAACCGTCAGGATCAGGGTGTCGATGGCTTCGGGTGCAAAGCGCTGACGAAAGCGGCGATCAAAGGTAGTAAAAATGCTGAAAAACGAGTTTCTACAGTGTTCCAGCATGCGATCGGCATCGTCCATGCTGACCACCAGCTGCTGCTGTAAAAAGCGATTAAAGTGTTCGCGCGCCAGCGGGTTATCCAGCACAAAGATGGGCTGCGTATCGCGTGAAATCAGGCGGTGACGCGCTACCTTACTTAGACAGTTCAGCGTTGCCCGCAAAGGAAGCTCGCGCGAATGCGGCCCAACGCTGAGGCAAAGCTCGCCCTCTTCCAGGATCCATTGCTGGCGGCCGGTGTGGTAGTAACGTAAATCGCTGGCCGGCACGGTCAGCGTAATGCGCCGCTGTTCGCCTGGCTGTAGCTCAACTTTACAGAAGGCGCGAAGCTCCTGTAGCGGGCGCGAGCGGCCTGTCGTGAGATAGTGGCTATAAAGCTGACAGACCTCTTTACCCGCGCGCTCGCCGGTATTGGTCAGCGTAAAGCTAACGTTAACCTCGTCGTTTTCGCGCAGGCTATCGCGGTCAAGGGTGATAGCGCTATAGGCAAAAGAGCTGTAGCTCAGGCCAAAACCGAAGGGGAACAGCGGCTCGATTTGACGTGCGTCATACCAGCGATAGCCGACGAATAGCCCTTCACTGTAGAAGTGACGGCCATTTTCGCCGGGATAGCTGTGCCAGCCGGGAATATCTTCCATACGTTGTGGAAAAGTAACGGTCAGCTTGCCGCTCGGATTGACCGCGCCAAAAAGTACGTCCGCCAGGCCACCGCCCATCGCCTGTCCGGCATAGAAAGTTTCGACTACCGCGCCAACCTGCGGCAGCCACGGCATGACGACCGCATCCGGATTGGCCAGCACCACGATAACGCGATCGTTAACGGCGGCGAGCGCGCGGATCAGTTCATCATGCCCCTGCTGTAGCCCCAGCGTGCGGCGGTCAGAACCCTCGCCGTCGTAGCCATCTTCGCTGTTAACGAAGACCACGACTTTATCTACCTCGTGCGCGGCGATACAGGCTTCATCAAGCAATCTTTGTTGCTGCGTCGCGTCATCACTACTGCCCTGTAGCCAGCTCACTGCGATTTCATCGCCGCAATAGTTCAGGATCTCCTGCCAGGGAATATCGACGCGCGTCGGCGTGGTGGTGGCGCAACCCGATCCCTGAATCACCGGTTTTTTGGCCCCTTCGCCAACTATCAGCAGTTTCTGGCAGTTTTTTTTCTCCAGCGGCAGCGTGTCGTCACGGTTTTTCAACAGCACTATTGATTCTGCGACCATGCGGCGCGCCAGCAGATGGTGAGCCTCGACGTCCATTGGCGTTTGCGGCTGCTCTGCCGCTTTAGCTCTCTGCACCAGCCGAAGAATCCGCGCCGCCGAGGTTTCCGCCGTAGCGCGTAGCGTGTCGTCCGTGGCCAACGCCTGTACCAGGCTGGCGCGGCGGGTTTCGCTTTCCGGCATATCCAGATCGTTGCCTGCCAGCAACGCAGCGGGGCGATCTTTAATGCCGTGCCAGTCCGCAATCACCACGCCTTCAAACCCCCACTCGCTACGGAGCACCTCGTTCAGTAGCCAGCTGTTTTCTGCGGTGTGCACGCCGTTCAGCCGATTATAAGAACTCATTACCGTCCACGGCTGCGACTGTTTGATTGCCCGCTCAAAGCCACGCAGATAGATTTCGCGCAGTGCGCGCTCTTCCACGATTGAATCCATGCTGGTACGTTCGACTTCTGAATTGTTGCAGGCGAAATGCTTGAGCGAAGCGCCAACGCCGCGCTGCTGTAGCCCGTTGATAACGCCGCTGGCCAGCTCGCCGCTGATGAGAGGATCTTCAGAATAATATTCGTAGCTGCGGCCACCCAACGGCGTACGGCGAATATTGATGCCCGGCCCCAGCAGCACGTTGACGCCAAGATGCTGACACTCGCGGCCCAGCGCATCACCCAGGGTTTGCGCCAGCGCCACATCCCAGCTACAGGCAAAGCTGGAGCCATTCGGAAAGCAGGTTGCGGGTTTCATGGTGCCCCAGGCGACCTCGACATCTTTCGCCCGCTGGTTAACCACGTTCAGAAAGGCGGCAAAATCCTGGCCGCCCTTTTCGTCCTGCTCGATCTGCTGAATGGAGTAGCGTACGCCGTAGGTGCCGTCCGTCATTACCACTGATGGAATGCCCAGCCGCGCGTTGGCCGCGGTTTTCCACATGCCGTAGCCGCTGAGCTGCACGCCTAGCTCTTCCGGCGTCATCGATTTAGCCAGCGATAGAAATTCCCCGTGCTCAAACATAGCGCTCATGCCTTTACTCTTCCCCGTCAGGTGACGTGGCGAGCGATCGCCACGGAAACAGGCTTCACTATGGCCCGCTCTGAAAGCGCGGAGAAAGTAGTAATTTGCTTGTTACTAAGGTTAAAAAAACTATGCAGCGTGGGCATTAAGCCAGCAAAAAACCCTGTGGCGTTATTGCCCCGGAATAGCGCTTTTGAGACGGGAGTTGCACAATTTGAGCGCAGCGGCAGCGGCTTTTTTTGCTCTGTGCTGCATTTTTTACTGGCACGCTTATTGCTCTTTCTTAGCTAGATCGCTTTTTACTCTTTACCGAAAGCTCTGACCTATACAAATACTATCCAGAGAGAGCACCTGCCCATGGCCCATTTCACCCTCAGACAGTTGAAATACTTTATTACCGTGGTGGAGCATCACAGTATCGCCGAGGCGTCCCGCCATTTGCATATTGCCCAGCCTTCTATTTCTACCGCCATCAAAAGCCTGGAGGAGAGTTTTGAGCAACAGCTGTTTATCCGCCATCACGCACAGGGCGTCTCCCTGACGCCGAGCGGCCGCCGTTTTTATGAAAAGGCTGCAGAGCTTATCAGGATGTCGCGTCAGTTTGAGCAAAACGCCCGGGCGGATAACGATATGGTGGCGGGCACGCTATCGGTAGGCTGTTTTGAGACCGCCGCACCGCTCTATATGCCCAAGCTGATCGCCGGATTTAAAAAGCTCTATCCCAATATTGAAGTGCAGATTTACGACGGTGAGCAGCACGAGCTGACCGATGGCCTGCATCGCGGCCGTTTTGATATGGCTATTCTTTATCGTCACGAGCTGGACAGCAGCATTCATGCCGAACAGTTAAAGGCTCCGCAAAAGCCCTACGCGCTGCTGCCTGACGATCATCCGCTGGCCCTGCGCGACAGCGTAAGTCTGGAAGAGCTGAGCCATGAGCCGATGATCCTGCTGGACGTAGTGCCGAGCCGCAACTATTTCCTGGATATCTTCAAGCAAAAGGGATTGTCGCCGAACGTCGCCTTCAGTTCCCCGTCGATTGAGATGGTACGCTGCATGGTTGGTCAGGGCTTTGGCTTTTCACTGTTGGTAACGCGGCCTTTTCCTGACTTTACCTATGACGGTAAGCGGGTGAAGCGAGTAACGATCCGCGATGAGATGGAGGGTTCTTGTCTGGTGATGGCGCATCTGCGGCACGCGGAGCCGACGCGCCCGACGCAGCTTTTTATGGATTACTGCCGCTCGCAGGAGCTGACGCCGGCCCACCTTAGCGGCAGTGAAAGAGTTCCGCTGGCGGCCCAGGCCTGACGCGCCATGTTACGTCGGTTCACGCAGCCAGCAACACAGGTCAGCCAAAAACGTGTCGCAGGCGGCCAGCTGAGGCAGGCTAACAAATTCGTCGGCCTTATGGCCCTGTGCCATTGAGCCTGGGCCGCAGATCAGCGTAGGGATGCCGAGCTGCTGGAACAGGCCGCCTTCAGTGCCAAAAGCAACGGTGTTGACGGCGGCGGGTGGCGGTAAGAGGGCCAGCACTTGCTCAAGCGTGGTCGCGGCCTGCGTTTGTAGACCCGGGTAATGACTTAACGGGGTAAAGGTAATATCGCAGCCGACGGCAATCTGCCGCATCTCTGGCAGCAGATGCTGCTGAGACCAGTGGATGATTTCATCGACCAGCGGCTGTACCGAAACGCCGGGCAGCGAGCGGATTTCAAAGTCGAACCAGCAGCGCTCAGGCACGATATTTAGCGCCTCGCCGCCGTGGATAACGCCCGTTTGCAGCGTGGAGAAAGGCGGATCGAACCCCGGATTGCGCTCCTGCTTCAGCCGCTCTGCCAGCGTCATTAATGACTGGATGATGCGCACCGCGTATTCGATAGCGTTAACGCCCTGCGGCGTATAGGCCGAATGAGCGGCATGGCCGGTGACCTCGCAACGCAGCGCGATTTTGCCTTTATGGCCGAAAACGGGACGCATTTCCGTAGGCTCGCCAACCAGGCAGAGCGCCGGCAATGTTTTTTGCGCCAGCCGTGCCAGCAGTGTCGGCACACCTTTGCAGCCTACTTCTTCATCGTGGCTGAAAGCGATCCAGACCGGCATGCGCAGCGGCTGTGCAATCAACTGCGGCACCAGCGCCAGCACGGCGGCAAGCCAACTTTTCATGTCGGCCGTGCCGCGACCAAAAAGTTTACCGTTCGTTTCACGCAGCACAAAAGGATCGCTGTGCCATTGCTGACCGCTGACCGGCACCACGTCGGTATGGCCCGAAAGCACAATGCCCGGCCGATCCTGCGGGCCGATAACCGCCAGCAGATTGGCCTTCTCGCCGCTGGCGTCGGCAATCATTTCGCTGTCGATACCGTAGCGCGCCAGGTAGCGCTGCACGTAATCAATCAGCGCCAGATTGCTGTCGCGGCTGACCGTGGCGAAAGCGATAAGGTCTGCCAGCAGCTCGCGGGTGGCTGGATTACTCATCGCCGGGCACGCCATAGCGAGGTGCTTCGGCAGGATTGATGGCGCGGGCCAGATAGGCTTCGCTCTGCGGCTGCCACCGCTGCCAGAGCCGCGCCAGTTCGCCAATTGCATCCTGCTCGTGCCAGTCAATGCGCAGATCGGTAAGCGGCCAGCTCTCGCTGCTGACGATTTTTATGCCGGCTGAAGCTACCGGCCCGGCTTCGCCACCTTCGCGTAAACCGGCCTGTAAAGCGGCGATCAGGCGGTCGCCCAGCGCCAGCGTGGTATCAGCGCAAAACTGGCTGACCATCGCCTCAATGACACCGGTGTTTGCCAGCATATTACCTGCGGCGACGCAGTTCAGGCCCTGGCGGCTATGGTGCACGCCCAGGGTACGCGAGCCACAGAAAACGGCGCTTTGGCCGTGACGGTCCAGCACCGTGACCTGCCGCCAGTCGGCCCAGGGCTCCGCGTCCATTACCGCTTTGAGTGCGGACCCGGCGCTCTCATGCTGCGCCAGACGTTGCAGGATGGCCGGGCCTATCGAGGGCAGCGTGACGTTCTGGCTGGAAACCGCGCCCACGCCGCTCATCAGCCATGGACAGCGCGCCGCTACGGCCATGCTGGAGGAGCTGAGCGCGATGCCGTACTGGCCGCTGCGTGGGCAAAAACCGGCAATAGAAAAAGTCATGTTATGCCTCCGGGATTACGGCGATAACGTCAATTTCCACCAGCCACTGCGGCTGCGCCAGCGCCGAAACTACCAGGCCGGTAGAAATAGGAAAAACGCCGCGCAGCCATTTGCCGGTGACCTGATAAACCGCCTCGCGGTAGCGCGGATCGATGATGTAAGTAGTGGTTTTAACAATATGGCTCAGGTCGCTGCCCGCTTCGGCCAGCAGCTGTTGAATATTTTTCATCGCCTGCTCAGCCTGTAAACCGGCATCGCCCAGCCCGACCAGATTACCGGCGAAATCGGTGCCGACCTGGCCGCGCACGTAAACGGTGTTGCCAGCCCGCACCGCCTGACACAGATCGTTATCCAGCGTCTGGTTGGGATAGGTG
>Ga0153980_1000835_pt1 | contig 13491 bp, 10 predicted proteins | sample TSGA064MetaG_FD_104722 | JGI IMG/M metagenome (GOLD analysis project Ga0153980, IMG submission 104722) | Attine ant fungus gardens microbial communities from Georgia, USA - TSGA064 MetaG | ecosystem: Host-associated > Fungi > Mycelium > Unclassified | place: USA: Georgia, Magnolia Springs State... | reverse complement strand
TATGAACTTCATTGCTATAGTTGACAATTCTTGCCAATGTCCTGTACTGTTCTGCATATTTGACAAAGTTCTTCCTTGCTAGGTCCTTGTTGATCCAGAGTGCCATTAATTCCTTCTTTGCTCTCTCCTTGTCATCTCGTTGTCTGTAGTTTTCTTTGAGTTCTTGGGCAAAGTTGCCCCAAGAACCAACACTCAATCCTGCTTTAACCTTGTCATAATACAATTTCATATATGTGCTGGCAGGAGCACGTAAATGGATGAGGGCACATATGATTTTCTGATTATCTGATATAATACCAGATGCTGAACAGTATAGAGCAATCTAGCTTAACCAATTATGCAGATGCATTTTATTTTCAGAGCCTGCAAATGTTGGTGGCTCTGGCACCTTGGTTTTGGAGGCAATATTCCCTCCAGAGAGCCTTGTCAGCTCTCCCCAAAGATGGACAACTTCTACCTCCAAAGTCGCAATTTTATTGTATGCAGTGGTCAAGGCACCATTATAGTAATTGATTGCTCCATTGAGCACCTAATCAACATAGTTCTTGAGGGTTAGAGTAGTACCCTGATGCACATTTCGCAGCATCTGTATCTCTGTCTCATCCCAAGGCATATGCTCAGGGCTAATGGCATCTCTGACAAGTGTGTCCTAGTTCTCAGTACTAAAGTCAGCAAAGGAAACAGTGGTAGTGAAGTTGGTAAAAGTTGATATATCTAATTTAAGTAATTAATTATGGTTCTTGAGTATGTTTTCAAGGGAGTAAAAGGAAAAAACGCCCAAATTTAGCTTCTTAATGCTATTGTGTTACACTGAATACCATTCCAATCATATTATGTCTATGGAATAGTGATATTGAGCTCTAGAAGAGCTTTACAAATCTCTGGTACTCTAGTAGCTGGTTTGGAAAAATCTACGTCCCTTAGATGCTTACAAGTACCTTTTAGCATTCTCTACTCCTTAGCTATAAGCTTGTGACCAATTTTGCCTAGCTCTATAAGCTTGTGACCAATTTTGCCTAGCTCTATAATCACATCCTGCAGTCAATTGAACCATTTCCACAGAGGGTCATACTGTGGATCCTCAGCCTAGGTCTTGTTTTCACTCATTTTAGTAAAAAATAGTGATATGCGATCTAAGGTGGGTTTCAGGAGTTCTTTGTACTCCTTTATGCATAATAACTTCTTGGTTTTGCAAAAATGTAATTCTGGGGGGCAGGATACAAAGTAGAAATAATCTACTTTGTACCAGTAAGAGTCTGCTTTGATAAGTCTATTATAGAGTTTGGTGGATGGAGTAGGTTCCATTTTTATCCTTTTCAGCAATGACTTCTCAGTCGCACACTCTTTTTTCAGTGAGAGGCATTCAGTAAGAGTCTTGGTATTTCTGATGGCAGGCATGGCTTGGGGGCAAAAGTGAGCACAATATCCCTAGTTTAGTGAATGAAATGTGGTGGGTAGAAACTACACTACAACTATACTAAAAGTGTCCTTCCAACAATATAGGTCCTGTCTTGAGGGGAGAGTTCAATATCATGTCCAGTTTCTCACACTGGTTTATGGAGAAGGAATAGGGGTCTCAGAGTGGTTCCAGCCACCTGCAAGGGTTTTTTGGAAATGTTTACACAAATCCAAAGTCTTTCAGAACCAGCTGTGATATACAAGCTAGCCTGCTCTCAATAGCTTGAGAGACAGACCTTCTCCTTTATGCCTGGGGTCCAGTCTACTATAGAGATAGGTTCTTGACAGAAACCTACTCTAAGCCCTCAGTCAGTCATCTGTTCTGTAACAGAAACAGAGACACCCTCAGGAAAGTTATCTTGTTCTGTAACAGAGACAAAGAGACCCCCTTATAGCCCCCTAGACCTACATCTAGAATGAACACAACCCCATATCCTTTGCAGAGACAATGGGGACAGAAAATAATAGACTTAACAAACTATTACAAATGGCCACTTACTGATTTGTGATTGGTTGATTTGATGATCAAAGTGCTCAAAAAAGCAAAGTTAGACAAGCAGAAAAAGATATTGTTAAGTCTGAGGTTTACCCTCAGACATACAGTCCTTAAATACATGATTGTGGTGGTCTATGCACCAGGATAGTCTACCACATGATCACTACCTATTGTTCTACATATAGAAGTGCTATTGTTCTTGAAATAGAGATAACCTAACTGTCTTAGGGTAGTCCTTTGTTCTATTCAAGAACAAATGATAATTTATGGATAAAGATCAGTATCATATGCAAATATTGAAGACCTTGTATCTCCATGAAATCTTATTGCCTTGGGATCTATTTATAGTCAAAGGAAGTGCATTGAAGAGAGCTTCATAATGGTCATTGAAGCAAATGATTATGTCAAGTAGTTCCCAAGATATTAGCAATTTAGTATCTAATAACTTGGTGATTGCTGACTGATCTGCTGATAACTCAGTGAATACTGATCACCTTGAGATATTTTTGGTACCATTTGAAATGTCTTCTTAAGGGCTTTTGGTGGCCATTTGGATCATCAAAATCAGTTAAGTATTCTCAGAGTTATGGTCCAAATGAAGTTTGTAATATAGGAATTGTCTCATCCCTTTATACATGGCTGAGGGGCCAGACGAGGAACATCACCTAGGATATCTAGCTAAACAGGATGGTTTGCTGCTATATTATATGATGAGTGAAGAGCATGCCACAAGTTAGGAAGAGAATTACAGAGGAGACCTTGATACCAAATGGCCTCTACTACAGGTAACTTATGCTACTTGACCCAACTCATAAGGTTCCATGGGTGCTTGTTAGTAGATATAATCTCTGCAATTCTGTTGTCAAAGAAAGATTATTTAGTATTTCTTATAGCAGAGTGAAATTAAGTGCCAGTCCTCTCTGGCTCCTGTGTATCTGTAAAACTCAAGTGCACTCTTGCACTTGTCATTCTACTACTCCTTGGATTGAGTTGTAACAGTAATGGACCTAGCATTAGCCTCTCAAGCATTAGTAAATACTCTAGAAACTGCCTCAGAGAGTAAGTCCAGACTAGCAATTAAGCCTAGATCAGAGAAATTGAAAGCATGAAGCCTTATGTTGACTAAAGAGAGAAAAGCACCCTTCTCATTACTATTGTGTTTGAGGACCTTCTTGTTAAAGCAAATATTCTCTGGTAAGATAGGAAGATTGACTAACAGAGGAGTGTGATCCAAGGGTAGTTTAAGATCAGGCTCAATACAATGAGACCTGAGAAGCACTCATGCCTAAAAAGATAAGGTCTATGACTGAATTAGCATGACTATCAGTGTCTAAATAGTGAGTAGGGACAAGAAGCACTGGCAGTGAGCACACAAGACCAAGAGAGTCAGTCAGGTCTATCAAGGCCTGACCAACTACAGGATAAGCAGAAACAGATAGATTCCGCTTTGCATCTCTGATGTTGAAGTTTTCATCTATATACAACAAGTTGGAGATGTCGATAACTTGATCCAGCATAAACTTGGCAGCTGAGTGGTGGTTGTCCAAATAGACATTTATGAGAAAGTGATACTTTTCCCTGTTAAAAAAAAACAGTAGTAGAATATTACGGTGATCAATCACATCTCTTCTCAAACTAAACCCAAGTCTGGACAGGTGAGAATGGATAAAAGTCATAACTTAAGGAACATCTCTAGAGTCCTTGGGAGGCTGGATCACCTGGGTCTAGTCTAGATAGATAGAAGCACCTACTACTCTGTTTCCTTCTAGAAGAGTGATAGATAGTACATAATGGATAAAGTTCCAGAGTGGTTCCTGGATAAAGAAAATATTATAATGGTCCTTTTGAGACTCTAGAAAAGTATTAACCAGTACATAGTTCTTGCAAACATTCTGCAAATACACATGTAGTTTGGTTGTACTACATATGATTAAAGGTTGTGTGCTCTAGAACATTGGATGTTACTATTGCTAGCACAACCTATGCACAGCTCAGCAGCCTTGTTAGAGTGCTACTATCTGTCAAAGTGGTGGTGCTAGAAAGAACACTTGATGTTATCAGCAGAGTGCTCACTCTTGCAGTTTATACACTTGAAGATGTAAGGGCAAGAAGCACTATCTGCAGTTGCTTCTCTAGAAGGGTTAAACTTAGGGTTGGCTTTACAGCACCAAGCCATGGATCTGTGGTTTTCCACTTTGTGTGGTCCACTATACTTCTGATACTTAGCACTTGAGCACAATATGTATAGGTTGAATGTCCCCAGCACTAGCAATTGCAACACTAAACAACTCCAGGATATATAGCAGTCCCTCAGACTGTGGCTGTATGATATCCAGAGTTAAATGAATAGTTAATAAGGGTCTTGCCCTTGGTTCCCTTCTAAGAATCCCAAATGTTAATTCAAATCACAGACATGTCTGAGCTTGGAGATGCCTTTATAATATGAGGGTGAGAAGCAAGTACTACTCATTCAAAGACAGAAGTATTAGCAATAACAGCCTTAACTTGAGCTTGTGTAATGGGAAGAGAAGAGTTGTTACTTCAATAAAAAACATCCAAGATTTTTAAGAATGACTTGGACTGTGACAGATAGGCTTTACCACAGTATTGGCTGTCAAGTCAACAACTTTCTTAAGTCACTGCTTGATAATCTTCAGCTCTGCTGCTGATGTAACAAAGTTAGTAGACATAGAAACACTGTTCCATGTCTTGCAAACTGACTCAACTCTTAACTTAGAGTGAGCCTCAACTAAGCCTCTGTTACAGGACCCAATTGCAAAACCAGTGTTAGCTACAACAACCTTTGCAGTAGGAGTGTCAAGTGGAATCAATACTTGGCACCCTGTAGGCCCATGTGTTATTATTTTAGGTGTTCTTGAGGCACTAGAGTAAACAGTACCTCCCTTGTTAGGGGAAGCACTTGCACCAAATCTAGACTGATGTATAGCTAGGATGTTTCTCATAGAAAGATCAGGGAACATATCATGGAAACAAAGAAGGCTTTTATACTCTGGATAAGCAGAGGCCAGAGCAAACTATCTTGGCTAGCTGAGGAGGAGATAGTACTCTTGAGACCACTGTTGCTGGTAGAGGCATATTTTGAGAAGATGCAGAAGTATTAGTAGAAGGAGAGAGCTTGTCTTTGCCCTTGTCTTTCTTGTTAGTTACAGTAGTAAAAGAAGCTTTCTCCACTACTGGTAGTTTATCAACTGTCATCTCTACATCTAGAGATAGCTCCTGAGATAAGTTAGAACCATAAAGGATTCTCATTGCCTCTACAAGAGAGGGAGTATCAGCCTATAGTAAGATTTTAAAGTGATCCCACCCTGTTGCAGATACAGTCTAGAACAGGTGCCACATAAAGGAACCTGCTCCTATAATAGAAGAAAACTGTTTAATTGGACAGCTCCCAATAGCATGCTTCTGAATAAAGTGTACAATATGCAAAACAGATAAAGTAAGAACTCTAGCATCAGTTTCTATATAGCCAGAGTGACTAGAAAAAGATGTGACACAATGGTCACCATCCTAGAAGTCATTATCATGTGTGATGTTAGGTGTGACAATGTCACTTGTTGTGACATCTAAGGTAAGCTGTCACTATCATATATAACTAATGTATTATAGTTACCTGTTATATCACAGGTACCTGATCCTATACTGCCACCTTCCAATTGGAACAATGACTCAGCTATTTCATGGTTTGTGCTATGAGACATCAAACCAGTTGACATAGGGACCTGGGGGACAGAGACCACCCCAGAGGCAATATCCTTGCTCTCTTTAGATACAATCTAGTCATTCTAACTTATAGAATGTGTTCTTCCTTCAGAAGCAGAGGAAGAGGGGGCAACAGAGAGCTGGAGAGGTGCAACTCTGTGAGAAAGCTTACCTATAGTAACTTTTGAGGCAGTAGATGTCCTAGGGTCAGAACTAACCTCTTTTTTATTACTTTTCTCCTCTTCAGAGGTAGAAGAGGACTCAGGAGATACTTTTCTAGAGTCCTCAGTAGCAGAGACACTTCTGGAAGAGCGTCTGACAGTATGATGAGTGTATGAATGTCCTCTAGAATAAATATATTTGCCAGCTTTAGAACTGGTATGAGATTATGTTGAGTGAGTCTAGAGACTTACCAGTACTAGAAGGAATAATCTGAGAGCCAAGAGGATAAGCATTAGTAGCAGACAATTTATTTTGAGTATTTGGTTTAACTATAATAATGGTTATAGAAAAAGAAGAGTCACTAAGAGAATGGGTCATTATCAGGATTTCATTGTCTTCTATTTTATTTACATAGATTAGTATTGGTTATAACAGTGTCTGTTCAAACAAAGAATACTTTTCAGAATCCATAATGACAGGTGCTTTATTCTTGGCTTTTAATAGTTTGACCAAAAAGACACTACTATTTATACAGTAGATATAACCTGCTTCATTCAATCCAAAGCCTGAATAAATGTCTATTTGGGAAAAGTAGGAAGACAGATGAGATAAATCCTAAGATTCCTTGTTAAACAAGATTCTTATATACTCTGTAATCCAATGACAAGTCTTCTCTTTTCATAAAGATAATTAAAACTGTCTAGACATGCACAAGATGTACCCAATTACACTTAAGTATCCTTCTAATGTGATCTGCTGGAATACTAGATATATTATATCTAAGAGACCAAAAAAAGCAATTAGAGCAATTAGAGCATAAAACAGAAAAATATAACCTTTTTGGAGAAAAAAAGAAAAAGTTATTCATACTATATTACAATTTTATCACTAAGATTAGTTAAGGAGCTCTTCTAACCAATCTTAGAGGCAGCTGCAGGTAACTGTTAAAATCAGTACTGGCTATACATTTCCAAAACAGACCATAATGTGAATTTTAACAGATACAAGAAGTACTTTCTTAAAAAAGAGAGAAATATGATATTTTCCTCTAACTGTGCTATTTACAGAACCAGGAAAAACAGTCTACTATTGGCTAATACAATAGTTTTATGATTTTTCCTATATATAAGCCAGATCTCTACCCATGGCCGCTCCTCCAGGAGTGTCTCTACTGCTAAGAACTCTAGAAAAGCATCTTATGAGCCCTCTTCCATCTCTAAGAAAGAGAAAAGTAATAAAAAAAGAGGTTAGTTTTAGTTCTAGGATATCTACTACCTCAAAAGTTACTACAAATAAGCTTTCTCATAGAGTTGCCCCTTTTTAGCTCTCTGTTGCCCTCTCTCTCTCTGCTTCTGAAGAGAGAATATATTCTATAAGTTAAAGTGACCAGATTATGTCTGAGGAGAGTAGGGATATTGTCTCTAGAGTAGTCTTTGCCCTTTAGGTTTCTATATCAACTAGTTTGATGTCTCATAGCACAAACCATAAAACAGCTAAGTCATTGTTCCAATTGAGAGATGACAGTATAGGATCAGGTATCTGTAGTACAAGATTTTTATCTGGGTCTCCAGCTCAACTTGAACCCTCTACTAATTCTGAGTAAAGTTAACATTGTGTTGTCTGGCAAGTTGCTATGCTCCTTATTTCCAATAGTCTGTATAATAGTATATAATGTTGTCTGTCAGGTCACTACATTCTTTTCCTCCAACAGTCTTAGTATTGTCTATAGTATGCTATACTCCTTTCCTTTAATATACTCTTGTCTGCAGTATACATAATCAGTAGTATTGTATGCAGTCTGTTATACTCCTTTTCTTCAACAGTTTGTAGTTCACTATACTTCCTTCCTCCAATAATATCCAGTAGTTTTATCTCTAGTCTGTTATACTATTTTTCTTCAATAGTTTTCAGTTTGCTATACTGCCTTCTTCTAATAACTACCAAAAGTATTGTCTCTAGTCTACTATACTCCTTTTCTCTAATAGTCTGCAGTTTGTTATACTTCCTTTCTTTAATAACTACTAGTAGTCTTGTTTACAATCCACTATACTATTTTCTAGTTCACTATATTTTCTTTCTCTAATAACTTCTAGTAGTATTGACTGCAGAGCACTATACTCCTTTTCTCTAATAGTTTTCAGTTTGCTATATTTCCTTCTTCTAATACTTTTTCTAATTTTCTGTTCTTTTTTTCTAATTTTTCCTGAATTTTTTTCTAATATTTAATAAATTAATTGTATTTTTTGAGTAAAAGAAAGGGTGTGGGAATGATTAGGTACAATTAATCAGCAGACATCATTTCTACATTTGGTCTCACATATATAATAGATGATAGGTGATTATGATATATTAGTTATCCATAATAGTGACAGCTTACCTTAGATATTACAACAAGTGACAAGTGACATTGTCACACCTGACATTATACATGATAGTGACTTCTAGGATGGTGACCACTATGTTATATCCCTTTTTGGTTACTTTGACTATATAGAAACTAATACTAGAGTTCTTGCTTTATCTGTTTTGTATATTGTACACTTTATTCAGAAGCATACTATTAGGAGCTGTCCAATTGAACAGTTCTCTTCTATTATAGGAGCAGGTTCCCTTATATAGCATTTGTTCTAAACTGTATCTGCAGTAGAGTGGGATTGCTTTAAGATTTCATCTCAGGCTAATACTCTCTTTCTTGTAGAGGCAATGAGGACCCTTTATGGTCCTAACTTACCTCAGGAGCCATCTCCAGATGTGGAAATGATAGTTGATAAACCACCAGTAGCAGAGGAAGCTCCCTTTACTACTATAACTAATAAGAAGGGCAAGGGCAAAGAAAAGCCCTCTCCTTCTACTAACACTCCTGTACCTTCTCAGAACATACCTCCACCAGCAACAGTGATTTCAAGAGCACCTTTTCCTTAGCCAACCAAAACAGCTATTGTCAAACCTACCCCCACAAAGATAGCTACTACTTTCTAGGTATCCAAATAGGTACTTAAGTTTTTTGCCCAAGCAACATACAGTGGGAACTTTTAGTCTACTCTAAGGTTTGCTCCAGTCTCTGCTTATCCAGAGTATGTAAGCCTTCTTCATTTTCATAATATGTTCTCTGACCTTGGTGCAAGTGCTTCTCCTAATAGTAGAAGTACTGTTTATTCTGGTACCTTAAGGGCATCCAAGATAACAATATATGGGAGTTGAGGCTATGATTGCTAATACTCCTATCTTTGAGGAGGTAGTGCTTGCTTTTTACTTTTGCATTATGAAGGTGTCTTCAAGTTCAGATATGTTTGTGATTTGAATTGACATTTGAGATTCCCAGAAAAAAACCAAGGGCAAGACCCTTATTAACTGTTTATTTAATCTTAGATATCATATAGCTATAGTCTGGAAGACTACTATGTACTCTGAAATTGCCCAGTATTGCAACTACTAGCACTAGAGATATTTAACCTACACATGTTGTGCTCAAAGTACTGAAAGGGATAAAAGAGGTATTTACTATAACAAACAAGTAGAAAAAAGGTAGTAATAGTTCTCAATTACATGCTAAAGGGTTCATAGAGATGAATAGATAGTAGAGGTATCAGAAAGAAATTAAAGAGAGAAAGTACAGCTTATCTATAATGTACAAATAGTTGAAATGATTATAAGATCAGTCTAGATCTGCCCTGTATAGTGTCTCTAAGATGCCAATCTTTATATACCATAATAAGCTCACTATCAAGGTAGTTAGTAAACTACTTCTGGGCTTTACTACATTCAGTCAAGCTCTTATCTGCATCCCTAATACCAAATCTTATAGATATAATATAATCTGAGTCAATGATTAGCCAGGCTTTCCAAGCTTGCTATTTTGTAGAAGGTTGTCTAAGCAACTGCTATGCCTTGTCTCTAGAAAGAGTAGGGTATAGATATGAAACTTATTCATCAAATCAATCTTTCACCAAGATCACTCTTTTATACACTCAAAAGAATTATATCTAATGACCTCAAGAGCTTCTAAGATGAAGGCAAAGGCCAAGAAGATACTGTTCTCACTCTCTACTCTAAGAAGTATATTAGAAATTACAAATGTTTGAGACTCAATTGACATAAAAAGAAAACTTAGCACCAATTCTTCCTCACCACTCTTCTACACAATCTTGCTATGTAGACTTTTCTTACTTTTCCTTTTAATGCAGTATACCAACCTGTTACTACCATATACCCCTGCTCTACCTCCATACTATCACCTCTCAATATCCTCTTATAATTTTCTACCCAACTACTCCCTATCCCAAATCTGATCTAGAAACTGGTTTTAATACATACAAATATCCCAGCTTACATGTTAATCCAGTACAATATTGCACTCTTTGACTGAGCTTATGCTGAGGCAATTAGAGTCTGTTGATAGACTTATTGATTGGTCATCTGGGCTTCATGCTCATTTAAGTCTATTCTAGATTCAAAGTATATAGTACTCTAGAATATAACCAAAGTCCCTGAGTCCTAGAAAGTAACCTCTAAACAGTTTGCCTCCAATCAATCTGATACTAGTCCCTCATGTTTGTTTTTTGAAGTGTACACTAATTGGTAAATGACAATTTGGTTATTGTATAGTAAAAAGGGCCTTTCCAAAGGTTCCCTTGTATGGCTAAGGACTTGTAGGAGGTTTCTAGAGTGAACTCAGATACTGAATTCAGGAGTATAAAGTATGTTCCATGTCACAAATCCATAGAAAATTCCTTGATGATGTAATAGTGCTAAGTGTCAGAAGTATAGCAAATCATACAGAGTGGAAAATCACAGATCTATGGCTTGGTGCTATAAAGCCAATTCCAAGTCCAACCTTTCTAAAGAGGCAACTGCAGATAGTGCTCCTTGCTCTCATACCTTTAAGTGTATAAACTGCAAAAGTAAACACTCTACTGATAACACCAAGTGTTCTTTCTAGCACTACCACTTTAACAGATAGTGGTATTCTAATAAGGTATTAAGAATAAAGAGCGGAATAGTAATTAGCTAATAGAATAACTCCAAGATAGTGTAGATTACAGAGAAGTACTAGCTAGTATAGAAAAGGAATATACTTATACTCTGAGATATATATATTAAGAAGTAGAAATTTAGAGATGATAAAGGAGAACAATCTTGGCTTCAATGTATGTATTGCACCCTAATCTCCTATCACAGTTGATTGTTAATTTTGGAGATAAGAAGATATTATCAGATATTGAACAAGTGTCTGAAATCTGAGTTTTAGAAGTATATAGAAAAAGGAAAGGAATATAGACAAAGGGCAAATAGATATTAATCTGTAGACTAGGTAGCTACCATGTGTCTATCCCATATATATACTCTAGCTGGAATAGGGGAGAGTGAGAACCAGTCTAAAATGTAATACTTCTTCTAGTCTGAGATATGATATTTCTACTCTGAATTAAGTAGGAGATAAATAATAATAATAATAAGGAAAAGAAAATAAATAATACTAATCATAACCAAAAATTCAGTACATAACACAAGATTACTGAGCCGTATACAGGTTGTACTAGCAATAGTAACATCCAATACTCTAGAGTGCGTAACCTCTGATTATGTATAGTATAACCAAACTATATATATATTTGTAGAATGTTTGCAAGAACTATATACTAGTTGATACTTTTCTAGAGTCTCAAAAGGACTATTATAATATCTTCTTTATCTAGGAACCACTCTGGAACTTTATCCATTATATACTATCTACTACTCTTCTAGAAGGAGACAGAGTAGTAGGTGCTTCTATCTATCTAGACTAGACCCAGATAGTCCAGCCTCCCAAGAACTCTAAGGATATTCCTCAAGTCATAGCTTTTATTCATTCTTGCCTGTCTGGACTTAGATTTAGTTTGAGGAGAGATGTAATCAATCACTGTAATATTCTATTACTGTCTTTTTTTAACAGAAGAAAATATTACTTTTTCATAAATGTCTATTTAGACAACCACCACTCAGCTATCAAGTTCATGCTAGATCAAGTTATTGACATTCCCAACTTGTTATACATGGATAGAGACTTTAACATTAGAGATATAGAGTGAGATCTATCTGTTTCTGCTCATTCTATAGCTGGTCAGGCCTTAATGGACCTGGCTGACTCTCTTGGTCTTATGTGCTTACTGCTAGTGCTTCCTGTCTCTGCTCATTATTCAAACACTAACAGTTATGCTAACTCAGTCATAGATCTTATCTTTTTAGGTATGAGTGCTTCTCAGGTCTTACATTGCATTGAGCCTGATTTTAAACTACCCTTGGATCATACTCCTCTGTTAGTCAACCTTCCTATCTCACTAGAGAATATCTGCTTTAGTAAGAAGGTTCTCAAACACAATAGTGATGAGGAAGGTACTTTTCTCTCTTTAGTTAGCATAGAGCTTTATACTTTTAATTTCTCTGATTTGGGCTCAATTGCTAGCCTGAACTTACTCTCTAAGGCAGTCTCTAGAGTGCTTACTAATGCTTGGGAGGCTGGTGCTAGGTCCATCACTGTTACAACTCAATTCAAGGAGTGGTGGAATGACAAGTACAAGAGTGCACTTGAGTTTTACAGATGTACAGGAGCCAGAGAGGACTGGTACTTATTTCACTCTGCTATAAGAAATGCTAAATAATCTTTTTTTAACAACAGGATTGCAGAGATTGTATCTACTAACAAGTGCCCATAGGATCTTATGAGTTGGGTCAACTAAGTTGGTGGCAGAATTCCACCACTAATACCCTAATAAACCAGAACCTAAGTCAAGGATAGTTAGACCAGTCTGAGAATGCAACTGTCTTATAGTATCAGAAGCAAGGTTGTAAGAATATAAACTTAGAAAGAGAATATTGTTATACTCTTATAATACCAAGTGATGCCCCACCATCCATAGTTATACCAGTACTTACATTTACTTTAGCTGAGATCTCCAGTAACTAGTTATTGAACACAGGCTATCCAGGACCCTATCATAAACTTTATCATACTTAAGATAAAATATTCTTCATCAGGACTCTTAACTTTATTATTAACTCAGTTTCTTCATTTATTTCTATATCTATTTTTATACTATATACTACAGTGGGTCAGTACAGAGGGTAACTCAACCAGAAGTTGTAGTTAAGCCCACTTTCTCTTGAGTTTAGGTATAGGCTTAACAAGGAAAAAAAGAACTGCCAGGACAATTTACAGCAAGAAAGCTATTTGGTTGGTTGGATAAAAGGTATAATAAGGAATATCAGGCAAGATTAGAAAAGAATTGGAGATGATGGAAAAGAGGAAGAGTAAGGGAATGAAGAACAATAGAAATGATAAAAGAGAAAGAAGAAGAAATTGGGCAAGAAAATTTAGAACTCAGAGAGTGAACAAAAGAAGATAACAAACAAATAGAGAACATTTGTGATCCCTACTATAAGTTGTAAAAAAATCCTTGGGACAAGAAATCTTGAGAGGAGGGTAGTGTTATAATATAGCCAAATAGCCAAGTTATTATTTATTTTTATTTTTATTTCTTTTTCATTTAATTAGGAAATTGGCAGATATGTAAGAAGGAATGACTCAAAAGAGATATGTGGGACTTTATAAGTAGAAGTAAATACAGAATGTGTATAAGTAGTATATAGCAATCAAATAAGAACTCTATCAAGTTTTC
>Ga0153980_1000834_pt1 | contig 13499 bp, 8 predicted proteins | sample TSGA064MetaG_FD_104722 | JGI IMG/M metagenome (GOLD analysis project Ga0153980, IMG submission 104722) | Attine ant fungus gardens microbial communities from Georgia, USA - TSGA064 MetaG | ecosystem: Host-associated > Fungi > Mycelium > Unclassified | place: USA: Georgia, Magnolia Springs State... | reverse complement strand
GTAGCTCAATGAAGCCAGTGTGAAGTACAGGTATAAGGGCCTTCATAAAAATGTCTGCAATGTTGTCTCCACTTGCAACTTGCTCAATATTGACTTCATTGTATTGAACAAATTCTTGAAGTTAATGATACTCAACTTGAATGTACTTTATTTTTACTACTTCTTTATTACTTCTTATAATATCAATGGATGGTTTATTGTTACCATAGACTATAATCAGTTGTTTGAACTGAATGCCAATTGCTTTGAACCACTCTGTTATCTATAAGGCCTGTTGAGTAGCTTAGTTCAAACCTGTATATTCAGCTACTATAGTTGATTAAGCTATAGTTGGTTGATGTTTTGAAGTCCTGAAAACAGGGCCTTCAGCTAGCATAAAGACATGTCTATCTATTGAACAGTCTGTATCTAGGTATTTTGTATAATTGACATCAGAAAAGATAAATAGGGAGATGTATCAAGTAGAAAGGGATATAGCAGTATGGGAAGACTAGAATATACTATGAATTACTATAAATATACTATGAGTGCACTCTGGGTTCTGGAAAGTGACACAATGAGTGAAGTCAGAGAGTGGAACATATTACTAGGTAAAATGATATATATTACTCTCTGGTCCTATGGTTTTACAGCTAGTCCAGAGAAAATGCAACAATGACCTTGGCCTTAGCTTATGTACTGTGTCTTGATCTCCTGTCATATGTATAGTCACTTATTTTGGAGTAGTGGAATGTCATCTGAAAAAGAGGTAAATTTAGAAGTAAGAAGTTTATATAGTAGAGAACACTACAAAAATATGGAGAAAGTAGCTTTTATGACTTTAAGACTTTAATTTATAAACTGAGTTACTCCCATATATCTACCTAGTATATATATACTATAATTAAAATAGAAGAGAGTTAGTCTAAAATACAATACTCCTTCTAGTCTAAAATACAATACTCCTATAGGAGATAAATAATAATAATCAAGAAAATGAATATAAATATTAATTTATACTGAATTTCCAGTATATAACAAGATATCAGGATATATTAGTGACCCATGATTGGCTTCTATATTAATGAGTTATTGGAGATATTTCAAATTGATATAACCAACTGGAAAAGTATTCTTTAAAGAGCTTCAATAAGTGGTATGGTAGTGAGTTGTTCTCTAAACATATGCAAGAATATGAATAAGAGCTTTCCAATACTGTGGGCCAGAAGTAGATTGATATTGTGCTAGCTACTTATACAAGTATACTATTTGCCCTCATTTATATTAATAGTATAATGATATTCTACAACCAGCCAAAAGACTACTATTTCAATTCCCTTGTCTATCATTCTATAAATAGATATTCTTTGGTCATAGTTAAGGCAGCTCATGACACTAGAACTGAAACAGTATAGGCAAGATCTGGTCATGTACAAAGTTGTAACTATTATAGTGATCCTAAAGCTTCTTAATAGGGTTTATTGTGTATATATTGGTGATCTGCTTCAGTTTTAGGTAAATTATTGTCAGAAATATTTATGCCTGGTGAAAAAGGTATTTTTTTTGGATTACAATTTCCTATTTCAAACTAATCTAAGATTCTTCATGCAAAAATCTCTTGGGACAAGTATATATCTCTAGTACTGTCATCTCTTGTCATTTGTATTCTAAGAATTACTCTTCCCTCTTTCTGGTCTTCAATCTGTTTAATCTCATATATTTTCTCTAGTTTTTTCTGTGTCTTTTGTTCTTTTTCATCTCATGAAGATAGTATAAGAGAACCTTACCAATACTGTCCCTGATGCTAGACCAACTTCCTAGAGCAACTCTGTAATATTTAATTACTCTTAGCTCACTTCTGAAACTCTAGACCCTGACAACTAAGACTATAAAGACAGGGAAGTACTAGTACTAAAATGTATATATAGTATAGAGTACCCCTCTAGAAGCCTTATCCTAATCTCTGAGAATTCTTCTAGAGATGAGTATAACTTATATTTTCAGACTGTAATTTAACTGAGGATTTTCCTAGAGATGAGTATAACTTATATTTTCAAACTGTAATTTAACTGAGGATTCTCCTAGAGTTACTCCACTCTAGTCACCCTTATAGATAGTCTAATAATATCATTAGTATATGTCTTTGTTATTGTCTACTCTCTATTTCTCTTCTGAAATCTGACACATAGGTCAGCTCTAGACCATGTATAACCTAGTGCTTTATATAATTCATCTAGTTCATGTTTCTAGTTATGTACTCCTTGTATTATCCTATAAATTGTATAATACAATGTCTATACTATGTTCTTTTCTTCCACAAAGCCTGACAGTTGCTCTATATACATCTTAAATTCATTTTTGCTATTTAAATAGACAATAACAAAGTTTATCTGCCATGTTTTTTACTGTTAAATTACTAAAATTGCAGTAATTATCCAAATTGATTCTAATCTTGCCACTGATGTATATGTATTTTCATAGTCTTCACTATAGATCTGAGTAAAGCCCTTTGCTACCAAATGAGCCTTTTGTTTTACTATATTTCTGCCTGGTCTATATAAGGGGATCATACTAAGTTGCACTCCTAATACACTAGTGGTGTTACAACTCTATGACACTATAACTGTTACTTCAACCCTTAATGCCATCAAGGATAACTATATAGTCAGTCATTAGTCTAGGTCACCTTGTCAGTAGTCTATTTTCTAGTTTTGTTGTTTCTAAGCATTCCAGAATATTCTTCTAGACTCTTTGCTCTTGTTTTTTAAATTGGGGTTGTATAGGGAAGGGCACAATTAAATTGAAGCTAACCCCTTTGTCTAGGTTACAGACTTAACAGTACAACAAAACTAAAATACTTCTCTATGCACTACCAGAATATCTCAGAACCCTACTCCTGATTTCCACTTGGAATAATATATCTACTAAGAAATTAACTACCTAGATACCCTGCAAGAATGTACTACCATACCTGTTAAAAGACCTCTTACAGCCACTCAGGAGAGAAATCAATAACTCACATTACAAGAAGTACTGGAGAAGGTTGAAGAAAACCAAGAAGAAAAAAGAATAGAGGAAGAGGGCTTAGTCCCCAAATTACCTCTTCTAGAACCTTTTGAAGCTTTACCAGTTAGTTAGAAAGAGATTTCCAATCTCAAACTTTGTACTGTGCTATTAGTCTTAGCTAGAAATAGTAATTCCCAGCCTAAAAGAAAATATTATGCCATTAGAGAACTAGACCTATTCAATGGGGGTGGTCTAGACAAACTTTGAGCCTTTTTGTTTCAGTATCAGGTATACTTCAGAGCAAGTGAAGAGAAATTTACTGAAGATTTGGAGAAGATCTTCTTTGTGATTTTATATCTAAGGAACATTGTATCAGACTACTTTGAACCATTTATCAATGAGCTGGATCTCTACTATTTCCTAGATTTCTTGGAGGATTTGTTAGCCTTTGTTCAATGTCTATCTAATATCTTTGGCTTGTACTCACTGGAAAACAATAATGAAGATACTATAGTCACTATATCCTTTCTCCATGATAGTAAGACAACTAAGTATCTTATCCACTTCACCAAGTACCAAAACCAGATTCAATGGGATGATTGATCTTTCTATAAAGTGGTAAAGGACACCATACCAATAAGAATTAGTGATGAGCTTTGGTATATGTCATAGTTATACTATGGACCAGTAGTCACATATTGTATAGTTTACCACTACACCAAAAAGGCAACATTAGCAAGGCCACTTGCTAATAAGAGTCCAGCTATTTATATAGTTCTTTGAACAGGTATTTTATCATATCTTTATATCACTAATTAGTAGTCACTTTTTTGTGACATTACCTCTACTTCTAGGGTATGTGGTTCCCATATGTAAACAGAACTAGTACATTTATATACTACTCCTAAAGGTCTATTTATACCTCTTAAGCCAGGTTTAATTGTTCAGAAGCTATTCTGGGCTAATAAAGATATTAATTTTAAATTATACCTATCTCAGGATTTGAACCTCTGATCTCTTAGCTTTGCTAAACTGTTATAGTTGTACTATGGACCAGTAGTTACATACTGTATGGTTTACCACTATACTAAAAGAGCAACATTAGCAAGGCTACTTGCTAATAAAGGTCTAGCTATTTATATAGTTCTTTGAATAGGTATTTTATTATACCTCTATGTCACTATTTAGTAGTCACTTTTTTGTGACAGTATAGTAGAAAGGACCTATTGTCATTTGAGGAATATAAGAGAGCAGTGATGAAGATTAATAACAACTATTGGAGATAAGTTTAGGACAAGAAGAACAAAGTTAGAATTGCTCATACCTTGTAGCACTATCTGCCCATAATCCATGTCACAAAAAAGTGACTACTAAATAGTGATATGGAGGTATAACAAAATACCTGTTCAAAGAACTACATAAATAGCTGGACCCTCATTAGCAAGTAGCCTTGCTAATATTGCCCTTTTGGTATAGTAGTAAACCATACAGTATATAATTACTAGTCCATAGTGCAACTGTGACAGTTACTATCACAAATGGCTACTTACTGATTTGTGATTGGTTGATTTGATAATAAAAATGCTCAAAAAAGTAAAGTTAGACAAGCAACAAAAGATATTGTTAAGTTTGAGGTTTATCCTCAGATATACAATCCTTAAATACATGATTGTGGTAGTTTGTGTACCAGAACAGTCTACCACATGATCACTATCTATTGTTCTACATATAGGAGTGCTATTGTTTTTGAAATAGAGATAACCTAACCATCTTAGAGTAGTTCTTTATTCTATTCAAGGACAAATAATAATTTATAGATAAAGATTAGTGTCATATGCAAATATTAAGATTGCCTTGAGATGTTTTTGGTACCATTTGAAAGGTCTTCTTAAAGGCTTTTAGTGGCCACTTAGATCGTTGAAATCAATTAAGTATTCCCAGAGTTATAGTCTAAATAAAGTTTATGATAATCCAGAGGTAAGAAAATACTTGAAATATCCCTGAAGATTGACCCTTACCAACCAAATACACTCTGTCTGGCCAACTCAAAGGGAACAGTTACCCTGGTATTGCTTAGCAGCAAGAACTAACCCTTTCCTCAAGTATCCTAGGATCTAATAGCTGTTTGATATTAGCAGAATGTACTTATTGAATGAACCTAGGACTCTGTCTGTATTGTGGCCAGTCAGGTCACCTAGTAAGTGTTGTTGCTTAGTCATAAAGGCTTATGGACCACTCAAGGTGAGTGTTCAGGAAGAACTCAATAGAGTTTTTTATTGAATCTCTCTAAGTACTTATATAAATATTAGATGGTCTATATACCTCTCTTCTGTAATCACATGACCCTTACTAAGAACTATCTATCTATATCTTACATAATCCTTCCTATATTGTATTCTTGGATATTTTCTATCAAGTTGATAAATATATAAGAAATAGTTTTCTTCTTGGTTGTCTTATAATAGTAAAGTTGTATCCTAGATAAGCAGGAAAGAGTGTAGGAGTATTGGGGACCTGAGCAGCTTATGTTGAACTGGTCCCTGTATTGTCTAAGGAGCCAAAAAATAAGGCAGTGGTTGTTTTAGCTCTTAGGGGATTGACTACCTAAAGAATACTTAGAACTCAGGACTTTAGTTGGATGTAGCAATACTCTCAACTATAAAAGCACTGATTGTTGACCTTTGTTCATGATTGGTGTCAGAAATCTTTAAGAGACTCATCGACTCTGGATTATTAGACTATTTTGTAGACTCAGGATTTGTAATTAGGAACAATCTCAGAATACAGAAAATTAATCCCTTCTCTCATACCTTGATAGATAGTACTGTTAATTGTTGTATACATTAAGTAGTATTGTTATTAATCTAGCTTGTATGCAGATTATTGTATGTAATTGAGTACTATGCAATACCTCTAGATGGTTCTTGTAAAGTGGTACTGGATCACAGTTGGCTCAGAAACTGGAACCCTACCATAGATTGGTAGAATAGTATCTTATCCTTACCAAACTAACAAGAAGTTGCTTTTCCCTCTCTAAGAAAACCTGTAAACTTGTTGGTTATCTGTCCTTTGTTAGCAAACAAGCTTTATATTTTCTTTATCAATGTACTAGCTTATTGAAGAGCATACTACTCTGAAGGGACCATGTTATTCTAACTGTAACTGACTGGAAAACTGGAAATGACTGAGGCAAGTGGGTGAGTTGGTCAAGTCAAAGAAATGATGCCTAACTTAGAGAGAGTACCTGTGGAATACCATTAGTATACAGAAGTGTTTAGTAAGGACAAGTCCAGACAGATGCCCTCTCACTGACCTTATAATCTATCCATCTAGTTAAAAAAGGGAGCTACACCTCCCTAAAACCAATCTATTCTTTATCTATATTAGAACTCCAAACACTAAGAGAGTTTATTAATAAGAATATCTATACAGACTTTATCTGCTTCTTACAATTGTCTTGTAGTGCACCAGTGCTATTTGTCAAAAAAAAGAACAGATTGCTAAAGCTTTGTATGGATTACTGTGGACTGAACTAACTCACCTGAAAGAACAAATACCTGATTCCCCTGCTCTTGGATCTCCTAGATGTCCCCAAGAGAGCAAGAATCTATACAAAGATAGATTTGCACAATGCTTATCACCTAGTATGCATAGCAGATAGTAACAAGTAGAAAATAATGTTTTGCACCTGCTATGGTTCCTACAAGTAGATAGTAATACCATTTGGCCTCTTAAACACCCCAACAATGTTCCAGAGGTTCATAAATAAACTGTTTGCTGACATGTTAGGTGTTTGTGTAATTATCTAGTTTGATGATATTCTAATTTACTCTGAAGAGATAAAAGAGTATAGAAGACAAGTCAAAGAGATCCTTAAGAGATTAAAGGCCAACAAACTGTATGCATTATCTAACAAATACATATTCTACCAGGAACAAGTTAAGTTCCTGGGTTTTATCTTGAGCCCAAGAGACCTGTGCATGGATAAAAAGGAAGTATAAGTAATCTGGAAATAGCTATTTTTCTGTTGAGTAAAGAATATATAGTTTTTTCTGGAGTTTACAAATTTCTATAGGAAATTCATCCACAACTGCTCCAAAATTGTTACTCCATTGACATAACTCACTAGGAAGGACACATCCTAGATATAGAGCAAAGACTATTAACAAGTATTTACTATACTTAAAATGGCCTTTACTTCAGCACCAGTTCTAATATATTAGGATTTAAATACATCTATTGTGATAGAAATAGATACATCTGATTACATCTTGGCTGCTATTATCTCTGCACAATAAAGAGCTATTAGTGATCTATGAGGCCTTCTGCAAGTAGAAACATTACCTTGAAGGGACAACCTTTCCAGTTGAGATTCTAATAGACTATAAGAACTTAGTCTACTTTGGGGAGTCAAAGCTCCTGTCCAGACACTAGACTAGGTGGTTAGAATTCCTCTTTCACTTTAATATGACCATTTGGTTTTAGCTGGGACACTTGGAAATCAAGCTAGATACCTTGACTCAAAGATAGAACCTATATTCAAAGGACAGTAGTAGTGGGTTTTTGGAAGTAAACCTTTAGAACTACTATTCCATATTCTCAGCAGAGCAACTGGTGCTAGCTACAAGATCCATACACCTGAGTAAGACTACTTCTCAAGAGACCTTTGATCTCAATACTCTCTATCAAGAAATCAAAGAGACTATTCTTGTTAGTCCAGAGCACATGGGATTAACTAAGACTATATTATCTTGAGGCAATAACTGTTAGATAGTAGATGCAATTAGACTTCTTCATTGGGAAGAACACATTTTCATACCAGATAGCCCTAGACTATAGCTACAAGTGTTGTGTTTGAAGCACAATTACATGCTGGCAGATTACTTCAATCAGTCAAAAACTCTCTATCTTATACATAAGGACTACTTTTGGTCCAAGCTCCAGGAATTTATAATAGACTATATACAGTCTTACAATGTGTGCATATGCAATAAGACTAGATAATACCACCCTTACAGACTCTTAAAGCAACTACCCATTCTATTCTAATCTTAGGATTCATTATTGATAAACTTCATTGAGCAGTTACCTCAATCAGATAGTTTTGTGGACATTCTTGTAATCATGGACAGGTTAACAAAACAGACTGTATTTGTTCTAACTCACAGGTCAATCAATGCTATAGAGCTCACTAACCTATTCATTCAATATATATTCTCTAAATACAAGGTCCCATTATATGTAACTTTAGACAGAGGATTAAAATTCATTTCTAGATTCTTCTAGTCACTAGTGGCAGTATTATAGATAAGACTATACCATACCTCAGACTACCATTCTAAAGCTAATAGATAAACCAAGAGAATAAACTAAACCCTTGAGCAATATCTTAGGATTTACTGTAACTACCAACAATCGGACTGGATTTGTTTACTGCCTTTTGCAGAATTTGTCTATAACAATGCACTCTTAGCTACTATAGAAAAGTTTCTCTTCTTTGTAAACAAAAAATACTACCCTCAACTACAAATCCAGACTGAAATAGAATAGCTAGCCAAATTAGCAAAACTATTTGTAGCAGAACTTGAGTTAGTATATAAAGAATTAAAAAAGAATATTATAGAGGCTCAGACTTGTTACCAGAGAATAGCAGATGCTAAACAATCCCTGGTACCAGATATTCGAGTAAAGGATCTTGTGTTTGTACTGGCTAAGTTTATTTATACCACTCACCTATCCAAGAAATTATCAGAAAAATTCCTAGAACCATTCAAAGTGATAGGGAAGTCTGGTTCCTATTTGTACTAGATTAAATTACCAGCCTATTTTTGATCTATTTATCCAGTCTTTTATGTAATGTAACTGGAGCTAGCAATATCAAGCAACATTGAGGACCACTATAACCCACCTTTTCATCTATTGAAGTTAAGAGTAATGTCGAATATAAAATTGCATAAGTTCTAGACTCAAAATTTGATCATTAAAGGAAGAACCCCCTTTTTTACTACATGCAGTAGGCTAGTTACAAAAGAACAGCAAATGAATTCTTATGGCTAGAAGCTGATAAGTTGAACCATGTATTAGAACTGGTGCAAGAATTTCATAAGCAGTACCCTAATAGATCTAGACCTTACCAGTTGTCTCTAGATTAGGTTATAAGTTAAGTTGTTATAAGAGCCCCAAAAATGGAAATAGTTTCCTGTGCAGTTGAATACTTAATCTAAAATCTCAAATCATACAAGAGGGTCAAGATATAAACAGCATGGAAACTTAGGTAATCAGATCACATGACAAGGTCAGGTGATTGTAGAACATTCTGGAAAGACATGTGATCATGAGCTAATAGTAGCACAGCCACTGTAAAGTAGTATAAGTAGTAGTCTAATCTAATGAAGAACCCTATTGAGTTTTTCTTGAACATCCATCTAGGGTGATCACTAAGGACATTCACTATCTATCGGTAATATAAGAACTCGATTCCCAAACAGTGACCTCGCACCTCGCAGCCTCACCACCCACTTACTCTCTTATCTTCCTTACTAGTAAGTATAGCACTTACAAGCATTTTGGATAGTGGGCCCTAGCTGTAAAGAGGACTTCTCAGTCAGTTAGGGACTAAGGGAGAAGACTAGATACTAAGTCCAGGTATTCTGTTTGAGTCCTGACCTCATAATTGGATGTTGTTCTTTACATTTTTCTCTATATAAACTCTGTGCTGCGCTCCATTGTGAGTGGTACACGCAGAAGAGTAGCAGTCATTCCTTAGAAAACTGCTTATCTTAGGGATTCTCTTCTTAGAGGTAATTGTATACCAATTCAATTAGGGTAGTAGTCAGTAGGGCAGTAGGAGTTCAGACAGATGAAGGTTGTATGCTCTGTTGGACATACCCTTAGCTAGTCACCCTAGATCAAGAATTATCAGAATATGAACTATCATCCCCATTACCACCACCATGCAATATGTCCTGCCAACAACAACAACAACAGCAACAAAGAGAGCCTTCTCTAGCACCTGTTCCTCGAGAGGAACAACTTCTCGCCATGATTGCAACTCTGTAGCAGCAGGTTAACACCATACTCCTTCAGCAACAAGGGAGCAGAGTAGAGGTCACCAAATCTCAAACCTTTAATGAAAGAATGGAGGAGATGAGCACATTCATTAACATGGCTCGCCTATATATTAGGATGAAGATAGTAGAAGAAGCAGTAGTGACCCAGGTGGCCTAGGTATTGTCATATATGCAGGGAGGAATAGTAGAAGCATGGAAGGACAATCTGTTGGATAAACTGGCAAAGGGAGAATCAGAGGTAGAATCAGTAGAGCAATTGTTTGCAAAAATAAGGAATGACTTTGGGGAGATATTGGAGGAAGAAAGGAAAATAGAGCAGCTGAGAACGATTGAGTAGGGAGGAAGAACCTACAATGAGTATGTGCAGGAATTTAAAAAGGTTGCCAGGGGGAGCAGCTATGAGAGAAGACCCCTTATTGAAGAATTTAAGAGGGGACTAAATAGCAGTATTAGAAGGAAGCTGGCAGAAGCAAAAGAGCCGCCAACCACCATTGGAGAGTGGCAGGAGAGAGCAGTGAGATTGGATAGAAATCAAAGACAAAGTAGGATAGAAGAAAGAATGCTGGGGAGAAATGCAGCATACCTAGGGGGAAATATGTAGCCAAGAGGAGGAGGATCATATAGAGGAAGAGAGGGACAAATAACGTAGAGAACAGAGGTAGAATACAAAGAGAGAGAAGGAGAAAACATATTCAATAGAGAAGGAGCTCAAACAGGTCCAAGAAGAGACCCAAATACAATGGATATAAATAGAAAAAGGGGAGAGGATAGGACATGCTATGTATGTGGAAAATAGGGCCATATAGCCAAAAATTGTTGGGAAAGACACAAGCAGAGGGTAGTAGAAATGCTGTAGGAGTTGGCAAAAGAAAATAGAGGACAGTAAGTTCTCAGCTGGCCTCCAATAATTTGTACAGTGTATTGCATCCAGAAAAGCTGGGCAATAAATCAAATTTCATCAATACAACTAAGAGAGTGAGAGATGTATGGCTATACACTATGGCCACTAAGAGAAGTCTAGATGAAGGTAGGACTAGAGAAGTTGGAAAACCACGAAGGGGTAGCAGTAAGAGCACTGCTAGATAGTGGGACAACAGGTCTATTCATGGATACAACCTTTGCCAGAGAAAAGGGGTTTAAAATGGAAAAGTTAAAAAATCCTCTATTAGTTAGAAATGTAGATGGAACGGTAAATGCAGGAGGGGCCATAATACACTAGGTAGAGTGCAACATATTTTTCAAAGGACATATAGAAAGGGTGAGAATAAATGTATATAGTTTAGGAAAAATGGAGGTGATACTGGGAATGCCATGGCTAGCAGCCTATAACCCAGAGATAGATTGGAAAAAAGGGGAAGTAAAAATGACACATTGTCCACCTATATGTAGAAGGAAAAAGCAAGAAGGGAAAAAAAAGGAAGTAAAGAAGGTAGAAAAAGATGAAGACAAAGAAACATTGAAAAGATTGGTACCCAAGAGGTTTTGGAAGTGGAAAAGGGTATTTGAAAAAAAGAAGTCAGAAAGAATGCCAGTGCAAAAGACCTGGGACTATGCCATAGAATTGAAAGAGGAGTTTATGCCAAAAAAGGAAAAGGTATACTCATTGTTGAGGGAGGAAAGGGAAGAAGTACAAGTATTTGTGGAAGATTAGTTGAGGAAAGGATATATCTGGTCTTCCAAGTTGCCCCAAATATCACCAGTACACTTTGTGGCAAAAAAGAATGGCACATGGAGAATAGTGCAGGACTATTGACATATAAATCAGTGGACAATAAAGAATGGATATCCTTTACCCCTCATTGTAGACATACTGGATGGAGTAGGAAAGAGGAAGGTGTTCATGAAGCTGGACCTGAGGTAGAGATACAATAACATCAGGATCAAAGAGGGAGATGAATGGAAGGCAGTGTTTACAACACATATTGGGGCTTATAAGCCCATAGTTATGTATTTTGGGTTAACAAACTTCCCTGCTACCTTCCAAACAATGATGAATAACCTGTTCTGCAATCTCATAAATCAAGGAGATACAGCAACATTCATTGACAACATCTTAGTAGCCATGGATACAGAGAAGGGGCATGATGAGCTGGTAGAGAAGGTATTAAAAAGACTAGAGGAGAACGACCTGTTTGTAAAGCCAGAAAAGTGCAAGTGGAAAGTGAGAGAAATAGAGTTCTTGGGAGTAGCAATTGGGCCAAAGGGAGTAGAGATACAGAAAGAGAAGGTAGAGGGAGTCCTGAACTGGCTGGCATCTAGGAACATCAAAGAAGTACAAAAGTTCCTGGGCCTTGCCAACTACTACAGGAGGTTCATAAAAGACTTTGCTAGGGTAGTAGTACTGTTATATGTGCTGGTTAGGAAAGAACAGAAATAGAAGTGGGAGAAGAAACAAAAGAAAGCATTTAAGAGACTTAAGATAGTATTTACCACAAAACTGGTCTTGGCTATCCCAGACATTGATAAAGAGATGAGAGTAGAAGCGGATGCCTCAGACTATGCAACAGGGGGAGTGTTGTCAACAAAGTATGAGAATAGGAAGTGGAGGCCAGTGGCCTTCATCTCCAAATCGTTGAATACTACAGAGCGAAATTATGAAATTCATGATAAAGAGATGCTGGCAGTTATTAGGTACCTAGAAGCATGGAGGCATTACTTGGAGGGAGTGAAGCTCAAATTTGAAATCTGGACAGACCATAAGAACCTCCAGTACTTCATGACGAGCCAAAAGTTAAACTATAGACAAGCAAGATGGACCCTATACCTATCACAATTTAATTTTACATTAAAACACGTTCTAGGAAAGAGCATGGGAAAGGTAAACAGATTAAGCAAGAGACCAGACTGGTAGAAGGGAGTGAAAAAGGATAATGAGAACCAGAAATTAATAAAGCCAGAATAGATTAGGGAAGTGAAAACAATAATAGAGGAAAAAAATCTAAAGGAAAAAATCAAAAGGGCGCAGGAAGGGGATGAGAGAATAGTAAAAGCAGTAGAGGAGTTGAAGAGGGCAGGAATAAAGATGTTAAAAGATAAAGAATGGAAAATAGAAGATAAGATAGTAATGAAGAAAGGAAAGATATATATACTAGAAGAAGAGCTTAGGGGAGAAATAATACAATTGCACCACAACACCCCAGTAGGAGAACACGGAGGGAGATGGAAGACAACAGAGTTGGTTACCAGGAATTACTGGTGGCCAGGAATAACAAAGGAGGTGGGAAGATATGTGGACGAATGTGATGCTTGTCAAAGATACAAGAATCGAAGCAAAGCACCAGCAGAGAAGCTAATGCCCAATGCAGTCCCAGAAAAACCATGGAGCCATATCTCAGCAAATTTTATCACCAAACTGCCATTAGCCCAAGGATATAATGCTATCTTAGTAGGATGCAACCGCTTCAGTAAAATGACATATTTTATAGCAACAACAGAGAAAACATC
>Ga0153980_1000833_pt1 | contig 13506 bp, 5 predicted proteins | sample TSGA064MetaG_FD_104722 | JGI IMG/M metagenome (GOLD analysis project Ga0153980, IMG submission 104722) | Attine ant fungus gardens microbial communities from Georgia, USA - TSGA064 MetaG | ecosystem: Host-associated > Fungi > Mycelium > Unclassified | place: USA: Georgia, Magnolia Springs State... | reverse complement strand
TACCCAGTTGTGTACTCTTGTACACCTCAGTCATTGTTGTTGGAGATCAAACAGCTGTCAAGACAAGAGAGATTGTTACTCATTACCATTTGGTATATGTTCCCATAGATATTGTTTTTTTTTTAAAAAAAAATCATTTATTTGTAACATGGGGCTCAATGGCAGTCTGCAACCCATAGATATTGTTGTTAGCAAAGGTTCTTAAATATGCCTGAATTATTCTACATAACTCAGTTCTTATTGTCTTCAAGATACTGAGGTTAGTATGTATAACTATCTACATATCACTCATGCTCACTGTATCACAAATGGTCACTTACTGATTTGTGAGTTAATAATTTAATAATCAAAGTGTTCAAAAAAGTGAAGTTAGACAAGCAGCAAAAGATGTTGTTAAGTCTGAGGTTTATTCTCAGATATACAGTCCTTAAATACATAATTGTGGTGGTCTGTGCACAAGGACAGCCTACCACATGATCACTACCTATTGTTCTACATATAGGAGTGCTATTGTTCTTGAAATAGAGATAACCTAACTATCTTAGAACAGTCCTTTGTTCTATCCAAGAACAGATGATAATCTATGGATAAAGATCAGTGTCATGTACAAACATTGAGGACCTTGTATCTCCATGGAATCTTATTGCCTTGGGATCTATTTATAGCTGAAAGAAGTGCATTGAAGAGAGCTTCACAATGGTCATTGAAGCAAATAATTACATTAAGCAGTTTCTGAGATATCAGTGATTTAGTGTCTGGTAACTTGGTAATCACTGACTGACCTGCTGATAACTTGGTAAATACTGATTTCTTTGAGATGTTTTTGATACTGTTTGAAAGGTCTCCTTAAGGGCTTTCAGTGGCCATTTAGATTGTTGAAATTGGTCAAGTATTCCTAGAGTTATGGTCTGAATGAAGTTTATGACATGTTCAATCTTTAGAAATTAAAAGAAAAGAATATAGATATAAATATAAATATAAATATTGACTTAGCTGTTTTGACACCAATAAGTAAAGAAGCTGGACTAGGTTAAGAGGTTTGGGTAGGTGAAGTTATGGTAGAAGCAGTCATGGTAGGTGTTGTCTGTACAGTAGTTAATACTAGACAAACATTTGTTCTGTCAAAGTGTTTCCATAGCCATTTTTCTTGGATTACCATCTGAAAGCACAATGAGAAGATAGTCCAGTTTCCTCCAGAAACATTCATTTTGGGTACTAATGCAGGTAATACATCATATACTGTAGCAACTTAGCCTGAGTTGACTTAATCACACTTCAAGTCCAAGTTAACAAGGAAAACTCAATGAAGTTCCTATTAGATTCTGTACACTACTTATACAATTACTACATGGTCTGTGCACTGCTCTCCAACACTCATCATGTGACTCCATCATGTGACATGACACTGTGACATCTGAACATGTGACCATAATATATAACATTTGTCATATAATACTTTCCTGCATTTCTTTCTTGTGTAGTAAGTTCAAATAAGAAAAGAAAAGAAATATAAATAATAACTTAGCTGTTTTGCCAAGTTATAACATATACTGTACTTAACATGGTTCTTTAAAATGTTGATCTATTCTTTTCAGCACTACAGTGGGGTGATGTAAGGGGACCCTACCAATACCATCTCTGAAATACCAGACTCATAGCCTGGAGTGACCTTGCACTTAATTAAATATTACTATATAATATTTAATTCTCTTTAGCTTGACTTGGAGACTCCTGACCCTAACTAACAGGACCATAGGATCAGGGATGTCTTAGCAGTAGAAGTATATATAGTGTAAAAGTATACCCTAGGAGCCTTATTCTAATTTCTAAGGATTCTTCTGGAGATAAGTTGTAACATAATTAGGAGTGTAATATTATCTAAGGATTCTTCTGGAGCCCACTCTGCTCTGGTCACCCTTACAGGTGGGGCCAATAACCTGATAGAATATAGAATCTAGGTTACAGTATGTCACAAACTTCATTTGGACCATAACTCTTGGAATACTTGACCAATTTCAACAATCTAAATGGCCACTGAAAGCCCTTAAGGAGACCTTTCAAACAGTACCAAAAATGTCTCAAAGAAATCAGTATTCACCAAGTTATCAGCAGATCAGTCAGTGATTACCAAGTCACCAGACACTAAATCACTGATATCTCAGAAACTGCTTAATGTAATTATTTGCTTCAATGACCATTGTGAAGCTCTCTTCAATGCACTTCTTTCAGCTATAAATAGAACCCTAGGCAATAAGATTCCATGGAGATACAAGGTCCTCAATGTTTGTACATGACACTAATCTTTATCCATAGATTATTATCTGTTCTTGAATAGAACAAAGGACTGCCCTAAGATAGTTAGGTTATCTCTATTTCAAGAACAATAGCACTCCTATATGTAGAACAATAGATAGTGATCATGTAGTAGGCTGTCTTTGTATACAGACTATTACAATTATATATTTAAGGACTGTATATCTAAGAATAAACCTCAGACTTAACAACATCTTTTGCTGCTTGTCTAACTTCACTTTTTTGAACACTTTGATTATTAAATTATTAACTCACAAATCAGTAAGTGACCATTTGTGATAGAGCATATAAAAAAGTTAGATGAAAAGAAACATGTAGGACTTTATAAATAGTAACAAATACTAGAATATATCTGAGTAGTATATAGCAATTGAATGGAAACCCTATTAAGTTCTCTTTGTCAACTTAGACTAGAAGTGGGACTAAATTATCACAGCTATATTCTTATACCAGAACTTAATTCTTTTATCAGCACTATTCATTACAGAGCCTTGCCAACTTACTCTTTCATTTTTCTTGATATTTAGGTGATACAACTCAGAACTACTAAGATATAGCTGGGCCCTAGGCTTAAGGAAACTTGATAGTCAGTTAAAAACTTGTTACAAACTTTATTTGGACCATAACTCTAGGAGTACTCAACTGATTTCATCAATCTAAATAGCTACCAAAAGCCTTTAAGAAGACCTTTTCAATGATACCAAAAATGTCTCAAAGCAATCAGTATTTACTGAGTTATCAGCAGATCAGTTGGTGATCACTAAGTTATCAGATACTAAATTATTAATATCTCAGGAATCACTAGACATAATCATTTACTTCAACATTTATTATAAAGCTTTCTTTAATGTACTTCTTTTGGCCATAAATAGACTCCAAGGTGATAAGACCCTATGGAGATACAAGGTCCTCAATGTTTGTATATGACATTAGTCTATTATCTATAGATTATCATTTGTTCTTGAATAAAACAAAAGACTACCCTAATATAGTTAGGCTATCTCTATTTCAAGAACAATAGTACTTCTATATGTAAAACAATAGGTAGTGATCATATAGTAGTCTGTTCTAGTACACAAACCACCACAATTATATATATAAGGACTCTATGTCTGAGAATAAACCTAAGACTTAACAATATTTTTTGTTACTGTCTAAATCTCACTTTTAAGCCCCTTTTGAATCTATATTTATCAATCATAAATCAAGTAAATGGTCTTTTGTAATAAAACTATTAGTAGAAGTATAGTACCAAGCTTAGGTATTGTATCTGAGACCTAATCTGTTAATTGAGTTGTATTGTTATTAGTTACTTATACCTTTTTGCTGTATAAATCTTGTGCTGAAGTCCCATTGTGGACTGTATATATAGAGAAGTAATGTCATATTCTTAAGAAGGTATTTAGATTAGGAATCCTCTCTTTGGGGTGATAGTATAACCATATTATTAAAGCAGTAGTAAGTAAGACAGTAAAACTTTAGCTAGATAAAGATCTTGTACTTTAGTAGACATAATTATTTAGTAAAATTATTCAATTTTTCATTCAATATTAGTAGGAATATAATACCATGTTTGTAAGGGACCATATTAAAGTACACTCCTGACACACTAGTAGTAGTTCCCCAGAACAATCCTATACTAATTAAATAACAATTACTCAATATTTAATTAGTTGTCTTATTCCTTGTACTCCTGACCCTGATTGCTAAGACATTCTGTAACTAGGAAATCTGTATATATAGTATAGATTACCTCTCCAGGAGCCTTATTCTATTCTCTGAGGAATCTTCTGGAGAACTTTACTCTGGTCACTCTTACAGTAGAATAGGATCTCTTTTTAGTATCACAAATAGCCACTTACTGATTTGTAATTAAGGAATTTGATATTCAAAAGGCTCAAAAAAGTAAAGTTTAGACAGTAGCAAAAAATGTTGTCAAGTCTAAGGTTTAATCCTTAGACAAAGAGTTCTTATATACATGATTGTAATAGTCTATGCACCAGAACAGACTATCACATATTTACTATCTATTGTTTTATATATAGTAGTACTATTGTTTTTAAAATACAGATAACCTAACTATCCTAGGATAGTCTTTTGTTTTATTCAAGAACAAATGATAATCTATAGATAATAGATTAATATCATATACAAACATTGAGGACCTTATATTTCTATAGGATCTTATCACCTTAGAGTCTATTTATGGCCAAAAGAAGTGCATTAAAGAGAACTTTATAATAAATACTAAAGCAAATAATTATGTCTAGCAGTTTCTAAGATTAGATACTAAGTCCACTACTATCATGATAGTATTACATTTGGAGGATCCAGGGAACTTGACTATGAAGCTGATACTGAGGGTGTCCCATCTTGCATCTGGTATGGAAAGAGGGTATAGTTCTCTGACTAGAGAGTATCTTATTGCCTTTGTATGGAGACAGAGATTATAAGTGCTAACATACTATCCTATATACCTAGACATCTAGAGCCACCAGTAATTGTGGAATACCAACTCCAGTATCTTCCATCAACCCAGGTATCTAGCAATCTTTGTGTCATGGCACAAGGCAATGATCTTTCTGCACAGGTCCAGGGTCTGAAGAATATAGATCTTTTCTCTAAAGTAGAGTAGTCCATCAATATTCAACCATTTTAAGAAGTGTACCATTCTGTTGGTAGACTACTGGAGTTTGAGAGCTGCCTTGACTACTGGTTCTTTCAAATCTCTAAAGTGATTACCTTTCCAGACTTTGGCCAGAATGCTAAGTTCAGCTCTAACTAGCTATACTCCTTTAAGGGCCTAGATGGCCAAAAGTTCAGGGTAGAGCAAGATAATGTTCTCATTGTCCAAAGATCTATTACTGTAGTTGGGCCTTTTAAAAAGGGTATTGGGCTTACCCATAGATTGTTCTGAATAATAGCAGAGAATGAAGTCAAAAAGAACTAGATAGAGAAACTACCATGCTTGCCTATGGTTTAGTTTTCTCATAGTTATAAAGTACTTCAAGTTCTTGTAGTCTGTCTAGATCTCTACTGGATTAGTGGCTTCTTCTAAGAAATACCTCTACTTCTCTAGGATGTATATAATAGCTAACATTTTCTTGTCATAAATTTTATAGTTTTGTTCCAGTAGAGATAAGAACTTACTGTGGAAAGCAATAGGTCTCCACTTACTATCTACTATGGACTGCTTATAAGGGGAACACTCAGAGGTGGTTATCCAGTAAGCTAGAAGAAGGTCCCAGAAGCTAGTATGATACTTGAGTAAAGATAGATCTACCTATATAAGCTGTTATATATACTACAACAGGTGGTTTATGCACAATCATATAAAAACTAACCAATAATACTATAATGTCCTTATATAGTTAAACAGACATCACTATGACAATACAAGATAGAAGAAGTATAGAAGAAAGTAGGAATACAATATAGAAGATATACTTAGCCCATAGATACTGAGCTTACCTAATAACTAAGTGTATCCCTAGGGTGTCCCCTTATACTACTGGAATAGGACTATACTGCTAGTAAAGTCTAAGCTATCTGCTTCAATTCAAAAAGGCTCAATATCTTGAGGAGAAACCAATACCAGAGTGGTTGTCATGGCTATCTTAAGGGTCTCAAAGGCAGTTTGCTCTCCATTTCTCCATTTCCAGGTCCTGTTAGCTCAAGTAAGGTCAAAAAGAGATTAGACTATTATTGAGAAGTTTTGTATAAAGCATTTATAGAAATTAACAAACTCTCAAAAAGCCTAAGCATCAAAAGCATAAAGAAATTACAGCACCCTGTTACAAACATGTTACATTACAATAATATCATCAACAATTCATATTATCTCTTGCTCTATTGTATATTATAGTTACTATATACTATATCAAGAGTAACTTTGATATTATTGAGATGTTCAGGGAGAGAATAAATATATATATTGACATGGAGATAAAAACATAAAATAGGTATGAGAATAACAAGTAAAAGTAGCTAATAAATCAAGTATAAGTCTGTATATTTTCATTTGAATTTTATCCAAACTACTTTCTTCTATACTTAAGAACATAGTAGTAAGGTTAGAGCATGATTACTGACTATGTTATGTTAGAAGACATGTTTTGAAAATATATATAAAAACATAGTAACAGGACTTGAAATGTATATAGTTCAAAAATCAATCTCTACTTGAATATTCCAGTAGTAGAATAATGATATTTATTAAAATATCAGTGGAGCAAGAATCTGTGACTATTTGTGACAAATACAGTATAGTACTACATTTGGTAGAGGAGTAGTAGAGGAGCAGTAGGGGAGCAGTAGAAGAGCAGTAGGGGAGTAGTAGGAAAGTAGTAGAGGAGTAGTAAAGGAGTAGTAGACAAATTGCACTGCTTAAGAGACTAGTACCATGGATGTTGAAATACTTAACTTAAGGAACTTAGATAACTGCTTAAATGAGAGATCTTAATTCTACCTTTCAACAATATTTACTATTATAATACTGGCAGTATCTTCTATCATAACTACTAATGATATCAAAGCCAATAAGCAAGTTAGTCTGACAATTCAGTCTTCTCTCCAAGTCTTAGCAGCAACAAGGATTAGTTTTGATTAGATTTATTGCAAGTATGGTATAACAATATCAATAGTTTGCTGTCTACTTTACATAAAGCAATAGAAAATTGTAAAGATTTTTTGCAGCTACATAAGAAGAAAGTCCATGAACTATCATACCAAAGAATAAGCATAGAGTTAACAATAATCTATAAGAAGATTATCAGTAAATAAGAGAAAATGTACAATAAATTAAAAACAAACATGACATATATATAGTGACAAGAGAGCTTAGAGTAGACATTTCAGAAAGAGTTGATAAGCTATTATACAAGAGAAGATATATAGAGACTAAAACAAATATTCTATAAAAAGAAATAGATTAGTAAATAACTAAAAAGAAAAAGAAAATATGTAAATGACCTACTAGAGACTCCACTTGAAATAGAGGTAGGGACATGTTTAGGAAGGGTCGACAAGGTATTGTATATAAGAGGACATGTAGTAGAGATAAGACAAATGCTCTACAAAAAAAAAGGTTAGTAAATAAATAAAAATAAAAATAAAATAAGTCAATGATATACCAGAGACCTTACTTGAGGTGAGGGCAGAAATATGTCCAGGGAGCACAGACAAGGTATCATATGAGACAGAACACATAGTGGAGATAAGACAAATATTCTATAAAAAAAAAGTTAGTAAATAAATAAAAAGAAAAAGAAAATATACAAATAATATACTAGGGATATATTCAGGGAGAGTTAACAAGGTATTGTATACAGAAGAATGTATAGTGGGAATAAAACAAATACTCTACAAAAAAACAAGGTCAGTAAATAAATAAAAATAAAAATAAAATAAATCAATGATATACTAGAGACTTCACTTAGTATGGAAACAGAAACATGTCCAGGGAGCGCAAACAAGACATAGTATGAGATAGGATGCATAGTAGGGATAAAACGAATATTCTATGAAAAAAAAAGATCAGTAAATAAATAAAAATGAAAAAAATATACAAACAATATACCAGAAATTACACTTGAGACAGGGATAGAGACATGTCCAGGGAGCATAGACAAGGTATGGTACAAGACAGGACATATAGTAGGGGTAAGATAAATATTCTAAGAAAAAAAAAAGGTTAGTAAATAAATAAAAATAAAAAGAAAATAAGTCAACAATATACTAGAGACTTCACTTAGTGTGGAGACAAAGACATATCCAAGAAGCACAGATGAAGTATCATACAAGACAGAACATATAATAGAGATGAAACAAATGTTCTATAAGCATAAATAGATTAGTAAATCAATAAAAATAAAAAGAAAATATATAAATAACATACCAGAGATTACACTTGAGGTGAGGACAAGGATATGTCCAGAGAATATAAATGAGCTATTGTATGAAGGGTGATATATAGAAACAAGATAAACAAGTAAAGAGTTACCCTATAAAATTCTCCAATAATGTAATTTACTTGTTATATGAGTCATACTCTCCCACAAGCTATAACTTCCTTACTGGGCTATTGCATCAGACATACCTTCCTTACTGGACTATTACATCACTTACTTATGCTATAGTATTACTTGTTACAAATACATATCAAAATCTCATATAAAATAGCACTTTTGTATAATTTCTTGGCCTATCTTACTATAGACCTAAGATATAGATATATATATTTACAACTATATAGAAGAGACAGCCTATCCAGGTAATTACACTCCCAATCTTTAAAAAATATCTTTTCTGAAGAAAGATGTATAGCAGTACCTATCCCCACCCTTCCATCTATTAACACTATGAAGTAGAAGATTTCCATAGAACTGTACCATAGTACCTGAATCATATTAGAATATTGTTTCCAATTTAGACAAGTGAAAAACAGCTGACTCATATGATTTAAAAGTGACAACTTGATTATACCAGAAATAGGCTCTAAAGTGATCTCTATGTTCTCTAGATATTCTGTTTGTGATAGGAGATAATCCTGAGTAGATTGTGGGCCAAAGAAAGACATATTTTCTAGTGATTGGATCTACTTTCAATTTGTTCATAACTTCATAAGCAGTATTATAAAGTATTGGATGGATAATACAAAGGATGTTGTTTATGAACTTCAAAGGATCTGCAATGTTTGTTAGCCAGGTTTTAATCCCTTTATCCATGTTCTTCCAGAATAAAGATAAGAGGATAATCTTGGCCTTAGGATCTTTCTTCAAAAATATCAGTGACTAATTTTGACAAAATATAAAACAAATTATACTCTATGTTCCAAAGGAAACCAGCCTAGAGAAAATGTCTCTGTACCATTTACAACTCCAGACACAAAGCTCTTATAGGCATCTGGATCTTTTCCTCAATTTTTTCTTCCAGTACTAAGTGAATGACACAAAAAAGGATCTAGATCCTTTTGTGCTCTAGTTAATATTCTCTACACAATAAACTTTAGGATAGCTATTTAAAAAAGAAATAGCTTACACAATAATTCTTTGGTAGTATCTCTGGTAGATACCACAAAAGAATGTGGCCTTTGTTGTCCACAATAGTACATGAATGACTTATATACCCTAAGTTAGGCTTCTTGAGAATCTTGCTAATCTTCTGGCCACTCTTCAAGGTAGAAATATCACAGTCTACCAGATCTATGAATACAATCAATAAAATATATAGCCATAGACAGGAAAAAATACTTACATAAACAATTCATTGCTTTAGTTAGGATCCTTACAATTAAGTTGCTGTCTCTTACTTGTGGTTTTCTTTCTTTGTTTTGTGGCCCAGAGTATTCAATGTATTCATATCTGTATAAAAGGTAATTAAATAGCTATAGAAGAACATACTGAAAGAGTACTGATAATTTCTTGTTTTTTTCCAAGCTTAATCTTTCTTGCATCTTGCATTTTAGCTTTTGAATTTTATTCTTTTCTTTATATTTGTTTATTCTATTTCTTGGATGGCTCTTAGATTTTTTAGTACTTTTTTATGATGAAGTTGGAGACATAACAAAAAAAAGCTATACATGGTACTACTTTAAGTTAGTAGTTTTAGTTGATTATTTTTGTGATTATTATATAAGTATTCATAAGCTGAGTGCTATAGTTAAAGTTAACTGTACTAGATTCTCAAATCCCCTTTAAAAAGTTAGTATATATGTCAGAAAAATTGTAGAATAAATATCAACTTCAAAAGTGGATGTGAAGTGTTGAGGTCAAACAAGAACAATCACTTAACTTAACAATATTAGGTCAGCAAGGATGTACTCTACTGACAAAAGTTGGAAGTTGAGAATTGAAAGTCTTTTTGCTATTAAACTACAGTGTAAAGTGAGGAATTTATAAATACTATGATAGTAATTATACAATGAATTTATAACAGCTCTACTCAATGGCAATACATTATGAGTCAAACAGTGGAGACAGAAACATGTCCAGGAAGTGTAAACAAGATATCATATAGAGAAGAACACATAGTGGGGATGAAATGAATATTCTAAGAAAGAAAAAAAGGTTAGTAAATAAATAAAAATAAAAATAAAATATACAAAGGACATACTGGGGACTCTGCTTGAGGTAAGGGCAGAAACATGTCCAGGGAGGGTTGACAAGGCATTGTATATAGGAAAATACATAGTAGAGGTGAGACAAATGTTTTAAGAAAAAAAAAAGGTCAGTAAATAAATAAAAATGAAAAGAAAATATACAAATGACATACTGGGGACTCCACTTGGTGTGGAGGCAGAGACATGTCTAAGGAGCACAGACAAGATATTATACAAGACAGAATATATGGTAGGGGTAAGACAAACATTCTAAGAAAAAAAATAGATTAGTAAATAAATAAAAATAAAATAAGAAATTGGGCATGATATAATAATTAGTCATATCATCCCATGTATTAGAAAACAAAACCAGCATACCATTGTACTAGTCCTTTAAGACCTTCTCACTAAGAACTTATATTTGTTACTATATTAACTATTGTCTAGTGCCTAGAGCTATTGTGACATGGGTATAATAAGGGCTCTTCCTTGGCTCTGGGCAAGAGAATATCTTTATCTCCCCTTTGTTCAGCAGTTTGGTCTTTGATAACTGTAGACTGGGGAAATTTAGGGTTTTGGATACTACACTATTTACCCTGGTAGGATCTAGGGGCTTGTTTTCTATCTTTCCACTTACTAGAGTACACAGTGGATTGTTTCCTCTCATAGAGAGAGTTTATAGTATTTACTAATCTATATCTCTCTATAAAGTGTTCATCTTTGTTCTACCACACATTCTTCTTTCATATAATGGCTTGTTTGTGCTCCTTGGATATGCTCCTATACCCAACTCATGTCTAGTCTTAGCCACATCATTTATATATTTTATTTTTATTTTATCTGATTTACTGACCTTTTTTTTTTTTAAAATGTTTATTTTACCCCTATTATGTATTCTTCTATATATGATACCTCATCGACCCTCTCTGGACATGTTCTTGTCCCTGCCTTAAGTATAATTCCCAGTACATTATTATTTTATTTTATTTTGATTTTTATTGATTTACTAACCCATTTATACTCATAGAATATTTATCTTAGCCCCTTTATTTATTCTCCTTTATATCATGGATTGTTAACCCTCCATAGACATGTCTCCACTTGTGACTATCCATATGTATTTTTCTATTTTGTTTTCTCTTTCCTGACAATATTGCTCACTGATTGTATTCTTTCTATGTTCTCTCTATTACAAGTATTGGAGTACTTTCTAGCACTCTACCTTTTGTAAGTCACCTTTGTTTTTTTTTTTGGTTCATTGATACCTATATGTAAATTCACTAATACTTATATTTCAATAGATTTTCTGTTCTTATTTTCTATTTTTTCCCCTTTGATAGCTATCAGAAGAGACCTCTTTAACAGCTATTAAAGGGAACTTTATAATATAATAGTCTTTGTATTTATTTTGTTACAAACAACTTGTTTTATAAAAATTCTTGATCCAAAAAGATGTTTTAACTTCCTCTTTCCAAAAATCAGTATATAATCTTATATTGATTGAAGAAAAAAGTAATGCTATAGGTTCAAACTTCATAATACCATTCATCTATACCCTAACTCCAAAATATTAGTTTTGCAGTTGGTATACTAAAGGAGGCCAACTGTATATTTGCTCTTGTGACTGAAATCTTTGTACAGAATGTCTTAACTATGTTTCTACCAATATTAAACTTGGTAATTTTACCTGTTCTTATTGCTGGTTAACAAATCTTGCAACTCAACATCAACTATATCAAGTATGCTTGAAATCCTTTAATTTTCTCCTTTTAATAATATAAAATAGCCTTCTTTTTTCTTTAGTAGTCTTTTATAGTCTCAAATACCAGTTCTACAAGAGCATAACTTTCTCTTATATTAATGGATAATCTTTATATCTTAGTTTTCCAACTTTCTAGCTTTGATCCAACATTATATATATTTTGTTTTGTCTATAGTCATATGAAGCCTTATTTTCCTAAAGGATCTTCAACAAATAGCATTAGCTTGATTGAAGTAGAACTAAATCTTGGTAGTGAGGTTTTTAAAGCCCAAATAAAAGAACTTTTCCAATAACTTTCATAGTGTATTTTTTTTAAATACTTCATAATAATTACTAAGTCTTTTTTAGATTCAACCAATTTATTACTTTTATATATACCTATACAACCTCAGAAGAAGAGTTTTGGATTCAACCAGAACCAAATATATACTCATTCCAATCTCAGGATATAAGTATATAAAATTTATTCAAAATAATTTTTTAACTTAATTATCTCCTTTAGTTTTTTTCCTATATTTTCTATTTTTTTTGTTATAGAGCACTTGAAGAGAGATAATCAATTATCTCTCTTTTTTGTTTATTATGGTGGTCTTTTTTAGAAAATCAACTCACTTTAACAAATATATTAATTTACCAACTTATAAGTTTTTTTCAACATAGAGAAGTCAAAGCTAATTACTATCAATTAGTCATTTCTGGTTAACAATGGCTTTTGTTAACAAAGAATTTCATCCAACAACATATCACTTATTTTTGATAAACTTTATCTAAAATATTTTTGTTCTTTAAAATTCTGCTGTTTTTCCAAGTCTTCTTTTAGCTAATCCTGATCTTAGAGCTGGAACAAAGTTTCTTATAGTTATTCAACATGGAAAAAAGAGTATTTGCTTTTTAGAATGGTCTAATTGTCTACATAAACTACTTGGTAATTTTCATACTTGTTCATGTGAATTTTGCCATGTTTTAGATAAATAGAAATTGGTAGAAGAGAAAAAAGAAAAAAACTATTATTCAAGTATGTTATTGGATCTATATTTATTGTTATATTAACTAACTATTCTAAAGAATTGTTACTGATTACTCAAATTTGCAGTAATCCTACTTGTAGAGAGAAAAAAATATTTTATTCTCCATCTTATTCATTTATCATCATAAAAGATTATCCAAGACAAGATAAAGGACTAGGAAAGAGAATAGAACTATGGATTGGATACTATATTGGTGAAAATAACTTGTCTTTAAATTATTAATCATTTCAACTTTGATTTTCTTGATATATATATATCAGATTAAATACAATATTTATTTAACTAGACTTTTTCTCTTTCTTAAG
>Ga0153980_1000832_pt1 | contig 13514 bp, 23 predicted proteins | sample TSGA064MetaG_FD_104722 | JGI IMG/M metagenome (GOLD analysis project Ga0153980, IMG submission 104722) | Attine ant fungus gardens microbial communities from Georgia, USA - TSGA064 MetaG | ecosystem: Host-associated > Fungi > Mycelium > Unclassified | place: USA: Georgia, Magnolia Springs State... | reverse complement strand
TCACATTGCCCGCATCAGCGCTGCCATTGACTGGCTGCGTGGCTTGCGTACCCTGGGCGCCCGCGGTGGCATGACAAAGAGCTGGATGCTTTCTGGTACAGGCGACCACAGTGGAGGCAGCGAGGCGGCCATCCGTCTGCAGGCTGATGAAGACGATGAAATGAGATAATCACATTCCGCCAGCGCGGGCGACGGGTGCCCGCTCTGTTCTTTGAACGAAAACCTGAATCAAATAAATATAGTCAGGCCAAGGAAACGATATTCACCTTCCCCTTTCCTATAATGATACTGACGTCAGGCATGCGCAGCGGAAGCTGTTCAACCAGCGACATAATAAAATCACGAAATCATTTCCAGCGCCGCCATCCGCTCAGGTTGTTCCGGCAGGGACCTTCACAGCATGAAAAACACAAATTCAGTATCCGCCATTCGCGCCCGCCTGCAGAACCTGGGCGAGACGCTGACGGCAGAGCGTAATGAGCTTGAAGCAGCTATCAAGGCAATTCTGGCCTTGGGCGGTCAGCTGACCAAAAAAACGCTCATTATTCACGTCATTAGTGAGCTCGAGCAGGAGCAGGACGCGCAGAGGCAAACGGTGCTGCGCGACGTGCTGGAGCTGATCGTGACCCACACGCCGGACGATGCCGGCGGTCAGGCTTTGTGAGGCTGAAACTCCGGTCAAGTCTATTCGTCAGTTCAGTTTTCCTGCAAAGAGGCGGATAGCCCGGTTGCAGGCCTCGCGCATGGTCATACTGGCGCTGGACTCCTTCAGGCACCACAGTGTACCGATGAGCTCGTGCGGGTTCACTGATTCGCCTCGGCGCAGTATTTGCCTGATGGCCAGCCCGATGGCTTCGTGCATCAGGTCCTGTATTTCACTTTCGTTTTTCAGATACGCTCCGCTTATTGGGGATATATACAGTGTATCGCGGTAAGCGGTGCGCATAAATATGTACGAAAAAAAAACGCCCGGAGGCGCTTAAATCAGCGGGGTGGCGGCCCCGTCGGGCGGTATATCTCTTTCGCCGCCCAGCACCTCGTACTCGTGACCGGGCTCGGGTACCTCGCCCGGCAGGGGCGTGGCGTCATCAGGCATCGGTTTTTCAGACATGCAGCGCTCTCCCGCAGGGCTGATTCCCGCCCTTCTGCTTTATGGTGTCGCTGTTCCTGGTGTTTTTTTGTTGCCCGCTGGCAGTATGTTGTGGTCGGCGTCTTTGCCATCCTTCACATTTTGTGACGCAATTTGATACGCGTGCCGGTAACTCATGGCGGAGCACAGAAAACGACGCTCGGGGTGATCCTCCAGGCACGCGCAGCCTTTCACGTGCAGGTGGTCCTGCTTCTCCGTCATGAGCAGATAATAAAACTGTCACATATCTCACCTTCTTCCCTGCTAAAGCAGCCACTGTGCGCCCGGTTACATAACGGACGGAATTAATTTCTGTCGCGATTTAAGCAAGCCACGAAGAGGCTGTAATATCGGTGTTAAGAATACGTGCATAGAACCAGTAGTTATTTTGGAATCGTTCATTCCCAAATTTAGATTAGTACTTTTATATGATTGCCGTTAGAGCTTCATTTTCTTCCGCTCTTTATACGCCTGCGCCTTCTGCAGGACACGCCTCTCTCCCGGACACACTGATGCCTTACCACTCAACCGACACCGTGTGCGGCTTTGCCGGCATACTGCCTGAAACCCTGCGCCGCTGGCGCCGCGCCGGACTGGTGGCCACGCCCGGCCGCCCAGGCTACACAGACGCACAGCTCTCTGCGGTGCTGCGGGTGCGCGACCTGACGGCGGAGGGGCACCGGCTCTGCGACGTTTATGCCGTGATGAAGTGGCCCGCGCTGACCCTTTCGGGCGGCTGGGCCTTTCGCGAAGAGGAGATGCTGCTGCTTCTGCAGCGCAGTACGGATCAGGATGTGCAGAATGAGATGCGTAAAATGGCCACGGACTACTGCACCGAGGACTTCATCAACCGCTATCTGCGGCCACTGAACCTGTGGCTGCGCAGCGACCTCAGCAGCGAAGCCGCCGGCAGGCTGGGCCGCTTCCATCGTTCTGTGCTTGAACAGTGGCGCATCATGTCCGTGGCAGCAGCCGGGCGCCGGTGCGTGCCCCTGTTCCTCGAGCCCGTCAGCGTGACCGATGAGACTGAAATCTGGATGGAGGCCATACGGCTGACCGGGCAGGGATTTCGTGTAGAGGTAGCGGAGGAAGGTCAGCGTATAGCACGACGGCGCCATGAACATCATCTTATGTGGTGCGGCAACGGCATCAGTGCGGCGGAGCTGCAGCGATTCCACCTCCGGTGCGAATCGGGAGAATGCGTGATGCTCACCGGCCCCGACACCGGCCTGAGGGCCGTTAAGCCAGAGCAATGTGCATCTCAGTCAAAAAGACCCGCTGAGGCGGGTCTGCATAAATTCTGGCGGGTGCAAACCAAGACCCGGTGGAAGAAATCCGCACGATTAGCCTGACATACGTCCCGCTTGATTGCAGGCGCCGAACGGTCACTCAGAACGAGATGAGCATTTTGCAGATTACGTATCACATTGACTACCAGTACAAATTACCCGGCGATAACAGGCCGATCGCGAGCGGCAGCTTAATGCGCAGCTCAGCAGGGGAGACGCCGTTAATGTTTCTGCCCGCAGAAGGGGACTTTGTGGAGATCAGCGGTAACCCCACGCAAGACGAGACGCTGACGTCCTTTTCCGGGCGGGTCGTATCCCGGCTGTTCCGCTACGAAAGGTAGTCGGCGACAGAGGTTTTCTGCCACATCAACATCATTGTAGAGGAGTGCAGTCAGGATTTTCCCCGCCTGGTGAACGAGTGACTGCGGATAAAATCGTTAAAGAAAAAATATTTTCGTGTATATCACGATCGCCAGTCCCGGCCCCCCTGAGGTTAATTTCATCTACCTGAAAGGGGGGAACAATGACGTAAGATCATCACAACGGGCGGCAACGACCCTTCAGCCCGTCGTCGCATCAGCATAAATTCTCCCCCCCTGCATTGATTGCCCACCCTCCCCCGCTTTTTCCGAAACTTACGCTCTTCGCTCCGCGCCTCGTTTACTGCCATATACTTGACTTAACAGACGGGGAATTCAGAGCCGGGGCACGCCGGTAAACCTCTTTTCCATCTCCTGTCGCACACACATTCAGCCAGGGGCCTTTACAGCATGAGAAATACGAATTCGGTTGCGCACATTCAGGACTGCCTGCTGGGCAGCGGCAGCCGCTTTGAGTCACAGAAGGAGACGCTGGACGACCTTCTCGCTGATGGAGTACCGGTAAGTAACAAAACCATCATAATGCAGATTATGAGAAAAATTACGGATGAAAAGGACGGTGTGAGGCAGAATACGTTGCGTGTACTTCTTGAGCTGGTCGTGGGGTATACGCCACACGATCCGGGCATCTGAAGGCGGTCTTGCTGCCGGCCACGCACAGCCGGCAGATGCAGGCCAGTACTTTCATGCGCTGCAACGCGGTCTGACACGCGCGATGCCAGCTGAAGGCAGGGTCCGGGAGCTGCCATATACGCGATCTGCTTTCGTTCAGAACAGCCTCCGTGTGCCCAAATATAATGCGGTGGATTTAATCTCTGTGTCGGTTTGTGCACATAACTATCGGAGAGTGTCGTCCCGGACAGGTTCTCGGGCCGGTACACGCCTGAGCGCGACCGCTGAGGTCATCTTCATCGTCGTCTTCCGGCCAGAGCCGGACTAAATCCTATCGCGTCAGTTCTTCTCGTCGTTCAGGCCCGCAAGGGTCTGCAGGTACGGCACGCGCCGGACGGCCTTCTCCGGCTCGTGGAAGCTCTTCAGCCAACTTCTGGCTTCGGATATTTCTGCGAGCCGTTTATCGCTGTCGCCGGCCTGCACCATGTGCTCAAGCTCGGCAATAAGCGATTGAACGCTTATTTCCTTTTCGCCCAGCGCCAGGCTAAGTGCCGCTTCGCCAATAATCACGTGCCCTTTCCCGTCGTGTTGAATAGACAAATTTACTACCTCCTTTTACGTTGATGACAGCCTCACGTCACACTGTAGACGTCGCTGAAGAAAGCGTCCGGAGGATGTTCTGAAAAAACCTTAGTCCGTAATAATTTATTTCAGTCATTTTGATCACAGGGCTCTTTGTGCGTTAAAAACTACCGTTTCAGGCTTTCTGGATATTTATTCAGCGTCTCATCATACCTGTTGCCGGTCCGGTTTGAGAAATGGCCGCTGGCTGCTATGGTGCCCGTGACAATCTGCGGCAATACGGAGCCTGAAATGCTTACAACAATAATTTACCGGAGCCACCTTGCCGATGAGGTACCCGTCAGCGTTCTGCCGGGAATGGTGGAGAAGGCCAGCCTGCTGAACGCCCGACATCAGGTCACGGGGATCCTGCTCTTTAACGGCACACACTTCTTTCAGATTCTGGAGGGACCGGAGGAAGGCGTACTGGACATTTACGGCCGCATCTGCGCCGACCGGCGCCACCATAACGTGGTTGAGCTGATGCGCGACTATTCACCGTCGCGCCGCTTTGGCAACCACGGCATGGAGCTGTTCGACCTGCGCCATCACGACAGCGGCAGCGTGCTGCAGGCGGTGCTTGACCGCGGCACGTCTAAATATCGTCTGACCTATGATGACCGCGGCCTGCAGTTCCTGCGAACCTTCGTGGAAGCACGTGAGAAAGAAAACTACTTCGAGGTCCTGCCCGCCGACTACTGGGACTTCGTCCCGGACGACAACGGGTCACCGGCCCCGGCAGCGGGCGTCACCTTCCGCCCGGTGGTCGATCCGCTCGGCCGTGAGGTCACGGCCCTTGAGGCCCTGCCCGATGACGCGCCGGCAGGGCTCTCCGGCGTGGCGCTGTACGAGCATAATCTCGATGCGGTCACCGGGGCGATGAACAGGGCCGGCAGATCGTGCCCTGACGACATCATGCTGTACCTCAGCATTCTGCCTATGACGCTGGTTTATGTTCCGGAGGCCGTCAGCCGGCTCGTCAGCGCCATTGACAGCGCCGGGATGGTGCCGCAGCAGATCATTCTGGGCGTCAGCGAGACAGAGATTATCTCTCAGCTGGAAGCGTTTTCTCAGGCGGTGCGTCAGCTGAAGCAGGCCGGCATCAGTCTGTCCATCGATAACTTTGGTGACGGCTCAGCCGGACTGTCACTGCTGGCGCACGTGCAGCCTGATCGCGTGCGCATCGGTGCCGGAATCGTTCGCAATATTCACCGCAGTGGCCCCCGTCAGGCGGTGGTACACGCCGTGCTGCGCTGCTGTTCGGCGCTGGAAATTAACGTGATCGCGGCGGGCATTGAGCAGCCGGAGGAGTGGATGTGGCTGGAGGCGGCGGGGGTCACTGATTTCCAGGGCGCTCTGTTTACCGCTGAAGGCGCGGCCGTCGCCTGGCCGGAGACACGGGAAGCCGTCTGAGGCACGGGACAGAAATGGGCCCGCAGGCCCCGGATGATTAACAGGCTGCGGCACGCTGAGGCGGGTGCTGCGCGGCAATAACGGCCGCCGGCGCTTCAGCCTTTTCCTGCCGCAGCGTTCTGCCGCGGTTGGCCTTTTCAAGCCAGGTGCGGAAATGCGTCGTCATGGCCGCCGCGTGCTGCGCGTCCGGAGTGCGGTAAATCAGCAGCCGGCTTTTGGTCTGGTTTGTGCAGTCTATGGCGTAAATCTCGACGCCGGCACCGCGCTGCTCGCTTTCAATTGCTGTGAAATGCATCTGAGGCCAGCGGTTCACCTTCAGCATAAACTCACTTAAAATCATTTTTTTTCCTTTTATTGTTATAAAACCGGTTCTCTTTTCACTGGTCCGCCCAGTGTAGAGCTGGTTGCAGACTCTGCAAGTGGTCAGCACAACAATATGCGTAAAGGTTGCGAAAGCCCCCCCCCCCCCTTTTTTCGGCGCCGGAGATAGCTTCAGCATGCGCCAGCGGGAGGTATCCGGCAATCCGCCGGCAGACTATCGGTGCAACAGGTATTAACGCACATGAGACGCAGCAATGCTTAACGAAGACAGGCTCACTCAAGTCGCCGGTAATCCGGAAAATCATGACCCTGGGGCCGTGACGATGGCGCAGGAACCCCTGCAGCTGCGCCGCGCGCTGGGTGCGCCCAGGGCCTTTGTACATCCGCTGGGCGAGCTTTACGTTGAGGACGGGAGCCATGATCTGGCCGGCGAGCCTGGCGGCGCGCGGCGACGTCTGCCTGTACCGCCTGGAGAAGCCTTAACGGTGGCGGAACCCGCATCGCCAGCAGCAAAGCAGCGTGGTCGCAGCAAGAAAATGTCCGCGCAGGAGTAAGGCACCGTCAGAGCAGGATACCTCCCTCACTGGCAGCGTTACCGTGCCGGATATTTACACTGCAGTGGAAAAGTTTTATGCCGGACAGATTACCCTTTTATGTCCGGACCAGTTCTGCTGTGGTAAGCTCCGCGCCCGAAACCTGCTGCCGGATAACCCCATGAAAAATGACTTTGAAGAAAAAATGGCCGACATCATGATTGGCGAGGCCGTAACGGCGCTGCTGGATGAAGACGTGGCCATCAGCTGGGCAGTCCTGACAGACCGCCTGCGCGCGGCGATTGAACATGAAACGGATGAAGACCGGGTTCGCGCGGGGCTGCGCGCTATCGAAGAGGTCCGGCGGGAAATGCACATTCGCGCCGGTGAGAAGACCGGGTTCGCCAGCGCTGACGATCTGTCATCGCAGAAGCTTCACTAAAGTCACCCGGGCTGTCGCGGTGCCTGTCTGTTATACTGTACGCTTATCCACCTTACGGACGGAGGTCATATGAATGATGACACCACCGCCGAAGATATCTACGCCGTTATCGGAACGGTCGTGGCGCGCCTTCTTAAGCCGGACCAGCACCTCACCCTGCACGAAATCATCAGCGCCCTGCACAGCATGGGTGAGTCGGCCAGCGCTGCCGCAATGCGCGAAAATTGCGAACGCGCGTTCAGACTTCTGGCTCAGCAGATGCACTGACCTTCAGATTCATCTCGTTATGACGCATTTCCCTCGCGCAATAACCGTAACGTGCCACACTGAGGAAAGTGAAACCACTTAAACCGGGAGGTGCCTGTGAAAGTCTGGATTGCCCTAACCCTCGCCGCCGCAGTCAGCTGCTCCGTGTGGGCTTCGCAGGGGGGATTTGACTCTCAGCCAGCGCTGAATACCGCGCTGGCTGCGCAGCAGAATTAATCTCAGAAGTTTTCGTCGTCGGGCGTTTTACCCACCACTATTTCCAGCGCGCTGCGCAGCACGTCCAGTTCGGCCACGTCTGAGGAGCTTTCAAGCTCGGCGATCAGGTAAAGAATGATCGCTTTGCTGGTCACCTTTTTACCACTGATAACGATATCGCGGATGACAGCGTCCAGCACGGCGGTTTCGGCGGCCAGTGCGTCGCCACTACTGCGGAAGTGATGAATGATGTCGGCTTCAGTGGAGGTGTGCTGTTCGTTGAGCTGCATGGTGTTATCCGTCAGGCCCCTGCGGGCAAAAGTGACCAGGCTAATGCCTGAAATAAAAACGGCCACCCTCAGGTAGCCGCGTCCTGCGGGCATCCTGCCACTCTCCGCTGCTTACGGAAATCCATCCTTCATTTTATTTCTTGCTACCGCTGTCCGGAGTCGTGCTGGCATCAAACGCGAGCACGGCTGCATCGCGGCTTTCACGGGACTGGATAAACTCAGTCTGCACCTCGCCCAGCGCCATAGCTAAAGCTTCGCGTTTCACCGGGGTTGTCGCACCGCTGTGCATTATGCGGAGTTGCCGCGCAAGGCTGTTTGCGCTGATGCTGTCTTCGTTGCTCAGCAGTGCGACCACGGCCTCGCCCAGCACAACGTCGGCGAGGCGTTTTAAATCTGTGTTGTTCATACCCGCTTCTTCAGGATCGTGCCCCTCCGGGCTGGGTGGCAGGACGGCCATTCCGGACCGCCCTGAATGCGCGCTCCGGGCGAAGCTTCATTACGGCGGGGTAACTCAGCGGTCAAACAGCATGCCGATAAGGGTCTGATAGTGACGCTCTTCCTCAGGGGTCGAAGACACCTCAAGGCGGCGCAGCAGCTTGGTGCAAATGGCCTTGCGGTTGAGGTTCTTGCCCGCGCGCAGGATTTCGACGACAATCTGTCCGAGGGTTACCTGCTGGGTCGGTGCCGACGCTTTGCTGAAGTACTGTGCAATATCGTTCGCGGTGTCCGGGAATTTCGTAACGTTCTGACGCATGGTGAACCTCTTTGGTTAAAATATAGTCGGCTCTGTCTGACCGTAAAGTTATACAATCAAATCAAACTTGTACAGAAATTGTGTTGCTGTACAGCTTAACTTTTTGTGCAAAAAGTGCTAGTTATTAATAAACAATAATTTGCGTAAGTATCAGCGGGCGAATGATGAGTGGGGTAACGAATAGGTTGTACAATATTCAGAATAACGGGGGCCAGCTTACATGTCTGGGGGCGGGGAAAAAGCCCGTCCGGTGTCTGAACCGGACGGACAAAAAATCTTCAGTGCGTCGAGCCGCGGCCCGCCCCGGTAACCCATCTCAGCTCGTCCCGGTTGCCTGAAGCTGGCATGAACCCACGGACCCAGCGTTTCGCCTCTCTTATCTGCACGCAGCGCGCAGGATTTTCCTCGGCGGCAGCCATCCCAGCCAACTCCCTTACAAGCGTGTCAACAGTAATATCCGCATTATTTAGCGCCAGATGGATCGCAGCTTCGCCAATAATCAGCTGGTTTTCGTTATAATAATAATCAAGCATGTATTTCTCTCCTTCAGCCTTACTGCGGTATTTCAGTGTAGTCCCTTAGAGGACTAAAAACCGGTTCCGTATAAATACTTTCAACGCACTATCTCGCCAGCCAGGAATGCACTCAGTTACAGAGAGGTAAAAACATTTTAAAATTCAGGCGCCTGGCATGTTATTAGAGTTAAATCTCGGAAAATACTGAATAAAATTTATTTTCCCTCTGAAATCGTTTTCATTTTGAGAGGCGGGGAGGACAGGCGATTTAATTTCAGGCAAAGATCTAACGTGATACTGAAAACATAGCCGGTGAGCCTGAAAGGTATTGTCTTTAAAATGCGCTGCGGATAAGAAAAATCATGCGATAATTCGTGTTGATTAATCTTCACCGGTATCAAATAAAATCAGGTAGTATTAATTTCCTAATTGAGCGCGCCGGGATAAATATTATCACCGGTGCGCGTCTGTATGACTTAACTAAATTTCAGGTTTTGGACCGCGGCGGCTGATAAGCCCCCCCTTACGGCCAGCCTCTCGCGCGCGATCTGGGCAGTGTTTAAAGTTGCCGCCGCTGGCAGCGCCGCCTTTGCTGCCCGCCTCGGAGGCGCGTGCGGGGTCGGCCGCAAAGTTTCCCGCACCACCGCGTCTTACTGTTGTCATGATGTATCCCTCAGATGATAGATGTGCTGTGTATCAGGCAGTTAAAGTGTGATAGCTGTGCACAATTCTGCCCGCCTTCAGAGCATTTTTATTACGGGAATACGACGGCGGATACGTTTTGCAGAACGGCTGAATCTGAATTGCGTGCCCGCTGAATCTCCGCGCTTGCGAACTCAGCGATATGCGCCAGGCTATGTGCGTGGAACGGCGCGTAACATCCCTCTGATGGAGAACTGTTCTGCAGGCCCGCCGTTCCGCATCCGTATTATTTCTGCGCAGCGTTCAGGGGGGGCGTGCTGATGACTATTAGTCGTCTCAGGTGGCTTTCAGGCTCGGCGCCCCATCAGAAGGCGGCCCAGTGGCCGCAGAACGCCATCCAGCTGCGCACCGGGTGCAGGCAGCCCGACTGCCCGTCCCGTCCCACACGCGTACACGTAGTGCTCCGGGTCGCGCAGCGCCCAGGCAATCATCCCCTCCCACATCACCTTTGCGGCATTTGTCTGCGCGCTGTCGGTAATGATGATCGACCAGCGATGCAGAAAATGGCAGAAGAACCGGCGCGCCAGGCCGTGCACCGCCCCCTCGTGCTGCGGCTGACGGGTGCGCCATACCATCACCTGTATGCAGGCGCGCTCCGGTGAAGTAAAGTCTTCGGTTTCTTCAAGCCTTACCGCATACGCGGTCTCCGGCTCTGGCTCCTGCGTTATAAGCCTGAACTCTCGCTCTGCTCTGTTCTGCCAGAGGGCGTGGCCGAACGGCGTCACAAATCCGGGCAGCGTAAACGGCTCCACGTTGCGGGAAAGAAACGCGCGGGTGTCGGCCCGATTGGTGTCTTCTGGGTTCAGCACCTGACTGAAGCTGGTATCGGGCAGGGTAATGGGCATGCTGTCGTTCGCCGTTGTTTTTCTTTTCAATGAGCCTCCCTGATAACCGGAGCGTAAGATTATCCCTCTGAATTGTCAGTAATAATTCGTGGTTCTGTTTAGAGGATAGTGCACCGGCTGATTAATACTGTACACGCGCCGGTACATCGGTTACTTTGCGCCCGACCTCATTCTTTATGCACGGGTATTTCATGCGACAGGACGGACTACCGCCGGAAAAAGATGCCGGGCTGACCGGCTACTTCAGCCAGGTCACCCACCCCAGCCAGATTGCGCTGCTGGGGCGAATCACCGTCGACATTCTGCGTCAGGAGCGGCGCCTGACGCGCACAGCGCTTTGCCTTAAGCTAATTGCTCGCCTGGACTGTACCGCCGATGAGGCCGAGGCGGCACACCTGACGGCGCTGCTCCGGATGCTGTTTAATCGCTGAGTCCGGAGCGAAGTGCCGGCGGGGGACCGGTTAAGGAATGTCCGTCGAAAGAAGAGAGCGGTTGCTACCCCGCAGTAAATACACGGTCCGCAAATGGCGGTTACAGATAAACCAGACTTCGTCACGGTCGTTGGAAAGAATTAAATAGGCGTCAGACGTTTCCGACGGGTTAAAGCACCCCAGCACCCCAGCGCCCGGAAGGCCGTGGTGAGGCTGAACCCGCTGAGCAGCGGCAATGGCCGCGTGCCGCCCGGTAGCTCTTCAATCCTGAGATAAAGACTCTTTTCCATCCACAGCATTTCCACCTCCACCTCGGCAGCGCCTCTTCATACTTCAGTAAAAGTTACGGCGCCGGGTACCTTCCGGTGATTCAGAAGGGCTACCACCTGAATTGCGCCTTTGTTTCTGCTGAACCTGTGTAGCATGACCCCGTCGCACAGAGGGATTAATCGTGTTCAGAGCATAGCAGTTAGTCAGCTTTTGATGACAAACGTCAGGCTAATGTCCACTATGAGCGAACAGCAGACGTTGACTGATGACTACTCAGTGAATTCATCATTATTGAACATACCCTCCCGGCAACGAACTCAATCTCAATCGTTCTCAGACAGCTAGCGCTAGTTGTTGATGACGCTCTATAAATTTCGCTTTGAGGGCGCTATAGCGATGAGCGTCGTTCCTGCTGAGTAATACAGCTGCGTGTTTTATCTCAGCATACTCTTCTGCAATGTCTTTGTTTCTTCGAAGATAATCACGTAAAGCGAGATGTCTCAATACCTGCATATCTCCGACTGCAAACGCATGGACTTGATGACTACGCTGATCACCACCTTTAATGAAATATCTGCGCCCCGCAATCCCGTTCTCACCGCGAGCAATATACCCGGCGTAGGCCATTGCTGAATGGTACTTATCCAGTTCCTTGATGTCGGAAACTTCAAGTAGCATATCAATTACGGGCTTTGCTGAGAGACCAGGAACTGACGTGCTTCCAATATGATGGACATCTTTAGCCATTCCACCGAGCAATGTTTTTATCAGTAAACTTTCAGCTTCAAACATCTCAGGCCATCTATCATCGTATGGCACAACAATAATCTTCCGCATAAACACATTCTCTCTGCCCTAAGTGTGCAACTCAATCTTGACCCCCGGCATTGCCTGCAGCCGGCGTCCCCTGGTGAAAAAACAGAGTCCACTGGCCCTCATCCGAACAAATCCAGCAAGAGGAACGTAATACATGATGGCTGCCATCAGCGTAAAATGTCCGATAGTGAAGCAGAGCGTAACCGCAGCCCATATCCGTAAGACGGAAATCGCTGCTGAGAATATACGGTGCAGCCTTTTCACTTAACAGCGACGCAATGGTCTCTGACCGGTCGACCGTCACACCTGACCGGGTGATTTCACGGAATTCAGGATGAAGAATCAGTTCCAGCCACTCCGGATCATTGCGCCTGTCGCCGTGAAGGCTGCACTCAAGCAATCTGAGCTTCTCCAGAAGCATTCTGCTTATCCTCAAGTGATTAAGCCTGACATTCAAATTTACCATAACAGTTCATGCGCTACTTCCGCTCCTGGCACGAAGCGGACTGACGTAAGGCTTATGTGCGCTAAGAGCGAAGAGCGGATATAATAATCAAAGCAAAGCTCTGTTACTGACACATTAAAGTAAATGAATTAGAAAGCCGGTAGTTTCTGTGGAAACGGTAATAACGGGTTTCACGTCATTTAATACACCACAGATCCTGTCCTCCCTCCCTTCAGTCCCTGAATATCCCGGAGAGTATTTAAGCCCCCCCGGCGGTTGAGGCGTTACCTAGATGCTTCTTGTTCAAGCCATTCCAGAAACAAATTTAATGCTAATGACTTGTCAACATCGGGTGCGATTAAAGCCACGTATTTGCTTCCCTTAACCTCAACCGGAAATGGGGCCAGAAGCCTTTTCTCTTTTACATCATGCCCAAGTGTTGGCAGTCCACCAATGCCTACTCCAATGCCATCAATGACCGCCTGAAGACTTATATAATTATGTTCAAAGCGCTGAAAGCGCAGAGGACGCAAAGCTTCGATTTTGGCTATTTTCATCCATCTTTCCCATTCCCCCACTCGCGTGTGTGATGTGACGAACACATGTGTGGAAAGGTCTTCAGGTCCCGCTAACGGCAGGTTGGATAAAAGTTTCGGGGCAGCAAGTAAAGTGAGTTGTTCCTCGAACAATGGTCGCTTGTCAAAATAACGCCATTCGGGTTTATCAAGTGGCTCTCTTCGAATCAAAACATCAAAGCCAGACAGTCCTTTTACCTCCGAGCTGTTTGATGTGGACACCGAGACTTCAATGTCGGGATTTTGGCTATGGAACTCCGGCAAGCGAGGTATCAGCCAGTGCATCGCGAGAGTTGTCTGCGCATTTACTCTTATGACTCTTGTATTTAGTGTTTTCCCGAAGCGAATTGAAGCATCGCTAATAATGTCGAAAGCAGCACTGATTTCCGCTGCAAATGCACGAGCATGTTCGGCTGCGACGCTGCGTTGCCCTTGACGTTCGAATAAAGGTTGCCCTAACCACTCTTCAAGCAATTTGATTTGGCGGCTGACAGCACCGTGGGTGATCCCTAATTCCCGGGCGGCGGCACTCAGGCTGCCAGAGAGTGCTGCCGTCTCGAACAGCCTTAAGGCATTTAACGGAGGTAAGTTTCGTTTTTTCATCTGTGACCTTTAGTCTCATAAGTGGATAGTATTAATCGATATTATGAGCTAAAGGCACCAAGTAAG
>Ga0153980_1000831_pt1 | contig 13515 bp, 17 predicted proteins | sample TSGA064MetaG_FD_104722 | JGI IMG/M metagenome (GOLD analysis project Ga0153980, IMG submission 104722) | Attine ant fungus gardens microbial communities from Georgia, USA - TSGA064 MetaG | ecosystem: Host-associated > Fungi > Mycelium > Unclassified | place: USA: Georgia, Magnolia Springs State... | reverse complement strand
GTGCACCCGTCGTTGCTCCTTTGCCCTTCGCCGCGATGAACTCACCGAAACATGGTTTCAGCAACCGACAACAGGAGAACCAGCATGAACACACAGAACGTCAACACCGCCGCTTCTGAATCTACCGAAACACGGGTTAAGAGCCAGAAGGATCCTGATCTGAGTCCTGCAGAATTTGCTGACCTGTATTGCTGGGTTCGGGCGAACGGTGAATTTACCGGCCTGGCGGGCGTGCAGCTGACCGCGCTGGCAGAACTGACGGTCATTGAGGAGCCCACTGACGAGCCGGAGGCGCTGAAAATTTTCGTCCATAAAGGGCATCCCGTCGCCGTGCAGGAGTATGACACCGGCTTTATCGTGATCCGGAAAAATTACGCGGTGATAGCCCTCCGCTGATTCAGTCCGAAAAAACGTACCTGTTTACCAGACTCATTTTATATATAAGGAATTTAATCATGATGCGTTTATCAGCCCGTTACGCTGCACCTACTTCTGTCCGTAAAAATAGCCCCCTCACTAATGACGAACTTATTCGCGTTGTACCGAGCGCGTTTTCATCCGAAAAACATGATTCCCGTTCTGACCGTTACACGTATATTCCCACTATTACGTTGCTGGACAAACTGCGCGAGGAAGGATTTCAGCCATATTTTGCAAGCCAGTCCCGCGTTCGCGACCCGGAGCGCCGTGATTTTACAAAACACATGATCCGCATGCGTCGCGGAAATAACAATGGCGGAGAAGAAGTGCCGGAAATTGTATTGCTTAACAGTCATGATGGATCGAGCAGCTATAAAATGATCCCCGGCATTTTTCGTCAGGTTTGTACTAATGGTCTGGTGTGCTGGAAATCTTTCGGCGAAATCAGCGTGCCGCATAAAGGCGATATCGTCACCCAGGTCATTGAAGGCGCTTATGAGGTGCTGGGCGTGTTTGATAAAGTTGAAAATAATATCGACATGATGAAAGGAATTCAGGTTAATAATGAAGAGCGGCGTCTTCTCGGACAGCTCGCGCTCGAATACAAATACGACGGTAAGGAGCCGCCCGTTTCAGCGGAGCGTATTATTCAGCCGCGCGCCTGGTATGATAAAGGCACCGACCTGTGGACCGCGTTTAATATTGTGCAGGAAAATCTGATTAAAGGCGGCCTGAGCGGAAGAACGGCAAAAGGAAAAAGAACCACCACGCGACCGGTGACGGGTATCGACGGTGACATAAAGCTCAATCAGGCGCTCTGGAAAATGGCAGAAGAGTTCGCAAAGCTGAAATCATGATAAAAACCCCGGTCCGCCGGGGTTATTTTTTTTCGGTGGTAACGTCGGCACTGAGAAAGCGTTAAGGTGCCGATGTTTTTTTATCTCCCTGCGTCATCCTGGCGTAAACAATATCGCGGGCAACCAGCACGCGGTAAATATTACGGATGTCGGTCGCATAGGCCCGGCGCTGTTTTATCAGCTTTGGGCTGGGTCCGGTGTTATACATCCCGACGCTGTCCCAGTTCCTGCCGTACTGCCTGAAATTGTGCGCCTCGATCCACGCGCCTGTGTAAATACAGATGCACGGATCTTTCAGTAACCTTTCGCGAGTAATATCAAACTTTTTCAGCTTGCGGTAATGTGAGCTGTTAATCTGCATATTACAGACGTCGGACGTTTTATCCCGGTTCGCATCATTAACCGCCGCATTGCGCATGTGCGACTCTTTAATTGAGTGTGCCATCAGCAGGCGAGGATCAATACCAAAATCTTTCCCCGCCTTTGTGAAACACATTTCGGGTTCGGCCTGCGCGCTGAATACAGCGGCAAAGCCAAGAGCGGCTAACCATTTCATTTCAATAATCTCACATACGCGCGCATAAAGCGCCAGGCGGGTTCGTGTGAAAAATACGCGCTCAGATCATTGCTTGCAAGATAATTCGTTACAGACGCGCACGGAGCGCTGGCTTACAACTGGCGAACACTTCCGGGGATATAAAGAATTCAGCAGGATAGCGTTATTTAGCAAGCCTCTTCTGGAAGGCACAATTCCATCACACCCTACGCAAGATTTTATCTTGCTGTTTTTTTATTTAAAATCATCTGGTTATGGTGGTAGGCATTCTTTTTTAGATTTGTATGTGTCTGTTTTGTCGTAGGAAACTACGACATTGTGGTGTCGCAACCTACGATATACTATCGTAGGTTCCTACTACCTGTTGTCGTCGCTTGCTACGATATCATATCGTAGGAATGTCGATAATCATTTCAATCATGGAGTTGGATGTCGTACAGTGTCACACCCTACGATATGATAGTGTCGTCAACGACTACCTGTATAAGCTAGCGCACCCCACATGCCTGCGCTAAAAAAAGTAGTAACGCGCTATGGCCCCGGCTGGCCTGTCGTGACACAAATCGTCAAAAAGAATATAGCCTGAAAAATGCAGGCATTACGGAGAAAAGATAATGGGAAGAATGGGCATCTACGTTAAAGATAAAATAGAAAAGGAAATCAGGGATATTTATCTTCTGGACATACAGAATGGTGCCAGTCCGGCTGACGTCAGTCTTTCTTCGACGTGCAATGAATTACTCAGGCTAGGCCTGATTATGCACAAGGCAAAAAACAAGGAGGACACGTTTAATCAGCGGGAGTATAACCGTGAGCTGATTCGTAAAGTGAGTGGCAGTAAGGAAGGTATTATAATTCTGCTGACCATGGTGACGGAACTTTATGTGCAGTCAACTGGCGCGGGCGGCACCGAGCGCATTGATACTTTACTGAGCCAGTACCTTGCTGAAATTGATAATTCTGAAAGTGAAGCTGACAGTCGACACTTTGTCAGGCCGGAAGAAAGCGGAAATCAGGATGACTGAAAAATAAAATCAATACGCCATCAGAGTGAACGCACATAAGTCACTCTAGAAATAATTTTTTATCTCTCTGATTATCCAGACCGTAGAGTCATTTACTGTGTCAGATGAGTGAGCACGTAAACACCCTGTCGACGACTGCACTGATAGTGCTTATAGTGCCGGGATGGCAAGCGGTGTTACTTACAGGCACTCAACCTGTCCTGTAAATGATGCCGCGTAATTTCTGACAAAGAATAAGAGCCACTCAGGACGAAATATGCTCATTAGCTCATCAGGAAAGAAAAATTAAAGGGGAGAGATTAGGGAACTTCGCTATCACGATAACTTATAAAAGGATGAGGTCAGGGCAGACCTTACAAAAAAGCAACAGGTCACCCTGACCGGTCAGAAGAAAATTTTTGTGTGTCCCTTAAAGTAACTTACGCCGCGAAGCCGCCATGAAAACGGACAGGCAACCTCTACGGCGCATGAGAACATCCATTCGCTGTGAAAATAGTTAAGTTAATTTGAGAAATTGTCGACAGGTTATTTTTATTACCCATCTATCGATCACGGCATCATGCCTTAAGACTCTTTATCTTTTCCTGCAATGGGGTTCTCTGCCACGACAACCTTATCCAGTATAAACTCATCAAATAATATGGCGAGCTCACGCAAGCGCTTTACCTCTTCATTCTCCGGGAGCTGCTGTTCCGTTAAATAGTTCAGAGAATCCAGAAGGCGCTCCTGTATTTCCATGTTCATGCTTCTGCGATTAAAGCGGGCACTGATTTCCATATCCCGCCTGAGGTTTTCAGGAAAGCTACTGCTGAACGAACGATTCTTGCCAGGAACGAATGGTTTTTTTTCAGTCAGCGCATCATCTTTCACCTGATATTCAGCCCGGATTACATCAAGCCTTGACTGAATAAATTCATCAAACATCCTCGCCAGCGCAACAAGCCGCTGCCCCTCATCAGTTTTAATTACGTGCCGGCGGGGAGAAAAGTGCAGAGACGAAATAAGCCGACTGATGATTTCATCATTCGTGGTATATCGCCGCACCCTCGCTGCCACGCGCAATTCCATCAGCAGGTTTTCAGGAAGCCATAACTTCCGGTACTGCATTTCCCCCCTGGCATACTTCCGCGGACGCCCCCGGCCATCACCCATTTTTTCTTTTACTTTCATTTTTATCACCCCTCAAGAGGCTCACCCTGGACAGGCTGCAAGCGTACGCCACGCCCATTCAGGATTAATCCTAAAAAACATGATGAGAGACCTTAAAAGTGTGATATGCGTCACAGATTTTTTTTTTTTGAGAAAATGTACACTTACGGCGCGTTACGTCTGCTTACGCACACTGACATTTCCTTAACTCAAATCGAGGGTTTTATACATGAAAGTTGTCACGTCACACCCGGCAATGGTGCAGGGGGCTGCGGGAGCCTGCCCGGCGCACAGCGAAGGGATGCCACAGGGACTTATCGGCGCGACCCGTCGCGCCTTTAGCCTTCTTTACCGTCACCGCGCTAACGTGTTGCTCATCTGCCTGGCCGTAATGTTCTTTGCGCTGCCGCACCTGGTGCGCGCCGAGGACCTGCTGGCCAGTCAGAAGGCTGACGCCAAGGATACGTTCGGCCATGGCAGCACCGTCGAGTGGGGGTTGTACATCGCCGAAATCATCCTTTCAATCGGTGCCTATATCAAGGTTCGCAACCCGATGATTCTGGTTGGTGGCATCCCGTTCCTTATCGTTATCACCCGCGTGTTCTTCAGCCTCGCCGGCTGACCCCGTCATGGACAGGGAATCGCTTCAGTATCAGTTCCCGGAAACCCTCAATCAGCAGAAACGCCTTGCCGGACTCCCCACGGAGGAAGCCGTGCTCATTATTGCGTGCGGCATCATCGGCTTCGCCTGCGACATGTTCATCGTGATGCTGATTGTGGCCGGCGCGCTCTGGCTGTTAGTCCGCCACCTGAAGAAGGGGCAGGGCACCTGGTGGCTCATGAATCTTCTTTACTGGTACCTGCCGACTGCGCTGCTCCGGCTGCAGTTCCGCCGCGTGCCCGACTCGGGCAACCGGCACTGGATGCAGTAAACCGCGCGCCGCCCCCGGGTGGCGCTTATCAAAAGGAAACGCATATGAAGTATCAGGTCCGGGAGGGGCGCAACCGGGTAATTATTCTGGCGCTGACCGTGCTGACGCTGCTCGTGTTCACCCTCGCCATCGGCAACGTCGTGACCGGCGCGCTGGCGTGGCATTTTGCAAAAACGCAGAGGACCGTCACCACACCGATGATGTTTGACCGCCCGTTTGTCTCTGATTCCGCCTCCGGAGACGCGGCCTTAAACGGCATGCTCGTGCGCTCTTTCGTCAACCTCCGCCTTTCTGTCACGCCCGAAACCGTGGACAGCCAGCACGCCGCCCTGCTGCGCTTCGTTCCGGCCGACTACCGTGACGACATAAAAAAGCAGCTCGCCGCCGAAGCTGAATACATCAAAAAGTACGGCGTGTCCTCCGTGTTCCGCATTGATGATGAAATCACCGACACCACCACCGGTGACGTCATCGCGCAGGGCACGCTGAGCGCCAGCACCACCAACGGCAACCTGAAGATTTCGCTTCCGGATGCGCACAAAGCCTACCGGCTCAGCGTGCACTACGTGGACGGCCTTATCCGCCTGACGGCCTTCCCCGAGGTGACCTGGACCCAACCTGAACGCCGCCCGCAACAGGACTGAACCGATGAAAATGACCCTTTCCGCCCTGGCCGTTACCGGCGCGCTGGCACTGCTGCCGGCCGCCGTGATGGCCGCGGTACCTGGCCCGACCGGGACGCCGTTCGAAAACAATGCGCACCTGAAGGCGCAGATGAGCAACTCCAGCCCTAACAAAATCATTATCGACGGTGAGCTGATTACCGGCATTACCGGTCCGGACAACGCCTATACCAAAGCCAATACGGCCGACGGGGCGCTGCTTATCACGCCACTTACCGGACAGGACTTCACCATCTTCCTGGAAACTGCCGGCGGCGTCGGCGTGTCGATCGACGTATCACCCAAACCCGGCAATGGCCGCACACTTCATCTGATACCGGCGGACGTGCCGCTCAGGCCCAACCCGGATGCGAAGGTGTGGGAGGAAAGTCAGCCCTTCCAGAAAACGCTTGTGAGCGTAGCCCGCAGCGTCGTCAACGGTGACGTGCCGGAAAACTACGCCGAGGTGAAAGCCTCGCGCGGTCCTGCCTATAACCCGCCCGCCGGCGTACTGCTGACCCCGGAGCGCCAGCTGGCCGGGTCGCACCTGCGCGTGATGCGTTACCGGATGAAAAATACCGGTTACGTAACGCGGGCGCTCAGCGAGAAGCAGTTCTGGCAGAAGGGTGTGCGTGCAGTGATGCTCTCCACGCGCACCCTGTACGCAAATGGAGAAGGTTTCGTGTGGGTGATTTTCTCCACTGACGCGGAGGGCGGGGCATGAGCAACATCAATACCGCCACGCGTCGCCGTCAGTGGATGATTGCCGGCGTATCTGCCGCGGTCATGCTGGCGGTGGGCGGTGGCATCTGGGCCTACTCGCACTATCAGGCAGAACAGAACCGCCCTGCGCCCAAAGCGGTGCCGAACATGACCGGCGGCCTGGTGAACACCTCCTTTACCGAGGGCGTGGCCACCTCCGCGCTGCAGCAGCAGCAGAACAAGACCGCGGGCCTTGAGCGGAACCTCGGCGAGCTGAGCAGCTCGCTGAAAAGCCAGAATGATGAGCTGAAAAAGCAGCTCTCCACCCTGGCAGACGCTATCAGTCAGCTGCAGACGCAGCAGGCGCAGGGGAGCAAACCGAATTCTCCGCCCGCCGGCACACCACCGCCGGGCGCGCAGCCACCAGGTCTGCCGGTCTCCACCGGGCCTGCCGGTCCCGCGCAGTGGAACATCAGTAACCCCGGCAGCGGACCTGCCGCAGGACAGGGCGGACAGTTCTACCCCACGCAGGGGCAGGGCTTTTATCCGGGCTCCGGTACGGTGCGCCCGGGCGGACTGAGTCGCGACACCTTCACCTACGCCGCGCTCACCGACAAAAAGACGAAGCTGCCCTGGATACCTTCCGGTTCATTCTCCGAAGCGGTCATGATTGAAGGTGCCGATGCTAACGCCAGCGTGACCGGTCAGCAGAATACCTCGCCGGTCGTTATCACCCTGCTTGGCGACGTCTCCATGCCAAACGGGAAAACCTGGAACATGGACCAGTGCCGCGTCACCGGCGAAATGTACGGTGATATCTCCAGCGAACGCGGCGAGGTGCGCACTAAAAACATCAGCTGCATCCTGAAAAACGGCAAGCACATCGACATGCCGTTTGATGGCCACGTCTCCTTCCAGGGCAAGGTGGGCATCCGCGGCAAACCGGTTATGCGTAACGGCGTCATTATCGCTAACGCCTGGGGTGCCGGCATGATGTCCGGCTTCGGTGAGGGCATCAAGTCCGCCGCTACGCCAGCGGTCGGTCTCGGTGCCAGCGCCTCCGTGGGCGCCGGCGACGTCTTTAAACAGGGCATCGGTGGCGGTGCCAGCAAGGCGGCGGATACGCTGAGCCAGTACTGGATTAAGCGCGCCGAGCAGTATCACCCGGTGATTGATATCGGCGCCGGCAATGCCGTGACCGTGGTGTTCCAGCAGGGCTTCCGTCTGGAAACTATTGAGGATGCTGACGCCGAAAAAGCCAGGAAAGAGGCACCGGAACCAGCCGTTCAGCAGGCTGCAGCGGTCACGCCGGCGAACAGCGGCGGCAACAGCGCGCCGGTGTTAAACCCCGACGAAGTTCTGCGTCAGGCCAGCCAGCTACGCCTCGGCGACACAATTAACTGACAGGAGTGAGAGATGGAAAACTGGTACGTGGCACAGACAAAGCACGCTCAGGAAAAGCGCGCCCGACAGCATCTGGAAGACCAGGGGGTGACCTGCCTGCTGCCGGTGTTTTCACGGGTTCGCCTGCGCAACGGCAGGGTCAGAGACATCGCACCGCAGCCGCTTTTCCCGGGATATCTCTTTGTGCGCTTCGACCCGGATGTGGTGCACACCACCGCCATCAAAGGCACGCGCGGCATTTCCACTCTCATCAGCTTTGGTGGTCTGCCATCCGTGGTGCCTGACCACGTTATCACGCAGCTGGAGGCGGGCTGGGAGGGCGCGCCGTTGACGACGGATGCGCCCGTAAACGGTGACCGCGTGATGATTGAGGACGGGGCCTTTGAGGGGCTGGAGGCTGTGTGGTGCGAACCGGACGGCATGAAGCGCGCCATTCTGCTGCTGACCCTGATGAACCGGCAGGTACGCGTGCCGGTGGAAAGCCACCTGCGCTTTCACATCACCGCGCGCGGGGTGGCCGCATGATTAAGACATGTAATGGCTGGCTAAAAAAAGTCGAACGCAATGAGATTTATATTCTGGTGGGCCTGCTGCTGCTAAATGCTCTTGTGGTGGCAGCCGGAAGACGAGCGGGGGTGAGTGATTTTCCGGACTGGTCGCTCTGGCAGGCATCGTTGGTTGTATCAATCCTGTCTGTCTGGTCGTTAAAGCATACAAGCATGGGTTTATCAACTTATGCAGTCTTCGTGGTGATTTTTTTCTGGATTTTGCTGCCAGCCGTCTATCTCGTAATGGCGCTATGGCGCTGGCAGTTACCGGCCGCGGACTTCAGGTGGCTGATACTCACTGCCATGTATTCAACGGCCAGTGTCTGGATGCTTGCCTTTTATGATTACATGATGAGGGAGTGAAAAGTGGCGAGCTGCACAGAGAGATGTCACTGGTTAGGGGTAACGATGAATAAACGCACCGATCGGGAACAGCGCATCCGCCTCTGCGCGCTGCAGCTTCGTTACCGTCGCGCCTGGCAGGCGAAGGCGGACAGCTGTCAGCTGGCAGCGATGCTGACAGAAATTGAGGCCCTGCAGCGGCGCCTTGCCGTGAACGAGGTTCAGCCGGAGGCTGTATGCAAATAAGTTTTGAACGGCTGGCGGTGATAAGCCTGCTGGCCTGTTTCACCGCCGCTCTTTCGCTTCTGCTGCACCAGTTCGGCTGAGCGCACCGGAATATAAAAATCATACTGCAGCCTTCACCAGGGCTCATCCGCACCACACGAATAACCTGCTTTCATCTATAACCCATGCGGCACGGCCGCCCTGAGGAAACCATTATGCAAAAACTCTTTGCGTGCGCACTGCTGTGCGCTGCGCTGACCGGCTGCGCCGGGATGAACTCTGACTTTGACTGTAACAAAACCGCCACAGACCAGTGCCTGTCAATGTCGGAAGCAAGCCACCTCGCTTCAAAAGGTAAGAGCCTTGACGATCTGACCGCCCAGAAGGAGGCCGGCCCAAAGCCTGCCGCTGAGGCGCTGGCGACGCCCGGCAATGTGAAACCCGCCGTGAACCCTTACCGTCCTGTCAGTGCAGCAACCCTTGCTCCCCGCCCCGTTTCCGGCCTGACGCCGGGCGCGGGAACTCTCCGCGCATCCACGGCGCCGGTTCGCACGTCAGAACCCGCCACTCCCGTTGTTCCTGGCGACTACAGCGGACCGGGACAGGTAGATGCCCGCCGCATTCCTGACGCGACACAGCGCCTGTGGATCGCGCCATGGGTAGACGAGCAGGACAGCTTCCATCAGCCCGCCGTGGTGGAGTTCGTGAAGCAGAAATCACGCTGGGATGAAGACTTCCGCGTCATCAGCGAGGGGGAATAATGAAAAAGCGATTTTCTTTCTGTGCTGCGCATGAGCAGCGGGCGCCCGCAGCGTCTGCGGCCGCACTGCATCACCGGGTCAGGCCCGGACTGATGTTCGAGGATGTGCCCTCTTATGGACACGCCATTGTGTACAGTACGCCCGGGGCCGGAAAATCCGCGCTCTTTCATACCCTGATAAAGGCCGCGCTGAAAACAGAACGCGCCGGAGGTCAGCATGATCAGTAACGTTATCGATCACCTCGCCGGCATTCTCAGCAGCAGCCGGGACGAGGGGGGCGCGAAGATGGCGCGTCAGAAGCTGCAGGAGAGCTTCAGCTATCCCTCGCTGACCAGCCTGCTGCCATGGCGCGAGTTTGATGAAAAGTCGGAACTTTTCATCAACGCCCGCTCGGTAGGCTTCATTATGGAAGTGGCCCCGCTCGCCGGTGCCAATCAGCAGGTGGTGCAGGCGCTGGACGACCTGTTACGCAAGAAACTGCCGCGTAAAACGCCGGTTACGGTGCTGATGGTGGCCAGCAAGTGCGTGGGAGACATGCTGGAAAACGGGCTCAGCCGCGACATGTGGAAGGGCGACATGGCGCCGCGCCTGAACGCCATCACCAAAGCCTTCTGGGAGCGATCGGCGCTGAAGGGGCTGGCCAACGAGCGTGAATACCCGCTGTATCTGCGCAACTACCGTGTGTTTCTGGTGTATGCCCATCCCGGCACCGGCGGCATAAAGTCTATGGATGCGGTGGCGCAGGTGCGCGAAACGCTTCGCGTTTCTATGCTTGCCGCGCATATGGACACGCGGCGCGTGGGGCCCTCGGAGTTTTTGTCCGTCATCCGCGAGCAGCTTAACTATCGTCCCGGCCAGGTAAGCGGCGCCAGCGAGCACTGGAATCCGGAGCAGGAGCTGCACCGACAGTGCGTGGACACCAGTACTGAGATGGAGGTCCATCCCGATCACCTGCGACTCACCACGGCGCGTCAGACCGGAGACAGGGCCGTCAGTGACGACAGTGACACCGCGGTTGTCAGCACGCGCATCGTGAACATGCAGCTGACAAAAGTACCTAAGCAGTTCGCGCTGTGGCAGGCGGCGGACAACCTGCAGAACATGCGTTTCCCGGACCTGGGCATTCCCTGTCCGTTCCTGCTGAGCTGGACTATCTGCGTCGAGGAACAGGTCAGCAGCCAGAATGAGGCGTTCCGTAAAGAGCAGGATATGGGCAAAAAGGCCAACTCCTCCTACGGCAAGCTATTTCCCAATACGCAGCGCACCTACGAGGAGTGGCGTGACCTGCGCATGGGGCTGGCCAGCAATGAAATTGCCATGTGCAGCTTTAATTTCAACCTGACACTGTTCACGCCCGATAGCGACAGCGAACAGCAGCGCTGTGAGCTCTCGGCTATTAACGTGTTCCGTAAAAATGACCTCGAAATGTCCACCCCGCGTTATCAGCAGCTCCGCAACTGGCTGACTTCGCTACCGTTCCTGATGCAGGAAGGCCTGTGGGACGACATGAAGCTCATGAATGCCACCCTGCGCTGTAAAAGCTTTAACGCCGTCAACCTCATGCCGGTGGTGGCCGAGCGTCAGATGGCGGCCTCCGGCAGCCCGCTGCCGACCTACCGCAACGCGCTGGCCTTCTTTGACATGTTCAGCGAAAGCAACGGGGCCACTAACTTCAATATTGCGGTAACCGGCACCACCGGTGCCGGCAAAAGCTTCTTCATTCAGGAAATCCTGCGGCAGGTGCTTAACTCCGGCGGCTTTGGCTGGGTTATCGATATGGGAGGAAGCTACAAAAACTTCTGCCGGCAGGCTGGCGGATCTTACCTGGACGGTGCGACGCTGCGCTTTAACCCGTTCGCCAACGTGCGGAACATCAAGGAGTCTGCGGAGGGCATTCAGGGGCTGCTTACCGTACTGGCCAGCCCCAACGAACCGCTGGATAAGGTCAGCGAAACCATCCTGCTCAAGGGGGTGGTGGCGGCATACGAGGCCAAACAGAACAAAGCACGCATCGATGACGTGGTGCTCTACATGAAGTCAGCGGGTGTTAGAGAGGAATATGGCCAGCAGCCGACCATCATGAACCGCATCAACGAGCTGGTTCTGCTGCTGGACCGCTGGTGCACGTGGGGAGCCAACGGCGATTACTTTAACTCGGACAATCCTACGCTTGACGGCGACACACGCTTCGCGGTGCTGGAACTGCTGAGCCTGGAAAATCAGCCGCACCTGCTCTCCGCCATCCTGTACTCGCTCATTCTGGCCATTCAGGAAAAAATGTACCACTCGCCGCGCAGCCTGAAGAAGGTAGCCATTATCGACGAGGCCTGGCGTCTGTTCAGCGGCTCAAATCCGCACGCCGCCCGCTTCATCGAAACCGGCTACCGTACGGTACGACGCCACCGTGGCGCATTTATCACGATCACGCAGGGCATCAAGGACTTCACCGGTACCAGGGATCAGGCTGCACCGCCTGCGGCCGCGGCCGCGTGGGACTGCTCCGGTACCAAAGTGACGCTGCTGCAGGACGCGAAGGCGTTCAAAACCTACCTTAATTCCAACCCGGACCAGTTCAGCGAAGTTGAGACGCAGGTTATTCGTGGCTTCCAGCCCGCGCGTGATACCGGCTTCAGCTCGGTGATGATTTCCACGGGCGAAAACAGTTCGTTCCACCGGGTATTCGTCGATCCGGTGACGCGCGCCATGTTCAGCACACGTGGGGAAGACTACCAGTACATGACCGAGGCGCAGAAGCACGGTGCGACCAGCGAGGAAGCGGCATACCTGCTGGCCTGCGAACCGCACATGTATCAGGCCGAAATGCAGGAGCTGGAGCGCTGGGCAGGTCTTGCCACTTCTTAAATGAGGAAACGATATGCAGGAAGACAAGCAGTCGTCCACACAGGTGGACGGTGAAGCCGCAGAGGAACTGAATGTGCGTGACGGCGCGATCATAAAACCGGCGCCCGGTCTGCTGAGCCGCCGGGGTGTTCGCCCTGCCGCCTTCGCAGTGCTGGTTATCGCGCTAAGCGCGGGCGTCAGCGCGCTGGTTGCGAAGGCCGTGCAGCCCGGTTACGTGGTGTTCGACATGAAAGGCACCATCGACACCTTCCGGCTGCAGACGGCACAGACGCCGCTGGACGAAAAGGCCGTTACTGCGCTAACGACGCGTTTCGGCACGGCGCTTGACGCCAGCCTGTCGGACTGGCAGGCCGCACACGGTGGGGTAATCCTCGTGAAAGGGGCCGTAGTTGCGGGCGTTACCGACATTACGCCGCTGATTCAGGCCGACATTGCGCGCCAGATGCAGGGGGCGCAATGAGGCTACGGCCAGCGGTCAGGCTGCTCACTACAGCAGCGGTCGTGCTCACTACAGTGTTCATTCAGCCCGCTGATGCTAAGGAACTCGGCACCATCGGCCATCTTTTTCCCATTGCCGAGCCCGATCTGCTGACCTTCATCGGTCAGCGCCTGCAGGGCATGAAGGACAGCGGCGAGATGGACCGGCTGCAGCGGGAAGCGGAAGCGCGGGTGAAAGCGCATGCCGTGCGGCCCGCTCCGGTGGCCGGACTGACTCCAGCGAAGACGGACCGCACGTTCCTGTATGACCCGACCTTTACTGTGCGGGAAACCATCCGGGACATGCGCGGAAACGTCATCGCGCGGGCGGGGGATAAGGTCAATCCGCTGGATAAGGTGCCCTACAGCGAAAAGCTTTTCTTCGTTGACGGTGATAACCCGCAGCAGATGGCGTGGCTGAAGCCGCAACTTGCGGGGCAGCAGAACTTTAAGGTCATTCTGGTGAAGGGCAACGTGCACGACAGCAGCATCGCGCTGGACGAGCCGGTGTACTTCGACCAGTACGGCACGTTAACAACAAAATTCGGCTTTGAGCACACGCCGGTGCGCATCACGCGCGCGGACAGGATGCT
>Ga0153980_1000830_pt1 | contig 13524 bp, 10 predicted proteins | sample TSGA064MetaG_FD_104722 | JGI IMG/M metagenome (GOLD analysis project Ga0153980, IMG submission 104722) | Attine ant fungus gardens microbial communities from Georgia, USA - TSGA064 MetaG | ecosystem: Host-associated > Fungi > Mycelium > Unclassified | place: USA: Georgia, Magnolia Springs State... | reverse complement strand
TGATGTATGTGGCTTTTAGATTGATCCTGATCGAGCTGTGGCTGCGGGTGCGAGTTGGGGAGGGTATGCTATCAAGTCAGTCCCTCTCCCTCCCTCTCTAGACTCTATGCACTGATCACTGATTCGCGTGGCGTTTAGTTGGATTCAAGGAAATCCTGAATTTGGATTTGGATTTAAAGCTCTTGTTTGTCATGACGGTGTCTTTGATGCGACTTACAATGGTTTTTCGACGGATGAACTCTTCTTTGTACGTTGGCGTTGATGTGAATTTCTCATCCGTTGTGTTGTTGCTCATATCTTGTGGTTTTTTATTGAATAGTTTAATCATGAATGGGGAGGCAGGTAAGGAATCTCGATTCTTGATGGATGGGATAGCCGTTAATTGAAACTCGTGTTGTTTTAATCAGGCCATGGGATCGGAAGAGTAAAGATATTTTAAACAAGTGCGTCTGGGTTTCATATCCATTTTCGTCCGTCCCCCCACCCACCTACACGTATTCTTTTCCCCTTTTTTTTTGGTTTATTCTTATTTCCTTTTGGCTGGCTGATGATATGGGGATGGTTAGATATAACCCCTCGAACATGGTGCCTAAATGGTCTACGCCTCAGCTTATCATTCATAGCAGTAGGGACTTTAGGCTTCCTGAGACGGAGGGTATTGGTGCTTTCCATGCTTTACAAGAGTGGGTGTCGTTTCCTTAGTTGATTTGTTTTTGGATCTGATTCTGATGATTCGGTTCGGTTCGGTTCGTTTTTTTTGGGGGGGACTTGAATTGTATAGACTTGGTGTACCTAGTCGATTGGTTATCTTTCCTGATGAGAACCACTGGGTTTTGAACCATGGAAATAGGTGCGGGAGTTTTCGTGTGGCGTCTTCCGTTATTTTTTTTGCTCACTTTTTACTTTGTGTAGCCTCAAGTGGCATTACGAGGTCTTCCGCTGGTTCGATCAATTTGTCGGTGATCACTTGTATAAGAAGGACGAGGCGAAATAGAGTTTGGGAAACTGGAGAGATGGTCTCAAGAAGCTTTCTTGGATTATTTGACTTATATCTTATATCTGTGAACAACATCTTGTGTATCAACGATTCTTTGCAGCAAGAAAATACGTTGGTAGATGATTCAAGAGAAGAGAAAAGACCAAGAACGTGTTTATTGGTGACTTGTGATGATGGAGGCTCTCTAGTGGTGTTGGTCCATTGAGAGCTTCAGGCCGTGACTGCTTTTCTTCAACTCGGTATCAAAGTCGCTGTTCATGTCTTTGTATATCCTTTGGTCTACCTTAAGTGCGGGGTTGATCATCTCGTGCGACTCGACGTGAACGAAAACCTAGTTCATTTTTCATTTTTTTGGAATCAATCGTCTCGACACACATACAAGCAAGAGATTTTTCGAACACCCACCTCGGGTCGTTTTGTAGAGACAAAAATAGGTTTGGACTGATTTTGTAGATTGTTCAAGCTGGACTCCCTACCCACCCACGCACACGCACAAAGACTATTTAGCTGTGAATGAATGAAGAGATAGCGTACAACTTGCTTGTGCTCAAAAGACAGAGTTGTGTCATTATCTTCGTTATATTTCCATCCGCTACGAGAATTGAGGCTACTCATGAGCGAGTTGGTGTATAGCTTTGAGAGACAAAAGTTGAAGAACAAGTGACTGGGAAAGTTATCTGTCATCTGCAGTCCGTGAACGATGAATGAGTTTTGAAGACTTACTTTCCAGAAGGCTAGAACAGTGTAGTTCGGGGATCAATCAACCATGGAGGGGTATGAATGAGAAGCGCCTGAGGAAGCTTACGCTGGAAAGGTAGAGTAAGAGATCAATGAGGCTTATCCATTGTCAATCAGAAAAATCAATAGCACAAAAGAAGACTACGCCACACTTACGCCCAAAGAGCGGTCGCGAGTCCTGAACTACAAAGTTAGTACTTGCGATTAAGATTAGATTACAAGCTAATTGACCTGTGTGCATCGTCACTGGACGAACCCATGTCAAGGTATGTCAACCTCGCACAAAGGTGGAGCAATGACCACTTCACTTACCTCTGATGATTCTATCGATTTGATGATCTGTCTGTGAAAATCCCGTCTTGTGCCTTCGCTACTTGGGTTTTTGATCAATGATCACCGTCTAGAACGAATCTATAGAATGGAAGGCGCACCAGATAGAGCACCATGGTAGATGTGATCACGATATCCGCCATGCAGGACGATCCAAGCCCTAAGCAGGATCACTACAAATCCCACATCGGAGGTTGAAAACAGGCTGACATAAGATGACAACAACTTTGAACTTGAGGAATTGAGTGAATGAGGGAACGAAGGATATGGCGGCGGCGGTTGCGAGCCCCATGACTGGTACCAGTGAAACATGGCATTGATATGAACGAATACGCGTCGAGGGTTCAGACGAACTTACAGAATGAAATGATCGAACAGAGGAGAATGAGTAGAGAGATGACGTTCTTGTGAGTTAAGACCCTGACTCTCCAGGAGTAGAAGGCTTGCACAGCGCCTCCTATGATACCCTTTGAAGAAAGGCAATAATAACTCGGTCAATTAAAGGTACAATCTAAAATGTCATCAACGTACTGTCAACGCAGGCTCTGTACAAGATAGCTGAGTTTATGGAAGTTAGTGTTGATAACGAAACAAACCTGTTGCAAAAACCCAGTCGGCTTTCTGCTGATAGTCTAGATTTCCTATTGTGCATATTTATCCCGTCGTATTTTCTTTCAGTCATGGATAGAATGCCTACCAAAATTCCGGATCAGAGACTCGTACATGTAAACAAGTATGAAGACGGTGTGGGCTGTGTCTGCAAAAAATAGAAAGTAGACCTGCGAGCATTGAGATTGGATGGCTGTAATCACAGTTCCATTTCCTTACAAAGTACTTGATGAACCACCTGTCGCTGTGTGCATTGGTTGGCCTTTGAGCTAATGCAAGGGAAGTCAATATGGGGTTGGAACACTAACGTCTTATAGTTAATCAGGTATAGGTATGTCTGGGTGATCGAGATGCCATAGAATAGTATGTTGAAGGCTGTCCCGAGGAACATTGGACCATGGCTAAGACTCTCGGTCCAAATCAGCTCAAACCATTCACTATATAATAGCACATACACGAGCTCGGCTGGAAAGTTGGAGGACATTGTTGTACCCATATCTTGATTCAAAAGAGAAATTCTCGGAAGGGCCATTGCACAGCTGGCGCTGCCACATGAAAGCTACTTTTATATGGGCAAGACGCACCCACTAATGAGGCTTGTGTGATCCAAATTTTCGGCTTACTCTCAAGGTGCGTAGTCGACTTCAAAGTAGAAGTAGCGTGCGTCAAACGAGAAATGGCACATGAGTAGTAAGGTGGCGTTCAGGAGGAACGGTATGTATCTCCTTGTAGTGTAAGGTCAGAGACTTAGATTCAGAAAAACTGAGAATCCCAAAGTGACATTTGATGGTTCTTTTATTTTTGCTCGGCGATCATTTGATCAAGTCAATCTCAGTTGATATTAAATTTACATCTCAGTCCAAGGAGTCAATCTACAGAATTCCAACTAGATCATCTTCTAGGAAATCATCTTTATACATAAACATCAGAATCGTGGACTCATTAAACACCAAGTTGCAACTCTGCTATAGACACACAAGCGACGTCAGTGCATTTTTGCAGACCGGCGTGATGAGTACGCACCTCTTGAAAAGCTGTTTCGTCGATTTCTATGTCTGTCTATTTGAGAAGCATGCGCTTGATCCTGTCCAACCGCGAGTGATTCGGACTTGGAATCATGGTTGACATGAAGTGAGCGCTTTCCTTGCACTGTAACATCTTCCGATTCGAAGGACTCAACCTGGACATGAACTCCGGGTGTCGGTGTTTGCAGGGACTGTGGTTTGACAGCATCGCTCTATCAAATCAAAGATAAGATTGTTGTGGTGCAAAGCACGGAGCACTTACATCCAACTGCTTGGATCTATCCTGGGTCTCCTCATCACCAATTTGCTTCAGCTTCCAACTTGATTGCGATGGGCTCTCCTGTCCATTTCCGGATTCCTCTAGATTTATTTCTACATTTGGGGACTCTAAATCTACGAATTCTTCCCAGCCTTTACGAGAGTTTAAGTTGCTCATCAATGAGTTGCTATAAAGCTTGCAGAGCAGGAAGTTGAATATGAGGTGGCTATGTAGATTTTTCTGAGAGTTCAATAACTCTCGTAGGCACGTTCACTCACGTTCCAGTTGACTGTTCAAATGTTTACTCGAGATGATAAATAAAAGAGATGCACAACTCACATCCGCAAGGTAGACGATAAGATCAACGACGGCGAATACAGAGGTAATGAGCCCAGTCTGTATGGTGACTGTAACATAATAGTTATAGACAGACTTTCTTTCTGGAAGAGGATGCACAAACTTCGGATTATGCGATCCACCATGAGATCGGACTTTTTAAAGCCCGTCTTTTGCTGGCGCTGCTCCTTCCAGTGAGAAAAGAGAAATATAACACTGAAGATATCAAGAATACCCTGAAAACCATCAGCATAGGTAGAAGTTCAAGTTTAGCCACTTACAGATATGAAACCAATGTCAATGTGATGGAAATGTCAACCAATGCCGCTATTACAAGCCAGAAAATAACGACGATCTAGAACATTATTAATGGGATGGTAGATTGTGGCGAATATTCCTGACCTCAAAATCTTGAAACTGCGTAAAATAAAGCGTCTTGAGAACTTCGCAGCCAGTGACTATACCTAACGCTGGAAGGATGTATCCATCAGCTGGAGGTCAAGGACAGAGACCTTTTTGTTATACCTCCACCTGCAATAGCTCCGATAGTCACAATAGATCCAAGGATCCATCTTTTCGTCAAGGAGATAACACGCCAAGCAAAGAACACCTGAACAAGAGCTGCAATCACTCCCTGGGAAGCAATTCAAGGCGTGAATGAGGAGTAAAGAATATATTATACTCACGGTGAAAGCAGGCTCTAGAACAGGAACAGGCCAGAATCTCAATACTTTGTAAGTTCCGACGTAATGCCAGCGACGAACCTGTTGCGAAAACTACATGTATTCAATTGTTCATTCAGCATTTGAGAAAGGTAGAGAGACTCACCCCAATTCGCCGTAGCGAGGAAATTTACGTCATCTGCCTAGCAGTTCAATCCTGTATGTTGCAGGGCGATTCACCACATACCGAAATGTACAATGAGGCTGTCGTAAAGGTAAACACAATCACAGACAGAATTGATTGCATCCAGTATGAAGACAAGGAGTACCTGTCCGAGGTCGGTATATCAAACGCCTCGAAGAGAACAAGACTTACGAATATCTTGATCCTTAAGCGATCTCTAAACCAAGGCGTTAGAATCGGATACATTCCGAAGCAACTGAAGCCTCACCTCTGAAACTTGGTATAATAAATGTAAACCTGGATAGCCATCATCCCAAACAGAAAGATGTTGAACACCATTCCGATAAACATCGGTCCATGTCTTGAATACGGTTCAGTGTCAGTGTGAAGGAGGGAATTCATAAATTTGAGTCCCTTACGCAATTTCTGCTGGGCCCTTCATGTCCTGTAATGGGTTGACTATGGAACTGGAGCGCAGATAATTTACAGAGGGAATAACCCAAGGAAATCGGATGACCCAGGCCGGGTTTTATTCACGATTGAGGGCATAATTCGGTAGCTGCCGGTTATTCTTATCCCAGAAGCTTCTACCAAACGTATTAACCTGTTCTGAACCAAAAGGATGTCCCATGAGGACAAGAATTCTGATGTCTTTGCGCAGGGCAGACTATGAAAACAGCCATCACACGTGGTTCACTGTTTAAGGAAGGAGGACAAGATTTGAGATGGAAAACACTGTCTCAGACATGATGTGTTGATGTTGTTCTGTTGTTTTGTTGTTGGCTCTACCAAAAAAGGATACCGCTTGTACCGGCCAAAGCTAAGAACCACATCTTGACTTGAAAATGAGAGGGTGGCTGTATCACCATAGACAGTAAGAGATAACCGGCTGTAAAATTCCAAGCTTATCTGAAAAGCTACACCAGAGCTGCTTTATCTGAATCGAAATTTCTCACGTGAAGATCCATAACAATACTACTACTAAATAGTAATATTGCTTCATATGGAGTATTTGATTTGAGACCATTGAATCATATTTGAAAATCATCTAATCATGTTTTAAATTCCCATGTATAGTATTGAACCAAGATTGAGACATACATATCTTTATGCTATTCCAATATTATCCGTGCAGTGTGTGTAGGTGTGGACCCTCGCCATGTGGGCAGTGGAGAAAATCATTCTTCAAATACCCAAGCGGTCTTTTATACTTTTTCAAGCTGATGTCCTGGAGGTGGAGGCTGCCTCATATTTGTCACTTCGACGAAGTATCCACACCAATACTTACTATTGATCTCCAGGAGACCAACATTCAAAAGAAGATTCGACGATGAAACATTGCCGATTATCCTATACTACAAAGAATACTTGTTGACATAATACATCATTATATTTGGAATCAGGCAGAAGTGTCCATGGCCGCATTCGCAATTCTCTGATTTCGTCTCTCAATCAGAAATGTGTCAATTCGAGCTTTCAGATCTGGCACTGTGAAATTTTTAGCTCACTTAGCCATGACATTCTAAGCGATCTACTAACCCGGAACTACTTCCTCAATTTTCAATGGGGAGCGATTAAACGGGTCCTTTGTGTCAGAGAGGAGGTGTGACTTTATAGTAGCGCGGTCCACAATTGTTTTTGAGGTCGGTAACATGACTGGGTCCCTCATGAGGGTAAACATCAGAGGATCTGTTTCATGTACGTCAGGTTCTGATAAATAATCGTTTGTTCAACGACAGACCTAAATATTCCTCCGGAACCTCACCCAAATCTTCCTCGGCTTCCATATTGGCTTTCGCCCCCTCTACCTGCTCAATAAATGACAAGAAAGGCGCAATTTCTGTTTCTGTTTTGATACCCCTTTTGATTACAATCCTTGCAGCCCGTTCAAATAATTCTTTATTGTAGCTTCGTCCATCATTTGCTACTGCTTTCGTGAAAGCCTCTTGGTCGCTCAAGTTGACAAAGATGTCAATGATATCCCGCAATAATGACCGAGGCTCCCATCCATACCTCTGGGGATTACGAACATTCAGCTCTTGACATCTTGGCCCTGCGAGAGCGTTCAAGTTGTAGTCCAGCATCGCTGCTAGCCTATCAACAATCTCAGGCATCATGAAAGGCTCTTGCGTTTGTCCGGTGAATATTTTCAAGAGTTCAACTGTTTGAGAACCCAGACGAGCATTCATCGAAGCTTGTCCTTCCAGGCCTCGCAAAGTATGAGCTCGTTCCTCTCTATATTGAGGCGTCTGCGCAGCCCAAGCTGTCGAATCATGCATCTCGTTTTGAATGTTAAATATCTGAGAAATGGTGTTTAAAGATTCATCGAGAAGATAGGTAACATCATTCATCATCAGGTTGGCAAATCGGACAAATTTGTCCACATTTCTAGGTATAGATCAGCAAAATTTTTCCTTTACAAGTGCTGAACCATCCTACTTAGCCTCTCTATCAACTGCATCACGGTGGTTCTTGTTGGGCCATACAATCTTAAGGACATGAGCGATACTGCGGCGAGAGCCTTGTGTTACATAAGTTGCATAGTCAACCGCAAAACAAGTAATGCGCATACTGAATTTATCATAAAATTGTGAGCTTGCCCCCGTTTGTTCCACCTCTGTGATTGATTAGTCTGAAAGCCATATACTTCTTCAACTTCAACCAACCGATGTAAAAATGAGTCAATGCAGGTATGAGATGTTGCAAAGCCAAGGGCTCAGTATTGAGAAAGTTCCCCAACAGCCCAGTACGCTCTCTACCGTAGCCTTGAGTGGCATAGAATAAAATCTACCAGACATCAGCTGAGTTTGTAAGACATTCTCAATGTAAGGAGATACATACATCATTAATCTTTGATTTCAAGAAGGGGTTCTTAATGTACCAAGTCGAAGTCAAGAATGTCAGAACAAAAGTCAAGAGCTCTGTTCTTCCCGACATTTCCCACATGTCCGAGCTTGCACTGCAGATACCATACTCAGCTAAGCGCCGAAGGTAGTCAGCGTTATAACTTACGTAGTGGAAAAGAGTGTGAAATCCGCAACATCTTCAATGATGTACTCAGGAAGGATGCGAAACGCCATGGGTACCTCCTCTGGCAGGGGTAATCTACATCATTCTATTAGTCTAGGCATCTTCATATAGCGGGCCCAAACGTAACTGCACAACAGGCTTTGGATGAGATTTTCGAGGGTCCACTTGCCGAATCAACCATGTGGACAAGAAGGTCATGAAATTTATCGAAGTAACTACGAGTTCGGGGTCGAGTAATACTACCTGATATGCATGTAGATGCGAGCGTAGCGTTTCCAATTCCAGCTAAGTAATGGGCGCGAGTCAGAAATTGAGTGATAAGTTAAGTACTTGTACCTTCTTCAACCTGATCGCCATCTCAATGCGATTTTGTTGAGGGGTCTGGTTTTCTCATTGGATATCCCTGAATCAGGAGCCGGGTGAATCACTTACGCCCACCCATGATCTCTCCTGTTCAACCAAGCCAATATGCCTCTCAGAGTCTTCAACGTGCCTTGAAGCATCGGTATACGAATTGATGGTCTTGAAATAACCGTAGTGCCCCATCCCAATGCAGAGGAAGAATATTTCGGAAATGAAGTTAGGCGCCGAAGCTTTCAAAAAAGGGCGTCAATCGAGCAGTATAGGATAAGGCAGCCCTACCTCGAGGATCTTGATTTATCCTGATCCATTCGTTAGCCTCCTCGCTTGTACTTTTGATTCGCGTCTCATCACTCAAATCAATCCTGTCCGAATGGATATAGAATAACGAATCCACACGATCCATCTTGAGTCGATTATGCATTATTAGCAAGAAAGAGGACACCCAATTAAGGCAGACTGACTTTCGAGTAGGTAGCATCAATGAATGGGTCGGCGAGTTTGTAGAGTACACTTTGTAGGTTGACCATAAAGCCATCAGAGGCTACCGTTTCCGGATCCACCTAATGTGGCAAGGTTAATTCAGAAAAGATAAGGTAATGTTTGGGACATACGTGCGTGCCGGCACGTTTCTTGTTCAATGATATCACTCGAGCAAAATATTGCAAGACAGATTCACGAGATTCGGTGGAAGCTCTAATCAAGTTGTTGAAAATGTGAAAAAGGGAGGTCTAGTTAGAATGTTAACCGGAGAGTCCGGACAACCTAAAGAAGGTATCACCTGCAAACTCTTGAGAGTACCCCGCAGGCTTGCGTAGGAAGATTCCAGTTTGTTTCCTTCAGTGAAATAGCTCTTTGCTATGTCTGGCTAGAACCGACTTGAGAGGTGGAATCAACAAGCACTGGTCGTGCTCACCCATTCCTTTCCAAAGATGCTCAGTCGACAAAGTGGCCCAAGCAAGGACGTCTTCTCGATCGTAGCTGCCGTAGCGTCCGAAGGGTTGAATTCCGGCATTTGTGTCATCAAGGTAGCCATACGCTTGTTGGACACGAGCATCTCTAATCCGCTGATAACTCCACGCCATGCTGCGTCGCCACTGACTAAACCTTCCGGGCGGAAGAGACTTTCATGGAACAAGAGAGACTTGATGACAGGGCCAAAGACGCTTTCCAGTTCGTCATTTTCAAACCTACGAGTAAGTTCCTGGAGAAACTGTCCGATTTCCGAGGAATCGAGAGTATAAGGATCTGCCACTGGGCCTGAGAAAAGGGGCGCAGAGAGAGCAGAGAGAGAGAGAAGAGATTTTGTGAGTTCAGGAGCACCGATCAGGCGCCTGAAACCATGTTCACTTCTTTAAAAAAATTGAGCAAAGGAGATGCGCACCTTTCAGGTTGCGGGAACATCTCAGGTTCCTGAAGAGTCAAGCCAGCATAACTAATCAGGAGTTCGCGCAAAGTGTCCAGCTTGGCGAGCGCTTGTTGGGTGTCCGGAGGAGAATAATTCTGTAGTAATTATTTCAATCAGGCTGGTTATTCAATGAAGTCATAAAGCAGCGTGGACCAACCTTCTTTGTTAGAGCAGATTTTGTTGCACGCAGCCTCTTCCAGCTTCCTACAAGATATTCAAAAGTGGAGATATTCGGTAACGAGACGAGTGTGGGTAGGTATTCAAGGTCATCACTGAAAAGCTTGTCAGAGGGGGATAGATTGCATTCAAGATAGGGCGTACGTCATCTCTTGTGAGTTCATTTCTAGGCGAGCAATTAGTGTGCGGTCAAAAAGGTCCGCGCTGAGAGTTTCGGTAACTAGATAGGTTTTAGTATACAGATACATCACACTCTAACAGCACCTACATATGCCTTCGGAGGTGAGTTCTTGTTGCAAGTTCTTTAACCACGTTATCTGGTAACCACTTTGCTCTGATACCTCTTTCTGGAGGATATCTATTACTTTCTTCCAGAGGACGAGAGAGGAGATAGCTTACACTGAGGGTCACTCTGAGAACGTCCTGCATACTCTGATTCTCCCAGTGGGCATGATCAAGCTTTGCGACAGCATTAATTTTAACGGAAGGAAGAACGGAGTTTCGAGGCACTGGTGGATTGGCCACAATGGAACCCGGTCTTGTTGCTGTTGAGGAAAAAATTTGTTGATCAGGCACATTCGCTTTTGAAGACTGACTGGTGCTTGGAACCGTAGATGACATGATGGATGATTCCGGGAAAGCTGTCGGACCCTGTGAGGCCTGCAGCTTTGCGAGTCGTTTCAGCCTAATCTGGAGTTTACCGTTAAGTATCCAAGATCGACGCAATGTCATTGGATCTTACATGGTCTGTATCTTCTTTAGACTGTAGAGGAGAGTTGGGATCGGCCATTATGTACCGTTTGTTCTGGAGAAACGACGAGTATATGAGGTAGTATGAGGCAGCAACACTCCTTCAAAATGCTGACATAACCTCTATCTCCTTCCAATCTTGAAAATTTATCAAATACCTTTTTAATTTGTGTGATGGTGAATCGTTGTTCTCTAGCACGGTCCAACCAATTTCTAAATTAAGTCTATATAACAGTCCACAGTAGCCTACTGACTACAGAGGCTTAGACCTCTGATAATATGAGAAAACCAGCAAACGAAGAGAAACAAAAAAGAAAGGAACGATAAAGATTGAAGGTATAAGAAGATATGTCTACAGGTCGCGTGTAAGTGTAAGTTAACAAGAGGCGAGTATGGACTCACTGATCCTCAGTCGTCTGCCGCAGTGGGTGACATCTGAGGTTAGTTCTACCATCCTCATAAATGAATATACGACAGATTTACCCGCTGTCTGAGGTTAGTGGAACATCTCCTTCCTATATCCCATGATACCTCGGTAAGACTAAACTTAGTTGCTCCTCATTCCGAAATGTGCTAGTCCATTCTAACAGAAGAGATAGCAAACTCCAAAGTGCGTAGGTGAGTTCGTGTTGATACTCCGAGTAGGGAAGGAGGTCAAGGGTGCATTCCCTATGTCATTAGCGGACTTTGGGGAGTTATGGGGGTTCTCTGGATGAATGCCGTGGGATTGGACATGAGAAACTTGATGAAGCGTAGGTAAGGTAGTGTGACACGCCCCTTCTTGAACCTAGAGCATTCTGTCAAAATGTGAGCTCGCATTTCGAGGCCTGACCCTCCACGCGGGCATGCAATTGGTTACTGGGAGTGGAATCTCACCTTGTATACTTCAGACGTCACCTAGTGGGGTAGTAACTGCTTAGATATTCCCAGACTCCCACATCTGTCTCGCTATACTATATACCTATGCTATATAAGTATGTGCTCTGGTTCGATGTGACATAGATATGACATTCTTCGCCATGCCCACTGTTCCTAGCTTTGGCAGAAATCAAGCAACGATGAACAAAATCCCAGCCCCTCAAGACCCTCCTACACTACAGGATCATCATTGGGCAAGTTTCCTCGTTGACATAACCAGGAGTACTCACAGTAAGTTGTCCAAGGTATATTGAGTAAGTGCAGTATATTCATGGTGTCATGCAGATCAATGCAAGGTGTCCCATAAGATATACGCCAAGACTGAAAAGTACAAACTCGAGTTGTATAATACAAATCTGGGTAATGGATGTAAGAAATATTTTTTTGTCTGAGTTGGGTAGGAGATTACTGACAAAGACCTAGTGGCCCATCCGGACCATGCACCATTGAATAGGGCAATGACAGAGCTCACGAACCAGCTGCAAAATATGCAAAATAGGCCTCAAAAAATGCTTGGCCAGTCAAATTGTGTAGCTGTGGCAAAGATTGAGACACTTGATCGCAAGGCGGGGGAGCTTGGCCACAAAGTTGACAGGGGTCTTCTTAAGGTCTGAAGAATGGCTACAAAGGTTAGTGATTTTATTCTACTTTGCTTGCAACTTGTTCTTATGCTTCATGGTATTTAGCAATACAACTTGTCTCAAGGTGGAAGTGCATCTAGTCCATCGATTCCTGATGGAACTGAGCCAATAATTTTTTTTCCATGTGCAGTGACAATTCTTTTGCTGAAACTCATTCTAGGAGATCTGGTGTGCTCAAGACACCATTGACACGCTAAACAAAGATCTGAACAAGCTATACAGGAAATACTTTCCTTGGAAGCGAGTTAATGCTAATCACGGACAAAAAAATTCTGAAATTTTACAGGAAGCTGGATCAATATACGTATCGGGAGTAGTAGCGGAAAGTTCCTATAATACATGGCTCTGTTTTTTTTGTCATCTCAGATACAATGGTAATGCACAGATACCCCTTTGATTTTGGATGAGAATGATGTGTTGGAAGTACTTATCCTCATACATTGATTGCGTCGTGTTACTCTACTAACGATAACCTTCCAAGTGCAAGCCCAGGCAAAAGTTACTTGTCAAAGGCACACAACACTCGTCAAGTCGCTTGAAATCCTGAAAATAGTCTCTTCACTCCAGGTCTTTTCTCGAGCCAAATTACTTCAGGTAACGCCGTGGGATTGATGAAGTATAAGTAGTGTAATACAATGCTTCTTGAAATGTGAGCTCCCGTCTCGAGGTCTGACATGGGTATGCAGTTGGCTCCTGGGGATGGGATTCCACCCTGTATATCTTAGATGTCACCTAGTGAGATAGCAGTAGTAAGACTCTTTTTTTTTTGGGGGGGGGAAGGTCATCAGTTTGTTACACGGTGCTCGATACAGTAATAAGACTCATCAGAGTTGTATATACTATGGTTCAAGATGTGACACATCTGTGACACTCTCCTTTGACATCGCCATTGTTCTTGATTTTGCAGAGAACAAGTGGCAATGGACCAACTCTTTGTTATACTGCACTTACTCCTCAATATATCTTGGACAGCTTACCATGAGCACTCCTGGTCATGTCAACAAGGAAACCTGCCCAATTGAGATTCTGCAAGTGGGAGGGCTGGGAGAACAGAGTTTGTTCATCGTCGCTTATTCTCTGGGAGGTAGAGAACAGTGGTC
>Ga0153980_1000829_pt1 | contig 13525 bp, 12 predicted proteins | sample TSGA064MetaG_FD_104722 | JGI IMG/M metagenome (GOLD analysis project Ga0153980, IMG submission 104722) | Attine ant fungus gardens microbial communities from Georgia, USA - TSGA064 MetaG | ecosystem: Host-associated > Fungi > Mycelium > Unclassified | place: USA: Georgia, Magnolia Springs State... | reverse complement strand
TGTCCGTGCGGATAGATGAGTCAGGAGGCGAGATCCCGCCGAATATAACCCATCAAGTATCGACCAATACACGGAGGCCTTCGCGTACCATTTCTGGCCAACTTCAGCAGGCTCACGACTCCGAGGAGTTTCTCCCGTGTCTGCCTTTTGCTTGTACATCTTGAATGACAGGCTATGCATATGTTTTGATCACGCGAGAACATCTAGTTGTTCCGAGATGTTTAATCTTGATTCATTCCTGGAGGATAAATAAATCATTGTATTGAGCTATCATACTGATTATGTTATGGCTGTGGCTAATAATTATTGTTGTAGATGTTCGTGATGTTGGAATATCGAGCGCTACACTAAAAATAGGTAATGTTTCATCTCTTAGCTACCAAACGTTTCGGATTAGTATATAGGTACTTCCCTTATATTCACTATCCGTACCACACTGTACCGTTCGTATTTCAGCACGTGATTAGTTTTGGTTGATCGGTCAGTGATCAATAATGATATGAGCAATGTCTAGAAAGTGCTCTAATACTCATAGCATGCGTGGAGAACTTGCTCAACAGCTTACTTCCAAAGTCAACCGTTTTCCCTATGCTTGTATCTCCATAACAAGGAATCTGATGCTGAGATAAGGGAGATCATTTTAAACTACGTGTATCCGAGTTTGTAGATTTTTCAATTTATCTGTGACCTCAGCATTTTAACCTCTAGGATCCCTCTCTATTTCTCGGATAGATCAAAAGAAGTAATATACGTCTCCCTCCGCATCTAAGTACTACTTTGGTTCTTGCGAAATAGAAATACATCCAAGTATACATCACGTAATGTTGATTGATAGTAGCACTCCTTCTCTAACCTTTGCTAATAATGATTTTTCGTATCATTGGACTTGATCAGGATAAGCATTAATTTTAACATCATCTCGATACTGTTCATGTCATATGATCCTCGTTCACGCACAATTTCTCGTCCGAGTCACCCAATTACTGGAATTCCGACAACGTCACCAGGCTCACGTCTTGTCATTCCTCCATTGAAGCCATCGCCCTCGCTGTCGAACCTACACATTCACAGTCATAATATTACAGCTCCGGAAGACGAATCTGACTTTTCTACTTCACTTCCTCTACCGCAGGAGGGAGCACTAGGGAGCTCAGCTTCATCCGTCATCAATGTGGATTTGAACGAGGGCATATTGATTCAGGATGCAGACATAGACACAGATTTTGCTGAAGAAGACTCGACGGAGGTGTCCCAACCTGTCATCACCACTAATGATGAATCAAAAAGGTACCTGCGGGAACAGCTAAGGAAAACTCTTTCAAGCAAACAGGTACAAAAAGGTCAGGCTTCTTGCTTCACTTCATAGTCTCCTCAGATGATTGAACAGCTGGAAAGAAAGCGAGAGTTCTCCATCTAGGTACAAACAGCATAAAATCGATTTACAGGAGCTTCCCTACATACCTGGTTCGTAATCCGGCTATTTTGCCGTAATACGCTTCTTTTGATTTGCATGACAGAGACTAGATTTTTGCCTCGGCAATATTTTGTGTTAACTGACGCAGGAAAGCCCGTGTTTGTCAGGTATTCCTCATCAACAATCATGAGAATATCTTGAAAATCAACTGTCTTAGTCGACCAGGAAACGCAAATCACGATAATGCGTCGACTATCGGAATCATACAAGCATTAATATCTGTTTTCATCGATGATGCTGATAAGATACGCTGTATCAATGCTGGGCAGTCAAGGATAACATTCTTGCTTCGCTCTCCCCTCTATTATGTCTGCGTTTCATCCTGGGGTGAGCCAGAGTCCGTTGTAGGTTTTCCTGAAAATGGTCGGAACATGAACTGATTCTTTTTCCAGTCAAAAACACACCTGGAATATCTTCACCTGCAGATGATAAGCATAGTCACTGCTTCTCAACTCAGACGTATATTTGAACGGTGGACAAACTTTGATCTTCGACGGTTGCTTGGTGGTACGTTTGGTCTCACTGCTGAGTCGATCTTTGTCTGATACTCCTCTCCAGGAGCCGAGTCTTTTTTGACCTCCCTAATTGACGTGTTTGAGCTTGATATTGCGATTAGTAGTTCATCCTTGAACTGCCTGAAGCTGGATCCTAACCTCAGGAAGAAGATAGCTGAAGCTTTGGTACCAAAGCTTCCGTCTGGAAAAACTAAAGTTCGTCTGTCCCCGATGGAGCTACTGAATCCAGTAAACCCGGTCTCAGGAATTGTTATACATCATTCTTCTTGTTGGAGACAGAGTCGTTACTCTTATCCGTCCGAGGAAGCATTCAATTCACCCTGCAGGGATGTCATATCAGGTTTTTTACCTCGGAAAAGTGACAATTGTCTTTTAGATATTCACATACTTCTCAACACTATCAAGTCACCCTCCATAATGAATTCACAGGCATCCGCTTCCTGGATACCTGTTTGCCTTCCCAAGTTCTATCCTTCTGGATTTGTTAATGCTTATATCTCGTTTCTCCTCCGAGACACTTCATGTGGGAGCTTAAGTCCCCCATCTCCTTCCGCAACTTCTACTTCATTAACAAAGACAGAAATGGACGAGGTGCAGGAGCCAGACGTCAGTTTGATTTGTGTCAGCAGTACTAATGATTTTGAGCACGTTAAGAGTTGGTGTGAAACAGCAACGAAGGTGGAGCCCAACTCCGCTCGATTGTTAAACTTCTGACAGGAAAATAGAAACTCGCTGCTGATGGCTTGCTACGAGCGTTAACAAAAGCTGTGTTATCACAGCAATGTGTCTATACTGTAGCGGAGGTTGGTGTTCCTGGACTTCGACATTTCGTATATAAGTCTCGGTCTCAAGTCCAAATCACATTCCCGACTTTTGAAGATCCTTATAACGGGGTGAACGAAAAGCGCAGGTGAGAACTTCGAGATAAAATTTCTGTTCGATGCAATCTCATCTTTCAGACTAATCGCTCTATATCAAACATTACACGATTCAATCCATGCCAAATCTGGTCAGTCCCGATTATTGAAGCTCCAATATATTCGTACAGATACGGAGAGTGTGATGGGCTGGGTCCGTGTTTTATGATAACAGATCACCACTGCTAACCTCTAACTAGATAACCCAGCCCTTTGAATTATACATTGCTGTTTCCGCCCGCTTGCCCAAGAGTGCTGTGATCGGAGCTGCGAACGCAGTTGTCCGCTGGGTGAAGAAGGAAGAAGCGAGATTATTCCTACGAGATGCACCTATTTTCTAGTATTGAGAAGAGAGGGAGTACAATGGTATAAATGCAGTCATCGTTGATAATCCCATATGCTGGAGACTGTTTGAAAGCCACATCAGACAGGGAGGTGTCTAGAGCGATCGAGAGGCACCGGAAATGATATCTACTAGCTCTGGAGCTGCAAAAGTGCATCCTAATGCTGCTCTAAACTACCCTTGTCCTATTAGAAATTTGCCTGAAATCAACACATACATTGGACAGTGGAGAAACTGAAAAGAAAAATACTAGAATTTTTTCTATGAGATTTCTTGCCCATGTGGTGAGTCTCACCAGACACGCATCCATACCTTTTGCAACTGCAGCTGCCACGACGACCATATCTTAGAGGAGGTCTCACCTTCCAGAACTTCTGTAGACATCCTGGCCACTCGCAAAGGCCTCGCAGAATTTGTGGCTAAATCTAGTGCCTACATCAGGTTAGGCTCATGCACCAGGCATGAATCAACCGTTGATGACAAACTCCTAGAAAGACTACCTCTGAGAAGGGATTCGAGGGCGAGTCGCCCATCACTCGTAATCTTTCCTCTGTTGTAGTAACACCTTCGGAGGCATCTCTACCCCGTCCATCTATTAGTACTTCCCTGCTATCTATACGTTCCTGATGCTAGGCCTTGTAGACAGTGTTGAGTATTTCATATTGAATACATGTGACTCGTAGCTCCATGACGGTCTACAAGAAATGACGTTCAGCATATGATCGGATCACTATTTCTACATAACTATACTTATAATAACTCACTGGAAAGGTAGACGTAGGAAATACTATAGAATATAATTTATTCATCCTAAATCCTCTACTAAATAGTTGAGTATCCGAAGCCCACCATGAAGTTTAGACCTAGAGCACATCCCACTGCGTTGCATGGGTGCCTGCTTTTCAGAAAGAACCCTTCGCGTCTTCACACTTGTTGCGGAATAGATAAAAAAAAGAACGGGCCTAATCATGTGGACGCACTCCTACCCCAGCCATCTACCAGCGATCTTCCTCCACACCTTCCTGCTCTGGCCTTATCTCTTTTGTAGATACACCCCTAATGCCTGGGCCCGGTCCAGGCCCCGCGTCTTTGCAATCCAAAAAAAGCCTATCATGTGACTTCTAAATTTCTTTGCACTTGCATCATGCTAGTGGGCTTCGCTCCCCGTCTCGGCACTATCGCACCTAGACTCACACGCAATCTTGTCAGCAGAACTACTCTTCGTGAGGTGCCAAAGCCTCATGTTCTCCCTCCTGTTATCTCAGATAGAAAACCTTTGCAAATCAACACACCCCAAGAATTCCTGACTGCCATTGGTCGCTCATGCCATGAAAAATTAGAACCTGAATCCTGGGATGTTTTCTGGAAAAGCACCCGAAATGATTTGAAAAAATCTGGTCTGGGAGTTAAAGAAAGAAGGTACTACTCATGTCTTGTCGATCGGTTTTCGGGTGTTCTGACTTTTGGGTGACAACAGATATATCCTGTGGTGCATGGAAAAGTATCGCTCGGGGAATGATCCGCGGGAGTTTGCGTACGAACAGAAGCCGGAAAAGGTTATTCGAGGGTATGATATTCTTATATTTGAGCTGATTGATTTTGGTATGAGCGAGCACCTTCTGTTTACAGCTGGGGTCCCGCAGTTCAGGGAGGCAAACGGATACGTTCAAGGCGTTAATCCTATGAACACATTTATGAAAGAAGCGCCATTGATTTATTGCTTCAAAAGTTACAGGACGTGCGTAGATCAGATCACATGAAATAAGTAATGGGTTGATGTTACACTTGGTATGTAGAGATGTTGGAGGGGACGGAGATAACGGCATACAGACTGTAATCAAATCCTATTTCGCCTTGTATTGCCAACCGACACATGTCCCATTGGCGTTGTCCAGGTGTCTTTTGAGTGCATCCCGACGACTGAAAGTTCGCCTACAACCACCTATACGCTCTTGCCCCAGGAACTCGAACGATTGAGCACCTTTCGAGATATTGAATCTATGCGCATCCTCGAGAGGTACACCTTTACACCACCAGCCCTGAGATTCGTCACCTTCATCTGGTCGAGTATGGGTGCGGAGATGACGTTTGAAATCAGGAAGTCTTTTATTTACCTGCTTCCACCCACACTCAGGACAGACCAAGTTGAGATCGAAGCTATTGCAAGTTTCAATTGCTACGACAAAATTTGCTCGTTTGTTACGAGATAAGCGTTTCTGGGCATTTGATGAGGAGGATTTAGTCGTATTCCGGGGAGAAGGGCGATGAGCAGGGAGACGAGATGATATACGCCGGCGTTTAGGGCCAGAAGAACGAGAGGTTGGAATGTAATCATCGTCGTCATGATCACTTTCACTACCTGCATCCTGATCTTTTCGGGAAATTCTACATTTCCGTGTCCTTTTTCGGCTAATCGGTAATTCCGGTTCCAAGGCTTCATGATCTGAAGTTGAGAGAGTGCCCAAAGAGATTGCCGATTGATGGGTGGTTGTACAACTAGGAGGTATGGGGTGTGAAATGGTATGTGATTCATTGGAGGATCTGCAAAAATATCAGATACAAGCTTTAAGAAATGCGTCAACGCTGATCTCATACCTGGTTCTTTCATGATCTTGCATCAAAGGTGGGGACAATGTCCCAGCAACTGATAATTCTGCTTTGACATGGTCTTGACCAATCGAAGGACTTCTACTCGAGTCCGAGGTATCGGAGGAGCTAAAGCCACAGGTTGCCGCAAGGATCATCTCAATAGAATGGTTATCTTCGGGGAATCCTTTCCCAAAGATGTTAGTGTATTGCGCTATGCGGGCATCGATGTCGTAGTCCAAGGCAGGGTAGAGTTGAAGTTGAAGAAGGTCGAGAGACTCGTATGAAACCATAGTGATGGATCAATCAAGTTGAAGAGGGTAGTTTCTTTCGATCTCATTTTCTGGTTTTATATAGTAGGTTGTTTCCAATGACAGAAGGCTTGGTGATTTTCGGACCAAAGAGCGTATAGCTCTGGAACCTATGACCCGCAAAGGTGCTACATACCCTTGTTTATTGTTGCCTCGTTGCCAACCAAATCCGGTAGGTGGTTGCCTCAGCCGGCATTGGTACATTTACGCGCCGACTCGGCAAGAAAAACGTCGTTATGGTACTTGCATTTGTTGGATACGTTAAATGACGAAATGCTTTATCGTCCTTAAAATCGCAATCAGGACCAAATCCTGCAATCATCATTTGTCCTTGAGTGGTCTTTGTTCGTAGACAATTTATCGTGGCAATTGGCAGTAGTGCTTTGTTCGGCTGATTGAGAACAACAATCAATTACAAGTTCAGCGATGACGCACTGTAGTGGTGATCCACAGGCGCCCTAAACCCTGTGACGGCGCCAGGTGAAAACAAGGAGGTAAATCTGCCCCGATAAGACATTTCCATATGGTTATGACCGTGACATACATGCCTTCGTTGGGAGAACAAAGCTGGCTTCAGTGCATTTTAGAGACACGCGACACACCATTGATCAATCAGCGAGACGTATCGTGCAAATGAGTTCATGAGTGATGCATTTCTAAGGGGCACAGTGAAAATATAAGTATTATGAAGTAACTTCCTCATTCAATAAGACATATTCTCGGTTCGAGAGACCGAACTTGATCACTGAGAGGAAAGATAAGTCTTATCGCATGATTGGAACGCCAGCAACAACAAACCGTCTCCAGCCCTGAGCTCATAGAAGCGAGCTGCCGGTACCTTCTCGTCATTGACCAAGGTACCATTGGTTGACTCCAAATCTATGATAAATGGCCTAGAACAGCGTACTGTGAGGAAAGGCATTACTTTCAGACGATCATGATATTCACTTTACAACACCTTTCGATTCACCCTTCTCTTGGATGTATCGATCTTAGAAGGCCTTTAGATAGGTTACTCATAACTGATGCACAAGGCCTACACTGTATAGCAGCATGTTGTTTCGAGCAAGAGGGATGGTCCACAGCAATGTCAGAGACAAGCCGATCACGTCCAATCAGATATGCACTTTGCCGTTGGATATGAAGAAGTTCTAGTGAAGAATGAGATTTGGTTAGCGATTCAATTTGAGGCTTACCCATCTGTTCACTGCCTTTGAAAACATAAAGCCTCCAGCTCAAGGTAGGCTTTCGTGCTTCTGGGGGTTCATTGTATTTCAAAACAGTACTCGTCCCATCTGCTGCCTTCACAGTATTGGTTTCTGTGGCAAGTAGTCCAGATTGAGAAAAGTTAGGTTTGCCCTTCTCAAGCCTGGGAGAACGGGACCCAGAGGAAGACCGAGGCCTCAAGGAACGCTCTCTTGGCGAAGCCGACCGATGATAATCTCGCGGCAGTTGATTTTCATGTCTTCCTCCCCGTTCTCTGTCGTACCGTCCTCTATCTCTCGGTCGTTCCTTTTCTCTGTCATACCGTTCTCTATCTCTTCGTTGTTGCTTTTCTCTGTCATACTGACTCCTATCCCTCTGTTGTTCTTTTTCATACTGCCCCCTATCTCTCCGTCGTTCCTTTTCTCTGTCATACTGCCCCCTATCTCTCTGTCGTTCTTTTTCATACTGCCCCCTATCTCTCTGGCGTTCTTTTTCTCTGTCCATCAGGAGTCCAAAATACTGATACTTATTTTGTGGGATAAATCAATTGCGAACCAGTGGAGGGGTTACTAAGTCAAATTGATTTTGAAAATTAGTTAGGTTAAGGATCAAGGATCAGGTGATGACACCGCCTAACATTTGATTACATCTTCATGCTTTCACTAATTCCATTCCTACTGGCGTATTGATCTTCAGATCAGTTCTTGCTTATATATGCTGGTACCAGGCCAAGGACCTGTCCTCATCCTGAGTCAAATCTCTTTCAAGAATCCACGGCCTACGTTTTGCTGATGCAGAATAGTCTTATTTCCCCTTGGGATGGTCCTTTGAAGGACTTCTCATGCTCTGCAATTCATGTTCTCCCTCATTCAAATCACAAACCTTCTAAAGACAGTGCCAAATATACAGTCGAGAATGGTTCCTTCAACGCGCCAAGGCCAGAATTGTCCCCATCGAGCATATTTTACAAACAAGGTCTAGGGGACCTTGCGTTTCCTGTGCTCTCTGCAGGGGCAGGTATCTTGGCGAGCGAGCGTCTGTCTCCACTGTCACCCGGAGAATCTACATCTGCAATTTCCAGCCTCTCAACTGCTTCAACCGAGCCCGGAATCAGCAAGAATACAGCCACCCCTCCCGAATCATCCATTTCAAATCTTTCGAAATCCAAAAAAAGCAGAGAAAGACCTCGTATCGAGCTTGCTCCCGGTCAGCCTCCGACCACTCAAGGGAGGCAAAGGGCCAGGGTTTATGTAGCTTGCCTGCAATGGTGAATAATCTGTCCCTCTTTTGATGAAATTGGCGTTGACACCGTTTCGGCATAAGTCGAACCAAAAAGATCCGTTGCGATGGTGCCAAACCCGTTTGTCACAATTGCGGCCTTCGAGCTAACAGGAACGAATGCAGTTATGATCCGGTGCCCAAGCGACGGGGACCAGATAAAACGCCCGGCGCTCGTCAACGAATGGCTCGAGAAGTAAGAAATCAATTGAATAACTCGTTTCTCGAAAATAGACGTCGGTGTCGGGCGCGAGGTGCTCTCCCAGGCAACCCAAGTACCACTAGTTATCATCATGACCCGCTTCCAACCACTTCTCTCCCATCAGACGAAACCGCGATTGACTCATCATACTTGCTTGCAATCCCACCTACAATTATGACTGACGTCGACTCCTTGTATGATATCTCTCAAAAAAATCAGCCTCAACCGCATCATGTTAGTCATGGAAGACCGTCCTATCTTAGTCCGATGAGTGCGTTCAACCTCTTTGATTTCCCCAAGGTGAGTGACCTATCCATGCTATAATGTTTGAATTGTTGACCGCTTCAAGTTTCCTCCGCATGATGGCAATTTGTCAAAATTTGGTACTTTTCCCTTTGGGTCCCTACAGCTCACAGGTTTCGACTATATCAGCGAGCTAGACGAAGATGAAAACAAGAGAGCGGAAGGCTTCCTAAAGATGGTTTCTCAACCACCCATGTCATTTGCCCGTGATATGTGGTGGGAGTCTCTGCTCTTCTTTTACATGTCATCCGACTCGGCGAGAGTTCCGTCTTTGTCGCCGGGTCAAAGGGAAATAGCCGCACAAGCCATTACGTCGGACCTTCGTTTTGTTTTCAAAGCTTCCAATTATTGGTTTTCGTTCTTTCACTTGCCGACATTTTTTGGAAATTTTTTTGAGCCTGCACGGAGGAAGGAAATGCAGCCTTCTTTGGTTCTTGCTCTCCTTGCAATGTCCACTTTTTGGCAGAGTTCGGAGGTAGGTATTGGTCATACGGGAAGGGAACGTGCATTGCGCTTCAGAGACGAAGCACAGAGCGCTCTAGAGGCCAGTGTCAACGCAGGATGGTTAGATGAAACACTTGCACAAGCGGCCTGGGTGAGTCCAGTTTCCGACAATAGTTTCGGAAGTTTACCGGTTGTATCGTCTAGTTACTTGCCCTTTTCGAAGTTTGTGCACATCCCTGGCATTCCTCTGAGCGTTGTGTCTCAGCTCTGGTCATGCTTGATTCTATCATTCGCACCCTATCGTTGACGCTTGTAGACGCCGATAACCCCGATGCAACAATGTTTCTTCCGGGTGCTGTTCCAGTTGTTTCCCGAAATCAAGAGATATCTTGGTTTGGTTATCAGCCACTTCACGAATCTCAACCAATTCCACACCAAATAGATTCTTTTCAGACGTACTTCCCTTCATACCAGCACCCCGTCACCGAGGTGGGTTGCTCGTGTAGGAGGCTCACGCTAGGGAAAAACTGGCCTTCTGCAAGTGAACATGCACCGATGTGGGCACTGACGCCTGCTTGGGACAATGCATGGTCTCACAGTGACATCCGCAAGGAGAGCATTCGTCGGCTATGTTGGAGTGCTATGGTTACCGCTGCCGGTCACATATCGTACACTACAGCCAATCGAATTCATGCTCCGAATTTGTTTATTGCCGACCCTGCCAATGTAAGTAGTCACTTTTCCCTTTGAATTTGACATTCACAAAGATCACAGTATGCCTTACTGTTCTCTGGTGAGTCAATCGCGAATTCACCTTCTTTGTCAACTTCGTCCAAGGATACTGTATGGGCGTTGCAAGACCAATGTTATTTGTTATGGCACGCCTGTATACGTATGAGAATGGACCTTACTGCCAGCGTCGCGATCAAGGCGCAGTTCGCCACAAAGGCTTGGCTTGAAGCGGATGCGCTTGAAGCAGCACTAAGCAAACACACCTGCGCAATCGAACGTGCTTCTATCTACCAAGCTCGGGAGTACATTTTCAAGTAAGCATGGTATTACTAATGACTATGGGCGTGAAATAACCACTGCAGCATTCGTATGAGTATGTCGTATGAATTCCAGAGGTACATTCCTCTCGTCACCGCGTAAGAGTGATATGAAATTAGAGTTTGATATCCCCTAACAGTCTTTCCATAGAAACATCAACGGCTCGTTTCATCGGCACAAGGCTGAAGAATGGCGTAAGTCTCATTTATGCAGAGGCTCATGATTATAGCCGTTCACGCGATCGCAGTTCGACATCAAGCCACAGTGGCGGAGCGGTTTATGCAAGGCCTGCACCTGATCACCGGAAATGCCAATAACCTTCTCGCAAGACGTCCGTTCTTCGTGTTTTGGTTCATGGGCCAGATATCGAGATCTCTCACATTATGGGAATGCGATAATTCTTTATTGATCGCGCTTGATGTCTGCAAAGCGCTTCTGCCTGCAATTGACTAGTAGGCGTTGACTCTGTCTTCGGGAGCGACTCACATTGACATGACGAAATTTAGTCTCTCAGCACTTTGGCCTTGTCCAGGTAACTTGATGTTGTCACCTTATTCGCAGCTAATGGGCTTCGTGTAACAGAACAACGTCATCGATACAACGTACTCCGCAAACGACTCACCAACGCTTGTAGTTTCGCAGGTGTTAGTCTACCCCCTCTCCCTAATTTCTCTCTGCCCACTCCGTCATCTCGCGAAAGTTTGATGTGATTAACCTTTGACCCCGAAAGTCATTTTGCAGTATCTATCTTCCTGTGCGATTCCAATCCTGTACTTGAGTTGTATAATATTCTTATCGGATTTCTGTTTAAGTAGTCGATTTTTTTGTCTTTATGCTGCGTGGTTCAGGTGTTGCCAAAACAGGAAGCATGAGTCCACTCCGAGGTCTGCTATAAATTAACACCATTCTGACTTGGCTCTGAAGACTATCTGCTGCAGTTGTCTTGTTTCTCTTACCTATTGCTCATACATCCCCTCTATGGACTCGGGGGAGTTGCCATATATTGCTGCACCAAGTTTATATCACACATCACCACCACTGTCTATATCCCTTTCTTCCAGCATGAACCTAAAACGCAGGGCGCAATCGCCATTAGAAGAACCGTCAGACGAAGGCAGTCGAAAGAGGCTCAAGGAAGATATCAGGGACCAGCAGAACAAGCAAGGTCTTCCGCAGGCTTCTTGGCTCATCGAGGCAATTGAAGAGGAACTTCAGTGTGGTTGCTGTTCTGCCCTCGTCTACAAACCTGTCCTTGTGATGCCATGTCAGCATTTCTTTTGTGGAAGGTGGGTCCGCCCCTTTCATGGCAAGATTGAATATGTGAAATTCCTTTCAGCTGCTGCGTCCTTTGGATTCGTGTGAGTATTGTGTCTACTTTGCATGCCCAGACCATCTTCCCAGCCCTCGTCAATTGAATGAATCACGTCATGTTGACTTGCCGGAACTTCTCCAGTAAGAATATTGACTCAATTCGCTACAGAACAATGGTACAAATTGTCCATCATGTCGGAGTGTATCAACGATCGTCACACCCTTTCGTGCTTTGCAGGGGACGATCGACGCTTTCCTACGTGCTGCGCCACACAAGGCTCGAAGCGAACGGGAATGCCAGCAAGCTGATGAGATATATTCAGGCAGCAATTTGCGCGTTAGTTCTTCCAACTTGAACAATAGTTCTCATGTTCATTGTATCCTAGTTACCGGCTCCCCGGGAGCCGTCACCAGAGCCTAATATCCTCCCTGATACTGAATTTTTCCAGCCATGTCCCCACTGTTCACGGGGAAATCCCTTTGGCTGGGTTTGTCCGCAACCCATTCCTGACCCTCACCTTGACCCTGATCATGCCTTACCGCTTGACGATGGTTTACCACCCGGTCATGGATATTGTGGAAACTGGTAAGAAAAATGTTTATGCTTTTTTCATATCATGGTTGGTTTCATGAGGAATCTAGCGAAATCATGTTAGCTCTTCAAGCACCCTCAACGACGAAATGTGACATGTGTCTGGTGTCCTTCTGCGGCATCAACGTCCAAGGCCGCTGTACTGCTGTACCCCTTCTTGCTCAACAGCCGCATGACCTGGGAAAACTGGATGATTTAATTGAAAGCCCTCGCTTCTTTGAATGCTTCGATGAAAACACCGTTGAAGTCAATTATCTGATTGATTACATGACCGCTCAGAGTTTGACGCCAAAGCACATCTATCATGAGGCATGTGCCAGCTTGTTCATGGAATTAGACATTGAACTCTAATTGTCATTTGTGCAGATTGCGACATATCTCCAGTCTCAGCCCACGGGATTTCGGCAGCTTTCCGAGGCTTTTGGCACTCTTCATAGAATTGCCGCACTACGGGGGCCAAATTCAGGTTCCCGTACTCTGATCTGTCGTTTATGTGCCGCAGAAGTGTTTTTCTGGGGTCTCAGGGACTGGTGGATTCGAGAACGACAGAAGGGGTTCCTAGAGCCTGACATTACTGGCCGTCCGGACTGTCCGGGTGGCGATGCTTGTGTTCACCAGAAAGATCCTGGTGCGATGCTCCATTTGTATTGAGAAGTGACAATCATTGATACTTGGTTTTCAAACAGGTCATGCTCGTGAATGTGAGTTCGACGGACAGTGCATTTACGGTAATACTGATACATTTCCTCCCCCCAACAACCAGATAACCACATCATTGCCCCGGCGGCGGCGGACCCAACAATCAATACTCTTCCACAACCACCGCCGCCAGGTGCTTCCTCTGTTATTCCTGAAACAGCAAATCTCCCCTTTATGGTGGATGTACATGACGATCCTCGCATGTCATCTCCTACCACTTCAGATTTTCGTGATGCTGCAGATGATTTCTTGTGACCAGTTGATCCCGGTTATGATTATATGCAGAGCATATAT
>Ga0153980_1000827_pt1 | contig 13548 bp, 8 predicted proteins | sample TSGA064MetaG_FD_104722 | JGI IMG/M metagenome (GOLD analysis project Ga0153980, IMG submission 104722) | Attine ant fungus gardens microbial communities from Georgia, USA - TSGA064 MetaG | ecosystem: Host-associated > Fungi > Mycelium > Unclassified | place: USA: Georgia, Magnolia Springs State... | reverse complement strand
GGCTTTTCGCTGCGTTCCGGCATGATAACGGAAGCCGTGCTGACTGCCGTTTTCCTGCTGGTGATCCACGGTGCCACCGACAAGCGTGCGCCAAAAGGATTTGCTCCAGTCGCTATCGGCCTGGCGCTGACGCTGATTCATCTTGTCAGCATTCCGGTGACCAACACGTCAGTTAACCCTGCCCGGAGTACCGCCGTGGCAATCTTTCAGGGTGGCTGGGCACTGGATCAGCTCTGGATGTTCTGGGCAATGCCGATTGTCGGCGCTATCGTTGGCGGCCTGATCTATCGTGGTTTGCTGGCTGACAAGGAGTAATTTGCGGCGACGGTATGCTGGCTGAAAAGGAGTGCTCTTCGGCGACGGCATTGCTGGCTGACAAGGAGTGAGCTGCGGCGATGGCATTGCTGGCTGACAAAGAGCAATCTTCGGCGGCGGCATGGCTGGCTGACAAAAAGTAATCTTCGGCGACGGCATTGCTGGCTGACAAAGAGCAATCTTCGGCGGCGGCATGGCTGGCTGACAAAAAGTAATCTTCAGCGGCGGATGCTGTTCGCCGCTTCCTGCCTTTTTCCGGTTTTAACGCGCTGGCAGCTTTGCCTGCATGTATGGATGACTTCCCGATCTGCTTTTCCCGAAGGCGCGGCTTTCCGACCTGCCTGCTGCCGGGCTTCAAGCCTTCTTTTCCTGGCCGCTAATGTTATGATTCAACGTCCGCTTTTCCCCCGTTCCGGGAAAACGGCTCATCATACTAATACAACATCAAAAGGAAGTCTGGCTATGCTCGCCACCGTTACCCGGCTGTTCCCTTTATGGGCAGTCCTGCTTTCCCTTGCCGCTTATTACACGCCAGCCACCTTTCTGGGGATTGGCCCGTGGGTGACTTATCTGCTGATGCTAATTATGTTCGGCATGGGCGTTACGCTGAATATCAACGATTTTAAACGCGTATTAACACGCCCTGCGCCAGTCATCGCCGGAACTTTTCTCCATTATCTGGTCATGCCGCTGGCCGCGTGGGCGCTGGCAAAGCTGTTTAAGATGCCGCCGGATCTGGCCGCCGGTATGATCCTTGTAGGCAGCGTCGCCAGCGGTACGGCTTCTAACGTAATGATCTATCTGGCCAAAGGTGACGTCGCGCTGTCGGTCACTATCTCTTCCGTTTCTGCGCTGGTGGGGGTTTTTGCCACGCCGCTGCTGACCAAACTCTATGTGGATACGCATATTCAGGTAGACGTTGTCGGCATGCTGTTAAGCATTGTGAAAATTGTGGTGGTGCCTATCGGCATCGGCCTGCTTGTTCACCATACGATGAATAGCGTAGTCAGACGCGTAGAGCCTTACCTGCCCGCGTTTTCTATGGTCTGTATCCTGCTGATTATCAGCGCCGTGGTGGCGGGCAGCCAGGGCTTTATCGGCTCGGTCGGCCTGGTGGTCATTGCTGCGGTTATTCTGCATAACGCGATTGGCCTGCTGGGCGGCTACTGGGGTGGAAAGCTGTTTGGCTTTGATGAGTCGACCTGCCGCACGCTGGCGCTGGAGGTAGGCATGCAAAACTCCGGCCTGGCGGCAACCCTGGGCAAGCTTTACTTTTCCCCGCTGGCGGCGTTGCCCGGCGCGCTGTTTTCCGTCTGGCACAACCTTTCCGGCTCGCTGCTGGCGGGTTACTGGTCTGGTAAACCTATCAAGAAAAAGTAGCGCTGTTTCCCCTGCATCATGCAGGGGAACTGCTATTCCTCTCGCTCGTCGTCGGGCTGCTCCAGTACGCTGTAGGCTACGGCGCAAAACAGTGAATTCAGACGGTTCATATCGCCCAGCAGCCCCAGATGCAGCGAACTGGTTTCGATGCTCTGGACGTTCTGCTGATGCAGTCTGTCCACATGCTTATGGGAATAGCGGCGGTTAGTGATGCGAAAGCGGTATTTGGCTCGACGCAGCCGTTTGGCACTGGTGATATCTCGCGATAAAAAGACCGACAGGCCGAGGCGCAGGTTAGCGTTAATTTGCTCAAGCAGGGCATCCAGTTCACCCAGCCCCTCCACAGAAAAATTACGGTTCACGTTTAATGACTTATCTACTACCGAGCCGCTCATCCGCTCCAGAATATCCCCGGCCATCTCCAGGTTCAGCGCCATTTCAATAATTTCTGCCCAGCGCCGCGAATCCTCTTCCGGCAGATCTTCTTTTGGCATTTGCGCCAGATAGAGTTTGATAGCGGTATAAAGCACATCCACATCATCATCCAGCCTGCGTATTTCCCGCTCCTCCCGTAGTTCGCCATGCACCACTTTACTGAAGGAGTTCAGCATTTGCTCCAGCACGTCGCCCATACGCAGCGTTTCGCGCGAAGCATTTGCCAGCGCCAGCGCGGGGGTATCAAGCGCACCGCTGTCCAGGTGTTTGGGTTTTAACCGCAAATCGGTTTCCGGTTCTTCCCGGATAAGACGACGGCATAAGTCGGCCATCAGATCGGTAAAAGGCACCATCAGCAAACAGCGAAGAAGGTTGTAGAAGACGTGAAAGAAAATAACCAGCTCTTCGTTGTTTACCGGCAGCTTTTGCAGCCAAACTGCCAGTAAATCGATAAAAGGCAGGACAATCAGCGAACCGATAAATTTAAACAGCAGGCTGCCCAGCGCCACCTGTTTACCTGCGGCATTGGAAGTACTGTTGTTCAGCATCGCCAGCAGGCCGCTGCCCAGATTCGCGCCAATCACCAGGCATAACGCCACCTTAAAAGAGATAACGCCGGTCGCAGTCAGCGTCGCGGTAATCAGTACCGCCGCCAGGCTGGAATAGCTGATAATGGCGAAGACCGCGCCAATCAGCGCATCAAGCATTACGTCGCCCGTCAGCGAAGAGAAGATGACCTTGACGCCCGCCGCCTCGGTAATGGGTTTAGCCGCCGCGACGATCAGCTGCAGCGCCAGCAGAATGAGTCCCAGTCCGATACTTGCCCGGCCAAGCTGCCCGGCGCGCGTCTGCTTGCGCCCCAGAAAAAAGACGACGCCAAAAAAGATAAACAGCGGTGAAAGCCAGGAGAGGTCGAACGTTAAAATACGCGCCATCAGCGCGGTCCCGACATCTGCACCCAGAATAATAACCAGCGCGGGGGTCAGCGCCACCAGCTCCTGCGCGACAAAAGAAGTGACCAACATTGTGGTGGCATTACTGCTCTGGACCAGCGCGGTAACGCCAATTCCGGCCACAAAGGCGAGCGGTTTTTTCTCCACGCTCCGGCTAAGCACACGACGTAAATCTGCGCCATAAACTCGCATTATGCCGGTACGAACAATGTGCGTTCCCCAGACCAGTAACGCAATGGCGGAAAGTAAGTTAAGCAGGGTTAGCACCGATATTGACCTCACTATTTTCAGACCTGACAACGCAAACGGACGTTTGCGTTATGACCATCTCAGTTTAGCCGCTTTATCGAAAAAGCTTCGTTATCAGCGTGATATTAAAAGCCAGAATGGACAGGCCGTGAAGCGGCGGCGTCGGTTGCTCTCGTAGAAAGCGAAGAGAAGGAGAAAGGCAGGGCGGCTCTTTCCGCCCCTCCTGATGAAAACTTAGTCTGCGTCATAGCCAAGATTCGGAGCCAGCCAGCGCTCAACTTCGCTCACCGACATGCCTTTGCGCCTGGCGTAGTCTTCAATCTGATCGCGCTGAAGCTGGGCAACGGCAAAATATTTACTTTGCGGATGGCTGAAGTACCAGCCGGCGACCGACGCGCCAGGCCACATGGCAAAAGATTCGGTCAGCTTCATGCCGGTGTGCTTTTCCACTTCCAGCAGCTGCCAGATGGCGGCTTTTTCCGTATGTTCGGGACAGGCCGGATAGCCGGGCGCCGGGCGGATCCCCTGATAGTTTTCCCGAATCAGCTCTTCATTGCTCAGGTTTTCCGTGGGCGCAAAGCCCCAAATCACCTTGCGCACGCGCTCATGCAGATATTCCGCAAAGCCTTCCGCCAGGCGATCGGCCAGCGCCTTCACCATGATTTTGTTGTAATCATCGTGCGCCATAGCGAAAGCTTCGGCCAGCGAGTCTTCTTCCAGGCCACCGGTCACGGCAAAGGCCCCCAGATAGTCCGCTTTGTGGCTGGAAGCGGGAGCGATAAAGTCGGCCAGACAATAGTTAGCAAAGTCCGTTTTCTCGGTTTGCTGACGTAAGTGATGGCTTACTTGCATAACATCCTTGCGCGACTCGTCCCGATAAATAACGATATCATCGCCGACGCGATTGGCCGGGAAAATACCGACCACGCCACGCGGAGTAAGCGCCTGCTTCGCGCTTAGCTCATCCAGCATGGCGTTGGCATCGGCAAGCAGCCGCGTCGCCTCTTTACCAACGATTTCATCTGTCAAAATGCGCGGATATTTACCGGCTAACGACCAGGTCATAAAGAACGGCGTCCAGTCGATATAGTGGCGCAGCGTTTCTATGTTAGCACTTACTTCGCTTACACCCAGCCGGTGGGGTACGGGCGGCGCATAATTCTCCCAGTCCAGCGCCAGCTCGTTGGCTCTGGCTACCGCCAGCGATACCGGCGGCGTTCGCGGTTTTTTACGTGCGTGCTGAATGCGCACCGTTTCATACTCTTTACGCGTGCGGGCAATAAAATCAGCGCGTTGAGTAGCAGACAGCAGCGCTGAAACCACGCCGACTGTTCGTGAGGCGTTCTGCACATACACCGTCGGGCCGCTGTAGTTTTGCTCGATTTTCACTGCCGTATGGGCTTTTGAAGTAGTGGCCCCGCCTATCAGCAGCGGCAGCGTGAAACCCTGCCGCTCCATCTCTCTGGCGACGTTGACCATCTCATCCAGCGACGGCGTAATCAGTCCGGAAAGGCCAATCATATCCGCGTTGTGCTCTCTGGCAGTTTTCAGAATTTTATCGCCGGGCACCATCACGCCAAGATCGATAATTTCATAGTTATTGCATTGCAGCACGACGCCAACGATGTTTTTACCAATGTCATGCACATCACCTTTTACCGTCGCCAGCACGATTTTCCCGTTAGTGCTGCCCTTCTCTTTGCTCGCCTCAATATAAGGCTCCAGGTAAGCCACCGCCTGCTTCATTACGCGTGCGGATTTAACAACCTGCGGCAGGAACATTTTGCCTTCGCCAAACAGGTCACCCACGACGTTCATGCCCGCCATCAGCGGCCCCTCGATGACCTCTATCGGGCGGCTGGCGTTCTGCCGCGCCGCTTCGGTATCCTCTTCGATAAATTCGGTAATACCCTTGACCAGCGAATATTCCAGCCGCTTTTCTACTTCCCAACTCCGCCATTCCGCCTGCGGTTTGTTTTCGTCATCTGCTTTGCTACCGCGATATTTTTCCGCAAGGTTTAGCAGCCGCTCCGTACCGTCTTCACGACGGTTCAGCACCACGTCCTCTACCGCATCGCGCAGTTCAGGCGCCAGATCGTCATAGATAGCCAGCTGGCCAGCGTTAACTATCCCCATATCCATGCCGTTGCGAATGGCGTAGTAAAGAAACACCGCGTGAATAGCTTCCCGTACCGGATCGTTACCGCGAAAAGAGAATGAAACGTTGGAGACGCCGCCCGAAATCAACGCATGCGGCAGCTCGCGCTTGATATCCTCACAGGCACCGATAAAGTCCATTGCATAGTTGTTGTGCTCTTCAATACCGGTGGCAACGGCAAAAATATTGGGGTCGAAAATAATATCTTCCGGCGGGAAACCCACCTCTTCAGTCAGAATTTTATACGCGCGGCGGCAGATTTCGATTTTGCGTTCGCGCGTGTCCGCCTGACCAGCTTCGTCAAACGCCATGACCACCATTGCGGCACCATAGCGACGCACCAGGCGGGCGTGGTGGATAAAAGTTTCGACGCCTTCCTTCATGGAAACGGAGTTAACAATGCCTTTGCCCTGAATGCACTGCAGACCTTTTTCAATAACCTCCCATTTGGAAGAGTCGATCATCACCGGCACGCGGGCGATATCCGGCTCGCCAGCAATCAGGTTGAGGAAGCGCACCATCGCCGCTTCGGCATCCAGCATGCCTTCATCCATATTGATATCGATGATCTGCGCGCCGCTTTGCACCTGCTGCAGCGCCACTTCCAGCGCTTCGTGATATTTTTCTTCTTTAATCAGCCGCTTGAATTTTGCCGAACCGGTGACGTTGGTTCTCTCGCCCACGTTGACGAACAGCGTTTCCGGGCCGATGGTTAACGGTTCCAGGCCTGCGAGCCGACAGGCAACGGGCAAGTCTGGCAGCGGACGTGGCGCGACCCCTTCGACCGCAGCGGCCATCGCAGCAATATGTGCCGGCGTGGTGCCGCAGCAGCCGCCAACGATATTCAGGAAGCCGGACCGTGCCCATTCGCCAATCTGTTCCGCCATGATTTGCGCATCCAGATCGTATTCGCCAAAGGCATTCGGCAGGCCCGCATTGGGATGTGCGGTAACGTAGCTTTCCGCAATACGCGACAGCTCAGCGACATACTGACGCAGCTCGTCCGGCCCCAGCGCGCAGTTAAGGCCAAACGATAGCGGCCGGGCGTGACGCAGCGAGTTATAGAAAGCTTCCGTGGTCTGGCCGGAAAGCGTGCGGCCAGATGCGTCGGTAATGGTGCCGGATATCATCAGCGGCAGCGTGATGCCCTGCGCGTCAAACTCGCTCTGTACGGCGAAGATAGCCGCTTTGGCATTCAGCGTGTCGAAAACCGTCTCGATCATAATAATGTCGACACCGCCCGCCATCAGCGCGCGCGTGGATCCCCGATAGGCTTCCACCAGCTGATTAAAAGTGACGTTGCGGAAAGCGGGATCGTTAACGTCCGGGGAGATAGAACAGGTACGGTTAGTTGGCCCTAACACACCGGCGACATAGCGCGGTTTGTCCGGCGTTCGCGCCGTCCACGCGTCGGCACACTCGCGCGCCAGCTTCGCCGCCGCGTAGTTAATTTCTGCCGACAGCGATTCCATCTGGTAATCGGCCATTGCGACAGGGGTGGCGTTAAAAGTGTTCGTTTCCAGAATGTCCGCGCCAGCCTGGAGATAGGCGTGATGAATTTCACCTATGACATCGGGCCGCGTCAGCACCAGCAGATCGTTGTTGCCCCTCAGGTCGCTTTGCCAGTCAGCAAACCGTGCGCCGCGAAAATCTTCTTCGCTCAGCCGATAGCTTTGGATCATTGTGCCCATGCCGCCATCCAGCACCATGATGCGCTGTGCCAGCTGCTGATGCAGCGCTTGCGTTCTGTTACTCACTCCGGCCTCTTTGTCACTTAGCGGTATGATGTCTGCGTTTCATACTGGCATAACTTTTGAGCAGGTCAAAGCAGGCAATATTCTCCGGAGAGAGTGATATTGATAACGCCGTTAACGCTTAATTTTATGGAATATCCGTGAAGCTCTATCTGCGAGGCATTGCGAGGAAATAAAAAGGCCAGCGTAGTAGCTGGCCCCCTTTCTGCTATTCCAGCGTAGGATTCATATGGCGCAAATCGAACGGCGTAATCTGGTAGACGTAGTAATTCAGCCAGTTAGAAAACAGTAGGTTGCCGTGGCTGCGCCAGCTGGCACGCGGCGGCAGCTCCGGATTGTCCTGCGGGAAATAGTTATAGGGTACTTCCGGATTTAATCCGGCTTCGTAATCGCGGTGGTATTCGCCAGACAGCGTTAACGCATCATATTCCGGATGACCCGTGACAAACGCCAGCCGCTTATCTTTGCTGGCAAACAGGTAGGCGCCCGTTTCTTCAGATTCAGCAAAGATTTCCAGATCCGTATAGTCGCGCAGCAGATGCGTCGGGAAATCTGCATAGCGAGAATGCGGTGCCAGGAAAGTATCATCAAAGCCGCGGGTTAATAGCGCGTGCGGATGCAGTATACGGTGGTCATAAACGCCCGACAGTTTCTTTTCGCGCGTCTGCTTAGGGATACCATAAAGAATATTCAGCGCAGCCTGCACGGCCCAGCAAACGAAAAGCGTGGAGGTAACGTGCTCTTTTGCCCAGTGCAGCACGCGCTGGATCTGCGGCCAGTAGGCCACGTCATCAAAATCGACCAGCCCCAGCGGCGCGCCGGTGACGATAAGGCCATCATAGTTATTGTTCTGAATATCCTCAAAATTACAGTAGAAGTTATTCAGATGTTCCATCGGGGTATTGCGCGATTCACGGCTGTCGATACGCAGCAGCTGAATATCAATCTGCAACGGCGAATTGGAAAGCAGACGCAAAAACTGGTTTTCCGTCTCGATCTTCTTTGGCATCAGATTCAAAACCAGCACTTTTAACGGACGGATTTCCTGATTGCTGGCACGCGAAGAGGTCATAACAAAGACATTTTCGTTGCGCAGAAAATTCACGGCTGGTAATTCATCGGGTACCCTAATCGGCATAGCCTGTTTCCTCAACTAACCATTTATACGTTTAGACATCCAGACAGCCAAAGATAGCGGGTTGCCCGGTAAATGTCGAGAGCTCATGCAGTAGTTGAAAATGTTTCATCTGTACTCGCTAAATAGCTCGACAAAAGGCAGCGTCACGGCTGCGTCCGCGCTGGCATGGCGGTACAGCAGCCACGTCCGGCTCTTTACCGGTTCATCGCCCACGAAAAGCGGCACGCGAAACAACGACTCCGCCAGCGGCTGATAGCTGGAGACAATTGCGTAGCCCATTCCCCGCTCCACCATCGCCAGGCAGACTTCCAGCTTGTCTACGTTCATGGTTATATGCGGCGCGGTGGAATAGCTGGCGTTCCACCACCTTTCAATCAGACGCGTAATATGGCCACCGTGATTAATTTTAATTTGCGGCAGATGCGGCAACTGCGCTAAATCCAGTGGCTGGCGGCTGATCAGGTAGTAGTTATCTTCATTCACCAGCCGTTTCCCCTCTTTCCAGCCGTAGTCATCCTTAACCAGCGCCAGATGCACATCGCCACGCTGTAGCCTGATATACATTTCTTCGCTAAGGCCGCTGACCAGCCTGACGCTGATCCCGGGATGCTGCTGGCTAAACTGATGCAGTAAATCGGGCAGGCAATAGGCGGCAAAGTTACTGGAGACGCCAATACGTAATTCTCCCTGCTGCGGGCCGTTCAGGTTTTGCAGCGTCGTTTTGAGCAGCTGTAGCTCAGCAAGCACGGTTTCAGCATGCTGCGCCAGGTAGCGACCCTGAGCGGAAAATGTCAGGCCACGCCCATTTTCTTCAAATAGCTGCACAGACAGTTTGCGCTCAATCTGCTTTAGCCTGTAGCTCAGAGCGGGCTGTGAAGTAAAAAGCTGCTCCGCCGCGCGAGTAATGTTTTTGTACTGCCATACGGTCCGGATGATTAACCAGTCTTTTTCGTTCATCGCGCCCTCTGCATCGCCAGGAATCGTACTACCATAAAATATTTTTTGCTCAGGCGGTGCAAGCCATAAAAAAGCTCAATTGGGAATTGAGCAGGAAAAAGCCTATATCTGGTTAACGTATTAATTTCACAGAAATTAACTGCACCGAATCAGGGAAAAATTATGCCTGTATGCACCAAAAACGCGCAGAAAGATAAAATTATTTATGCCGTCGACGCTATTGCGCCAGCAATACGAGCGCTGGCGCTGGATCTGCATCAACACCCGGAACTCAGCTTTGAGGAACACCGTTCGGCTGCGGTACTGATCGCGCCACTGCGTGAAGCAGGCTTTACCATTGAAACAGGTACGGCAGGACTGGAAACGGCCTTTCGCGCCAGCTGGCGAACGGGTCAGGGCGGCCCGACCATCGCCTTTTTAGCCGAGTATGATGCACTGCCAGATCTGGGCCACGCCTGTGGTCACAATCTAATTGGCAGCGCCTCGGTAGCGGCTGCGCTGGCTTTAAAAGCGGCAGAACTGGACTTTAATGGCTGTATTGAGGTCATCGGGACGCCAGCAGAGGAAGACGGCGGCGGTAAAATCATCATGGTAGAAAAAGGCGTTTTTAAGGATACGGACGCCGTAATGATGTTTCACCCACGAGAGAAAAATATGGTCGTGCGCGGCGCTCTGGCCTGCCACGATTCAACGTTTAAATTTTACGGTAAAGCTTCTCATGCTGCATCCGCACCTCAGCTGGGGATCAGCGCGCTGGATGCGGTTATCCATACCTTTAACGGCATCAACGCCCTGCGTCAGTTTTTTACCGATGATGTGCGCGTGCATGGCGTAATCACCAACGGCGGCAGCGCCGCTAACATCGTTCCCGCCTATGCAGAAGCTAAATTTATCCTGCGCGCGGCTACCGTGGGCGGCCTGAGCGAGGTACGCCGCAAGGTTTACGCTGCGGTAAAAAGTGCAGCGGAGATGACCGGCGCCCGAGTGGAAATCGAAGAAGGCCTGATCTACGCCGAGCGCAACAATAACCTGGCTCTGGCGGCCAGCTTTACCCGCAATCTGGCGATGCTGGGTGAGGAAAACCACGCTATACCGCAAAGCGGTGGCATCGGCTCATCCGATATTGGCAATGTCAGTCAGGTGACGGCGGCTATTCATCCCTATTTGCGCATCGGCGACGTTACGCCGCATACGCCAGAGTTCGCTGCTGCGGCAGGTTCGCCAGCAGGGCTAGACGCTATGCTGACCGCCGCAAAGGCGCTGGCCATGACGGCTTACGATTTATGCCACGATGAGGCTCAGCTAATAGCCGTCAGAAATGAATTTATCGAGTGGCAATCACAAACGGTACGGGCAGGAGAAAAATAATGAAAACGTCTATTTTGACGCTGGCGACGCTGGCTCTGTGTTGTTCTTCGGCGCTGGCAGCAGGCGAAACCCTGCGAGTGGGGGCGGATTTGAGTTATCCGCCTTTCCAGTACCGCGATGTTAACGGCACGCCCACGGGCTTTGAAGTGGATATCACTAATGCCGTTTGCAAAGCCGTAGCGGTGAAATGTGTTTATGTGGTCAGCAGCTTTGATGCCGAAATTCCATCTTTAATGGCCAAAAAGGTCGATTTCATCTCACCGCTGGGCGCCACGACGCGGCGTAAGGAATCGATAGATTTCAGTAACTTTATCTATCACGTTCCCTCGCAGCTGGTAGCTCGTAAAGGTTCAGCTTTGCAGCCAACAGCAGAATCTCTGCAGGGCAAAAATATCGCTGTGCAGCAAGGTTCTATCCAGGAGATGTACGCCAATAAATATTGGGCACCTAAAGGCGTTAGCGTAAAAACCTATCCCGATCAGGACGTCATTTACCAGGATCTGGCAGCGGGTCGTCTTGATGGTGCGCTTAGCCCGTCGGTGGCCGTTACCTTTGGCTTTTTACAAAAGCCAGAAGGTAAAGAGTTTGCGCTGACCGGTCCGGAAGTGCGTGATGAAGTGCTATTCAGCATCGGTTCAGCCTACGGCGTGCGTAAAGGGGATGAGAAAACGCGGGCGTTGCTAAATGAAGGGCTGGCGAAGATTATGGCCGATGGGAGCTGGCAGAAGATTAAGCAGCACTACTTTGGCGATATTGAAATGAAGGTGACCAGAACGGGCGCGCAGGAAGCGGTGAAATAAATCTTATGCCACGGGAAGGCGGTACGACGAACAAGATGGGGGCTGTATGCAGCTAAGTGAACCAATCCAGGCAGAACTTGTTCCTCTGATGAACCGGGTCCTGGACCAGTTTCAACACCTTAACCGCCTTTCCGGCAGCGAAGGTGCCGAACGTGCAGTCGATTTCCTTATGCAGCAGCTTAGCGCTACAGGCCTCTCTCCGGTACGTGAAACCTGTGAGCTTTATCTCAGCGATCCGCTTACAGGCTCGCTGATTTTGCCTGACTTTCCACACTGGCAGGGAGAAGCAAAAACTCGCTCGTTTTCGGCAAACTGTCCGGCCGGGGTAACGGGCGCGCTGGTTTACGATCGACAATCTCTTCACCCAATTAGCGACCTGGAGCGGACAGCCTGGGAAACATCGGTACGTGGAAAAATCGTTATCGCCGACCAGGCTTTTGAAGAGTATGTTCAGCGTCTGTGCCGGGCGGGGGCTGTTGGTCTGGTGCATATCTGGGGATCGCCCGAATCAGCCCTGCACGAAGAGACGGTGGGGCCGGTTTGGGGAACGCCGGTGCCCGACGATATGGCGCTGTACCCCACTCTTCCCGTTATTTCTGTTAACCATCAGCAAGGCAGAGAATTACTGGAAATAATAAATATGCAGCAAGAGGTGTTAGCCTGTCTTTCCACCAGGCTGGATGAGCATGTTGCCTGCTGTAGCCTGCCTGTTGTTACTATCCGTGGCGAACTTGATGAGTTTGTTTTACTTTCCAGCCATTACGATTCCTGGCATGAAGGCGTAACCGATAATGCAACGGGTAACGCACTCTGTGTCGCCGTAGCGGCGTATTTTCATCAGCACCAACCTCTTTTAAAGCGCGGACTACGCATTGCATGGTGGCCGGGCCACTCCAATGCCCGCTACGGAGGATCTACCTGGTATGCCGATCGCTATCGTCATGAGTTACAGCAGCAGTGCGTGGCTCATATCAATGTGGATTCTCCCGGCTGTAAGGGTGCAACGGAAGTTGTTGTGAATGCCAGTGGCGCAGAAAATCCTGACTTTTTACAGCGAATTGTCGGTCAGATAACGGGCAAGCCTGCCCGACGAATTACCCCTCCGGGAAAGGGAAGCGATCACTCTTTTTGGGGATGTGGTATTCCATTGCATTTTGCTTTTCGTGAAGAGCCGGAAATTGCTGGCAGCCAGTCGCCTGGTAGCGGCGGTGGATGGTGGTGGCATACTGAATATGATACGCGCGACAAAGTTGATGATGCGATTCTCTGGCGCGATTGCCAGATCCATATCGGCTGGCTGACGCAGCTACTCGGTGACGAAGCGCTACCTGTAGACCCGTCAGGCTATTTGGTCTTGCTGTTGCAGGAGCTGGAGCAGTTGCAAATTTCACTGGATGTGCAGTTTGATCTTGCGCCGATCGGAGACGAAATTCGGCGATTACAGCAGAAAATTGCAGATATCGGTGACAGGTATAAAAATCCAGAAACAGGTCAAATTATCTGTCGAGCCGTCTCTTTATGGCATCGCGTTCGCTATAGCTCAACCGATGATTTTCATTATGACCGAAGTTATCGCGGCGGCGCTTTTGCTGGCCTACAGATTCTACGCGGGCAACGGCGACACAATACAGCTCCGCTCACGTTCCTTACCATGACGACCCAGTTTGTACGTCAGCGCAACAGAGCTATAAGTTTGCTACAGCAAAGTGGCGAGTTACTGGAAAGTATTCCGGTTTCCGACATCAGGCAGGATTTTATCAATGCAGAAATGTAAATAAAGGGAGTTTCCTGACGCGCAAATGCAGAGTACTGCCCTGAGAAGCGACTTTCTGACACATAAGTGCGAAATGCTGTCCTGAGAAGCGGGTTTCCCGGCGCGCAAATGCAAAAAACCCTGACCGTGAGGTCAGGGTTATGCAATTTGATGCCTGGCAGTTCCCTACTCTCGCATGGGGAGGCCCCACACTACCATCGGCGCTACGGCGTTTCACTTCTGAGTTCGGCATGGGGTCAGGTGGGACCACCGCGCTAAAGCCGCCAG
>Ga0153980_1000825_pt1 | contig 13553 bp, 13 predicted proteins | sample TSGA064MetaG_FD_104722 | JGI IMG/M metagenome (GOLD analysis project Ga0153980, IMG submission 104722) | Attine ant fungus gardens microbial communities from Georgia, USA - TSGA064 MetaG | ecosystem: Host-associated > Fungi > Mycelium > Unclassified | place: USA: Georgia, Magnolia Springs State... | reverse complement strand
TGTTTTCAAGGGAGTAAAAGAAAAAAACACCTAAATTTAGCCTCTTAATGCTATTATATTACATCAAATACCATTTCAATAATATTATGTTTATGGAATAGTGATATTGAGCTCTAGAAGAGCTTTACAAATCTCTAGTACTCTAGTAGCTAGTTTGGAAAGATCTACATTCTTTAGATACTTACAAGTGCCTTTCAGTATTCTCCACTCCTTAGCTGTAAGCTTGTGACCAATTTTGTTCAGCTCTATAATTACATCCTGCAGTCAATTGAACTATTTTTACAGTGAGTCATACTGTGGATCCTCAGCCTAGGTCTTGTTTTTACTTATTTTAGTAAAGAATGGTAATATGCAATCCAAGGTAGGTTCTAGGAGTTCTTTGTACTTCTTTATACATAATAACTTCTTGGTTTTGCAAAAATGTAATTCTGGGGGGCAGGATGCAAAGTAGAAATCATCTACTTTGTACCAGCAAGAGTCTACTTTAACAAGTCTATCGTAGAGTTTAGTAGATAGAGTGGGTTCTATTCCTATCCTTTCCAGCAATGACTTTTCTATCATACTCTCCTTTTTTAGCAAAAGGCATTCAGCAAGAGTCTTGGTGTTTCTGATGGCAGACATAGCTTGGGGACAAAAGTGAACATAATATTCCTAGTTCAGTGGATGAAGTGTGGTAGGCAGAAACTATACTATAACTATATTAAAAGTGTCCTTTCAATGACATAGGTCCTATCTTGAGGGGAGAGTTCAATATCATGTCCAGTTTCTCATACTGGCTTATGAAGGAGGAATAGGGGTCTTAGAGTGGTTCCAGCTACCTGCAAGGGTTTTTTGGAAATGTTTACATAAATCTAAAGTCTTTTAGAACCAGCTATGATATACAAGCTAGCCTACTCTCAATAGTTTGAAAGACAAACCTTTCCCTTTACACCTGGGGTCTAGCCTACTATAGAAATAGGTCCTTGACAGAAACCCACTCTGAGCCCTTAGTGAGTCATCTGTCCTGTAACAGAAACAGAAACTCTCCTATAGAGATAGGTTCTTGACAAAAACCTACTCTAAGCCCTCAGTTAGTTATCTGTCCTGTAACAGAAATAGAGATACCCTTAGAAAAGTCATCTTGTCCTGTAATAGAGACAAAAAGACTCCCTTATAGTCCCTTAGACTTACATCTGGAATGAACACAACCCCATGTTCTTTACAGAAACAATAGGGACAGAAAATAGTAGACTTAACAAACTATCACAAATGGCCACTTACTGATTTGTGAGTTGATGATTTAATAATCAAAAGGCTTAAAAAAGCAAAGTTTAGACAGTAGCAAAAGATGTTGTTAAGTCTGAGATTTATCCTCAGATATACAGTTCTTAAATACATGATTATAGTAGTCTGTGTACTAGAACAGCCTACTACATGATCACTACCTATTGTTCTACATATAGGAGTACTATTGTTCTTGAAATAGAGATAACCTAACTGCTTTAGGGCAGTTCTTTGTTCTATTCAAGGACAAATGATAATCTATAAATAAAGATCAATGTCATGTACAAACATTGAGGATCTTGTATCTCCATGGGATCTTATTGCCTTGGGATATATTTATAGCCAAAAGAAGCACATTGAAGAGAGCTTTACAATGGTCATTGAAGCAAATGATTACATTAAACAGTTCCCAAGATATTGGCAATTTAGTGTCTGGTAACTTGGTGATCACTGACTGATCTGCTGATCACTTGATGAATACTAATTGCTTTGAGACATTTTTGGTATTGTTTGAAAGGTCTTTTTAAGGGCTTTTGGTGGCTATTTATATTGTCAAGATCAGTCAAGTATTCCCAGAGTTATAGTCTAAATGAAGTTTGTGACACTCTTCTTCTGACCCATCTATAGCTATAGACATTGATGCTGCCTAGAAGTTCCATCCCATGCCCCTGAAAGGCTGCTATAGGTGTAGAGATGCAAACCATCTAGTAAAGGACTGCCCTTATCAGATAGATGTAAGGCTTTTGATAGCAGAACAATAAAAGAAACTGATAGAAGATCTTTTGGCTTTGAAAAATGCAGTTTCCAAAGAAGAGGATCTTCTAGTAGAGGAGAATTTTGCATGATGCAGCCGGCAAATAGTGTGCCCTGGTTGCCCCTAGTAAATAGGTTCTGTATACTTGATGTAGAAGAATCCAATACAAGTACATGTAAATCTATAGTTGTACTCTTCTTTTCTCCTACCATAACACCTGTAACTTGGAGGTCAAAATAGGAGAAGGGACTCCCAAAGCAACTCTCTATAAGCATACTAAATACATGTGAAGCCTTTTTAATCTTTACCATTGTCACACTAGGCAATTTTTTTAGACAATTTAAGTTATAATTATCACAAATCTATATTATAATCCAGCTTGAGCAGCAAAGGTGACACTGATTGTATACCACTTGACCTCTAGTCTTAGACTTGTGTATATTACCCAAGTAGCAGAATAGTGGCTGTGACCACTGCTATACTAGCCTCATAGGGCTTGTCTAGCCATTTTGTACCAGACACAAACCAGAAATCCCCTCTAGAAGCTTTCTTGAGGACTGTCTGAACCTTGGAGAAACTAGTCTCTTCTGGTAGAATGATATTACAATTTGGCAGCTGTTATATTTGATAGTTAGGCTTTAGTATCACTATTAGACCTCAGTAATCATTTTTTATATTTTCTATAATTAAACATGTCACAAGCAATCCTTTCGAGAACAATATCATTAGGGTACCTGAAAAGAAAAGGCTATCCAGGGCAAAGAAAGAAGGTCAGGAGTATAGAAGAATGGCAGAGAGAGATTGAGGAAGTTAGAATTGGAGAAATCAATAAAGATACCATTCTTAAGAGCAGATCATGCATACTAACTTTGAGGCTTCTCAAGCTATGTTTAAAGACCAGATTCAATAAAAAGACCTGAGAGAAGACTAGATAAGAGAGTTAAAAGGGATAGAGAGTACTGGCCATGTAATTGGAAGAAGACCCTGCTTTATCATTCCACTCTCTACTATAATAGGCCATTGGAATGTTTTTTTTGTTTTCTTAAATGTTGATTCTATGATTTGTAATCCTAATATATACTCTAGGAATGCAGAGGTATACAACAACAACTTACTTTCATTATCTCTTTCCCTCTGTCACTCTAGAGCTCTACTGCTATTTCTGAGTAACTGAGTTTCCTATTTGTTCCTTTATAGAACTTTATAAAACTTTCCTTGAGGGATATATTTCACTTCAAGAAGGACTTGGACATTTGCTCAACTAGAAGTTTAACTACTCATTATATGTTTTTGGAATAGATTTCTAACTATACAATCAGTTGAAGTAGAGCCTGTACAAGGACATGGAAGTTCTAGGCAGTACTGCTATATTGATAGCAAGCCAGGCTGCTAGACTAGCTCAAAAAAAGTAGTGTCATGGTGCAAGACAAATATATACCTTCAAGATCTACAATCAACTGGAGTTTGTTCTTGAGTAGATATTAAAAACATTTCATTTTTTAGGTTTTCATTAGTTCTCTTTATAGCAACCTTTGTAAGCTCTTTATTATTTGATTTACCTCTCCAGCACCTACGAACCACACAGAACAGCTAGTAGACAAATTAATGTCCAATTCAATTCCAGAAAGACCTTAGATGCATATTTCAGCAGACTTTATTATTAAGTTGCCACTAGCCCAGAGATACAACTTAATCTTAGTAGTAGTAGACAGATTAACAAAAATAGTCTACTTCATTCCTACTATAGAGAAAACATTGGTAGAAGGACTAGCTAGGCTATTCAGGGACAATATATGGAAATTGCATGGACTATCTAAGAGTATCATTTTGGATAGAGGACCACAGTTTACAGCAAGATTAATGAGAGAGTTGAATAGGATATTGGAGATTGAAAGCAAGATATCAATGGCATTCTACCCTCAGACAAATGAACAAATGGAAAAGATTAACCAGAAGTTGAAACAGTACTTAAGGATATTTATTGACCATAGGCAAGAACAGTGGCTAGACTGGTTAGGAACAGTAGAGTTTGCATATAACAATAAAGTACACTCAAGTACAAAGACATTATTCTTCAAAGCAAATTATGGGCAAGATCCTAGAATGGGGTTTGAAGCAAGGAAGAAGGAGAAGTACAAAGGTGTAGAGAAATTTGTAACAAAGATGAAAGAAGTTTAGGAGGAAGCAAAAGCAGCATTAGTAAAGGCATAAAAAGAAATAAAGAAATATACAGATAGGAAGAGAGCAGAGATTGATAAGTATAGAGTAGAGGACTTGATAATACTCAGCACCAAGGATATAAAATACTAAATGGTTGGTAGAAGGACAGAAAAGTTGACAGAGAAATTTATAGAGCCTTATAAGATAAAGAAAGTCATATTATTGAATGTAGTAAAATTAGAACTACCTAGTATAGTAAGAATACATCTGGTAGTTAATGTCAGTAGAGTACAAAAATATATAGGGCAAGTAGAGGAGCAGAGAAAGGAGCAACTAGCTTTAGTTGTAATTGAGAGGGAAAAGGAATGAGAAGTTTAGAAAATTCTGACCAAACAATAAATAAGAGGGAAAGATAAATACTTGGTATAATGGAAAGGGTTCACAGCTAAATTCAATACTTGGGAAAGAAAGAAAAACTTGAAGAATGCAAAGGAAGCAGTCAAAAAATTCAAGAAAGAATATTAGTAAGATATGAAAGATATCAGAAGATAGAAAAGAGAAGAAGGGATATTTAGGAGAGAGGAACTGCTGGGGCAATTTATAGCAGAAAAGCTATTTGGTTGATTAGACAAAAGATACAATGAGAAATACTAGGCAAGGTTAGAAAGAAATTGGAAACAATACAAAAGAGAAAAAACAAAGGGATGAAAAACAATAGAAATGATAAAAAAAGAGAAAGAAAAAATCAGGTAAGAAAATTTGGGACTCAGAGAGTAGATAGAAGAAGATAATAATAATATGGAGAATATTTGTAATCTATTATGAGTTGTAAAAGTTCTCAGAATGAGGAACCTTGAAAAAGGGGTAGTATTATGATATAGCCAAAATGGCTAAGTTATTATTTATATATTTTTTCTTTTCTTTTCTTTTCTTTTTTATTTAATTAAATAATCAGTAGACATGTAAAAAAAAGTAACTCAAAAGAAATATATGGGACTTTATAAATAGAAGTAAATATAGAATGTATATAAGTAGTATATAGCAATTGAATAGAAACTCTATTGAGTTCTCCTTGTCAACTTGGACTAGAAGTAGTTCTAAGGCATTACAGTCTAAGTTCTTACAATCTGGCTTGTTTCCTATTCAACTTCTATACTTTTATAAAATATTTGAGATTCTTGTGATCTGTCCAAATCTCAAACTTTGTTGTAGTCTCTTCTAGAAAGTGTTTCTACATCTCCAAATACCTGACTATAGCTAACATTTCTTTGTCATGTATCTTATAGTTCTTTTCAGTATCACTTAGAGATTTTAAGATGAAAACCACTAGTCTCTACAAGTTATCTGAGCACTTCATTGAAAGCACTCCTCCAGTTGTATAATTTGAGGCATCTACTTCTACCCTAAATTCTTTGTCTAAATCTGGGACTGCCAATACTAGTCTTGTTGTGAAGATCCTTTTAAGCTCATCAAATACTCATTGTTATTTGCTTTCCCATTACTACTTTACATACTTTCTTATTAGTCCATTCATTGGTCTTGCTACTTGAGTGAAGTCCTTAATAAACCTTTTGTAGTAATTTACAAGGCCTAAAAATTTCCTGATATCTTTTACATTCTTTGGTTCTAGCCAGCTTAGTACTCCATCTACTTTCTTCTTCTCCATCTCTATTCTATTGGATCCTATAACAACTCCAAGAAATCCAATCTTTCTTACTTTCTATATATACTTTTCTGGCTTTACATATAGACTGTTCTCTTCCAGCCTCCTTAGTACTTCTTTTACAATTTTATCATATTCCTCCTCAGTTTCAGTTTCTATCAATACATTGTCTATAAATACAACTACTTTATTCTTATTTACCAGATCCCTTATTACAAATGGCCACTTACTGATTTGTGATTGGTTAATTTGATAATCAAAGTGCTTAAAAAAGCAAAGTTAGACAAGTAGCAAAAGATGTTGTTAAGTCTGAGGTTTATTCTTAAATATACAGTCCTTAAATATATGACTATAGTGGTCTGTGCACTAGAACAGTCTACTACATGATCACTACCTATTGTTCTATATATAGGAGTGCTATTGCTCTTGAAATAGAGATAACCTAACTGTCTTAGAGCAGTTCTTTGTTCTATTCAAGAATAGATGATAATCTATGAATAAAGATTAATATCATGTACAAACATTGAGGACCTTGTATCTCCATGGGATCTTATTGCCTTGGAATCTATTTATAGCTGAAAAAAGTATATTGAAGAAAGCTTTATAATAGTTATTGAAGCAAATGATTATGTCAAGCGGTTCCTAAGATATCAGTGATTTAGTGTTTGGTGACTTGGTAATTACCAACTGATCTGCTAATAACTTGGTGAATACTGATTGCTTTAAGATGTTTTTGGTATTTTTTGAAAGGTCTTTTGATAGCTATTTAGATTGTTGAAATTTGTCAAGTATTCCTGGAGTTATGGTCCAAATGAAGTTTGTGACATCCTTTAGGAATTTATTTATTATTGTCTGAAATGTAGCTGGCAAATTGATTATCTCTGTCACAAACTTTATTTGGACCATAACTCCAGAAATACTTGACAAATTTCAACAATCTAAATGGCTACCAAAAGTCCTTAAGAAGACCTTTTAAACAATACCAAAAACATCTCAAAGCAATCAGTATTCACCAAGTTATTAGCAGATTAGTTGGCAATCACTAAGTTATTAGACACTAAATCACTGATATCTTGGGAACTGCTTAACATAATCATTTGCTTCAATGACCATCATAAAGCTCTCTTCAATGTACTTCTTTCAGCCATAAATAAATCCCAAGGTAATAAGATCCTATAAAGATACAAGGTTCTCAATATTTATATATAATACTGATCTTTACCTATAGATTATTATCTGTTCTTGAATAGAACAAAGGACTGCCCTAAGATGGTTAGGTTATTTCTATTTTAAGAACAATAGTACTCCTATATGTAGAATAATAACGAGTGATTATATAGTAAGCTGTTCTAGTGCACAGACTACTACAATCATGTATTTAAGGACTGTATGTTTAAGAATAAATCTCAGACTTAACAACATCTTTTGCTACTATCTAAACCTTGCTTTTTTAAGCCTTTTGATTATTAAATCATCAACTCATAAATCAGTAAGTGGCTATTTGTGATAGTTTGCAGTTTACTATACTTCTTTTCTCCAATAACTACCAGTAGTATTGCCTACAGTCCACTATACTATTTTCCTCCAATATTTTCCAGTTTGTTGTACTTTCTTTCTCTAATAACTGCCAGTAGTCTTATCTCCAGTCCACTATATTATTTTTCTCCAATAGTTTTTAGTTTGCTATACTATTTTCCTTTAATAACTTCCAGTAGTATTGTCTGCAGTCTACTACACTCCTTTCCTCCAATAGTCTATAGTACCCTATACTTCCTTCCTTCAATACTTTGCCTAATTTTCTGCTCTTTTTTCCAATTTCTTCTGAATTTTTTCTAATTTTTAATAAATTTATTGCATTTTTTGAGTAAAAAGAAAGGATATGGGAATGATTAGGTAAATTTGACTAGGCAATTACCAAGTGCCATCTTCCCATATCCTTTTCATATATATAATAGATAAGGTTTTCATCTAGACCTATGGCCTGACTTGAATTCTCTACTAATTTTGAATAGTTAAGTGTATGTTGAAGTTAGTTTACTACACTCCCTTCTTCAACTTTCTGTATACTTTGTTTTTAACTAATTTCACTCACTTATTCTCCAAATTGCAGTAAAAATCAATCTCAAGTCCATTGTTTATATATATACAATCTATAATCTAATACTATTGAATATCTCTTTATATACTACATTAAGTGTTCTTCTGCTCTTTTGGCTCTGTTCTGAAAGAAGTACTGAAATGTTCAATACTAAAGTACATCTTAAAAATGCTATATAAAGTTATCTATGGGAGAATAGAAGTCTCTTGAGTGACACAGGTAATGTGTCTATATTAGGTGATAACCTGATTCTTGGAATCAATACAATCTTTTCTCTAAACCTCCTATCCTTGCTGATAATTCTGTACTGGAGCATCTTTTTTCTCACATTCAACACCACCATTCTTGTTCCATTGCAAAGTCCTTCTTCTAGATCCAAGTTCCTTAGTAAGATAACTAAACAGCCAACCTTGAGACAAAGTAAAACAAGAGGCAATTTACTACTATTGAATTGTTGAAGAAACTCTGCAGGATAGGTATGGTATATTCCATCTTTCTCAGACACAAAGTCCACACTTTTCAGTATATAGACCTCTGCATTTGGTACTGGATTAAACTGTTGGAGAATAGCTTCATTAATATTATGTATCTCATCATTTCTAGAACAGAGAATAATGCACTCCAAGAAGTATTGGTCATCTTGAACTCTTGGGTTACCAATTCCTGGATAGATCCTGTTAATGAAAGTGTTGAGATTAGTGCAAACCATAGACTAAGGAACTTGTATTATTTCATTATCATCTACAATTGATCCAGCACCAATTTCCAACAACCACTGAATATGTTGATTGTCAGCTTCAGAGTAGCCCAAGTACACATTGTATCTGAGATATAAAAACTTGATATATCTTCATAGATTTCCTCTGCAAAGAGATACTACTACTATTTGTTGATGTATTCCTTTAGACATCACAGGTAAAGTTTGATGAAAATCCCCTCCAAATACCACTGTAATTCTACCAAATGGATAATTATTCTAGATAATATGTTAATTCAATAGCTATCAAGTGCAAGTAATCACTTACTTCAAACAAATCTCTTAGACATTGATCAACAGCATCAATATCATACTTGTGTTGCATAGGAACTTCATCCCAAATAATAACCTTAGTCTATTGAATGACTGAAAACATATAACTATTCTGTTTGAGTCCAGCCATAGAGTTCTCATTAATAGAAAGAGGAATCTTGAAGTGTAAATGAGATATTTTCCCTCTATCTAGCAAAAGAACAGCAATTCCAGATAATGCTATACACAATACTACCTGTCCTTTCCTCCTAACCTCAGCAGCAATAGTGTTACAAAGAAAAGTTTTTCCATAACCACCAGCAGCATGAATGAAAAAAAGATAATCTTGGTTGTTGGTGACAGACTCCAAAACAGTATCAAAAACAACAACTTGTTCAGGATTAAACATTGTCCTCTATTCATCTACCAAAGCTGCCATTTCATCTGCATTATACTGTTTAGCCTGTAAGAGAGGATTGGATATTCTGTGACCCTACTATTGCTGTAGAAGAAACATAAGTGAAAACTCAGCAAGACTTCTTCTCATTCCTACCAATATTCTGTTTAGATTCCAAAGGCCATAATCATAAACATCATTCTCTGGTATCTTCTGGTCAGCTTGATAGTAGCTTATATAACATAGTTTATGCTTGACATCATTATACAGTCCAGCCTTGAATTGATTCCAGAGAACATGAGGCTTAGCCACTTTATCAGTTAGCAGCAAGATCACTACCAACAACTAGCAATATACTATTTTAGACTGCATTGTAATTGCTTTCTCCAAGCAAATCCTTTACTCATAATCATTTTCTAGTAATCCTTTTGCCATACATGCCTTCTTAAATATAACAAATACTTGGTCATTTTAGGTTCTCAAATACTTTTAATTTTTTCCACCTTTAAATATAATCAAGAAAAGTCATAAGAAAAACTATTCTCTTTTTAATAGTAATACAAAGTATATCTTTCCAATCATCTTAGCATGTTGTTTTGGATGCCATAACTTGGCTTTAGTATTCCAGGTATAGTGTTGAGGGAACTACCAGTAAGTAAGGCCTAAACCATTGTTATATATAGAGTTGTAATCAAACCAAGAAGTAAGCTAAGCCTTTTCCACATTTTGTCTGGCCAATACTTTATTGATAGTCTGGTATATATAAAAGTTGACATAGTGCTCATTAAAAAGATAGATAGAAAGATATTGAACAGCTGGTGACTCTCTATACATGTTAAGCTCAAAGATCTTCCAGCAAACTTCTATTGGACCAATAAACCAACTATTCAAGTGTGCTTTGATCTCATCCTGCACCCCACCACTAATCTCTATAGTTGCTCTGTCAGAACCCTTATAGATATACTTGCTAAGATACTTGACAGTTTCCAATCCAGCAAAGACCTCCATATTAATATAACAATCAAAGAGAAGAAGAAGTTGAGAACAATAAGGGACCACATATTAATTGGTAAACCTAGCTCTATTGCATTCAAATACTAAACCATTGTTAGGCCTAGCATAGAGTGGATAACTATTCTCAGCCTAGTTTATTCTTTTTCTATAGTCTTTGGGAAAGTGTTTACTACATTGTTTATTGACTATATACTTGGCTTAGGAATTTTCAGTACTACATAGACTATGCAACATGTATTTGATAACTTTTGCATAGAGAAGTGGCTATAGCTGAGGATCAGGTAACTATACTGAAATTATAGAGTTTATATGATAAGGGTCTTAAATATGATCTTAAAAGTATAGAAAGATAAGTAGATGAATATGGGAAAGACCTTTCTTCTGGAACTCAATAGTGTGAATATGAGCTATTGTAGTACCAAAGAAGCCATTATCAATAAGCTTTCCAAGTACTTTTTTTTTCTGTTCAAAGATCTGCAATATAATATTAGAACAATTGGTGGCTATCTATCCAGAGAAAAGACTCTGAACAGTTTCTGGCCACTTGGGATTAGTAGTCATAGTGAGGAAAAGGTCTGGTTTGTAAAAATGCCTGCAAATGGCCATAGTATCTTGGAACAACTAAGTTATAAACCTAGGACTTCCCACATAAGAAGAAAGAAGAATAAGTTTGTATTCCAAAGGCCTAACATCTTCTCTATTATATCTATCATATACAGCAGTATCCTGTAGTCCCTGGTAAAGTTCTGATCTGAGAGTATGTTGATGTGTCCTAGCCCAGTTGAGTTTCCTCTATTCACAGTTTGCCCATGCATCAACAACAAACTGCTGAAATAGCTTTTTACCATAGAAGAGAGATAGCTGAGGACCATCTCTGACATAAAGATAATAGGCACAGTAGCATGTATTAGAAACCACCTATGAGTAAGCCCATTTCTCTCTATCTCTTTGTCTTCTATTCTCCTTTTGTTCTCTTAGTTGAGCACCATGGATTGGAATTCTTGGATGCCATCTATTCTTCCCCTTTGGAAACAACAGAACATAATAGAGAGCAGCACATGAAGGACTGTTCTGGTTTATTTGCTCAAGTTGTCCTCCTTTTGCCTGTAACACTATATCTCTATTATCTATTGCATAATAGACTTTTTTCTTAGGAATGATAACTGTAATCTCTTTAGTAGTAGGCAGTTTGTGAATTTGTTGATTATGCTGTAGATCTATATGTAATCTAATCCTGACCTCCTGCTGTTTATCTGCTAGTTTGTCTCTAATAAGCTCATATGTATGATGGTATTGACCAATATATAGATAGTTGTCTAGGAGTATTGTCTGAAGATTGTCTATTACTACAGGATCCAGATTATTGTTGTTAGCTCTTCTGACATTGAGCTGCTCTGCTGTATCAAGAATATAGATTTGTGCATATATTGGAGTTTAATCTACATAAGAGAGAAGAGCACCAGTGAGATGATGAAGCTCTCTCTGGATTTTAAAACAGTAGGGACCTGACTGCCTGGTGACTGAGTTGTCAACTTTGACTCCTACTGAAATTATAGCAAAGGCTATATTATACTGTCATATATTATTGTGGAATTCTTTTGAGGAATAGTCATCTCTAGTCAAGTAGTTGTGAATAATTCCAGTAAGTGGCTGAAAAGGAAACAGTTGGATCTGTCCTTGTAAACAGCATATGCTAAACCTAGGATGATTGACTCTTGAGAAAGTAAGCTTCTCATAGTCAAAGTGAAGAGCATAACAGTGGGAGCAGATAACAGTTAGCATGTCCAAATTGTTATACTGTATATCAGCCTCCAAAAATGGCTGTCCAGTAGATAAATAAGGTGCAGGGTAAAAAACAGGTGGTAGGATATCATCTGCAACAACAGCTTCTTGATCCTGATAATTTATGAGTATATAAAATTTTATTATGCAAAAATCCACATACTTGAATCATATCATCTTCTATATCAACCTCTTGAATATTTCCTTTCCTAACATCCTGTAATATCTAATTAGAATTCATTTATCAACAATCAGTAAAATTTGTTACTTACAACTCTTAAAATATTTTCCTGTATATTTCTATCTATATTTAGGTCTCTATTACCACTTCTACTCTGATATCCTTTATAATCTAGAGTATCTGCATTCTCATTTCTCCATTCCTCTACTATCTGATTAATTTGAACCATATAAGGTGGTTTTGTTCTTCTTTCTACTGGCAATGCTTTCAACTATTCTGCTAATCTTTGTTGCTCAATCTGTCTATTTTCTATCTGTCTCTGTCTTTCAGCCTCTATTCTCATGATTTGTACTCTATACTCCTGAGTTGTCCTTTGTTGTTGCTCCCTTGATAGTAAATGCAAATGATCTAAGGCAGAGGTACCACCTTATATAATTTGAAGTTGATGCTGTTTATTATGTTGATGTCTGTACAAATTAAGTATAGTATCCTCAAGGTTTTGTAGAACATATATAGAAGTTGTTTGGACTCTTTTTTTTCCTCTTCCTCTTTCTCTATTCCAAACAGGAGCTGGAGGGATATTTTAGAACAAGGCAGGTAGGTGATAGTACTCTAGAATAACTACATGTCTTTGTGCTTGCTCCTCAGTTCTTCTAACCTGATATTCTTCTTCAACAGAGTCCATTTTTTACAATTGTCTTACTGCCTTACTTACAACTATTCTAAAAATAAAGATATACTATCACTTCTAAGAAGGAGATCTCTACTCTAAACAACTCTCTTAAAGAGCAACTGTTATTCCCTTGCATATAAGGATCACAATAGACCCCAAGCACTAGGTTGCTAATAGAAGGGTATATAGATATACTATTGTAGTACCATTCAAGGAAATAGTCTGTCTAAGAGAATAGACCTAAGCTTAGTCATACTAACCATGGTCTACACCACAGCTGCAGAGTACTGTTCCCTTTATATCTAGGGCCTGGTATTTGGTCAAGGTATAGAGAGAGTAGAGAGGTAAAAGAGCAAAGAGAGAGGACAGGAGATAGTGATTAAAGATAGAGAAGTTGATGAGCTGGCAACATCACTGTCTATTTGTACATGTTTATTTCTCTCCCACATATCCAATTTGGGCTGAATATAAGAAGAAAAGGGTATTACTGAGTGTATTTTGTTGTTAAAATTCAAAGGAAAAAAGAGGAAGTAGAATACAATTTTTTCCAATTTTTCTC